>Ga0272445_1002002_pt1 | contig 14622 bp, 13 predicted proteins | sample YNPCB0031_FD_194404 | JGI IMG/M metagenome (GOLD analysis project Ga0272445, IMG submission 194404) | Hot spring sediment microbial communities from Yellowstone National Park, WY, United States - YNP-CB-003-1 | ecosystem: Environmental > Aquatic > Thermal springs > Hot (42-90C) > Sediment... | reverse complement strand
GGGAGGCGGAGAAAGCGTGCGGCGAGCTCGGCGCGACCGCAAGGTGGTGCCTCGACCCCCCGCTCAAGAAAGTGGGGAAAGGCAAAGCGCTGAAGCACGCGATAGAAAAAGGGGCGATCGACGCGAACCGAAGAATCTTCATAGCGTTCCCCGACGACATCTTCCTCGACGAAACGCTACCCCTCCGCTTCCTCTCCAGCCACATCGAAGCGGTAAACCGGCTGGGAGTCCACGCGAGCGCCGCCGTCACCACAGGCCTCCAGCTGCCCTGGGGCTGCGTTGAAACCGACCCCCTAGGCCTCGCCACCAGCTTCAAGGAGAAGCCGGTCCTCCCCGTCCACGCGAGCGTCGGCCTATACATCCTCGAGCCGCCGGCCTTGAAAGCGCTCCTCGACCTCGTAGACATGAACGCCGAGGAAGCCGTAGAATTTGAAAACACGCTGCTCCCCCTCCTCGCGGAACAGAGAAAACTCCACGCGTTCATCGTCCCCAGAGACGCCTGGATACCCATAAACACGCTAAAAGAACTAGAGATTGCGGAAAAACTGCTGATAGGAGCGGAGAAGGCAGAATCTGATGCTTTCATTTAATAACGCGAATACTTTTAAATCTATCGTCGCGCACGCTCACACAGATGCGACATTCATACGCGCATTTAAAAACCGTGAGGGTTTCACCCTTCCTGTGGAAAAATACCCTAAGCCAGCTCCTGAGAAGATATCTCTTCCAATGCGACTGCTAGCTAGGTTCATCGCAGTTCCCTATAAGAGCGTTGGCCCGGAAGAGGGATTCCGCGAACGCGTAACGATTTACCTTGTTTACTGTAACAGATGCGGAAAATACTTCCTAGATTATAAACATGGGCATCTCAGCTATTTCAAATGTCCTTATTGTAACGCAAAGCTAGATTGATCAGCATATAATCTTCTTCTTTTAATAATTTCAATATGGGGATCATAGATTTACCATTTAATATGCTAGAGATCGCCATTTCGAAAATTATTTAATGTTATTTTTCTTAAATAGTCTAAAAGACCCTGCTGAACAGTATAAACAGGTTTCCATCCGAAAGATCTAAGTTTTGATGAATCAACGGACAGATAATTAGGATCCACCGGGCGGGGGTTTAAACCCCACAAAACTTTCCCATCCCAACCCGTTAGCCGCTGAAGGACGGATACTATTTCCTCCAGGGTCACCGTCTCGGGACCTGCAACGTTGTACACCTCAAGCGGTTGAGGTTCCGCCTTCTCCAGCGCTACAACATACGCCGAAACGTGATCCGGGTAGTAGAGCCACTGTCTCGCCGATTCGCCGTAACCGTCGAAAGCTAGCACGGCAGCCTTACTCAGCATCGCGACGATCGCTTTCTCGACGAAGTACTCCTTTGCCCGCTCGCTTTTATCGAACAGCAGCCGCCCGTACGTGCTAGTAGGGCGCATAACCACCGCTCTAAGCCCGCGCAGAGAATAATGCTTCACGACGAGCTCTGCCGCGATCTTCGCAAGAGCGTAAGGGGACGAAGGGGGGTTCGCCGCAACAGGCTCCTCTTCCCTATACACAACGCTTGGATCCCCTGTCGCCCCGTAAACTTCGGCGGAGGAGGCGAAAATTAGGAGAGCACTTTTCTCGAGAGCTAGCCTCGCTGCGTTTATAGTTGGTAAAACATTGCCTTCGAAAGTCTCCCACTCCTCAAGGAAAGACCTTTTAGCCGAAGCTTGCGCAGCGAGGTGTATTACAGCTTCAACGTTGCCCTCCAGCGAAAGCTGCTTCCTTAAATCGTGCGAGAAGGCTTCAGCGCCCTCGGGGGCCCTACCCGACCTACTGACGGCGAGAACCCTGTAACCCCTTTTAACCAACTCCTCAGCGAGAGCCCAGCCAATGAAACCCGACGCGCCGGTTACAACTATCATTTTTTGACGTGAACCGGTTCAGCGAAGGGCGCGTCGAAGGGCACGGGTTCTCCCCTGAGCCACCTCTGCCACCGCTCTAAGTCAGCTCTAACCATAATTCTGACAAGCTCCTTAAACTTGGTGCGAGGTCTCCACCCCAACTCCTGCTCAGCTTTGCTGTAATCCCCCACCAGAATTTGCACGTCCTTAGGTCTGAAAAATGCCTTATCGACCACAACGTAATCCTCCCAGTTCAAGCCGACTTCGGCGAAAGCAAGCTCCGCGAACTCCCTCACGCTGTGAGCCTCACCCGTCGCGATCACGTAGTCGTCAGGCTTATCGGCCTGTAGCATCAGCCACATCGCCTCCACGTACTCGGGCGCGTAACCCCAATCACGCCGCGCCTCCGAGTTCCCCAAACGAAGTTTATCCTGAAGCCCGAGCTTTATCTTAGCCACGGCATTCGATATCTTGCGCGTCACGAACTCCAACCCCCTAAGCTCAGACTCGTGGTTGAACAAAATCCCGCAAACAGCGTGCAAGCCGTAAGCCTCTTTGTAAATCCTCGTAAGGTGGCAGCCCAGCACCTTAGCGGCGGCGTAAGGTGACGCGGGCTTGAAGGGGCACGTTTCATCTATCTTCCCCCTAGCGTTAGGCGTGGTATTGCCGAACATCTCGCTCGAGCCAGCGAAGTAAAACTTTACCCCTTTCTCGCGCCCGCCGGATAAACGTATAGCTTCTAAGATCACCGCAGCAGACACGCCGGTCGCCTCTAGTGTTGCAAGAGGGGATTCGAACGACGCCGCCACATGGCTCTGAGCCGCTAAATGGTACACCTCGTCAGGCTCAACCGTTCGGATTACCTGAAGCATTGAAGCAAAGTCGGTGACATCCCCCTGCATCAACCTGACCCTGTCCACAATACCTAAAGCCTGGAGTCTCCAAAAGTTAGGCGTGGAAAGGCGCCTATATACTCCCCAAACCTCATAACCTTTGTTCAGCAAGAACCTGGCCAGCCATGCACCGTCCTGACCCGTAATCCCAGTTATTAGCGCACGGGGCATGGCACGTTAAGCACTGTAAACTAATACAAAAAGTTTTTCAGGCACTACCCACTTTGAAAAGGGGAGTTAACCAGGCCGCCTATGTTTAGTGCGCGTGCTCTCTCCTCCCCGGAGAGTGACTAGCGCGACGATTACCGCGCCTACGAGCTGATAGTAAGCATAAACGGCAAGTTTATCAGCCATTGCCACATCGCCAAAAACAAGTTTAACTGCTGCGAGCACAAGTGTTGCCATAAAAGGAATAACGAAAAACACTTGCGGGTTCTTCCTCACATATTTCATGATGTGTATCAATCCATGTATCTTACTCTTCAAAATTATTTTACCCTTAATAAAAAAAGCTGTACACTTAAGGAATGCTGAGAATATCAATAGAAAAATAGGTTCACCTCTCAACGCTATAACACCATATACTGACAAAGCGAATGAGACGAACGCAAATGGTATCCACAATCTCCCCGTATAGAGTGCTACTATGTCTAGAGTATAAACGATAAATGGTATTATCGGATCCTCGCTAATGTAGCATGCAAAACCTCCCGCTAACAAATCGAAGGTCGCTGCTATAACTAACATACACATCTGAAATTTAGCTTCAAAAAGTTGGAACATACTCATATTGCAAATATACAATACATATTTTTACAATCTATTAAGCAGCTTTTCATATTTAAAATATGATTATTAATTTCATTATTCTGTTCGCTTCTAAGTAATAAAAGTTATAATAACCGATTCTACTAATCCTCGCATAATATAAAGGAAATTTAATATTATAGTATGAAATTTTAACTCTTTGCTATATTTAAGAATTTGGAAAAAGCATCTAATAGATAAAACACAAATACCAAATGCTATAGTTATTTTATGGAGTTTTGAATGCTTAATCATAAATATTGTAGAATTTCTAATATACATATATGTTTTTATTGGATTGAAAAAAATTGCTAAATCTGAATTATGATAAACCGAAATTTGAGGATTTATTATAATTTTCAAACCAATTTTTTTAATTCGATACCCAAAGTCAGCATCATCATAATAAAGTGGGATATTCGTATCAAACCCTCTTATCTTCATAGCTATTTCGCGTCTAACAAGAAATGCGGTAGGTATATAATCAGCGTCTAAGAGTCCTAAATTATCGAGTGACGTTACACTTTCATAAGTAATATTTCCAAATATAAAAGCACGGGATGATAAGTTAACTCGCCATGCTACATATTGAATTTTGGAAGGATTTTTTAGATATCTAATAATTCCACCAGCCATAGCGATATCGTTATTATTATTTAGTAAATTTATAAATGAATTAATAAAATGAGGAGGAAGAATAGCATCGTCATCAACAAATAGTATATATCTTCCTTGTGATATTAGTAAACCTATATTTCTAGCTGTCGACGCCCCCAAACGTCTCTGACTTCTGAATATTATGAATCTATAAAATTTATCGCGAAATTTTAATATATCAATCGGCATATCAATTGTAGAGGAATCATCAATTATAATAACTTCTGCAGCTTTTTTCAAATTAATATTTGAAGATAAGCATATTGATCTAAGCAATTGCCTAAGTAAATTCCATCGATTTCTAGTAGGTATTACTATGGAAATGAGTGGTCGTTCGTAGCTAGGCATAGCAATGTAATTGCATTTTATCAACTCTCAATTTTCAGCAGGTATGGACCTCTGAAATACATAGGATCGGTAATTGTAGGGCCATTTGGCGGATAAAGTTTGAAATTAGGATATAATTTTTCGTATCCTTTCTTTATACCGTCACAAATGAAATGCAACGGACAATCCGTACATTCTTTTGCTTTAAAGTATTCACTTTGAACAACTTTCAACCAATATAAATCAATAAACTTTCTCATATGCATCGCAAGCGCAAGGCGGGCGACAGCTCTTTTTATTTTAAGATACGGGGATAGTTTTTCATGCGGCGCAAAAACTCCAAAATCTGGAGAAAATAATTGTATTTCAGGCGCCCATTCATCAGGATCATAAGGTACTTGCGGAAAATCTGCTATATATTTTTCATAACCTTCCATAAAGCAAAATGGTATGTATCTCACACTAATTTTAGGGATTGTTCCATCTATAGAATCTATAGCCTTTTTTAAATAATAACTCGCATGTTCGAAATTAGGCATAAGTGCAATCTGTGATTCAGGAGAATACCAATCATTAAAGAGGATGAAGTTTACAGCATGGACTTCAAATTTAACCAACATTTCTGCTAACCTAGGAATATACTCAAAATTTTTTGTAGTAACAGTAGTATTCGTTCTCAATCGAATATCTGTTAGTTTTGCATATTTCAGCGTATTTATGACTTTTTCGAATGCACCTGTAACATTAACTAGTGCATCATGAATTTTAGGATTAGGACCATGAATACTAACTAAAATATCATTAAGTCCCTTATCAGCCAATTTTGCTAAATATGTATTTTCACGTCCAAGCACTATTCCATTAGTAATTATGGCAATTCTTCTATAATTTAACATTTTAGCATATGCGATGAGCTCGGGGAGGTCGTTTCGAATGGTAGGCTCACCCCCAGAAAAATCAACATTTAATGCGCCCATTGAGCGCCCCCACTCTAATTCTTTTTTCAAAAACTCGGTAGGAGGATTAGTATTCTTATGGAGAAAACATATATAGTAACAAAATTCACATCGGGCATTGCAGGAAGGCCCTGTAAATAATCTAAACCTTTTCGTCCTTAAAGAATCATATTTTGTAGAAACATTCACCAATGGAATTAACCGATCCAACATATATTTTGACCATTTACTCATAGGAGGGATTTGCTGCCCTATATTATATCTTTTTCGGAGCTTAAAGTAACTATTGTGGCTCAATCCCCTTTAAAGGAAGACATATTTATAACGGTTTCATATATATATTTATATTTTTCGATTAAATTTTCTAAATTATTAATTGTAAATATGCGATTTCTGCCATTTTCTCCTAAATATTCGCGCAATGAAGAATTTCTCAACAAAATCAGTTTTTCGGCAAGATCTAGGCTATCTCCAAATTTTACTAAGAAACCATCTATTCCATCTCTTATTACTTCTGGAATCGCTCCAGCTCTGGCGCCTATCACCGGCTTCCCCATGGCCCATGCTTCAAGATAAACGTAACCATAAGAATCTACTTTTGAAGGCATAACAAAAACGTCACATGCAGCAAAAGCATCCATTTTTTCATTTTCATCAATCCATTCAAGATCTATTATTCTTATATTTTTTGCTTTTGTTTTTTCTTTAATCCATTCATGGGTTTGTCTTCCTATGGCAACTAATGCCATATTCGGAATACGTTTCTGAACTATACTTACCGCTCTTAAAACTTGCAAAGCTCCTTTTTCAGGAATTTTAGGTGCAACATATAAAACGACGAAATAATCCTTTAAATTATACTTTTCCCTAAACCTTTCACCATTTGTATTCCTATATTTTTTAGGATCTATGCCTAAAGGAATTACGTGAACTTTACTTTGGGGTGCGCCCAACTTGATAAGCACTCTTCGTTCAATATCCGTTAACGCTATGATTCCCTCGGAATCTTTTAGAATATCTCTTAAATATTTATTATAATATTTTTCAACTTCTATATGGAAAAATGGTGTTAAAATGAAGGGAATTTTTGCTTTACGGCTCGCTAACCAAGAAAACCAAACTATCGCAAAAGGGAATGGAGTTGCATGAATAATTTCATAACAAGAATTCTTGATATAATAATAAATATCGGGAATAAAGGGACCGCTAGTTAATAAATCTAGAAAATCATTTCTTATATTAAACTTTGATATCACTAAACGTGTTGCCGCAAGCATAGAATATAATTCATAGCGTATAGGAAATCTCACAATTTTAACACCATTTATCTCATCATATCTTTTTCCAATTTTTTTCCTATAAGGATAAACAAATGCATCTGAATCGTAAGCATTTGATGTAAGAACTTCAACCTTATAACTTTCCTTTACAAGAACTTCAGATATTGTTTGCATATATCTTTCACTTCCAGATAAGCGAGCTGGAAGATACCGTTGAACAACATGTGCAATTCTCATGAATTGATCCCCTCTATTTCATACAACTCAATATATTTCCCTAAAAAAACAGGGCGAAGTATTTTTTCCTTCTTTAAACGATCAAGAGCAAAATCATATATCTTTGGGTTAATATATGCTCCATCAACTAATGATTTATCAAATAATATATATTTTATTTTAAACCGTTTCCATATATTAATTATAGAAAAATCAATATCTGAAAACGCTATTTTTATTGATTTAAGAGATAAAAATACCTCATCATATTTTTTAAAACTATGAGTAAATAATCTTATAATGATTGCAACTATATTAGATGAATTATAATAACTTGCAGGCCAAGGTTTATCCGGGTAATTTATTAGCAAGAAAATGGAAATACTACTATTTACAACGAAATAAGTATTCGAAGAAGAGCCACAGATGTACCATCCTGCCATCCCATCGGCCGATAATACGCCTACCCAAAAGCCACCCAACGCTGCTAGGTCTTCCATATAAGATGAAGGTTTGAAAGAAAGCTCGAGAACTAAAAACTGAAAATTGGATATATTAACAGCATAGAGAAATGGTAACACTATATCGATATGATCAGAGTCGCTAATAGTTATTTTAATGATATCACCAGAAACTTCATAGCTCGCTCCCCAAATTTGCATATGCTTTTCATCTATTAACCTTTTAATATTCCATGATACTCCAGGTTTTAAGGGAGGTTTAGATAAATTGATATATATATTTCTTGAAGAGGGATTAAAAAACGTATAACCGCCTGCTTTGAATATGGGATTTTGCGGAGTGATTATATTCTTTGGAGCAAAAAATTCATTATAGAAATTAGCTGCCCCTTGATAACCCCATGATGTTTGAATATAAGTTGTAAGAGAAGGCCAGATAAGTATTGCGCCTTGATACTGTAGAACAACATTTTTCACATCAAAATATTCTTCAGGGATCCATATACCCTTTATATTTGGATCAAAGTATTGTCCAAGTGCTGAACCATTAAAGAACGGGATGGATGGAATTATTAAAAGAAAAACCAAGAGTGAAGAAAATATCGTCTTTAGAAACTTATTTCGAATTTTAAATGCATCTTTCCTTAGCATATGACATATAAATTCAATAATTTTAACCGTAGTAAAAGTAGCGAGAACAACGTATATTAACGGAAGGAACGTACCTGAAAGGAAATATGTCGGGAAAAACCCTAAGATTAGAGGAAAGTAAGTTACTATAAATTTGTTTAATGGGCCTACGGGTGGATTATCTGCCATATCCCAACTTATTATTGCTAACGAAAAGGAAATAAGTATTAAGATTTGAGATCGCTCTTTCTTTTCAGCAAGCAACATCGGCAACCCTAACGCCATTATAGGCCACATAAACGAAGTAACTGTTATGAGAGGATCGTGATAATACAGCATATGATAGGGGCAATAGCCAGTTGGGAAAGCCCATACACCAAGGATTCTAAATACGTTAATTAATTTTGCATAAGGTGCGTTAAGTACATTTAAATAACTCTTGGCATGCATTGCATAAAATGCAGTTTCGATACTTTCCTTAAAAGTTGAGAAAAATGGTATTTCCCAATAAAGCATTCCTAAAAGTGCAATGGATATTACCTGAAGTAATTTGTTTAAGAATTTTCTTAAAAAAGAATTTATATCAAAGATTTTTCTCACATATCCTTTGATAAAAGCGTAAGCGAATAAGATTACCATAACAATGCTTTCTGCGAGCAAAATTCTGAAAGAGTTAGGTGGAACTCTGCTAGATACGGCTATGCCAATTCCCATTAGTATGCAATCCCATTTGCTAAACTCAGCACCTGCAATGATATATCTATAAAATTTAATTATCTGAGCAAAGAATATTAATACACCTGCATTCGCAACCTCCGCTATACCTACAATGCTTTTGAATGTGTTATATAATGCAAACATATTAAAAGAATAAAAAATTCCAGCTATAATATAAGGTGATACTCTACTTTGCCAATCTGCAAAAAGCTTATTAAGGAAATAGAAGAGAGCTATAATATTTAAAAATAAACCTATAGAAATTCCTAAATAAAAACCAATATACACGTTCCCTTTAGCTAATAACAAACCTATTCCATAAATAATCGCATTGGGGATCCCTGTTTTTATTGCTGAAAAAGCATCATAATAGCCGACCCAATCACCACCCACCAAGATTCTACCCTTAGTATAAAATAGAATTGTTAAATTCCATATAAATGTTATCGTAAAAGCTATTAATGAAAACCTAATTAGCCGATTTTTTATCTTGCTGCTAGGAATGTTCAAATCTTTTAACATATTTGCAATCTCCTTTTTAATACAAGTATTTTTAATATTCTAACCACGGCCAAAGGTGAACTTCTCAACTTTTTGTGGCAATAACAAATATATTGTAGCCAGAACGCCCATATGCCATAGAGTACTCGATGTCTTCACGTACTAGGATGATGGATGGTTTTGATATATTAGTTAACAGAATTTTTTGAAAGGATATATAAATAAGCAATACCATAAATTGCTCAGGCATGTCCATATGCTGCCAGCTGTGTAAATTACAAGGACTTTAAGTTTTGCTTCATTAAAGAACTTTTTAATTTGATCAAATGTATAATGCCTGTGACCTATAATCCAATAAGCGGGATCTAAAAATGTAAATAATCGAACATTATTGGGACATGAAAAGATAACTTTCCCATATTTTTTTAATACTCTTTCTATCTCTTTTAAAGCTCTAACTTCTTCACCTTTAGGCAGATGCTCAATAACTTCAGTGAAAAATACAAGATCAAACGCGCATGCTCTGAAAGGTAAATGAGTTGCACTAGCAATGATATCAGGTCTGCAACTAGGATCGATATCAATATTTATGCTTGTGGATAATAACATACTCATCCTCCTTGTGATTCCTAATCTGCCACCAAGACAACTGTGATACATTAATTTATTATCTTTCAATTTTGAAGATACTAAGCATTATTTTTTACTAATACATCCATCAATATTTGTTGGTTAAATTATCCAAGATAATTTTCCTGCTTTTAATCAGCCATGCTAAAGAAATTTTGATAGAAAGAGTATAATTATTCTTCAAAAAGTACATTGCATTATATTTCCTTTGAATTTTTCTGCGTTCACTAACTATATGTTTCCTATTTTTCAATACAAATATTAAAGCTCTAATATAGTAGTAAAGATAAACACCTGTTCGATTCTCAATTGATAATATTAAGTTTTTAATAAATTCAAAAAGGAATAAAATACAAAAATAAATGATTAACCAGTATCCTTCATGTATATAAAGTGTTGAGAGAAATTTATTCCTTGAACTATAATAAGAAGAAAAAATCGGATCCTTCTTTATAAAATGACCCTTAGCCGTACCGCCTCTTTCGTGATACACTATTGAATTAAGGACAACATAGTTTTTGTAGCCACTTAACCTTAACTTCCAAGAAAGTAAACTATCTTCATTAAACATAAAGAAAAGCGGATCCCATCCTCCTATGTTCTCCCATACGGTCTTTTTTATTATAAAGACAGCTCCCTCGATTCCAAAACTTTCCACTATTTTTAAATCATTTAATAATATAAGTCTATATTTTATTGGCAAATTTGAATACCCAAAGTAATACATTATATTATTGCTTGTAGATCCAAGACTATCTATCTTTAAACAATCACTTGTCAAAACTAAAGGTTGTATTGCACCTGCTGCTGGAAGCGAATCCACTGCCTTTATTAGCCCAATAAGAGAATTCTCAGAGAAAAGAATATCATTATTACTAAATAGCAATAATGTAGAATTACGCAGTAATTTCGCACCTAAGTAGCACGCACCTGCATATCCTAGATTTTTCGAAGGTTTAAAATATCTAATTTCTATTCCTGTTGGAACTTTGCAATATTTCAAGGATAGGTTTCCTAGGTTATCCACAACTAGAACTGTGGCCTCTATGGGAAGGATATTTTTAAGTTTATGAAGCGCTCTAATAAGTGATTCAAGGCAATGTATTGTGCGAGTTTTTTCACCAAAATGAACTATTATTACTCCTAAGCGTTTCAAGCTAACCTAAAGGCGATTATATTCTGTTCTTTTAGACCAATAATATATTGCAAAGGTGCTTGAAGCATATGTAAGTATTGATTCTGATAAAATAGCTATCTATCAAAATCACGTTATGTGTACCGAAAAAGTTTTTCTTTCTTTAATACTATACATTCTAATTACTTATTTTTAACTTTTCTAATATAAATCCTAAAATTATAGCAAAAAATTCTAAAGACTTTAAGATTATCACTCCAATTGCAAGCAATGGTTTCGAGTAAAATCTTCTATTTTTTAAGAAGATCATTATCCTATAAAAGATATTTATTTGCTCAGAAGCATAATTCTGATATCTTCTTTTATAGACAGCAATAGTCTTTCCATAGTATATTTTCTTCTTTAAATGCTTAAATAATGTCAAGTTTTCTTCATGATGTAAAATAAAGGCATTTATCCTATCTTTTTTATAACCTAATCGCTCAATTTTTTGAGGAAGCGTATGATCTTCGTAAAATATAATATCCTTATCATAACCTTCAACTTTCTTAGCAATGTTTACCCTAAAAAATCTTGCTGCTTCTATTTCCGTATTATAATAGAAACTTCTTTCAAATTCTCTTATTTTAGCAAGAAGATTATTACCAATAGTTTTTTCTGGTATGATTATCATTCCTAAATTTTCATTTACTTCCATCAATTTAACGCATTCATATACTACATTAGGAGTTAGTTCCATATCAGAATCTATGAACATAACAAATTCAGCTTCCTTACTAATATTGTATAGTCCAATATTACGTGCTTCAGACATCTCAGCATTGCATTGAATGACCTTCGCACCGTACATTCTAGCGATTTCAACAGTTTCATCTTCCGAAAATTTGTCAACAATTATAACTTCAATATTCTTATAAGTTTGGTTTTTTATAGAGTTTAAACAAATGCCCAGTGTTTTTCCCGAATTGAAAGTTGGAATAACTATTGAAACTAAAGGTTCTTTATTCTTTATTTTATTCATTTATTTAACGTATGCTATTATTACTTTCACAAATTCTTATATAATTTTCCTATAAGATTTGCACGCATCCAGTTTATCAACCTTCTAACTCCCTCTGCTGAATGAACCATTGGTTCCCAATGTAATAACGTCTTCACCTTATTTATATTTGAAATATATACCTTTTGATCCATAGTTCGCCATTCTGCATATGTTACTTTTGGAACTGATCTAGTCTCTTTTTTAAGTAGTTCCAATAATTCTAGAAGCGATAATGCATTTTGGGGACCTCCACCTATGTTAAATACTTCATGCTTTAAGTTTGAATTTATGAATTTATCGAACGCCCTTACCAAATCCTCTACGTAAAGTATATCTCTGACTTGCTTTCCATTTCCGTAAATTGTTATGGGTTTGCCGGTGAGGGTTGCTATGACGAACCAGCTTACCCAGCCTTGGTCTTCGACTCCGAATTGCCTTTCTCCGTAGATGCAGCTCATTCTGAAGACGCCTGTTTTTAGGCCGTAAGTGTGCGCGTAGTCTTGGACGTAGATGTCGGCTGCTAGTTTTGAGCAGCCGTAGGGGGTGTGCCCGCATAGGTCTATCGGGAACGTTTCAGGTATTCCTTCTCTAAACTTTGGGTCGGCGTACTCGTATCTGGTTTCCTTCTCGATGATGGGTATTTTGTTCACGTTTTCCCCGTATACCTTGTTTGTCGACGTGAAGATCACGCTCGCGTCTGCCAGTCTCGCCGCTTCTAGGACGTTGAACGTGCCTAGGGCGTTGATTTCGAAGTCCAGCCTCGGATTGGTTATCGATGTGGTCACGGCGACTTGCGCAGCGGTATGCACGATCGCATCGACACCTTTTGCAGCCTCTTTAACTTGCTCGAAGTTTCTAATATCGCCGTTAATCATTTTTACATTTTTGTATTTTTTAAGGTAATTCCAATTATAAAGAGGATCTCCCATAATTTTTTCTAATATTTTGGTTCTCGATAAATTATCAAAAACTATGACTTCGAATCCCTTTTCAGCATAGTATTCAGCTACGTGCGATCCCACAAATCCAGCTCCTCCTGTTACAAGTATTTTCATATCAAGCATTTTCACTCAAGTTATTATAAACTTTCTCTATTATCTTGTTCATCAGCATCGCTGCTCTATCCCATGTGAATTTTAAAGCCTCTTTACGAGCATTTGTGGACATTTCTTCTCGTAATGTTTCATCAGATAAAATGCTAATTATACTTTTAGCTAGTGCATTTATGTTCTTAAAGGGAACCAAAAAGCCGGTAATGTTATGTTTGATCGAGTCTTTTAAGCCTGGAACATCGTAGCCAATAGAGGGGGTTCCACAGGCAGCTGCTTCAGTCACAGATATGCCCCAACCCTCTTTTGTCGATGGTAAGACGTGGACCCATGCTTTTTGAAGAAGTTCCCTCTTTCTCTCCCCTGTAACAAAAGGATAAAAATAAACCGCTTGTGCCAAATTTAAAGAGTAAACCAGTTTCATTATGCGTTTCTCGTATTTTGTTCCTCTACAACCTACAATGTATAGTTTTGTATCTGGTATTTCTTTTTTAACGATTTTAAATGCTCTTACTAGATCGTCGACATTTTTATAAGGAACAATTCTATTTAAATAGAGAACACTTGGATATTTAGTTTTTTCTCCGGGAACATAAAAGTCGGTATCTACCCCTGGCTCAATAACGTTTACTTTATCATTGGAAAATCCTAAACTTACTAATTCAGATTTTATACTTTTGGAGAGCACAACAGAATGCATATCAATATAAAATTTCTTATAGATAAAGGGTTCAATATTTTTAGCCATATATGCCATAGGTTTTGGAAGTATTTTATAAAATATTTCACCAGTAAGCTGAAAAATAAGAGCTACTTTTGGTAAATCATTAACATAAAGTGGTGTAAAGAAAGGAATTGTATTTATACTATCTATCACCAAATCGATTTCATCTTTAATTTTGTCAAAAAATTTTTTGACCTTAATATAAACTGTAGCTTTATTCCCTTGCCTGACAATTCTTATTCCATCAATTTCCTCTTCGTTCTTGGCATTCCTGAATTTAGCTGTAAACAGAATAATATCATGACCTTCTCTAACTAACCTTTTAGCAATATTGTGAATATAAACTTCCGCACCTCCTGCTTCAGGATTCTTTATATCTCTCCAATTTAAAATTAGAATATTTAACCCTTTCATAATCTCTTTCTATATAAAAGTAAAAATTTATTCATCAAGCGAACCTATTAAAAATCTCTGATAGTATTTATTAATTTTTAATCTGTATGCAATTCCTAATAAATCTTTCGCCATTCTAAATATTTCTTTTGGTTTGAATTGCTCTTCTAGCTGTAGTTTTACTGGTAGCTCGATTATTTTGTAGCCTAGGAGGTTGGCTACGGCTAGTAGCTCCGCGTCGAACGCGTATCGTTTGACGAATTGTGTTTTCATGATTTTTTCTAGGGCTTCTCTCTTGAAGGCTTTTAGGCC
>Ga0272445_1002001_pt1 | contig 14629 bp, 15 predicted proteins | sample YNPCB0031_FD_194404 | JGI IMG/M metagenome (GOLD analysis project Ga0272445, IMG submission 194404) | Hot spring sediment microbial communities from Yellowstone National Park, WY, United States - YNP-CB-003-1 | ecosystem: Environmental > Aquatic > Thermal springs > Hot (42-90C) > Sediment... | reverse complement strand
TTTGGCAATTTTGGGAGATATTACTGAGAACACTCCTTTGGCAGGTTTTTGTAAAGTGAAAGAAATTTTAGATCAACTTCAAATCCCTTACGTTCCAGTTTTTGGAAATCATGATGTGGGAACTGACAAAGAATATGAGCAATGCTCAAAATGGAAAGGCCAAGATTATTTTGATCAAGTTTTCTGGTCAACAAGTTCAATTCCGTGTGAAAATGCATCTTCTACAAAAAATTTTGTATTACTCTTGAATGAACTAAACTTCCAAAGAGACGAAACAAACAAAGATTACAAAAACTTTTCTTTCTCCTTTGGCGGAATTAATTTTATCGGATTAGATTTTGTTTCAAGAGAACCCTTTATGAAATTTGGAAAAGGCGTCGGCGCCGACGCAGTTTTGAATGAGATAAATGAGGGATGGCTAGAGAAAAAATTAGAAGAATTTGGAGAAGGACCGGTAATTTTGTTTGCACATCATCCTCTTACAGCAAAATGGGGTCGTATTTACGCTTTTACTTCCGAAGAACTTTCTGAACTTGAAAGGATAATAAAAGACAAAACAGTATTATTTGATTTTGGGGGACATATCCATAGCTTTGAAGAAATTCATGGAGTGTTAGCACCTCCAAACGCAAATCTTTTATATCCCTCTGTAGGTATTACCAATGTTTTAACGACTGAAGCTTTAATGGTAGGCTCTAATGGACGAGGAGTAGAAGAAACAGGAGAAAATGGAGTAGTGAATGGTAAAAAAGGAATCGTTAGAATTGTTAAAGTTTTCGAGAAAAATGAAATAAAACCAAATAGCTGGGAAACGACTGAAAGAGGAGATGAATTTTTAGCTTTCAACCCCTCATTAAATTTAGGTTTTTCAATAAGAAGGCAATTTAATAACATTGCCTGTGTAGAATTAGAGGCTCACAAATTTTCAGAAAAACCCTGTGATTTCCTCTGGAATTTCGGAGGTAAAACTTCTTCCGTAGATTGTAATTCTGATTTTTCAGAATGCTTGGTATGTTATGAGGAAGGTGGAGAGTATACAGTTACTTTGTTTGCTAAAGACAAAAACTCAAACTTTACTGAATCAATTTCAAAAAAGATAACAGTTAATGAGGCAATTATTCCACGAACAATTAAAAAATCAGCAGAACTTATTGAAAAAGGAATTGAATTTATTTCTGAAAAAGCTCAAATGAGTTTCGATAAAATTGGCCAGGCTGTAAAAGATAAAGTGAAAATTTTCAAAAAGAAATCTCCAGCAATTCCTGTGGGTGAAATCATAGTTCATTTCGAAAATCTTAATGAAGATTTAGATTTATCTGGTTTAGTTACTGATACTGATTTTGAAAAGCAAAAAACAATTCTCTATATGGAAAATTGGCCAGAGGTAGTTGAAAGGTCGAAGATTTTATTTATACCTAAAAGATGAAAATTACAAAATCAAAATTAAAAAATACTCTTCTCAATGGAATAGAAATCATCGCTTTTATAAGTGGCATTACAGGATGTGTTTTTTCAATGCTAGGACTCTTTCTCTTTATTCTCCCTATAGAAATACTTAACACTTTTTCAAAGTGGATATGGGAAGAGACCTCCCCTTTGATTAAAGTTCTCGGCAACATTATCTTCTTCACCGTTACTTTTGCACCCTTAATTTTCTTTTTTATTTCTTTATTTGGTATGCTTTTGGGATTTATAAGCTACAAATTAGCAGAGAAAAAATCTGCAAAATTCGCCATTTATCTTAACATGGTTAGTTTAATTCTTTCATTGGCAGCAGGTATAGTGGTATTTTTATCATTAAGCAAAGCAGCTTGGTAAAGTTAATTGCTACGAATATGAAAAGCAATGCTTTAGATTCTAGAAAAAATTTAAATATCAAAACAAAAAATTCAAGAATTCCACTTTTGTGGAAAAGTGGAATGGTTTTGGTTGGTTTAATTTTTGCAAGTTTTGTTTTTGCGCAAATTCCTTATGAGGAGGGGAAAGTTTATGTTTGTCCTTTGGCAACAGAAATGGAAGAGATAAATCCGAGGTGTGAATGTAGAATTGATTTGATTTTGGGAGAGACAGTAACGAGCACATGCGGAACTACAACTTATGAAATGACTTTAACGATTACTGAATACGAAGGAAAAGAATATTTTGCAATCTTGGGATTTGAAAATGGGGGAGCGGGAGTGAATTTTGAACCTCAAGCAAAAATTTTAGCGCCCTCTGAAGGTTATGTTAGGCAAGAAATTTTATTCGATGGTTCGCAATCTTCTGACCCAAATGACGATCCTCTAAATTTTTATTGGAATTTTGGAAACGGAAATTCAGGCAATGGAGAAAAAGTTTCTCACATTTATCAAAATCCCGGAGAATATTTAGTTATTTTAACAGTCGATGATGGAATGGCTTCCTCTACTGCCACCACAACAATAAAAATTTTATCTTCTCCCGCTCCGCCTCCAAGTGGTTTTGTTTATTTTGGGAAAGAGAAGATAATTTCAAAGGAAGAAAAAATAGGGGAGAAAAAAATCGAAGTTCCTCAAAAAGAAATCACTCAAGAAATAAAAAAGCCAGAGAAAATAACAAAAATTTTGAAAATTGAAAAACCAAAGGAAAAGGAGGAAAAGACGACCGAAGGAAAAATCCCAGAAGTCCAGAAAGAAATAAAAGCAGAAGTTCAAATTCCACTCCAAAATTTCCTTCCTTTATTTTTGGCTAGTTTAAAAGAAACAATTGCTACTCCATCGATCATCATTCCTGCGACTTTTTCAATCTTCGCCCTGATTTTTGTTTTATTAAGAGAAATTAAAATGCTAAAAAGAAAATAATGTATTTTGTTCATCCGCAAATAAAAATTGAAGCGAAAAATTTAAAGAAAGTTTTAAAAAGTTTTTTTGAAAAGTCAGATTTTGAATTTTTGAACAAAAAGTTATCTACTTATTTTCCAGAAAAGAATTTTGCTTTCACTGACATGGGAAGATCAGCATTCAGAATCATTGTTGAGAAACTGAATTTAAAAAATTCTCAAATTTTACTTCCAGCTTTCATCTGCGACATTTTCTACCCAGTTTTAAAAGAATACCACATCGAGCCAATTTTTTTAGACATTGATTTGAAAACTTTTCACATTAAAATTGAAGATATTCCTCAAAAAATCACTCCAAAAACAAAAGCTATTCTAATCTGCCACACCTTCGGCCTGCCCATAGATTTCGAAAAGCTTTACTTTTCTCTTCGAACTTCCAAATTCCAAATTCCAATCATCGAAGATTGCGCCCACTCTTTCTTTGCAAAATACAAAGAAATTCCAGTTGGAAATTTGGGCACAGTTTCTTTCTTTTCCCTTTACAAACAATTCCCAATCGCTCGTGGCGGACTTTTAGTTTTTCCAAAAGAATGGAAAATTGAATTAACAAAAACAAAATTTAATTTCAGAGATTTCATTTCCCTTTTAAATTCATTTCCTCCATTTGCCTTTTTATTCAAAAAATTTGGAAAAGAAATTGCACCAAAAATAATGAGAAAAGAAAAGAAAAAAGAGCCACTTGGAATTAACAATATTTCTTTGAATCTTTTTTCTCAATTTTTAGAAGATTTTGAAAAAAGTTTGGCAAAAAGAATTGGATTGGCGAAATTTTATCAAAAAGAATTGAAATCCCTCGGCTTTGAAGTTCAAGAGGGGGAGGGAAATGTTTTTTGTTATCTTTCAGCACTAATTCCAAAAGAATTCACAGAAAAAAGAGATCAGTTCGTGGTTTCAATGAGAAAGTACAATATCTTTTGCACTCGAATTTGGAAAGATCCAATAATTTTAAACAAAAATGTCCAGAAAGATTATAAAATCATTTTGGCAGATTTCCCAAACACAATCGAGGCAGCAAAAAGAATTATCAACTTTCCCCTCCAAAATTACTTTGAAGAAAAAGACATCAAAAAAATAATCTCAGCAACAAAAGAGGTTTTATCAAGGCTCAAGAGTTAGAGTTTTTGGAAAAAGTAGAGGGTGAGGGCGGAAAAGAAGATTTGGGAAATTAAGATTGAGTAGACCCCGCCCCAGATACCCAAAAGAGGAATTAGAATAAAAAATAAAACGATTTTTAAAATTTGGGGAGCGAAATTTAGAATGTAAAGCTCCTTTTTTTTAGCCTCGGCTAAAAAGGCAGTTGAGAGAAAAGAAAATGGAGAAAAAATCAAAGTTAGGGCTAAAACTTGCGAATAGATTATTGATTCTTTATATGCAGGAAAGAAAATTTTGAAAAAGATTGGACAAAAGAGAATGTATAAAATTGTAAAAGGAATTGAAAACCAAAAAAGTTTCAAAAATTTATCGAAAATACTTTTTTTCACACTATTGGCTTTTAAATCTCTCTCTGCCATTTTTGGAAAAGCCAAGGCAGAAAATGGAATCAATTCTAAAATTCTTTCAACCAACCTCAAAGCATAGGCATAAATTGCAACTTGAGCAGGCCCTATAAATTGCCACATAATGACATTATCAATTTGAGCAGAAATTGCGCCAGGTATTGACATTATAGTTAAATGCTTTCCATAGGAAATTGCCTCTTTATCTTCTTCAGTTTCTCTTTTTATTTCTTTTCTTGTTAAAAGCCACAACAAAAAAGTGGCGAAAGTGAAAGCAAAAAAGTAGCCAAAGATGATATAAGTAATTTTTGGTTTGAAAATAATAAAAGAGATTAAAATCAAAGCAGCCAAAAGATTGTGGGCAACAAAATATTTGTTTTGCAAATCGAATTTTTTTCTTCCCTGCCAAAAAGCCAAATATAGTGAAAAAATTGATAAAAGCGGCAGAAAAATTCCGGCAAAGAGAAAAGAAAGCGCCAATTCAAGATTTTTGTGAGTGAAATACCAAATGAAAATTGCCAAAAATACTAAAAAGACAAAAACTCCAAATTTTAATTTTTCCTTTTCGCAAAGAAAAAAGGTTCTTTCCTTTTTTTGAGCGACAGAGCGAATTAAAGCAATATCTAAACCAGGAAGCAAAATCAAACCGATCATTGCAGACATTGAAATTATGTATTGATAAGCGCCGTAAACTTCTTTTGTTGCAAAACGAGCAAAAGCCATTAAGATCAAAAATCCTGCTAAGAAAGAGAAAACCCTTCCAAAAATCCACCACAAAGACCCTTGAGCGACATAAACCATATCCGTCTTTGTATAGTTTTGGAGCCACCCCAAAAATCGGTAGATTTTTTCTTTCAATTTCATTCTTTTAATCTATCAAAATTTTTGTTAAAATGAAATCATGAAACTACCAACCTTTTTAGAAAAGTATTTTTGGGACACCGATTTAAAAAATTTAGATCCCACAAAACATTCTTTTTTTATAATTTCGAGGCTTTTAGAATTTGGTGATGAAAAAGCAATTTCTTGGCTTTTTAAAAATTTTTCAAAAGAAGCAATTAAAAATTCTCTAAAAAAAGCAAAAATTTCTCCAAAAAGTTTGATTTTTTGGTCTTTGTTTTTAAATTTAAGGTCCAATGAAATTTCATGTTTGAAAAGGCGATTACGCCAGAAACAAAAAAATCATTGGCCATATTAGGCGAAAGTGGAATCTTGAAAGAATGTTATTTAGCTGGAGGAACGGCGCTTTGTTTGCAATTTGGTCATAGAATTTCCTTTGACCTCGATTTTTTTACAAAAAAAGAATTTAAGCCAAAAATTTTAGCTCAAAGAATTAAAAAAATTTTTCCTCAATTTAAAGTAGAGAAATTGGAGTGGGGAACAATCTTGGGTTATCTTGGGAAAACACGCTTTAGTTTATTTTTTTATGATTATCCGCTTTTGTTTAAGCCCCTAAATTTTTTGGGAATAAAAATTGCTCAGGCTAAAGATATTGCTCCAATGAAAATAGCAGCAATTTGTGAAAGAGGGACAAAAAGAGATTTTATCGATCTTTTTTTCATTTTAAAAGTAAAAAAAGTTTTAACCCTTGAAGAAGCGTTAAAACTATACGACAAAAAATTCAAACTCTTAAAAGAAAACAAATTCCATATTCTAAAGAGTTTGTGCTACTTTGAAGATGCGGAAAAAGAACCAACGCCAAAAATGATTGAAAAAGTGAAATGGTCAGAAATAAAGGAATTTTTTAAGAAAGAGGTATTAAAGGTGAGTAAATCTTTATTAAGATAACATGAAAATCTTAGTAACTGGTGGCGCAGGCTTTATCGGTTCCCATTTAGTTGATGCTCTAATTGAAAGAGGACATAAAGTTGTTGTTATCGATAATTTATCTACTGGAAAAAAAGAAAACATAAACAAGAAAGCAAAATTTTACAAAATTGACATTTGCTCTCCCAAAATCGGAGAATTTTTTAAAAAAGAAAAACCAGAAATTGTTTTTCACTTTGCAGCCCAAATCAATGTTAGAAAATCAGTAGAAAACCCTCTTTTTGACGCAAAAGTGAACATTTTAGGCTCTTTAAATGTCATTCAAAATTTCGTCCAACTTCGAACATCTTACTTCAAGCCTCGAACATCTAACCTCGAACATTCAACATTTATCTTCGCTTCCACTGGCGGTGCAATCTATGGCGAGGCAAAGAAAATTCCAACCCCAGAAAACTATCTTGCAAACCCAATTTCACCTTACGGAATCGCAAAATTAACAGTCGAAAATTACTTGAAATTTTACAAGGAAAATTTTGGTCTAAAATTTATCTCTTTAAGATTTTCAAATGTTTATGGTTCAAGGCAAGATCCAAAAGGAGAAGCGGGAGTGGTAGCAATTTTTATTGAAAAACTTTTAAAAGGAGAAAGACCAACAATTTTTGGCGATGGAAATCAAACAAGAGATTTCATTTTTGTTGAAGATGTTGTTTCTGCCTGTCTGAAAGCAATGGAATACAAAGGAAAAAAAGAAATTTTCAATATTGGCACTGGCATTGAAACTTCAATCAACGAACTTTACAAAATTATTTCAAAATTGTTAAAAACAAAAATCAAACCAAAATACGCCCCAGAAAAACCAGGTGATCTAAAAAGAAGTTGTTTAGACATTTCTTTGGCAAAAAAAGAATTGAAGTGGGAACCAAAATTTGATTTAGAAGATGGTCTAAAAAAGACAATAGAATGTTTTAAGCTTGACAAAAGATTCATTTCCGATAATAATAAAAAAATGTGATTAAAGGAAATAAATGAAAATTAACGAATTAAAAGAAAAAGCAAAAAATTATCCTGTTTTTAAGCTTGAGGATGTTTTTAAGTGGTTTCCTAAAGCAAAAAGAGAAACAACTTTGAATCAGTTAAATTTTTGGGTAAAAAAGGGTTACATAGAAAACATTACTCGAGGAATTTACAAAATATCCGATTTTGAATTAAAAGACTCTTTTTTACTTTCCAATTTCATTTATTCCCCTTCTTACATTAGTTTAGAAAGTGCCCTAAATTATTATGGCATAATACCAGACATTCCCTTTGGAATAACCTCTGTAACTTTAAACAAAACAAAAACTTTCAAAACTCAAAAATACGGAGTTTTTTATTATCATCATATAAAACCAGAATTGTTCTTTGGTTTCCAAACAATCTTAGTTGAAAAAAATTATTCTTTTAACATTGCTTTACCAGAAAAGGCAATTTTTGATTATTTTTATTTGAAAGCAAAAAAAGTAGAATCTCCAGAAGGATTTATCGAAGAAATGAGGCTGAGTTTACCAAAAAAATTTAATTGGAGAAAACTCAAAAATTGGACAAACTTAGTTTCAAAAAAGAACAAAACCTTTTTTCAATTAATGGAAACTCTGTTTAAAAAATATGCCGGTAAATGAATTTTTATTAGAAACGTTAAAAGAAGAAGGAAAAAGATTAAAAATTCCAGAAAACAAACCCCGAGCATTAATAAGGGAATATCTCCAAACGAAAATTATTTATTACCTTTACCAACAAAAAGAATCAAAAAAGCTTTCTTTCATTGGCGGAACAAGTTTAAGATTGCTTAGAGATTTGGACAGATTTTCTGAAGATTTGGATTTTGATAATTTGGGTTTAAAATTTCAAACAATAAAAAAACTTTTCTCTATTGTAGTTGAAAAAATGAAAAAAGAAGGTTTTGAAATCGAATATAAAATGAAAAAAACGAACGATTCAGGAATTGGGGAAATGAGATTTAAAAATTTGCTCTTTCAACTAAAAATTAGTTCTCACATAGAAGAAAAACTTACCATTAGAATAAACTACACTACTCCAAAAATAAATCCAGAAACCGAAACTGCAGTATTGAGTAGATTTGGAATGGTTCAATTAGTAATTACCAATACTCTCGAATTTCTCTTTTCTCAAAAAATAAGAGCGATGCTCACAAGAAAAGATTTTCAGCCAAGAGACCTTTATGATATTGTTTGGTTTTTAAGCCATAAAATAAAACCTTCACCGCTTTTGTTCCCTGAATTAAAAGTCAAAAATGAAAAAGAACTTTTTATTAAACTAAAAAATTTTTATTCAAAGAAAGTAAAGCCAAATCTCAAAAACCTCAAAAAGAAATTAGCCCCATTTTTAATTGACGAGGAAAAAGTTTATTATTTGGAAATTTTTGAAAATTTGATTTCAAGGGAAATTTAGTTAAAATTAAATAATTAAAAATTAAAAACTCGGCGACTTAAAAAGAAGTTGTTTAGATATTTCTTTGGCAAAAAGAGAACTGGAGTGGAAACCGAAATATAATTTAGAAAAAGGTTTAAGAGAAACTATAAAATTTACTTCATAAAAATGGAAGAAAAAATAATTCGTTGTCCTATTTGCGAGACTCCTACTAATGCGAAGAGTTTTTTACAAACTTACATTTCTCCCTATAACAATCAAGAGTATAAAATGTACGAATGTTCAAATTGCCAAGTTCAATGGTGGGAGCCTTTAAAAATGATTCCAGAATTTTATGAAAACGAGGTATTTGAACATTATATAACCTTTCATATGACTACCAAAATAAATCTTGGAGAAAATCATAAAGCTTTTTTTAGATATTTCCCATCTGACATAAAAGGAAAACTTTTAGACGTTGGTTGTGGGGATGGCAGGTTTATTAGATATGCTAAAGAATACGGATACGAGGTTTGGGGAATTGATTTTGATAAAAAATCTGTAGAAAATGTGAAAAAAACTTTGGAATTAACACTGTTTTCGCTATGAGTTTAGAAGAATTCTATAAATATGCCAAAGAAAAAGGTTTGCAGTTTGATGTGATAACATTCTTTGAAGTTTTAGAGCATCAAGATAAACCCAAAGAGTTTTTGAAAATGATAAAAGAACTTTTAAAAAATGAAGGATATATAGCCGGGAGTGTACCAAATCGTAATAGGTTATTTGCAGAAATTGATTGGAAATATTATCCTGGAGATTATCCACCTCATCATTTTTTAAGATTTTCAAAAGAGTCTCTTCAAAAGGCCCTGACCATGAATTCTTTTACAAACGTAAAAATATTTGCTACTGACTATCCATATAAAGAAATATTTCACCATTTAGAAAAAAAGATCTTTGGCAATGTGGAAAATTTTAAATATAAAATAAAATCATGGGTCACTAAAGAGGAAAAATTAGCTAAAGTTTTCGCTATAGAAGAATTGAATCATGTTATTTCTTATAAAAACAAACTGAAATTCTTTTTAATTAAGTCATTAAAGATGCTTCGCAATTTTTTTCTTCTACCATTTTTATTTTTCTATCTTCCAAAATTAAAACAAAATGGAATTAATTTATATTTCCATGCGAAGAAGCAAGAAATTTAAAATTCTTGTTTGTTTTTGAAACAAAATCAGAAACGAGTAATTATTTCCGGTTATAGATAAATTTTAAAAAACGATAAACAAGAAAATTTGTTAATCTCGTAATATAATAAAATAATGAAAGTGATTTTTGTTCCATCCTTTCCTTTTACTTTTACACCTCCTGGTGGAGGTCGAATTCAAGTATTAAAAACAAAAGAATATTTAGAAAAACTCGGAGTTGAAGTTAAGTTATGGAACCCTGAAAAAAACTATGTACTCGATAAAGAAGGCGACATTTTCCATATCTTTAGCAGTGATTGGCCATTGGCCCAACTGGCTATGTTAATAAAGAAATTGGGATATCCATACGTCGTATCACCTATTTTTTGGGAGCCAAGTTTTTTTAGGGCATTAGCTCATAAAGTTTTATCTCAAGTTCCTTTAACTCAAACTAATTGGAGGAAACGACTATTAAGAGAAGCAGATCTGCTTTTACCTAACTCAAATTTTGAGGCAAAACATATAAGTGAAATTTTTAATATACCTTTAGAAAAATTTTGGGTAGTACCAAATGCTGTAGATTCTGATTTTATCGGTTTGGACCCTGATAGGTTTTGGGACACTTATATTCCAGAACTGCCTAAAAATGAACGATTTATTCTTTCTGTGGCAATTATAGAACCAAGGAAAAATACCTTATCGCTCATTAAAGCTGCTTGTAAAATAGGAGCACCTCTAGTGCTTATCGGCCCGGAATCTACTCTTCATCAGCAATATGTCCGACAGGTTAAAAGTGAGATTGAAAAAGCAAAAAAGAAAATCTTCATTAAGCATATACCCGGAATTTATGATAGAACAATGTTAGCTAACGCGCTTTCTGCATCGTGGGTACATGCATTAGTAAGCTTTATAGAAACACCCGGTATTGCTACTCTTGAAGCAGGACTGAATGGAGCTAACCTTGTAGTAAGCAAATTACCACCTGTCTTAGAATATGTAGGTAGTTGTTCATGGGTGGTAGATCCATACGATATAGAGAGCATAAGTAAGGGATTAGAAGAAGCACTTAATTCGCCAAGAAATTCTAAAAATGCAAAAGATCATATTAAAAGTAATTTTACTTGGGAAATTGCAGCTAAGAAAACTTTGGAAGGATATAAAAAAGTTTTAGAATCATGAAAATTCTTTCCATTCTTTCGCCGGTAAAATTTGGAGGGGGAGAAAGGTTGCTTTTGGATCAGGCAAAAGTTTTTAGGGAAAAAAGAGTAGAATATGTAATTGTTTGTTTGAATAGATCTTTAGAATTTGAAAAATTTTTAAATAAAGAAAATGTTAAATATTTCAATTTAACTGATATTGAATTTAAGCAAACGCCGACAAGGAAGGAATATTTGTTTTTATTTTTTAAATTACTTTCTAAAATTTTTAAATTGAGAAAATTAATTCAAAAAGAAAAGCCCGATATTCTAATTTCAAATGGTTTTCCAGCTGTGTTTTTAGTTCCTTTGTCGGTTTTATTTTTAAAAACAAAACCTAAAATTTTTTATGTTCATCATTTCCAAAAACAAAAAGAGAAATTTTTAACAAGAAAAATTTATCTTAGGTTTTTAAAAAAGTATAAAAAAATAATCGCTGTTTCTTCAGCAACTGCTGATTCTTTAAAGAATGTTTTTCCGGAGATAAAAGAAAAAATTTTAGTGATTCCAAACGGAGTTGATACGAAGAGATTTGAAATTAAAGAATCTAAAGGAGAATTAAGAAAAAAACTAAATTTACCAGATGGGATTTTGGGAATTTGTGTGGGAAGACTAACTCCCTTTAAAAATCAAAAGTTTTTAATAAAAGTCGCAAAGGAGATAAAAAGGGATGATTTTTATATTTTGATTATCGGCGATGGTGATGAATATGAAAATTTGAAAAAAGAAATAGAAAAAGAAAAGTTGGAAGATAGAGTGAGGCTTTTAGGTTTTATCCCTTCAGATGAAATTCCTTATTATTTGAAAGCAAGCGATATTTTTCTTTATCCATCATTAAAAGAAGGGTTTGGAATAGTAGTTTTAGAGGCTATGGCAGCTGGTTTGCCGGTTGTAATTTTTAGAGAAATTTATGTTGAAGAGTTTGGAAATAACATTTTAGTAGCAAATAATGAAGAGGAATTTATGAGTTATGCGAGGCAGTTAGTTGAGAATAAAAGTTTTAGAGAAGAACTTGGCGGCAAATTAAAACAAGATGCATTAAAATTAGATATTAGAAAAGTCGCAGAAAAATATTTGGAGGTTTTTAAAGATGAAACCTTGTCTCCTTATGAAAAACAAATTTTACATTGGTAAAAATACTTTAATTTCTAATGGATCTTTGTGGAACAAAGAAAATGGTATTTTAGGATTTAAAATCGAAGAATTTAAGAGATTAATTTTTGTTGGATTAAGGGTAAATGAAAATTTACCAGAAATTTATAAAGAAATTTTTAAAAATAATATCGAGAAAGCAAAAAAAGGCAAAGGAAAAATCTTCAAAGATTCAGCGAGAAAAGGTTTTTACTCTTTGTTAAAAAATGAAAATAGTTTTAATTTCTTTTTCAACGAAAGGGGCAATAGGGGATTATTTGTATTTATTAACTAAAGAATTGGTAAGACATGAAGAAATATTTTTGATAGTTCCGGATTATTTTGATAAGCAGATAGATGTAAAAGGAATAGTAAAAATTAGAACAGGGGAAAATAAGTTCAGTACTTTTTTGAGTTTCATAAATCCTCTGGAAAATCTGCGTTTAATAAAAGAAATAAAAAAAATTAATCCTGATTTAGTCCATTTATTCTTTGGCGAGGGTTATCCTCAAATGATTTTTATTTCTTTATGGTTAAAACTCGCTAAAATTCCATTAGTAGTTACACTTCACGACCCAGAGATTCATCCTGGAAATTTAATAGAAAGAATAAATGGCATTTTAAGAATTTTTACTTTAAAGTTGGCGAGTGCAGTTCATATTCACTCAAAAATTTTTAAGGAAAAATTGGAAAAACTCGGAATACAAAAAGAAAACATTTTTATAATCCCACATGGGAGCTTTGCCCCCCTTTTTTCACCTTATAAAAGTGGAGAAATAAAAAAAGAAAACAATATCTTATTTTTTGGAAGGATAGAAAAATATAAAGGCTTGGAATATTTTGTTGAGGCGGGTTTGAGAATTGATGGTTTTAAATTTGTAATTGCTGGGCCAGGAAAGATACCTGAAAATCTGTTAAAGGTAATTAAAGAAAATCCTCAGAAATTTGAATTAAAAAATAAGTTTTTAAGTTATAAAGAAATAGCTGAACTTTTTCAAAAATCTAAAGTTTGCGTTCTTCCTTATATTCAGGCAACACAATCTTCAATTCCTTTAATTTCTGCTTATTTTAACGTTCCAGTTGTTGCTACGAAGGTTGGGGCCTTTGTTGAAGACGTACCACTAGTTAATGGAGTGTTAGTTGAGCCTGGAAATGTTGATTCATTAGTAAAAGGAATTTTTGAGGCCTTAAATAAAAAACCAGTTTATCCATCAGAGAGAGAATTTAAAAATCTTGTGTTTGAATTTTTGAAAATGTATTGTAAAGTTTCTGGTAAAGTTCGAGATAATTAAAATACATCTTTTCGATTCTAAAAATATTTTGAAATTTTGGAATTTTTAATTTTTTAACTTTCTCTAAAAATTCTTTTTCGTTTTTAAAAATACACTCTTTGCCAACGATTTCTTCGTTTCCTCCGACATCAGAAGCTAAAATAGGAATTTGGGCAAAAAGGGCCTCAATCAAAGTAATTGATAAACCTTCGTAGCGAGAGGGCAAAATAAACAGATCGAGGGCTTTTAGATATTTTGAAGCATCTTTTAATTCACCAATTAAAAATATTTTTTCTTTTAAATTTGCCCCCTCGATTAAATTTTCTAATTTTTTTCTTTCTGGCCCTTCACCAACAATGATCGAGATTGCTTCAGGTTTTATTTTTAAAATTTCAGGAAAAACTTTGATTAAAAATTCATAATTTTTTTGATAATCTAATCTGCCGATAGAACCGATGACAAATTTATCTTTCAAATCAACTTTTATTTTTTCTTCAAAAAACTTCCTTGCAATTTCTCTTTCTAAAAATTCAGGTCCTGGAATGCCATTGTAGATTACAACCCCATTTTTTACTAGCTTTATTTTTTTGGCATCTTCTAAATTTTTGTTGGAAACGAAAACAGGCACATCGACAAAAGAAAGCAAAAATTTGAAGTTTAGCCAATAAAAGGGTTTTAGCCAAAAATTCTTTTTATAATTTGGGTCCAAAATTGAAAGACCGTGAATTGTAAAAACTGTCTTTGGTTTCGATTTTGAAATTTTTGCTCCCACTGCGCCAAAAAGAGCGTTTGTTGAATTGAAGTGGCAAACAGCAAATTTCTCTTTGTCTAAAAATTTTTTGATTTCAAAAATAAAAAATAAGTTAGATAGGGGATTGTGAGTTCTCTTTAACCATTCAAAATTTACAAATTCAATTTTCTCTTTTTCTAATTTCTCTTTCAAATATTCTCCTTCTCCAAATCCCACCCTAACCTCAATACCTCTTTCTTTTAATCCCTTTGCCAACCAAAAAACAAAATTTGTCGCTCCTCCGATGTTTCCGTGAGTGATACAAATTAAAACCTTCATTGCTTTATTTTACCCTTATTTTTAGATTCAGTGAAAATTATGAGGAAAGTGGTATAATTTATTAATTCAATGAAGACTTTAATTTTAGCAGGGGGAAAAGGAACGAGGCTTTGGCCAATTTCCAGAAGTTATAAGCCAAAGCAGTTCCAAAAAATTTTTGGCAACAAAACCTTGCTTCAAATGACTTTTGAAAGAGTTTTGCCACTGACTAAGAAAGAAAATATTTTCGTTTCAACTAATGAAATTTTT
>Ga0272445_1001999_pt1 | contig 14637 bp, 10 predicted proteins | sample YNPCB0031_FD_194404 | JGI IMG/M metagenome (GOLD analysis project Ga0272445, IMG submission 194404) | Hot spring sediment microbial communities from Yellowstone National Park, WY, United States - YNP-CB-003-1 | ecosystem: Environmental > Aquatic > Thermal springs > Hot (42-90C) > Sediment... | reverse complement strand
CTCCCACCCCGCCTGCGGATACAAAAACTGATCCCGATCATTGAGCCAAGTAGCCCGCACACAATGCCGCACCGCAAAATACACACTCACTGGCACTAGATTCTGCAGGGTAATAGGAAGCGGCCCGGCGCGCACATGGGGATGATTCTGGATATAGACCTGACTCTGATGTTGAAAGTCCGGCGGAGAGTTGGACAAGTATCCTATTACCCTATCATTTGTGGATGGCCAGTAGTGGGCTTTCCATTTATTGATGGTTTCGGGTAGGTCCCCGTAAAATACCTTTTTCCCTACGAGGGTGCCGTCTTCGTCATACACATCGCACTCCACATGGTGGATTTTTTCTTTTTGTTGGAGGTTCCAGATGGTGAAAGCAATCGGGAATTTTCCCTGCACATTGTCAAAGGTGTAGGCGGGCACGACAAAGCCTTTTAGAAACTTAGCTTGGAAGTACTCCCGAAATTGTCGGAAGTTGGAGCCTTGGATGAATTTGAGCGTAGAGAAAAGGGCGAGGGTACAGTTGGGGAGTTTTTCATAGATGAGGCCCATAAAGAGGGCGAAAAGTTCGTTGGCGGCGTTACCGATTTTGGGTTGGAGGATTTTGTGGGCTTTGTGGTGGGTGGTGACGCCGGGTTTATTTTGGCCGGTGCCGGTGACGGTGCGGGCGGTGGTGGCTTCGGCATAGGGGGGGTTGATGTAGATGACGAGGCGGGCTTGTTTTTGGGGATTTGTGAGGATGTCGTAGAGGTTATCGGGTATTTTGCCGCCTTGGGATTTGGGCTTCCAGTCGTCATTGAGGAAGTCAAACTGGAAGACGTGGTCTTTGAGGAGGTTGGCGCCATTGCGGATGCGTTCGTACATGGTATCCACATCTTGCTGGTCTAAGGTGGAGGCCCAGATGCGGTATTTATTGACGAGGCCGTGGAGGAGGTTGCCCGTGCCTGCGGCGCAATCCCAGATGTAATATTCCTCTTGCCAGGTTTCGCCTAAGGCCTGCGCTAAATAGGCCTGGGAGAGTTCTACCCAGATTTGGGGGGTGAAGAAGCTTCCTTTGCGCTCTCGGATGTCTTGGGGTACGAGGAGGTCCCGCCGCTGAATAATATAGTCCCAGTAATCCCGCTTAGGGGGACGTTCGTACTTTCGCCAAAACTCCTGATATTTTTTCTGTCCATCCCGAAAGAGGGCCTGTTTGCTTTTGAGGAGGCCCATTTCATCCAGTTCTCGTCCCAGCTCATAGTGGTTTTTTCGCAAGACTACATAGAGGTTGTCTAAGAGGGTTTCGTCGTCTTGGGAGATAAGGTCTGCTAAGTAAAAGTCTCCATCAATGATGCCGTTTTTTTTGGCGGTTTCCCAGTCGATGGCGATGGAGGGTTTGACCTCTTGGAGCCAGCGGTGGTAAATGATGATGAAGTTATTGCGGTCTATTTTGATTTTGGTGCCTTCTTCGCGGCCGTGTTGGAAGGCTTCTCGGATAAAGGCTTTGAGCGCCTCCGGGTCTTTATCAAAGGAGAAGAGGAGGGCTTTGGAGTCTATGAGATGGCGGACTTTATGGAGGACTTGCTCAAATTCTCGGGTGCGGTGGTTGGAGGGGGTTATTTTCCAGTTGAAGTCGTTGGCGTAAAAGAATTCCTGGATGTCGGCGTAGGGGACGAAGGCGATTTTTTCGGCGTCAAAGGCGCCGATGTAGAGGGGAGGCAGGTACTTGTCAAAGAGCCGTTCTTTTCCGATGGTGAGGATGAGCTGGGTGATGGAACGGGAGATATCGCTGAGGTGTTTTTTAGCTTCTGCCCAGAGGTATGGGGCTAATTCTACGGGAAGTTTCTTAGAGGAGCGTGGATAAACCGAAAAATCTACATGTCCGATGATGCGCGTGCAATCGTACGAGCCAAAGAAGTCGCGAGCGACTTTGTTTTTGAGTTCTTCTTCTTTCTCTATGTGGTGGTAGCGGGTTGGGTGGGGGGTGACCATGTAGGGTGGGAAAGCGTCATGAGGAGGTGAGGTGGGCGTAATCGTAATAAGGTAGATAAAGGCATCGGGTATCCAGTTCTACGCCCAGCCGATGGAAAAAGTTGAAGAGTCCGAGGAAGGTGCGGTTGAGGAAGAGAAAATCTTTGAGGCCGCGTAGCTGCCGAGTACGGGCGATTTCTTCGCCTACTTCGTTGAGGGCGTTGAAGAAATCCACCTTGGAAAAGTCCATACGTCCGAGGCGATAGGGCGTAGCTAATACCTGCGCAAATCGGCTATAGAGGTCCCGCATGTAGTTGCGGGTATCTTCATCGTCGCTGGGACGGAAGATGGCCAGTTTCTCAAAAATTTCATCTAAACGTTCTCGTTGGGAGGGTTCGTAAATGGCGGGGTCTCCGAGGGCGAAGTAGTTTTGATAGAGGTCGTCGGGGAGCCGTTTGGTGCAGCCAAAGTCAATCACACCCAGCGTGCCATCCGCTCGGAAAAGGAAGTTGCCGGGGTGCGGGTCGGCATTCACTTGGCGCAGCTCGTGGATTTGAAAGCTGTAGAAATCCCAGATGAGTTGCCCAAAGCGCTGTTTTTCTTCATAGGGGGGATTGGTGGCGAGGTATTCGTTGAGGTGCAGGCCATCCAGCCATTCCATGGTGAGGACTTTATCTCCGCATAGCTCCGGGTAATACTTCGGAAAGCGAAGGCCGGATATCCCAGCACAGAGTTGACTGAAACTTAGGGAGTTTTGCAGTTCCCGGCGGTAATCGGCCTCTTCTAAAAACTTTTCTTCCATTTCTTGGATGAAAGGCTCCAGCTCTTCTAAGGGGATTTTGGTGATTTTGGGGGCGAAGGTGCGAAAGAGCCGCATATCAGACTTGATAGAGTCCGCTACGCCGGGATATTGAATCTTGACTGCGAGCTTTTGGCCGTCTTTCCATGCTTCGTGCACCTGGCCCAGCGACGCTGCCCGAATAGCCTTGACATTGAACTTATCAAACACCTCCTCTGGGCTCTTGCCCAGGCTCTTTTTGAAGACTTGCACCGCCAAAGGACCACTCATCGGAGGAACATTGTACTGGGCATTTTGCATGACCTCCACGAAGGACTTGGAGAAGTTTATCGTATCCAGGGAGATAGTCTGGGCTACTTTTAGAGCGGAGCCGCGAAGCTGGGTGAAAGTTTTGAGTAGGTCCTCGGCGTTTTCGCGGTCCAAGTCTTCGTCGGAGACTTCTTTGCCGAGGGCTTTTTTAGCCTGGTGTTTGATGACGTTGGCGCCGACTTTGAGGCTGCCCTTGAGAAATTGAGAAGCTCGGGCAATCTTCCCCGTTGGAATGCGATCTTGCTCCTCTGCCATACTGGCGCCAAAAGTAAGAAAAAGTCGTGTAGCCTTTAATAGGCTAAATCAGCATAAGGCGCGCCGTTAGGAGTGCGAGCAGCCCCACCGCCGAAGAGACCACATAATACCCACCCGGCCAAAAGCGCTTCTCCCTTAGCCCCAAAAAGAGCCCCACCCCGAGTACGATACCCATCACCACCATACCCCCGTACAATCCCCCCGTGCGATAGGGCATAACCTGACCACCCAAATAAAGCGGAACCCCTACATTTTGAATGAGAAAACTCGTCAGAGACCAGCGCGCCGCCTCCGAAGCCGCAAGCGCAAACCAAAAGTGAAAAGCCGTGCGCTCCTTCTGCCGGCTGGTCAACCACCCCACCACCAGCAGCGCCACCCCCCACAAAAAACCCATGCTCAAAGCTATCTTCAAAAGCACTAAGCAAAGATACGTCTCCAAAGTCCATTCAGCCTCCTCTCAGCTTCAGCATAAAACCCTAACATAGCCCTGCTTCACTACCGGCTCCTCGCACCTCAATTTCGGGTTAGGGTAGATCACCCTGCTGAAGGCCTCTTCTATGCCGCTAAGTTTCGTACTTTTGAAAGGATGACAGCACCCCTGCCGTTCGTAGAGCTCTTTGGAATCAGCCAAGCCGTCCTAAATCGCCTCCTCTTTGCTTCTTGCCGCCTATGAGTAAAAAATCTCCCCCCTGTGATATTCCCGCCCTCCTCCGCTCTTATCTATCAACGGGCAGCCCCAGTGCTTATGATGAGCTGGTAACTTGCATTTACCGGGATATCCAAAAGCACATCTTCTACACCCTTAGGAGGTTTGACACGGTCACCTTAGATGAGTATCTACGGGATGAAGCGGCCGACTTGTGTCAAGACTTTTTCATGGATAAGTTTGATGATGTTATACGGAAATATAACCCTGACAAAGGTTCTTTTCGGACATGGGTTTTCCGGTGTGTTAGCAATTACGTGGTCGATAGTTTGCGTAAGAGGTCCATGGTGGGAAAGGAAGAGCCTCTCCAAGTAGATGAGGAAGAGTGGAAAAGTTACTATGTGCTGAAGGAGATTGCGGAGGATGCCCTGCACAACCCCCATCATGAGCGCGAGCAGTCGGAGCTCCTGGAAGTCATTCTGCGGTATGTGGAGGGTTTGCCTGAGCATTATCGGCGCACGGTGAAGCTCAAGCTGGAAGGGCTTACCGATGATGAGGTCGCTAAGGAGCTCAAACTCCCCGTGGGCACTATCAAGAGCCACTATTCCCGGGCCAAACAGATTCTTCGGGACCGGCTCAAAGGGGATGGATATTTATGAGAGTGCGCCTGGCCAAGCGGCCATGGCAGAAAGATTAGGGGTGGAGTCTTTCCAGCTTTTCTATGCGTTTGGTGAGGCGCCACAAGTGCATGGCCAGCCCCACCCAAATAATTAGCACCACAGCCGCTACAGTGTAAAGCTTATCGTGAGAGAGGAGCCATTCCCGCATGAAAAGCAAAGGTACTTCAAAAGCTGGTATCTTTGGAGCCATGCAAAAACTTAGCAGCATAGTTCTCTTTGCCCTGCTCGTAGCCGCCTGCGGTAAAAAAGCTCATCGTGCAGCCAAATCCTCCTCTAATGATAAGACCTTAGTTCGTGAGCTTCCAATGGAGGATGGATTTGGGGGGGAGGTGGATTCTGCGGCTTCGGACGGGGGGGAGCTGCGTTCGGATCGGGCCAAACGTTACTATGGGAGTAAGCCCCTGCATTGGCGGCTTTGGCATACAGAGTTGGACATAGCTTTGGACTGGGAGCGAGAGGAAGTTTATGGGGAGGCTCGTCTATGGATAGTACCGCATGCCGTCCCTCGAGAGAGTCTGTCCATAGATGCGAAGGCATTTACTTTTGAGGAGATTCAGGTGGAGCGGCCAGCGGGAGTGCAGATTGTATCGCAGCGGTACGATACTTTACAGCTGCATCTCCGACTGAGTCGGCCGCTGCGAACGGCCGATACGTTGGTGCTCCGCTTACGTTATCGGGCTCATCCGCACTGGCTGGATACCCTTTTGACCAACGAGTCGGAGGATATCGCTATTAGCGGCCGAAAAGGCGCCTACTTTATCAATGCGCGGGGGGAGCGCCCCTGTATTCCCCGCCAGTTTTGGACCCAAGGCGAGCCCGAATCCGCCTCCGCCTGGTTCCCTACGTTGGACAGCCCCAACCAGAAAACTACCCAGCGCCTCTGCGTTACCATCGCCGATAGCTTCAAAACCCTCTCCAATGGCCTCCTCATCGCCTCCGAAAAATTAGGCGGCGGCCTTCGGCGGGACTGCTGGGAACTGCGCCAGCCGCATGCCCCCTACCTCTTTGCCCTCATCGTAGGCCCTTTTGAAATCATTAAAGATAAATGGCGGGATAAGGAGCTACTTTACTACATGGAGCGAGATTGGGTCCCCCACACGAAAACGATTTTCGGCAATACCCCCCGTATGATAGAGTATTTTTCTCAGCTTTTGGGGGTGCCTTTCCCCTGGCCGAAGTATGGACAGGTCATTGTGCGCGAGTTTGTCTCTGGCGCCATGGAAAATACCACCGCCGTCGTCCATGGCGAAATGCTCTTTTACGATAAGTCCATAGCTCTCACCAATGACGATAAAGAAACCGTTATTGCTCATGAGCTTTTTCATCACTGGTTTGGCGACTTAGTAACTTGTGAAAGTTGGGCTCAGCTGCCCCTGAATGAAAGTTTTGCGGACTACTCAGAGTATTTGTGGCTGGCCTATGACAAGGGTTTTGAAGCGGCCGAAGACCATCGCCGCACCGCTCAGCTCACCTATTTAGCCGAAGCCGCACAAAAACAAGTCCCCCTCATCCGCTTTGAGGAAAAAGACCCTATGGGCATGTTTGATGCCCACTCCTATCAGAAAGGCAGTCTAATCCTTCACCTTTTGCGGCATTATGTGGGCGATACCCTGTTCTTTTCCGCTCTAAAAACTTACCTCACCCAAAATGCCTATAAAGCAGCCGATGTGGACCATTTACGGCATGCGTTTGAAGAAGTCACAGGGGAGGATTGGACCTGGTTTTTTGATCAGCATTTTAGGCGGGGGGACGAGGTAAGGCTCAAAGTTACGGGAGAGATGCGGGGGGATACAGGTGTGCTTCGGATAATTCAGCGGGGATACCGAAAGGAGCTGGGGCCTTATCGGTACCTTTTGCCGCTAGAGGTAGCATCCCGTAATGGCATGGAGCGCATACCTTTTGAGCTGGTGGGGGATACGGAGGTGGTGGTAGTTCGGCCTGGCCTTTTATATGTGGATTATGACCCGGGGCGATTATTTATGGGGTTGGTGGAGCGGCTCTATCCCGACAGCTGGTGGAAAGAGATGCTGCTTCGCTCTCCCTACTTAGCTCGGGTAGAAGCCCTGCGCCGACTGACAAGCTCTCTGGATGACTCCTCTATGCAACTCCTACTCCGTACTTATGAGGGGGCATCACCCTACTGGAAAAAGCGCCTATGGGAGGGATGGGCTTATCTTTGGGATGTGGAGACCATTCAAAAGGTCCTCCCCTTAGCCCAAAGAGAAATAGCATCTCCCGAGGTCAAGGTACGAGCGGCGGCATGGGAGTGGCTAGTGTCTATGCTGAACCAGTTTGAGGAGATGGGTAGCTTGCTTATGGGTGACTCCTCGCAGGCGGTGCCTGCGGCTTTGCAGCCAACGTATTGGACGGAAGCCGCCCAAAAAGCCTTGCAGGATAGCAGTGCCGCTGTGATCCAGGCCGCTTTGCAGATTCTGGAGATGGGGGATAAGACCCGGGCCCAAGAGGCTGCCCTCTCCCTCCTCACGCACCCCAGCGAAGAGATATTTTTAGCGGCCAGTATGGTGCTTATCCGGCAAAAGTCGCCCGTAGGTTTGCAGGCTCTCTTAGCGCGTCAGCCCTGCTTAGCCAGCTTAGAAGCTCGAGCTTCAGCCATATCGCTTCTCGCTATGAGCACGCGAAGCTTCCCTTCCGAACGAGAAAAAATCGTTGCTTCCCTCCAGCAAATAGCCCGCTACGAGAATCCCTGGTATTTGCGACTCATAGCGGTTCGGGGGCTGCGCCGCATGGCCGCTACAGACCAGACCATCCGCAGCTTCCTACGCGAACTCAAAAAATCCGAACGCCACCCCATCCTCAAAAAAGTTTATGAGCGGGAACTATAACCCACGAGATCCTTACTTTCTTCGGGCTAAAGCAGAAGGCTATTTAGCCCGCTCGGTCTACAAGCTCCAAGAAATTGATGAGCGTTATCGTCTCATACAGCCGGGCATGACTATTTTGGACATGGGAGCTGCCCCCGGCTCCTGGTCGCAATACCTTCTCCAAAAAGTAGGCCCCACCGGCAAAGTCATCGCCATAGACCTTTTACCCATTCAGGTTCAGGCCCCCAATCTGACCACCTATCAAATAGATGTATTTGCCAAGGAGGTGGAGCAGCTTGTGCCGCCGTCTTCCCTAAATGGAGTTGTCTCGGATATGGCGCCAGCCACCACAGGTCAGCGCTCCGTAGATCAGGCGCGTTCTGCTGCCTTAGTAGAACGTAGCCTCTTCTTAGCTTCCCTGTGGCTAAAAGCAGGCGGTTTCTGGGTCGCCAAACTCCTGGAAGGCCCCGACCTCCCCCGCCTCCGCTCCCAAGCCCAAGCCTTATTTGAGCAAGTCCACCTCCTGCGCCCCAAAGCCACCCGAAAAGGCAGCACCGAATGCTTCCTCATTGGACACAAACGCAAACCCCACTAATCCCCCAAACCCATATCCCCCTTCCCTCCGCCCCAATCGGGCTCTATATCCATATCCCTTTTTGCCGAAAAGCCTGCCATTACTGCGACTTTTACTTTTCGGTCCGCCATAGCCTAATGGAAGATTTCACCCATGCGCTCTTGGAGGAAATTCACACATGGGAACCCTGGCTCCTCTCCCAACCCGTACGGACAGTCTATTTCGGAGGAGGTACGCCCAGCTGGCTGCGCCCCCACCTCTTAGAAAAAATTCTAACCACCCTCCCCAAACATACCGCCTGGCATCCCGTTGAAATAACCTTAGAAGCAAACCCTGAAGATATTACACCAGAAAACTTGGCTTTTTGGAAAGAATTAGGCATAAATCGCTTGAGTCTGGGTGTTCAGAGCCTATCCGATGAGATTTTACAACTTCTGGGCCGAAAAGCCTCCGCCACTCTCACCCGAAAGGCCATAGGGCAAATCCGCGCTTCCGGCTGGATTAATTGGAGTGTAGATGTAATTTTTGCCGTACCAGGTCAAACCATTCAAGACATAGCCAACGACCTACACTATTTAGTAAATGAAATACAGGTCCCCCATATTTCTCTTTATGGACTGACGATAGAGCCCCGCACCGTACTCTATAAAAAGCATCTCCGAGGGAGATTTGAGAGTATGGACGATGAGGAGTACGCAAAGATGTATCTCTTTGTTCATGATTTTTTGGAAGCTTATGGATATGATCATTACGAGGTGTCTAACTGGGCTAAAAGTGATTTCTACAGCCGCCATAACCTCATTTATTGGGAGGGGGACCCATATATAGGTTTAGGTCCTTCTGCACATAGTTATATTTTCCCTTACCGATGGTGGAATCAGTCGGATTTGCGGGGATATGTGGCGTACTTCGGGAAAAAGCAGAGAGCAAGTTTGCGGGTGGAAGGCGAGCATCTAAGTGGGAGTGCTGCTTTGTTAGAGTGGTTTATGCTGCGTTTTCGTCTTTCTCGCGAGATTAGCTGGGCAGAATTTCCCCTAAGAGAAGAAAGCCTACAGACTCTTCAAGAGCGGATGCAAGCGTGGGTGGAGAGAGGCTGGGTAGAAGGCACAAGAGGCGGCATGCGTATGCTGCCCCTGGGCTGGTTGTGGCTCAATGCGATCCTGAGAGAAGTATGGGCATTAATCAGCTATGCAGCATAAATGGCGTTACATAGATGTCAGAATCGTAGATGCTTCCGGTCTCACCGAAAGCATTATTTACGACTATGGACTATTCTTAGATGTGTTTATATCACTGGTTTATTTTATTATAACCTACCTTGCCATGAGATACATTTCCAAGATTTGGGTTAAAAATGATAAGTTGAGAAGTATATTTATTCATGGCTGGTTTTTACGAGTTTTTGGCGCCTTATTCGTGTTTTTGTTTTACCTCTTATATTACAATGGTGGAGATACTATTAACTACCTTAGGGATGCAAAGGTAATGGCTACTATGCTGTATGAAATGCCCGCGCACTCATTGTATTACTTTTACAGGTCTGTGATACAGAAAAACTTTTTAGATACACTATTGGAGTCAAACGATGTGTATTATTATGCTAAATATAAGAATTCTTACTTCCTGAACTATATTATTGACTATAATTCAGAGATGGTGGCGCTTTTTACAATACCTTTTACGATTTTGGGCGTCGGTGTGCGTTATGCTACGTTGATAATAGTCGCGACGGTTAGTTTCTTGGCTAGTTGGATGATTTATATTACTTTTTTGAGGCAATATCCGAGATATGCTCGCATGCTTAGTTTACCCTTGCTATATCTTCCCTCCTTAAATGTCTGGACAGGTTCTCCGTTCAAGGAAACATATGCTTTAATAGGAGTTAGCATTTTGATTTATGGAACCTATCGATTCTTGTACCTACGAAGGTGGTTCTGGTTACCTATGATGGTTTTTGGTCTCTGGATGGCTTATACGGTCAAGTCTTATGTGGCATTATCTATTTTGCCCTGGATAGTTGTGTGGGTTTATCTGACTCTCAATAAGAGAATAGCACACCCATTGTATAAATACTTTTTTTCTCCTTTTTTATTTCTGTTTTTTATCGGCACTTCTTATTACGGTGTGCTGTCTTTGGCAGAAGGAACTTCAAAGTATAGTTTAGATAATATACCCAAGCAAGCCTATTTGGTATATACAGATTTGAAGCAAAACTATACGTATTATCAGGAAACTGGGGGTAGTGTGTATGATATTGGAGACTTTGACCCTACCATGTCGGGAATGCTCAGCAAATTTCCCATTGCTACGTTTACGGCTATGTTTCGGCCTTTTATATGGGAGGCTAATAAACCTGTTATCCTTCTTGCAGCGTTAGAAACAATCATGGTATTGGTGATGGTGATTGTGAGTATTTTTCGTTACGGAGTGATAGGTATCATAAGAAAAATAGTTTCCGACCCATTTCTTATCTTCTGCTTTGGTTATTCTATATTTTTTCTTTTTATGATGGGGCTTACCGCTGGCAATTTTGGTAATCTGGTTCGGTATCGGGTGCCTGGGTACATTTTTTTCTTAGGGGGATTATTTGTTGCGTTTGGGAAGCTTCGGGATGAAGTTAATCGTCATAGGAGCTGGCAGCAGTGGTCTCGGAGTCGCTTTGGCGGCGGCTCGGCGCGGCTGGCAGGTTGAAGTTTTGGAGGCCCGAGATATAGGTGGGGGAACATCTACCACCTCCACTAAGCTCATTCATGGGGGGGTGAGATACTTGGAGTCTGCCTTGAAGCGGCTTAGCTATCTGGACTGGAAGTTAGTCCGGGAAGCGCTTCAAGAGCGGGCTTGGATGCTCCAGAGTCATCCGGGGTTGTGCCATCCCCTGCCTATTTTGCTACCTATAAAGAATCATTTAGAAAAGTTCTATTACGGATTTGGGCTATGGCTGTATGATAAGCTAAGCCATCCTCATAGTATCTCAAAGACAGAATGGATAGATAAGGTAAGCCTCTATCAGAAGTTTCCTCGGCTTTTGGAAGGATATAAGGGGGCATGGCAGTATTGGGATGGGCAGTTTGTGGACCGGCTGTATGCGGTGCATGTAGCGCTGTTTTTGCGGCAGCGGTATGGGGTGGAGATTCGGACGCATGCTAAAGTAGTGTCTATAAAACCCCAAGCTCAGGAGGGGATAGTGGAGGCTCAGTTGAGGGATGGGAGGCGGTACGAGACTAAGGGAGCCTATGTGGTTAATGCGACGGGACCGTGGGCGGACGAGCTGCGGCGGCTGGTGCGGCCGGGTATCCCCGCGCGTTTGCGTCTGAGCCGGGGTAGTCATTTGGTTTTTAGGCGAGAGGACCTACCTGTGGAGGCGGGTTTTCTGATTCCGAAAACGAAAGATGGGCGGTTACTTTTTGTGCTGCCGTGGATAGAGGGGACGGTGCTGGTAGGGACGACTGAAGAGGAAGTGGGGGAGCCGATTTGGCCAGCGGAGGTTAGCGATGCGGAGGAGCGTTTTTTGCTGGAGCATATTCGGGGTTATTTTGCGGTGGGGGATTTGGAGGTGCGGGCGCGGTTTGCGGGGTATCGTCCGCTGGTGGCGCGGAAGGCGGCTTCTACGGCTAAGCTGGCGCGTACGCATGTGGTGGAGGTGTGGGCACCCGAACGGTTTATTTCTGTCATGGGCGGCAAATGGACTACTTATCGGCAGATGGGAGAGGATGTAGTAGCGGCAATTGCGCGCTTAGCGGGTCGGCCGCTGGAAGTCGGAGAGCCTGTGCTTTCCGTACAACCTGACTGGCGAGAGCTGGAAAAATGCCAAAGCGAAAACCCCCAGCCGGTTGTTCCCGGTCTGCCCTATACTTGGGGTGAGGTGCATTTCTGGCGTAAGCTGGGATGGGCACAGGAAGTAGACGATATTGTGGCAGGTCGCTGGCTCCTGCCCTTTTACGATCAGGGTAAAACCCAGCAGGTGCGAGAGGCTTTGCTTCGGGGGTGGGACCCGTAGCTTTACCTTGGAGGGATATGGGCTGGTTAGCTGTCGTGTATAGCTTATTTCTGGTAGGGATGGGGCGATGGATTTCGGGGCGGCGGGGAGCAGACTTAGGGGCATTTTATAATGCCCGCAGACAGGCGCACTGGGTTTGGGTGGGACTCAGCATGATTGGAACTGCGATTTCGGGCCTTACTTTCTTATCCTTGCCCGGCGCTGTCCGCCAAGATGGATGGACTTATCTGCAGGTTCTTTTAGGTTACTTAGTGGGCTATACACTGGTGGCGTCGGTGCTTTTACCGCAATATTATCGCTTGTCGCAGGCGTCCATTTATGAGTATTTTCGGCATCGCTTAGGGCCCCGAGCCGAAAAAGTCGCCGCTATAATTTTTTTAGTTTCTCGCCTCATAGCTAGTAGTGTGCGATTGTACTTGGCATTAGTCGTCTTACAGCTATTTTTTCCGCAGGTGCCTTTCCCTCTTTTAGGGCTTTTCTCCTTGATGCTTATATATGGTTATGCGGAGCGGGGGGGAACGGGTACGATTATTTACACTGACGTCTTTCAGACGCTGCTATTTTTAGGGGCGGCGATTTTTACGTTGGGTTATGTCTTGAGTGCGGAAGTTTGGGAGGCTTTTCAGGTTCCTAAAATCATAGAAGTTTCCTCATCAGCTCGGCATTACTTTTGGAAGGACTTTTTAGGTGGTGTTCTTTTAGCTTTCACTATGACGGGCTTAGATCAGGATCAAATGCAGAAGAGCTTATCTATGTCGGATGTATCTGCAGCGCAGCGGATGCTCATGCTATATGCAGGTCTGCTGGTACCCGTGAAGCTGCTCTTTTTGGTGCTGGGGAGTGCGCTTTGGGCGTATGTAGAAGTGGAAGGGTGTGCGGTTCCTGCGCGAAGCGACCAGCTCTATGCGTATTTGGCAAAGGAAGTTTTTCCTTTTTGGATAGGCGCTCTTTTTGTGATAGGGCTGGTGAGCTCTACGTTTTCCAGCGTGGATGGGGCGCTGGTGGCTTTGACGACGGTGACGTTGCGGAATCTTTTTCCGCCGGGGCGAGAAAACCTTTTTCTCAAGCGAGTAGTATTTATCGGCTGGCTGTTATTGAGTTGGGGAGTTACGGTGTATTTTCACTATTTTCCGCCTGAGCGGTATGCGCTGGATACTTTTTTGAAGTTAGGAAGTTATACTTATGGGCCTTTGCTGGGGCTATTCTTTTTTTCGCTGATAGTGCGCCGGTTATTGGAGGGGATGGATAAGAGAGTACCGGCAGTAGTGTTGGGGAGTTTTGGGGTGGCAGTAGGGATGGAGCATTTTTTAGGTATGGAGCTGGGGTATGGAGTGATTGTGTGGGTAGCGGGGTGGGTGGTAGCAGGACTGACAATAATGAACTGGATATGGGGGAGGGTGAAGTAAAAGGCGTTTTTGGGGATGGTGAGGACTGGTCATATTTTATATCATTTTGAGGTCAAGGCCTTCTTAATGTGAAGAGGGGATGGCGGCGGCCAGCGCCCTTTGGGCGCTGGCCGCCGCCCAAAAAAGATATTATGGGGAAAAGTGGGGAGCTGGCCCCATAGGAGAGGATAGCTTTCCCTACATATCCGTCTCTTTGGCTCCGTAGCGGGCCTTCCAGGCGTTTACATATTTCCAGAAACGTTCCCGATTTACGCCGATGATAATGAGTCGTTTGGTCTCTCCGGGGTGAATATGCGGCTGCCAAGGTACCGAAATCGGAAGGCCCTGTTTGTAGGCATCGTAATCTTTTCGGTCGCAGAAGACTTCAAAGCGAAAATAGAGTAGGAACTTGTCGTCCAGGTAGAAGAAATAGGGCCGCACATAGGCTTTACCGGGGGGAAAGTGAGACTCTATGCGTTTTTTGACGGCCTGATAGAGGGAGTCGCGGTTGACTTGCCAGGGGAGGCTGTCAATGGCGATGATGAATTTGCCTTCGTAGAGGTAGGGTTCGGGTTCTTCGTAGAAATAGACGTCGGGGGCCTCTAGGAGGGCGGAGACGGCTGGGCGAAGGCTTTCGTTTTTTTGGAACCAGACGCGAGACCAGAGGATGGGGGAGGCGTGGGGGAGGAGGGCTTCAAACCATTCGGGATTGAAGGTGTAGGAGAAGACGCCTTCGGTGGCGTAGGCGCATCGGAGGTTGATTTTGAGGGTTTTTTGGAGGCGGCGGTTTTGGTAGAATTTGAGGACGAAGTGGTAGTCGCAGTAGTCTTCGTAGAAGGTTTGGCCGTGCCAGGTGTTTTGGAGCTGCTGGAAGAGTTGGGGATTGGTGATGATGAAGGCGCTGAGGCGAGCTTGGAGGGGGTGTGGGGCGTAGTTGGGGACGCTGACGCCGATGAGGGTCCATTCGCCTTGGGAGAAGTCTAAGCCGCTGAGGAGGGCGTATAGGTAGAGGCTTAGCATCGGTGGGAGGAGGTTTGGGCGGCGTGGAAGAGTTCTTCCCAGAAGGTGGGGGAGGGGAGGTATTTTTCGGGGAGGGTGCCTAAGACGGCGAAGGTGGCGCCTGCTTCTATGATGGTGGAGAGTTGGGTAGGGGTTTGGATGCCGCCGCCTACGAGGATGGGATAGGAGGTGAGGGTGCGTAGGGCTTGGATGACTTCGAGGGA
>Ga0272445_1001998_pt1 | contig 14637 bp, 16 predicted proteins | sample YNPCB0031_FD_194404 | JGI IMG/M metagenome (GOLD analysis project Ga0272445, IMG submission 194404) | Hot spring sediment microbial communities from Yellowstone National Park, WY, United States - YNP-CB-003-1 | ecosystem: Environmental > Aquatic > Thermal springs > Hot (42-90C) > Sediment... | reverse complement strand
AAGCTGTCCTTTTTCCGCGAAAAAATATAAGCCAAAGCAACATACAAAGGCTTCTGAAGCTCCCGCACAACCTCAGGCCTATCCAAACCCTCACAAAGACCAATCAAACCATTGATAACTGAGTTTTTAGTAATTCCAAAAAAGTGGCAATGGTTGCGATAAGGATGATAGACTATTAATTTATATTTTTTGATTTGGAGTTTTATTTTTTTATAAACTTTGTAAGGGACATATGGGAACATTTCGTATATAAGTTCTAATAGGTTTAACGCCATAAATTGTATTAATGAATTTGTTTTGTGTGCATATTTTCTGGCGTTAAAAAATAAACCGGACTTTCTGGTATATGTTATTACTCCTAAACCCTCAATAAGTTCGTCTTTTTTACCTTTTTGCTTAAATTCTTTTTCGATTTCTGTCAGCATTCGGTTTAGATTTATAAGTATGCCTTTAACCTTTGTTAAAAGAGATAAATCGATTAATTCCTCCACATCCATATCGGCTCAACCGTTATGTTGCTATATCCTAATGATAACCATTCATCCCGATCTTTTTAAGCTTATTTATATGATTCTAGAACTACAAAATTTTTATTTCTAAAAAATAGGAAAGACCTTATCTTTCTTTTTTGTCCAAGCCTTTTTTCAGATTTGTCCCGCAAAATCCGCAGAATTTGGCGTTTCCGGGCATTTCAGCGTTGCAGTTTGGGCACCGTATTATATGTCGCGATTTTTTATAAGATCTTTTTTCCTCTTTCAAACCCTTAACACTTTTTTCTTCAACATCCAATAATGCCTTTGCCTTCTCAATTAATTTCGCACCATACTCCGCCAAATCGTATAAGCAAGATTTTCCTAACATTCTACTTAAAGGATTTTTAAGCGAGTTTAAAACATCTTTAACCCGCTGATAATCTTCACAATATTCTAAGCTTGGAAAATCGCCAACAAGCTTGGAAAGCCGAAAAATTGCATCTTTTACATCATATGAATCTATGGTCAACTCAGGATTCAACCGTTGAATAGCATGTTCGAAGTCCCAAATAATACGTCTTTTCTCCTCTAAACTCATTTCATCAAGTTTAAAAAGCTCTTAATATATTAATTTTATGCCCGCATCGCATACCAGTATATTAAGGTGGAAAACTAATGAGAATTTTAATCGAGCCCGCAAGGAACTATATTGTAGTGATGAAAAAAGAAATTATTTAATTGAGAGACTATGCCTTATAAATAATTGAAGTGACACGTGATGTTTATCTCTAAAAAATTGGTTATAAGTTGGGAACGTAGCTCATGTAAAAACCAAGACATTGTCTGGGGGGTTCCCAACGAAAGGTTTCCAAAACTTGAAAATGTTAAAGAAGTAATCGTTAAGGAACACGAAAGAGCTGTACTTTTTGCTTCCGGTGTCATCACTAAAATTTTGACTCCCGGAAATCATCAGATATCAAAAGGTATAACAGACATTGTATGGGTGGACGTATCACCCAAAACATGTCCTTTTGGCATATGCAAGGACAGCAGCTTATTGCTAACAAATGACGGTAAGAGAATTGGAATTAGTGGATTCATAAACTTTAAAGTTAGGGAAGATGAAGGCAGCATTAGGCTATTTTTCAAAAGGGTTGTTGCAGGACAAAAAACTTTTAATTGTGATCAGCTTGTAGAATGGCTTCTTAAAGGTTTGCTATCTTCGGTTTTCCATGATATAATTGGCAAATTTAGCTCTGCTGAAATCTCTAAGACCAACATGGCGAGGTTTGGCGACTTAGTTTTGGCTGGGATATCTGAGGAATTATCAAAGTATGGACTTGAAGCTTCTTCAATTCATATTGTTGGTATTGTAGGACTGTAAAATTTTACATAGAATCCGCTATTTTTAGTTCAAATTCAGTGTTAAATCCAATTTTGATTTTTGCTTCGCTTTTAAGCTCATAAGGAGTATTTGATGTAATTCTTGCGCCGTTAATATATGTTCCATTCTTGCTTCCGAGATCTGTTATAATTATCTTACTGTCGATTACATTAAGTCTTAAATGTTTCCTAGACACCGTTGGATCTGCAATTCCTAGACTCTTTACATTTCCGTCGGGAAATCTTAACTCAACTTTGTGAGTTTGCTCGTTTCTGCCAATAATAACTTCCTTAAACTTAACTTTATTTAAATTGTTGAGGTCATCACGGTAAATTATAAAAGCTTCGTCCTTTGATCCAATAACATGGCTTTCCTTACCGTAAAAGCTTTGTAGACGTTCAATCAACCTTTTGATTTCTTTTACTGAAACCTTAAGGGAATCAATTTTGCCAGTAACCGAATCTATCTGAACTGATAAAGTTGTCTGTCCTTGGAGCAAATCTTGCGCGACGGAAACAATACTTCTAAGGATTTTCTGAGTTTCCATGTCTAACTTTTGATCTAGTTCCTCTCTTGTGGGCAACCTGTTTTGTACTTGATAAAAAGAACGTGTTTCTTCCAAAACCTTTTTCGCGTATTCTTCCAACCGGTTTGAAAACCCGCTAAATTCTTTATCCAAAGTTAGTCCATACTTGCCAACAAAATCCTCAATAGCACTTGAGACGATTTTTTTTATTGTCTCTTTATTTGCGGCGTCTAAACTAGCTTCAACAGTATAAATAGTTTTACAGAAATCACAGCGAACTTTCTCTCCGGGACTAACCGGCTTATTTTGTGGAGCCCCACATTGAGGGCATGGCAAGCTCAGAACGCGAGTTTTAACTTCCCCAAGCAGGCTTTCAATGTTAAATTGCGCATCTTCCAATTGAAAACCTCGCCGATTGAGAATATAGGTTAAAAGCTTTATTTTAGCTTTTAAAAATATTGTAAGTAAAAAGAGGTAAGGTTTTTGCGCAAGAATCTTCCACCGTGGTTGAAAAGTGGGGCGCAGCTTGTTTTCGAGAGTAGGTTTTATCACGGGAAAAGAATGGATGCAAGTATTCGTATTATATCCGTATTGGAGGTTAACAGCTCGAGAGTTAAGTATCGAGTGAAAGACTATGATGTGGACATGGGAACTGCTAGTTCCTCTGGTGAAGGATCTTTTCGAATGGTAGAAGGAAGAGGAGAATTTATGGTAAGGGAATTTGTTACTCCGCTCGATGTTAATATTTGTGAACACGGCTGGTTCATTGATTGTGAGTTGCGATCTATTAAAAGGGTAAAGGGAGACCCACCCGCGTCTGGAGAAGCACCTCGTTCGCTCAGTTATATAGGTGACAAAGTCATTGACACGCCGTTTGGTCGAAGGAAATGCTGGATTTTAAAAGAGGAAAGGCTGAAAAGCGACTTCAGATATAAAACGTTATTTGCCTACGATATTATCGCAAAAGTGAAGCTTGAGGAAAAATCCAATATCTATTGGAGTAATTATCTTAATAAAGGCCCTTTAGAACAAAAGTATTTAGAGAGACTTGTGGGCACAAACTTTCCACTCGATGAATCAGGCTTTTTTGCAAAGATATGCCCAAAATGCAGATCTGTTATGCCAAGTAACGCATGTTTTTGTGGAATATGCGGAGAAAGACTAGATTCATAGTAATTTCTTAACGTCAAATTAAACTTCTTACGTGTGTGCGAAATTTGTTTTCTTTTTTAGCTGAATGAGTTAGTAGGCAGTGCTGAGGTTAACCTGGTCGTCACCTTCTTAGTCTTGAGCCATACCACTTGAATAGTTCAAGTCTATTCCCGAGTACTGGCGTACTACTTTTAAGCCGTTTTCACCCTCGATTATGGTTGTTATGGCGTTTGCGTCTATACATGCCCGCTCGCCATAACCATCGAAGCCTTAAATTTTTCTCCATATGCTGATTAACAATCTCTCAAATATAGGCGATTTACCGTTATACCTGATTACTTTCCACAATAAACCAGTTTTAAAATCATAATAATAGACTTTGCTGTCGACAGAACTTTTGATAATGTAGAATTTTCTTCCTTCCATGTACTCTATAGAAGAAAGAATTCCCAGCGTGTCCTCCATTAAAGGAACCACATCGCCTATATTTAGGCTTGTAGGATCTATCCACGTAAAAGTAATAAAGTTGGTAGGCCTTAATCGTCTAAATGATTGCCTTTTTTCAAAATATACATCATCATATGTTATATACCCTCTTTTTTAAAGAGGCTAGACGGAACCCAATATCGCCTGTCCAGCCCAATATAGCAATAATCTTTTATGTGCTAGGGACAAGTGAATTAGCCACTTCAAATCTTGTATGTCTGCGTTCAAATTCTATTATACCGTTTTCGATATCCATAACTTTATGTTCTATTTTAAACTTTCTCCAGATTTCTTCATCTGGATATTCACACATGTATACAATGTAAGCGTTGGGTTCAAATAGTTCCCATATAGGAGTTATCTCTTCTTTATTTCCTGTTGACTCTTTTATCGGAATTCCGCATAATCCGCAAAACTTGGCTTCAACAGGCATTTTCGACCCACATTTTGGACAATAAACTGCATTCATTAATTACTCACATTTGTTTCTTACCACAGCAAGTTTTTAAAATTTTATCATTTTTCCAACATTAATCACAGTATTTTAGCACAATAATATTCTGAAAGATTTAAGTGTGACTAGCTCAAGCCATGTTATAGGCACCATATTGGTTGTTTTCAGTTTTGAACTGCATATACCGCAGACACTTTTAATCATTATTCAAGTCACGCGCACTAAATATGACCTAAAGTTTTGCAAGTATTTTTTCGAGGTCTTTTTTTACAAGGATCATGTCTTCATAACGGTTTTCCTTATTTTTAGCCAAAAGTTTCAGGAGGACATCATCAATCTCTTTCGGCAAAACTTTGTTAATTTCGCTTGGAGGCTTCGGTTCCTCAGACATTATTTTTCCAATACATTCATGAACACTTTCTGCGTAAAATGGAGGTTTACCCGTAAACATCCAGTATAACATCACTCCAAACCCGTAAATGTCGCAACGCCAATCTATAGGACCGAAGCGTTCTGGATCAAGTTGTTCAGGTGCAGCACAAATTATGGTGCCTTCAAAAAATTCGGTTACCGTAGATTCTTCCAACAATATTTTCGCCAATCCCCAATCTGTGATTTTTGGATTTCCTTGATTGTCAAATAACACGTTTTTAGGCTTGATATCTTGGTGGATTACACCATAACGATGCGCAAAACATATGGCATCTGCTATTTCCACCGCTATTTTAAGCGCTTCCCGTACTTCTAGTGGACCTTTTTTAACTTTATCATCTAATGAGCCGCCCTCCATAAGTTCCAGTGCAAGCCAAGGGATAGGTTTCGTTCCATAATCGTAAACCTTTACAATGTTTTTATGTTTCAGTTTGCTCCAAACTTCCGCTTCTTTAAGAAATTTCCTAAAAGAATCTGTAGAGATCGTTGCTGAAACCCCAATTTTCGGAAACTTTAAAGCAACAACACGACCGGCTGAATCCTCTGCCTTAAAAACGTCGCTGAACCCACCTGACCCTATTTTGCTAATTAATTTATAACCGCTTGGACACAGAGCACCTACCACTGAGGGTTCTGGTTTTGAAGGCTTGGCTTTAACTACTTGAGGCAGTTTAGGCGAAGTTTCCGCCCGCATCGGAGTTATTAGCTTTTCTTTAACGCTTCTTTTTGTACCGCAGTATATGCAGTATTCATATTCATCATTAAGTATAGGTTTACCACAGTTGGAGCATGTCCAAACCGCGACGTCAGAGCGTTTTGTACCACAACTTGGACAGAAGGAATAGACTGCGGGAACATTTTTACCACATGACGGACATGTCCACCCAGTTTTGGTGGATTGAGACAATAGATCTCCCCTTCATCAAATTTAAGATACAAAGCACATGAAACTATTAATAATTTAAGCTTTTAATAAATTTTTCAAGAGCTTTTCTCGTTGGAATAACTTTTAATTTTGCGAATGGTGACGCTTTTTGAGGCTATGAAGTGACCTTACATCTAGGACATACAATAAAGGGCAGACCGCTAAAATTTATGTTTTCATTTCGAAAGAAATCAAGTTTAAACTGCTCTTTGTTTATTCTACATAAAAGTTAAAAGGTTTATCTGGATTAAAAACTATGTGCGATGGAGATTAATTATTATGGTGGACAATAGTTCATGTCCAATATGCGGAAGCATCAATGTCCAGCCTCGGCATTCGAGTAAAGGAGGAATTTATTTTGTATGCACGAATTGCGGCTGTAATTTTTGGCCCTCATCCCCTCCACATGATGCTGAAAAGGATACTGTTGGTGCTTTGAAACATCAAATATGTGCTAAGTGTGGGGCTAAAATGCCTGTTGACGCTAAATTTTGCGGATTCTGTGGCGCATCCCTAAAAACTTTAGAGGATAAAAAGTTACTTCCTATATGGGAATTATTTGAACCTGGCGCCTTTATTGGATATGACCAGTTTGATGAGGATGGATTATTAAGTTCCAAATATTGGACTATTTCAAAAGTTACGGATAAAATAATAGAATTTTTCTGTCAGACTTGTTACTTCGACGAAATTTTGATTGAACTAAGGAGGAGGGAAGAAGAAGGATATTACTACTACATTGGCAAGGATAGACGTTATTACAGACATAAACACAGCAAACATATAAGCTTCGAACAGAGGCAATCGCTTGAAGACTTAGAACCAACAAAAGTGTTTATCGATTTATGGATTGATCCAACTCATCTTGCCGTTAACGATTTGATTCCCATTGGACATTGTTTAGGAAAGGTGGTCTCTTACGGAGAAGAACAAGGAAGACAGGTTTATATTGTTGAATTAAACGATCCTAAAAAGATACTTCGCTCAACGCTCTACTATGATTCAAAAACTGGATTATTGCTTAGAAGTAAAACAAAAACTAAATCGGTGAATGGTTCGGAAACTATAACTGAAAGTCGTTTAAACTCATTGTGGACGAAAATTTAACATTAAGTTCATTAATCAATTTTTTAATACATTACTTTATGAAAAGCTTTAATTATTAAGGTAACTGAAAATTAATTATAATTAAAGGAAGGAAAATCTAATGTCTATTAGAGAAAAAATTAGAAACAAAATATGGGGTCCACCGCTTGAGGATTTGATCATAGACTTAAGCATGTACAACAAGGAGATAGCCCGCACCCGAGACAAGTACCGCGAAAGATCCAAGACGCTGTATGAACAAGCAAAAGAATGCTTAATCAAAGGGGATGACCATAGAGCAAGAATGTACGCGCAGCAACATCTAAACACAGATAGAACAGCCTTCTCATTAGATATGTTCGTCATTAACATGGAAAACCTCATTTTCGATCTTCGAAACGCTAAAACAGTTGAGGAAATAGGCATTAACCTCGGAAAAATAAGCAAATGCTTAAACAAACTTAACCTTCTCAAAACTCGAGGCGTATCACAGATTATTGGAAAAGTTACCGCACAAATGAAAAGGATTGGCTTGAAAACGGGAAGCATAATGGATCAATTAACGGATTATGAACCCTTCAGCGTTGAACCTGCATCCGCTAGGGATTTGGACAAGCTCATGGACAAAATGGTTAGCGAAATAATAGCGGAAGGCCCTGCAATGGGATTGCCGGAAACAAAGCTCGCCGAACTACAAAAGAAACGCGAAGCCTTAAAAGGACAAGGCACACAGGAAACTAAGTAATGGAGTGGGACGAACTCTGTTCAGACAGAAGGCAAACCGACAGGAACTCCTTGATTCCATAGATCTAGAAATAGAAGAACATTCCAAAAGAAGTAAAACACTTCGTGATGTAATTGAAAAATATAAACGCAAGGCTGCGGAGCTCGTCAGCGAAGGGATGGACGAGGCTGCAAAACGTTGGCTTGCAGTTTCTTTGTTATGTAAACAGCTGAGGAATAATATCGAATCAATAATGGCTGATCTCGAATCTGCACGAGTGCAATTATTAATGCAGTCAGATCATCCAACGTCTCAAACCTTAGAAAAGGTTAATCAAATTCTACGAGAATCTGTAACTGAAAGAGAAAGAACCATCCAAGCCATTAACAGAATGTCCTTCATAACTCAGGTAGGTATGGAGCAAACGCTGAGCGAACTAGAAGGATACGGCATTAAAGAGAAAGCAATAGATGAAGAGTTTCAAAAACTTAAAAGTGATTTAAAGACGCCCCAGCTTATAGAAAGCAAACTTGAAACCGAGAAATTGGGACTTCCAGAAGTCCCTAAAAAAGAATCGACACAAAAAGCAAAAAAGGAAGAAGAGGCGGAGAAAGGCTAAGACTTTGGAACCAAACCTAACTCCAGAGTGGCTTAGTAAGCCATGGATGTACACTAAACCAAAAAATATAGAGTTGTTGACGAAATGGAGAGAAACATGGGTAACTTACATAACTACATACGCGCAGCAACACAACATACATATAATAAACATAAATGATTTAAAAAGAGAAACCCCATTCAATAAAATGGACAATGAATCTCTTGAAGACATCATTAATGCCGTAGTAAATCAAGGATATGGAAAATGGTTAGACAAGAATCAAAAAAATCTGCGAATATACTGGCGCAGTTTTGAAAAATGGGCAGAACAATTAGTTAAAACCGCAAGAAAAAAAGAGAAATTAGTAATAATAGGAATAAAAGACATTGTGGAATTGGAACCTGCGTTATCTAACATGCCCGAAAAAGATATTGAAATAATCCTCAACATAATGATTCAGCAAAATATAGCACGCTGGATCGACAAGAAAAAGAAAATTATAAAGATTAACTAATTACCGATTAGTGCGGATTCAAATGGAGACAAATGAAGAAAATGAAAAAACCTTTGAATTAATGTTTAAAGGCTATGCACCTGACACGAAACTACACATGTCTATCTTAAAGAACCATGCAGGAGATTCTGTTGTTCTCGGTCGCACAGTAGATGAACAGGAAAAATATGGCGACAAGGGAACACTTTACATAGGACGCATCTGCGAAAAGATAAACGGGTACTATGGACTTAAAGTATTAATCGATGCTATTCAACCTCACAAAATATTTATTTGCGGCAAAACAGGATCTGGAAAGTCATACACCCTAGGAGTCATAGCCGAAGAACTAGCGAAACTCGACATCAATATTGGAGTAATTATAATAGATCCTATGGGAATATTTTGGAGTATGAAGTTCCCCAGCGAGAAAAGGGAAAACGAGTCTCTTAAGACTTGGGGACTTGAACCAAAAGGGTTCTCAAATGTTAAAGTATTTGTTCCCATAGGCTTTTTTAACAAAATTCCTGAAGGAACTAAAGATGACGTATTTGCAATACGGCCAAATGAGCTTACATTTGAGGATTGGTGTAACACTTTTGGGATAAGCATTTACGAGAGTCCACAAGCAGCTCTGTTAAACGATATTATTGAATGTCTTAAAAAAGGATATGTGGCTGAAATTGAAGGCAGACAAAAGTTTGTAGCTTCGAAAGATAATTACACAATTGATGATATGATAGAGTGTGCCAGATATTGTCATGAATTCGTTAAAAAATATCGTGGTGATACTATACGCGCATTAACCGCGCATCTTGAAGCAGCCAAAAATTGGGGAATATTCTCTATTAAAGGAACCCCTATTCAAAATCTCTCAGTTCCAAATCAAGTTTCAATTATTGATGTCAGCTTTCTTCCAGACTTCCTTCGCGCACTAGTGGTTGGAGTTGTGGCGAGAAAAATTTTGGAAGAAAGAACTAGATACATAAGACACGTAAAAGCCTTAGAATTCCAGAAAAATCAGCAGGAACCTAAAGGCAGTCAAGAATATGTAAGAATTCCCACAACGTGGCTTATAATCGATGAAGCTCACATATTGGTACCATCTAAGGGAAAAACTGCGGCTAGCGATGCGCTAATTGAATATGCCAAAAGAGGGAGGATGCCTGGCTGTGCGTTAGTTTTGTCTACACAGCAACCTTCAGCGACGGATGATAGGATATTATCACAGGTTGACATACTTATTACACACAATTTAAGCTTTGCAGACGACATATCTGCTTTTAGGGCTAGAGCCCCGTCACTTTTACCTGCAGAGCTTTGCGAACAAAGTTTCGTGAGACGCCTACCAGTCGGCGCCGCAATAATTGCAGATCAGTCAATGACCACGGAACGGGCTTTCGTTATTTATGTACGTCCAAGGGTAAGCGAGCATGCCGGACGAGCAGTCCTTCCAGAATCATTTGAAGCATTAACTACGGAAGCAAAAGTTATGGACTTCAAGGAAGAATCTAAGGAACCCGAAAAGAAAGAGCAATTAATAGCTGCCCCACCAGTTCCAACATTATTCGTTCCGGCAAGTCTAGCCATAGACTACCTTTCACGTATAATCCAGTTTAGATTTTTAGATTATCTTCAACCCTTAGATGAAAAACGTTATCTTAAAAGCATCAACATGACATGGTCAGAAGTTAAAAGGGACATTCTTGGCGTATTATTGGATTATCTGACAAAAGCATCGATGAGCATATCCAATTTAGAAACCGTCGAGGATGTACCTGTAATTACCATATCAAAAGGTGACACTCGCATAATATTATCAACATGCCTAACCGAGACTGAAACAATCATAGTTTTATATCTTTCATCAAAAACTGAACAAGAATTGGATAACTGTTTAACCTTTATTAATCAATTAAAAAAGGAAATATGAATCATGTTGGCAATGGAGGGGGATTATGTCCTCACGCTTGTATAATTTGGCAGTGAACGCTGCAAACGACGCAATTAAATTTGACTCCGAAGGCAAGAATGAGTTGGCTGTATCAAAATACTTACAAGCGTTTGACCTTCTAATGTCCTTAATACGTTACACAGACAATAAAAGGCTGAAAGAGTTCTATGCTGACCGAGCCGAACAGTATTTAGCAAGAGCTTATGAACTTAAATCTGCTATTGAAAGGCCTAGAAAAGCTGTTTTAGAGCAGAAGTTGAACGAGGATGAGGAGTTACAATCAAAGATTATTTCGCTTATAATTCCTGAAAAACCGAATATTTCATGGAATGATATTGCAGGACTGCAAAATGCGAAACAGGCTATTGAAGACGCTATAATACTTCCGTTGCGTTACCCTGAACTTTTCAAGGGTATGCCAACATGGAAAGGCATACTGCTTTTTGGTCCGCCAGGATGCGGAAAAACAATGCTGGCCAAGGCTGCAGCTTCCGAATGCAATGCAACGTTTTTTAATGTAAGTGCAGCGGATATCATGGTAAAATGGGTTGGAGATTCAGAGCAAAGGATTAAAGCGTTATTTGAAACAGCAAGGGAAAATCAACCATCCATAATATTCTTAGACGAAATAGACGCGTTGGGAGTTGAGAGAACCGGCGTTGAATCAGCGGTTTCTACGCGAGTCTTAAGTCAAATGTTGCAGATGATGGATGGAATGCTAAGCAAGCCTGAAGATAGAATAGTTGTTCTCGGAGCTACAAACAGGCCTTGGAATATTGACTCAGCACTTTTACGAAGATTTGACAAGCGAATATTAATTCCATTGCCAGACGTTGCAGCAAGAAAGGAGATATTTGAGGTTACAATTAGAAAGATGCCGAACTTTAAAATAGCGGATGATGTTGACTTAAATGAACTTGCAAAACTCACTGAAGGCTTTTCAGGAGATGATATTAAGAAGCTCTGTATGACTGCTTGGTATATACCTATACATGAGCTAAAACAGCAAAACATGTTGGGTACAGGAGCCCCACGCCCAGTCACTAGAAAAGACTTTTTAGCGGCCCTTCAGATGCGAAGACCTTCCACATCCCCAGAAGAAGTAAGACTAAACGAAGAATGGAGCAAAAAATTCGGCACAATATAGTCAATTTAAAATTAATGGTTTGCAAATAAAATGAATGATTTGCAAAAACTAAAGTTATGTTAACCAAAAAGTTTGACACTAGAGAGTTCGTAACCGCAATGTCCACAGTATTTGGCGTAGAAAGGCATTTTTGACCCACAATTTGGGCAAATCAACGATTTTATTGGCACTTCTTTGGCTTGAAATATTGGATGCTCATGTAGTTTAGGTGTAAAGCATGCTTGACAAACTCTTAAAACCTCTTTTATAAAGTCATTTTTTCTATTGGCATATTTTCCGAAAAGGAAACTATCCTTATGGCTGTCATATTCGGCTTCAATTTTATTTTTGCGCGCGCGCGCAACCATGTCCAATATCCGAGCGCGCGTATTTTCGCATTTACTAATTTTCTGCAGAAAAGATGGCAGTCTATTACTAGGTTATTTTTCATTCCCTGCGTTAAGGCAGTGTCCTGAATGCGGTAGATGGAATTGTGATGACTGTTGGAATGTAGAAAACGCTGTCTGCAAAATCTGTGCTAAATCTTTGCAGTTTTCTAAAGATTTGGACAAAGATTATGCTTCAAGGATAGACAAGCTTGAGAAGAACCTAAAAGAACTTAAAACTATGGTTACAGATTTAAATGTGAAGCTTGAGAATATCAAATTTTGTCCTCAGTGTAATGCTCCAGCGCCAAAAATAGCCAAATATTGCGGCATATGTGGGAAAGAGTTTTAATTTATGCTTTCTTGCGCGGTGATATAACCGTTAAAAGGTTAATGGTGACCAGTCAACTTTCGTTTTCGAGGAAAAATATAAGTCAATAAGTGAAAAATGGGTTTGCGAACAATTGCTTTAGATTTTTACGCAAGTTTTGAATTGTGTTATGTGAACGCTAATATAACTGATGATTATAGAGGATTTTGCAGTTAGGGTGTTTCTGTGTTGGGGTGGAAAGCTACTAACAGGGAGATAAGACGTTGTAAGAGTATTTCAGAAGTAGATGAAAGGATTAATTGTTTAGAAAAACTTTTTACGAGAACAAATGATGGAATGGTGGCTTTTGCTTTGGCAGAGGAGCTTGAGTCCTGCGGAAAACTCATAGAGGCTCTGCAATACTTTGAAAAAGCTGAGAGGCTTTTCCCTTTAACATATTATAAGTATATGGCAGGAAGAGCCATAGCAAGAGTGAAAAACAAACTCTTTGTAGAACAGAGTGATATAAAAAGCCGATCAGTGAGCAATGGCTTAAAATGTCCAAAATGTGGTGCCATAATACCTCAAGACGCTGAGTACTGCGGGTTTTGCGGGTTAAAACTGTAAACTTGAACAATACAATTTATTTGAATGAGATTTGACGGTTTACGCTGTCTTATTATTTTAGTTCAGCTCCACAGACTCCGCAAAATTTAGCGTCAACCGGCATTTTAGCCATACACCTTTCGCACTCGACAAAATTACGCTGAACTTTTTCGCTCAAAACAGTAGCCCACCTACAATTGCAATATATTTTCGTTGAAACGATTTTTAATTTTTTCCAATTATGTTTTAAACAGTAGGTATCAATTTGAATATTTTAAGCCACAAACTAGCGGATAAGCTATGCTTTGCACTCGCTTCTTTCGACTAAGGTATAGGATAAAGCGCCTAGAGGCGTACGCATATCTTAGCATCCGGAAATGCACAAGTTATTTAAATCCCTTACTCATTTCCGCATAAATCTTTGAATAAACATATGAATCTGTAGTTTCGCTGCAAATTTGACTTATGTAACGTTCTAGAATAACTTTGTCTATTCCTACTTCTCTGCATACATCTTCATCAACACCTTTCTTAAAATGGTAGTTTTTCAGCCCGTAAGCGGCAATAATAGGCATAAGCTCATAATTAGTGTAACCCATGCTTTTTTGCCAATTGTAAACATTGTTTAAGCGTTTCTACATCTTCATCTAAAAGTCGACCCACCCATTCAGCCTCTTTTTCAAAATTAGACCTTTTAGCATATTTGGCAATAAAATTGCTGATTAAAATTTTGCTCAAACGGAGAGATTTTCCACACACACCGCAGAAATTGGCGTCTTCGGGCATTTCAGAACCGCACTCTAAACACTTAATGCGAACCGTACAAGTTCACCCTAACATATCATATAAAATATGTTTAAAATATAAAAATTATTAAAATGTTTAAACCATTAAGAAATACTTCCAAGCGAGGTACTAAAAGTTGTTTGCCAAAAATCAAAAAGAGATTGACGCCGTACATCTAGCTGAACTAAAAAACAAAACTGAAGATCTAAAACAAACACTGGCTGCGATAGAGGGAGAATTTAAACAAAAAGGCAAATTGACAAAAGTTGGTAATCAAAAATACTATGTGCGAAAAGGGAGTTTTTTCAATGCTTTTAAATACTCAGAAAAAATTAATAATGTTGTTCGTAGTAAGGCTCTCGGTATATTAGATATTTTGGAAAAATTAATTCCGTTTATACCCAATGAGGTCTTCAAAAGCACCATTGAAGAATTTGAATTAGTTGAATATTTTCCCTTCCATTATTATTATTCCGAGTTTAAGGCCGAAGCTGCTTACCCCGCGTCTGGTTTTGAGAGTACGCCGATTTCTTCGTTGATTGGTCTTTGTGAGGGTTTGGATAGGCCTGAGGTTGTGCGGGAGCTTCAGAAGCCTTTGTATGTTGCTTTGGCTTATATTTTTTCGCGGAAAAAGGACAGCTTCTCAAAAAGTGATTTTCCAGAGTTAAAGCCCACAGTTTTCGACTGCGCAGTTGACTTAGCGCTTAAAAAAGGATGGATCACCGAAGCAGAA
>Ga0272445_1001997_pt1 | contig 14638 bp, 12 predicted proteins | sample YNPCB0031_FD_194404 | JGI IMG/M metagenome (GOLD analysis project Ga0272445, IMG submission 194404) | Hot spring sediment microbial communities from Yellowstone National Park, WY, United States - YNP-CB-003-1 | ecosystem: Environmental > Aquatic > Thermal springs > Hot (42-90C) > Sediment... | reverse complement strand
AGATTTAATAGAGTATATCTCGAAGATACGTTCAACCCAATTGATAGAGTTCGTGGAAGGTGAGAGTAGAGTAGCTTACCTCTCATACATCATAGGCCAGAAAAAGCTAGAAGAAACAAGATGAAATCAAGAAGATTAGTATTAGAGGCATGATTAAATACGAGCACATATCACAGTTGATAGTGGGTTGGAGATGCCTAAGATACCGCTTCAGAAAATAGATAACTACATTTGGAGGATACCTCAAAACTATAGGCATGATATGAGAGTACCTGTAACAATATTTGCTTCTGAAGAGCTACTAGAAAAAATGCAGGTAGATAGAACTCTAGACCAAGGAGTAAACGTTGCAACACTTCCAGGCGTACTAAAACATAGCATTGTACTTCCAGACGCACATGAAGGATACGGGTTCCCCATAGGAGGCGTTGCTGCAACAGACTATAATGAAGGGGTGATATCGCCTGGAGGTGTGGGCTACGACATTAATTGTCTCCCTCCAGGTACGAGGGTCTTGCATTATCTAGGCTATACGAAACCAATAGAAGAAATTGTGTTGGATGATTTGGTAACAGTAATCGATAGTGGGTTTGCAGACAATTCAAGAGTCCTGCTAACTCTTAAGAGGAGAAGTACCTTGCTGGTCGAAGTTAGGACGAGAAGTGGGCATAGATTGCTCGCTACACTGGACCATCCTATACTTACTAACGACGGTATGAAACAGGCATCTGAAATCCGTCCAGGCGCTAGGGTAGCCTTGTTCCCCTTTGAAGGGGTAGAGTACGTGGAGCCTTCCGAGTTCACAATACTAAATCAAGATAACCTAGTTCTCAGTAAGAATATTATGAATGAGCTTAGGAGGAGAGGGTTGTTTCCTCTTAATTCAAAGAATCCAAAATTGCCATTCTTGATAAAGCTTTTAGGATATTTTACAGGTGATGGAGCCTTTGACGGTAAGAAGACAGTCTTCTATGGTAGCGTGGAGGGGCTTGAAGAGATAAGAAGGGATGTTAAACTTTTAGGCTATTCTCCTTCAAGAATCTATACTAGGATTAGGAGAGTAAAGTTGAACAATAGGATAATAAAGTCTAGAGAAAACTATGTCTACGTGTCTTCTAAGAGTTTTACAAGCTTGCTGAAAGCTTTAGGTGCACCGACTGGTAAGAAGACTGCCTCGGAGTTCGAGGTGCCACAATGGTTAATGAAGTTACCCTTATGGATGAAGAGATTGTACGTAGCCGCACTCTTCGGTGCAGAATTAAATAAACCTCAAACAGTGAATGGCTATAATTTTGAGCCACCCCTACTAACAATTTCTAAGAAGATTGAGTATGCAGAGAGTGGTAGGAGGTTCCTGCTGGGAATTGCTTCAATACTAAAAGAAGCGGGCATCGAAACTACAGGGATAAACTATGTTTTTGAAGATGATTCTGTTAGATTAAGATTACAGATATCTTCAAAGCCTGAAAACTTGATCAAGCTCTATGAAAAGATAGGCTATGAATATAATCCTGAGAGGAGGAAGTTAGGGCTTGCAGCTGCCACATGGTTGAGGATTAAGGAAAGAATCATCAATCAGAGAAAATCAGCTGCTAGACTTGCAGTGGCTCTGGCTCAGGATGGCGTGAGCAGGACTAAGATAATCAGTTCTTTGACTTCTGAAAATGTTAACAGCAGGTTTGTTGAGAGGTCATTATACGAGGGTAAGAGGTCAGACCCTAGAATCCCGAGGAACTTTCAAAGATTTGAAGAATGGTTTGCTGAGAATTGTCAAAACGATATTATTTGGGATTTTGTTGAAGAGGTACATCTAGTAGAGTATGATGGAGACGTCTATGATATTACTGTGAACCATCAAGCACACAACTTCATTGCTGAGGGGTTCGTAGTATCAAATTGTGGGGTGAGGCTAATGGTTACTAATCTTGATGAGAAGGATGTTAGACCGAGGATCGTTGATTTGATTAATGTTTTGTTTGCGAATATTCCTTCGGGGCTGGGTTCTAGGAGGAAGGACTTCAGTATTACTATGAGTGATTTGGATAGGATTGCAGTTGAAGGTGCTAGGTATATTGTTGAGAAGTTCGGGCTTGGGTGGCATGAAGATATACTGCACTGTGAAGAAGAGGGTGCAATGGAGGGTGCAGATCCGAGGCTTGTAAGCCCAACAGCTAAGAGTCGAGGTATAGGTCAGATAGGAACTCTTGGTAGTGGAAACCACTTCCTCGAGGTTCAACGTGTAGATAAGATATTTGATGCGAAAGCTGCGGAAAAGATGGGTATAACTCATGAAGGTCAAATAACAGTATTGATACATACAGGTAGTAGAGGTTATGGACACCAGATCTGTGGAGACTATCTAAGAGTTATGGAGAGAGCATCAGCGAAGTATGGTATAAGACTGCCTGACCGTGAACTAGCATGTGCACCAGCCAACTCAACTGAAGCAGACCAGTATCTTAAAGCATTTAAGTGTGCTGTTAATTTCGCTTTTGCAAACCGTCAAGCTATAACTCACTGGGTGAGGCAGAGCTTTGAGCAGGTATTCAAGAAATCTGCAGATGCTCTTGGGATGAGGTTGATCTACGATGTGGCCCACAACATAGTTAAGCTTGAAGAACATACAATAGATAAGAAGATGGTGAAAGTCTGGGTGCATAGGAAGGGGGCTACGAGGAGTTTCCCAGCAGGACACCCGCTCATCCCGAAGACTTATAGAGAGATTGGTCAACCAGTCTTAATCCCTGGATCGATGGGGACGGCGAGCTGGATTCTACTTGGGAACCCTAAAGCTATGGAATTAGCGTTCGGGAGTACAGCTCATGGAGCTGGAAGAGAAATGAGTAGAGCAGCAGCTAAACGAACTCGTAGAGCAACAGATATAGTGAATGAATTGAGGGGGCGTGGAATATACATCAAAGCAGATAGTATGGAGACGATAGTTGAAGAAGCTGATGATGCATACAAGTCGGTAGATAAAGTAGTTGAAGTAAGCCATGAAGTAGGAATAGGCACGAAAGTTGCTAGACTAGTACCTATAGGAGTAATTAAAGGATAGCAAATCAGGTTTTCAACAACATATAGAAGAAGAGTCTACCTTGTAGATATTACCTTCAAACCATAAAATAGTATGGTCTCTTCGCAACCTTGATTTACTTTTTCCTAGATACCTTAGTATCTTAGGAGTCAGTAATATAGCTTACAAATAAACAACTAACAGCAATCTATTAGGACATATAAGAATTGATTTATGGAGAAAGCTTTACAAGTCAGACTGTTGGACGTAAATTATCATTATGCTTGATCTTCGAATAATTCTTGTAGGTAGAATGATGTAGTTTTCAACAAAGGTAGAAACATTATAGCATAGTTATCCTATATTACGTGTAGAAATTTCAGTAATCTTATTCTACAACACTACACAATTCTTATCTATCTCCATCTACGATGTATTGTGAATTGTATGGCCTGCTTAATTATTTGGAAACTGCTAACAAACCCGCAAAGATTTAGATAAAAGACATTCTAGTGGCAAATAAAGGGTCTTGTGAAAGGCGTATGACTATTGCATTCGGGTCCTTGCATGTTGTGATTTAAGGTATTCTTTATATACCATGGTATCCATAAGTATACATGGTAAATGAGCACTACGGTATCCATCAAGGTTCGTAGGGAGGTGGTCGAGCTGGCTGATAAGATGGTTAAGTATAGGCTTGCTAAGAGCAGATCTCATGCATTCAATATTCTCATCGAAAAAGGCTTGAATGAGGTTACGAGAGAGGTTGGGTTCTGGGAGCAGATATATAGAGATGTTGAAGAACTCGAGAAATCTTGCTTCAAGATCGCTCATGGCAGATTAAACAGGATGCTGGATGAGGAGAGACATAGATGATATACATTGATACAAACGTTATCGTATCATATGTTGATGAGAAAGATCCTTATCATGACAAAGTGGTAAATACCTCTATGCAGTTGGATAGGGAGAGGATTGTAAGCCAGCTAACATTACTCGAGCTAGCATCTATTTACGCAAGAGCTGAATTGGAGAAACCGATACCGTTAGCCATGTACTCTATCAAGAGATTCGGCGCCTCAATAGTTGAGGCTGATCTTAACATCGTCATGAGAGAAAGCTTGAGGTATGTTCCTATGCTGAGGCTTAAAACCCTTGATCTACTGCATATCACTATAGCCAAGGCTGTTGGAGCAAAGTCTATAGCTACTCTTGACAAAGACATAGCTAAGAAGGCTGATTTAATTAAAGATACCATGGCAATAGAGGTAATAACACTACATGATTAAAGTCTTCAGCTTATGGTAGTATTGGGCCGCTTAACAGGTTGGATAGAAACAGAATGTTAACCATCCAGCCACGGAAAACAGAGCGATGCTAATTTATACTCTCTAGATATAAGTGGTAAAGTTAATTAGAAGACGAAACTTCCAGATACTCATCCAACGTATAGTATTCATCCAGGGATGTCTGGCTGTAATACTTCATACTAATCCACCTATACAACCTCTATTATAGCTCCACACTTCATACATCTTATTGTTACGCCGAATATTTCTCCACGACACGGCCCATCAACTTCTATAAGCTCATAGCCATTGAAGTTTTCAGAGTCTATGATTGAATGGCATCGGGGGCACTCAACCTTTCCATCCATAGCCTCAACCCAGTAAACATCTTCTCCCATATTCATCAAACACCCTCATCATTATTTAGTTATTATGTTAAAAAGATGATAATATGAATAGTATTATCACAAGGAGTTAGGAAATAAAATCAGATTCAAAGACTGGACTTCTTTGAAGATATACTTGAATAAATTCTTATAAAGACTGCTGTAAAACTATTTCTAGGTGAAAGTTTGAAGGAGGCTTACGGGTTCAGCTTACTAACATTTATCGGAGTACTCCTTATATTGATGGGTTTGATTTTAGTAATTCTTCCTTTTATTATGAAGCTTGGAATAAAGCTTGAAAGCATTCATCCACTACTACTAATATGGCGTAGGATAAATGGATTCTATATTGGTACATCTCCAATACTGTTAATCATACTCATACTAGTTTATCTCTTCCTAATATTTACTCGGAGACTCTTCTAAAAATTCTTCTATAATCACACAAGCCTAACCATCTATTAGATAAGCCTCCTACTATTTGATAGATAATGTAGTACTTCTTCATCTGTTAGCTGCTTGAAATCTTGGTAGAATTGACCTATAGCATAGAATGGCGTAGGTGTCTCTAAGCATACGATATCATCTGCCTCTTTTCTCAGCTTATAGATAGTTTCAGGCGGAGCTACCGGGGTGCCGCATATTAATTTGATAGGGTTCTTCTTCCTTAGGAATCTCAGAGTAGCTATCATTGTTGCTCCAGTAGCTATCCCATCATCCACAACTATTACATTATATTCTGATAGTTGTGGGATGTCCTTCCCTTTACGATAGGTTTCTATCCTCTTCCTGATTACTTCCATCTCTTTACGTGCTGCTGAATCTATGTATTCTCTACTTATTCCTACGAGTTCTGCTACTTCTTCTTCAACGTATATTGTTCCATCTTCTGCTACCGCTCCAACTGCAAGTTCAGGCTGCAAAGGTGCACCGATCTTCCTTGGAATAGTTACTTCAAGTAAACAATTAAGTTCTTTAGCAATGTAATATCCTATCTCAACGCCTCCTCTAGGTATCCCGAAGACTACTAAATTCTCTGCTCTGTATTTATCTAAAAGTTTTGAAAGTCTAAGAGCTGCATCCCTTCTATCTCTAAAAATTATGTCTTCATACATTCTTCGCCGAACCCGCCAGTTTATCTGCTATACTATGAATTTTTGACTCCAGCTGTCTATATAGTGTAGAGTAGATTTTAAGTGTTTCATCAAGTGCTTCATCATACTTCTTCTCCCCTCTGCTTATCATATCCATATACTCTTCAATAATCCTCCTAGTCTGGGGTGAGACAAGCCTCAAGTCAACTTCTCTAAGAGAACTTATCAGATTCATACCAAGCTCAGTAGGCTTAATAATTCTTAGATTTTTAACCGCATAACCCCTATCAATTATTATCTTAGGATATTCTGCCCGTGTTGCATCTGTTCCAATACCATCTTTCTCCATTAACTTCAGTAATTCAGATTCAGTTAACCTATTAGGAGGCTTAGTTGATTCCTCGACTAATTTTAAATCCATGATCTCCAGTTTCTCATTAACAGATAATTTAGGGATGCTCTTTGTCTCAGGCTTAAAGTATGGGTATATTTTATAAAATCCCATTTCCTCTATCTTACTCCCACTCGTCTTTAATATTGCTTCTCCAACTTTAATTAATCCTCTCTGCTTTAATATTCTTGCATCAATTGAAAAGACATTTGCCAGGAATCTCCTAGCAATGTATTCCCAGACCTTCCACTTCAATGTATTATCTCTCGAATAAGGCGAAATAGGGTATATTGGTGGGTGAGCTCCATCATTTCTATAACCATTTAGAGGTTTAGGCTCTCTAGGAAGCTCTCCATATATTAATCCAAGACCCTTAATAGCCGTCAGCTTAATCTTGTTAAAATCAATACCTTTTAACCATTGATCCGTATCTGTCCTCGGATAGCTTATGTACCCGTTTGAGTAGAGTTCTTCAGCAATCTTCAGTATATTGGATGCTGATACCCCAGTTATTTTATGGAGATCTCTAAGCATTTCATCTGTTCTCAAAGGTTTAGGTCTCTTAATGACCTCGATCTCTTCAACATATCTTTCTACTACTCCTTCTTTCATGTTTTTTAATTTATCAAAGATGCTTTGAGCTTCTCCTCTATTTTCTATCTTGCTACTTCTAGCTTCAAACACTTCTCCTCTACTTGTCTTAAACTTGCCTACTATGACCCAGTATGATGTAGGTATGAAGCTTCTAATCTTTTCTTCTCTTTCCACAATATAGTTGAGAGTTGGTATTTGGCAGCTTCCCCATGAGATTAATCCTTTAAAACCCTTCTTACGTACTGAAGATGTTAGAAGCCTCGTGAATGCAGCTCCAGTAATTAAATCAAAGTCTCTCCTATATGCTGCTCTCCAAACCCATCTCCAATTTAATCCTTCTTCTCTATTCTGCCAAGCCCACCATAGTTCTTCTTCTGAAACTGTATTGAACCTCATTCTAGATATCTTGGCAAAGCTATTGAAATTCCTGATTATCTCTACTATCTCCCATCCGATTAATTCTCCTTCAGGGTCATTATCAGTAGCGATAACGAGTTCTTCTATGAGGTTATCCTTAAAAGTATTAACTAAGTCTCGATAAGACTTCTTATCTCTAATTATTGGTTGAAACTCTCTTAATTGGAATATCTTGAATGGATCGACCTTGCCCCATTCATATCCACTCTTTAAGTCGTAATCTAATACATGACCTCTTAATCCAAATACACGTACATCCGACTTTACATTATTGCTTCTTAATGTTTTATGTATTGCTCTAGCAACCGAGGGCTTCTCAGCTACGACTACGATCATCTACTTCCATAGGTAAACTATCAGGAGGAGTCTATATCTATATCGTGCTTTAAACTCTGCGTGATTACTTAAGTATAAGGTTGTAAATATAGATACTGACTAAGGTTTTCCATGTGGCCATAAGAGTAAGCTTTTGTGACCGAGATATGCTAGAATTTACCAATCGGGATCATTCATGTAGAGGATTCTACAGTTATGGAAAGCCTTCAAGTGTGATGTTTATATACTCTCAGTATGATGCAATACAGTAGCCTTTAAATCCATAAGCTGAGTAGATGGAGGCAGGATAATGAAGTGTACTGTATGTGGTAGGGACGAGCTTCTACCATTCAAATGTAAGTACTGTGGAGAATTCTTCTGTGCAGAACACCGTTTACCCGAGAAACATAATTGTCCTGGAATATTTGCGGCCTCCAGCCCATACGAGAAGGAAATGAGGGAGGTAAAGATGAAGATAAAAGCTGAAGAAGAGGTTATGAGAACAATTTCTAGGAGGATTGCTTTTAGAGAAGTAGTTCATATAACTGTAAGTATTATACTGGTTTCACTAGTCGGTTTATCACTAATCGGATATGAATCTCTACTCTTCATAAACCCGTCCTTGACAATTTTATATATCACGGGTTTTTCATTATCATACCTAATACATGAGTTAGCTCATAGAATGGTTGCTAGGAGAAATAATGTAAAAGCATATTTTAAACTAGACCCTATAGGTTCACTTCTAACACTGGTATCTGCTATACCGATGCTTCCAATAAAATTCATAGCTCCAGGAGCTGTAGTTCTCACTACACCAGCAACTATAAAAGTAGTAGGGTCAACAGCTTTCTGGGGACCCGCAACAAACATAGCGATCTCTGCTATACTATACATCTCATCATTCATCTCTAGATCTATGCTTTTCTCCCCCCTACTTTCAGAGATACTTCTAATACTAGCTAAGTTCAATGCATTCATAGCCTTCTTCAACCTACTTCCATTTGGACCACTTGATGGTCTAAAGATAATCAAGTGGAGTATTGCTAGATGGGCGGTTACGATAGTCTTAGCAGTTTTCCTGATGGTGTTAACTTGGTAAGAAATTAAGATTTATTTAAATGTGAAGAAATAATTGATACATGATAGATTTTACTGTTAAAGTTAGTAGGACAGGTATCGAGGAAGGAGTAAACATTATACCAATGTATGAAGATGAGGTGCCTCAGCCAGCTATAACGCTCCCCGAGAATATCATGAAGCTCATTGAGAAAGTTGCTGGAAGAGATTTTAAAGGTAAGCTAGAAGAAGTTTACAGTATTCCAACCATCCTAGATAGGGGGCCAGAGAGGATTGTTTTAACAGGTCTTGGTAGGAGGGATGAGCTAGAGCTTGATTCATTTAGAAGAGCATATGGGAGGGTAGCTATAAGACTGGATGAAGCGATGACTGAGTCAGCTGCTTCCCCAATAGTCTCTGATGTCTTCGACTTGGGAAGTGTATCTCAATCAATCGTAGAAGGGATAATACTGTCAATGTACAGGTTTGATAGATACAAGTCTGAGAAGAGAGAGCAGAAGCTGAAACATATAACCTTACTAGTTAGAGATGAATCAGCGCTGGATAAGGTTGAGAAGTCTATAGAAGAAGCTGGGAGAATATGTAGAGGAGTTTATACTGCAAGAGACTTAACGAATATGCCGAGTATTGATTGTTATCCTGAAAAATTTGCAGAAATAGTCTACGAAGTTGGCAGGAAAGCTGGGTTCAATGTAAGGATATACAAGATTGACGAGTTGGAGAAGATGTCCATGGGCGGTATAGTTGCAGTAGGTAGTGGGAGCATTCATAAACCTGTATTAATAGAACTTGAATATGATGGAACATCTGGAAAAGATGAAAACCCCTACGTAATTGTTGGGAAAGCTGTAACATTCGATAGTGGAGGCATATCTATTAAGCCTTCGGAGAAGATGGAAGAAATGAAGTACGATAAAGCAGGTGGAGCTGCAGTAGTAGGAGTACTTGAAGCCGTAGCATCATTGAAGCTTCCCATAAGAGTTATCGGCTTGATACCATGCGTTGAGAATCTACCAAGTGGTACAGCATTTAGACCTGGAGACATAATAAAGTTTAGAAACGGTAAGACAGCTGAGATTATCAGTACAGACGCAGAGGGTAGGCTTATCCTAGCAGATGCACTCTCATATGCTGTAGAGAAGAATCCTAAAGCAATAATTGACCTTGCCACATTAACAGGTGCATGTATTATAGCTCTAGGAACACATGCCTCGGGCTTATTTACTAATAATCAAGAACTCGCAGAGAAGATTAAGAAGTCTGCTGAGAGAACAGGTGAGAGAGTTTGGCAGCTACCACTCTGGAAACAATATAGAGAGCAGTTGAAGAGTGATGTAGCAGACTTAAAGAATTCAGGTGGAAGACCCGCTGGAGCGATAACTGCAGCTCTATTCCTCTCAGAATTCGTTGGAGATAAACCATGGGTACACTTAGATATAGCTGGAACAGCATATATACAGGAAGCATCAGAGCAGAAAAGCTACACACCCAAAGGAGCAACAGGAGTAGGAGTAAGACTACTCGTAGACTACTTAATACATGAAACACAATAATATGACTGGTGTCTTCACTCCGAGCATATGGGTATAGATTAACCTCCAGATTAGAAACACATTTTACTCTAAGCATACCTAGGATAAGATCTCCAAGAATAAACCTAAAAACCATATCAAATGAACTCTAGTAAGGATAAAGAACTCAAAGATACTTGATAAATACTTTGAGAGCTTCCAGCTATAGATGAATACTTAAATATTGTTCATTAAACCGATGAATACGGATTGGAAACCTTTCGGGAAAATGATTGTGTAACATCAGGGCCCGTAGCTCAGCCTGGATGGAGCGTCCGGCTGATAACCGGAAGGTCGTGGGTTCAAGTCCCACCGGGCCCACTTTCTTGTTTCTTCCTTATACTGCTTATTTTTAGATGACTGTTTTTAGTTTTGGGTTTAGTATTGGCTCCAGCCCTATTGTTATTAGTAGAAATGTTATAGCTGTAAAGACTATGAGTATCCCAGGTGGGATTACCCACCACCAGTATCCAAGGTATATTGCTCCACTCCTAAATCCTTGTTCAAGTATTTGCCCCCACGTTGGGAGTGTTGGGTCACCGAGTCCTAAGAAGCTTAATGCTGCTTCTGCAAGTATTGCTGAAGGTACTAGGAATATGCTTTGTGCTATTATGAATGGTGCTAGGTTTGGTAGGATATGTTTTCTCATAATCCATATTCTTGAAGCTCCACATGATATTGCTGCTTCAATGAATTGGCTGGATTTTATCTGCATAACCATAGGTCTGATAATTATTGTTAAACCTGGCCAGCTGAAAGCTGTTAATACAAGTATTATGAGGAGGAATCTCATACCGAATTCCCTGAAGATGAAAGTGAAGAATATCAGTATAGGTAGTAGAGGCATGTTCAAGACTATATCACTGCTCCTCTGAATTACTGTATCTGTTCTCCCCCCTATATATCCACTGAGGACTCCGAGAAGGGTCCCTATAGAGGTTACAAGAACTGACGCTAGGAAGCCAATCATTAAACTTGCTGGGAAACCATAGAGTAAACCCATCATTAAATCTCTACCTATTATATCTGTTCCTAGAAGACCATAAGTCTTGCCACCTAATATGAAGTCGACTTCTCCAACACTACCTAAACCTTCATAGACGTATATCTTGACATATAATCTGTATGACCCCCTCAATATTGAGAATTCTTTCTCTCTAAGCTTTGATGGGTATCCAAAAAATAATTTCTCTGAGCCTATGATAGACACTTCATCTAACGTTATGTTAGAGTTGTATTTCTTATTCAGTGAATAAATTAAGTTTAAAATTGATGTTGAATCTTGAGTTAGGATTATCCTATAGGGAGATTCAACATATCTATGGTAGGGTGGTTCTTCAATAGGTGAGGGCCCTCTAATAGTGAAGCTTGTAAGCCTTACTATTAGGTTATCAGGTCTACTTATCCATACTTCGATTCTAGGAAGTTTAGTTGAGTAGAATGTTACATTCTTTATTAATACGTGTAGGAACGATGGGTAGTCATCATAGCCATAATTTGTTTCTACACTATATTCCATGAGGATTAAGTTTTCTTCCACCTGTATGTTGGTTGGTTGAGTTAGCTTGAAAGCTGTATGAGTTGGAATCTTCGCCATAGCGAAGAAAGATGCCCAGATGGGTGGAGCTAGCCTTGGACTATCAGCCCAATAAGATGGGTTGCTCCATATTCTCGTACCGAAATCTATCGGATACGTTAATACGACTAATATTGATAAGATTATTAAAATTGCCAAGAAAATTATTCCAATTCTCGTAGACCAGCTCTCCCAAGCTTTCTTAACCAACTCTCTTACGAAGCTCATTAATACCTCACCCTTGGGTCTAAAGCAAGATACATTATTTCGAGAATTATCCTAGCTGAGATGTAGATTAGAGTATAGATGTATGTTAGAGCAATAAGCAGGTTCTCTTCAAGAGTCATTATTGCTTGATAGTAGAGGCTACCCATACCATACCATCCGAAGATTGTTTCAGTAATTATTGCTCCACCTAGAGAGCCTGATAAACCAAGTACTATGTTAGTTACTATTGGAGGCGCAGCAACCCTTAGGATATACCTTCTCCTAACAATATCTTCAGGTAGTCCTTTAGCTCTAGCAGCATTTACATAATCTTCCTGAGCTATATTGAGTACGATCATTCTTGCTGAGTAGATCCATCCGCCTATCTGAACTATAACTAGGGTTGTGAAGGGTAGAATTGAATGCCAGATTAAGTCGAGTATCCTGGAGAATGTGTCCGACGGAGGAGGTATACTATACATTCCACTAACCGGGAAAATCTTTAGGTAGAATCCAAAGAGGATTATTAAGATTATCCCAATCCACCATGAAGGTAGAGTATAAGATATTATGGATAAGTAAGATGTTAACCTATCTAGAAGTGTTCCAGGTCTTGAAGCAATCTTCACACCCATCGAGATACCAGCTATTGCTGAGAATATTAACGGTATAGTAACTAGTAGTATTGTGTTGGGTATCCTTTCTAAGATTATCTCAGAAACTTCTTGACTGCCTGTAAAGCTCTTGATAACTCTAGTCCTACCCAAGTCGAAGGTAGCAATACGGATTATCATCTGAAACATTCTATAGAACCATGGCTTATCCAATCCATAACTAGAGTATATCTCCTCCTTTCGTAATTCTATAGCAGCTTCTAGAGCCGAGGGGTCATGTATCTGAGTAGCTAGAGACTTCTTTACTTCCTGTAACGTCTGCTCAGCCATTGAAACCAGTATCCTATCCGAGATACCTGTTAAACCAAGAGTTAAAGCCATCAATAATAAGATTGCAGGCGCTACAAGTAGCAGTGACAACGACCGGTAAAATAATTGTTTAATCATCTTTGACCGTTCTGGTCTAGTGTTAACTTTCATCCCTTCCCTCCTCATGTCGTGGGAGGGCTTTCGGGGTGAACGGCTGAAGCCCCCACATTCATCTTGTACCTCTTGAGCAGGTTCTTCACAGCTATTATGTCCCTATCCTCTTCCAACTCACATCTAGAACACTTCAATCGCCTGTACCCATTCAGGCTTAGCTTTCCCCCACATATTGGGCATAGGCTTGAAGTCCCCCTAGCATCAACATAGACAACGCTCAATCCAGCGAGCTTCGCCTTGTATTCCATTATTTCTTGGAGCTTCCTGAAGCTCCACCTGTTCAGCCTACCGTTTATAGCTTTTGAATGTCTAATTCTCTTCCTCATGTTCGCAAGTTCTTCTAGTACAATGGTTGAGGCTTTCAACTTCTTCGTTTCATCAATTATCTTATTAGCGAGCTTGTGGTAGATGTCTTCAACCCTTCTACGCTCTCTACCTCTATACTTCGCCAGCAGAGGCTTCTCGTTCAGTCTAGGCTTAGACTGTAGTCTTCTACGCTTAAGGAAGTAGGCTGTCCTTATGACTCTTTCCACGGTCTCAATATTTCTAACACGCTCCATAGAGCCGAAGGCGACGTTGTTCTCGTTTATATCCACGGCGACCGCCCTCCCATTTGGCTCCACAAGCTCAACGGTCTTAGAAAATACAACCTTCAGGTAGAATCCATCTTCACTCTTTACGAGCCAAGCTTGGCCGACCCTCATCTCTTTGAACTTCTCGTGATAAGTCCCGTGGAGTAACTTTAGCTTAACCCTACCGTTCTCAATAGCTACAGAGGCTTCCCAGCCTTCTAGGTCGAGGCTGAATAAGTGATCATCCAGCATTATAACTTGCTTCTTAAAGAATGGCTTCTCTGCTTTTGCTAAGCCTCTCTTCCTAAGCTTTCTGAAGCTCTTGTAGATTGAGCAAGCCATCTGACAAGCCGTGTATATGTAGTGTGATGGAAGGCTTGGATACCTCGCTCTCAACTCATGATACTTTTCCGCTTTAAGCCTCTTGAAGCTCGTAATCCCCTTTGCCCAAGCACAGTCAAGCAGCCGACCTAAGACTTCTCTATACGTCGAGAAAAGGCTCTCTGGAATCGATCCATCCAGCTTAAAGCTTGCCGTGAGCTTAACAGTCTCTAATAGCACTCTCAACAGCCTCCACGACTTTTACTTTTTTATGGCTTCTCGCCCCAAAGATCTTTGTAACCTCGCCAGCCGTGTAAAGCTTTTCAAACATCTAGGTTATCTAAGTAATCCAAGTCTATAAAATTTACGCTAGACTGAATCTGTTGCTGAGCCCCCTACTCATCTGCCGTTTTAAGCTCATATGGCTCTTTTATAGGTATGAGTGCTTCCAAGTCTTCTGCAAGCCTCTTGGAGATGATACTTCTGCTTGCACTAGTGTCCACGAGAGCATTGAGCTCAATGGATTTATCTCCATAGCTTAGCGTAACTGTAGCGGTAGCTTGTTCAGACTTCAAGACCCCTTCAACTCTATCTCGTTGCAGGCTGGTATTTGGAGTTTATTCCCTATTCACTTTCTCAAAACTTTGTTTAGGGGATGTGTTTATGTGACTGTTTTGTAGTATGGTGGATAAGTCTACCGGCTCTTCCTTCG
>Ga0272445_1001996_pt1 | contig 14642 bp, 11 predicted proteins | sample YNPCB0031_FD_194404 | JGI IMG/M metagenome (GOLD analysis project Ga0272445, IMG submission 194404) | Hot spring sediment microbial communities from Yellowstone National Park, WY, United States - YNP-CB-003-1 | ecosystem: Environmental > Aquatic > Thermal springs > Hot (42-90C) > Sediment... | reverse complement strand
GTGGCCGAAGCCGATGCCTCTCGATTTGCCGAGGCCGAGGCGTTGGGCGAAAGCGAGGAGTTTGGAGAGGAGTTCGCGGCCCGAGGGGTCGAGGAGCTCGTACGAGACGTAGCCGACGAAGCCGCGCTCCACCGCCGGCTTCCCGTCTTTCACCGTGTAGAGCGCTGTTACGGGCTTCACCCTGTAGTCGAGCTCCGCCAGCGCGAGGTCGGCCCACCTGCGCACGCGCCTCGGTTCAGCGTCCACCAGCCCGCGCATCTTCAAATCGTGGACGAGCAGCGCGAGCGCGAGAGGTAGGTCAGGCAGGAGCTTGTACCTCCTCTTCACATTCAGCTCCCTCAGCAGCGGCCCCCTCCCCGGCACAGGCAGCAGCGTGGGCGTGAGGAAGCGGACCACGAACTTCCTCGGTAGATCCAGCTGCACCTCCGAAGCCCTCACCACCTCCACCTGCTCGACCGTAGCCAGCATCTCGGCAGCCCCAAACCGGAAGCGGGCGGAAGGCTGCGGCAGCGGGGGAGGCTCCCGCGAAACAAAAGAGCACCTGCACTCCAGCCTTTCGCCAGCCTTAGCCCCCACCTCAACCGCCAGCGCCTCCCCCCTCCCCCGCGACTTCAACTCCCTGTACAGCGGCCTCCCACCCCTGAAAAGGACGGAAAAGGATGCGGTGCGCTTCTCGAGCGGCTTAGGCTGAAGACCGGTTAAAGCGGCGAAAGCAGTGCGCGTCACCTTGCTCGTAAACGGCGGTAGAATGCAGTCGCCTAACGGCGTAACCACCATACGCACCGTCACAAGCAAAGCCTCCACGAAAAACCGAGAAAACCACAAGTATTAAACAGTAACCAGCGCGCGCCCCAAGCACCAGGCGCGAAGATACAGCATCAACCATACAACGCACAGTACACATCGCGTTTTCCCGACCCTTCCGCCTCCCCCTCTCTTTCCATTTTCGAACCGGTAGTTCACTCTGTTAACTTTTAAGTTGCTAAACGTTCCTTTCTACCCATACGCCTTCTCCAAGCTCGGGAACCGGCTTCCCCTTTCCTCGAACTCCTACATGTGTTGGATGGTAGTGTGAGTGTGTTTTCAAGATCTTCAAGCTTCAAAAAAGCAAACCTTAAAAACCCCCAACACACACAAACCCACAGATGCAACTCAGAAAGAATTGAAAGAGCAGGAACAGACCGCAATATTCGCACTCGAAGCCCGTCCTGATGCAACTCAGAAAGAATTGAAAGCTTATCGACGGGCTGGAGAGCGTCTTTATCAGGCTGCGATGCAACTCAGAAAGAATTGAAAGACTCAGGCGTGCGCTCGATCAATTTCGAAGGCGTGGTTCACGAGGATGCAACTCAGAAAGAATTGAAAGATTCATTATCTTCTATTTCTTTAAATACCGCGGCTCTAACTGATGCAACTCAGAAAGAATTGAAAGTCCTTCCCACCCTCCTCCTTTACGAAAGTAAGGATAGCCAGGATGCAACTCAGAAAGAATTGAAAGCGTCAAGACGGGCTTCGAACCACACCGGCAGGAGCTGCGAGATGCAACTCAGAAAGAATTGAAAGTTTCCTCTGCTTCTGGAATACGATCTCCTCTTCCCAGCGATGCAACTCAGAAAGAATTGAAAGCAATAGTCGCCTTTCGATAGAAACCACATAACCAGCGTCCCCGGATGCAACTCAGAAAGAATTGAAAGTTTCACGTCGTCGGCGAAGCGTTGTGCATCGTGAGATGTCACGCGCTTGAGATGCAACTCAGAAAGAATTGAAAGCGTGTACGCACCTGCTCATCAACCCAAGACGGATCAAGATATTGATGCAACTCAGAAAGAATTGAAAGATGTTTTTATCCCATCACAAAATGATGTGATCGCATCGATGCAACTCAGAAAGAATTGAAAGGCGGCTCTGATACCTCTGTCAATTCCATCGCTCTCCGTTCCAGGATGCAACTCAGAAAGAATTGAAAGTTTAGTTTTCGCTTTAGGCTTCGCTTTAGGTTTCAACCAAGATGCAACTCAGAAAGAATTGAAAGAGCGTGCACCTCGGCGCTGCAATGCGGGCACCTCCACACGATGCAACTCAGAAAGAATTGAAAGGCGTCCAAGTCGGTTTCGATGGTGGCTCCGAGCAGCGTGGATGCAACTCAGAAAGAATTGAAAGTTCACGTAGACGAGCTCGAAGCTGCCGACTATGTCGGCGGATGCAACTCAGAAAGAATTGAAAGCTGCATCACCTCCTCCGGTTCCACCTCGCCGAGCACGGTGGAGGATGCAACTCAGAAAGAATTGAAAGCAGCCTGGGTCGATGTTCACCATAACGTTCTCGTTGCCCCAGATGCAACTCAGAAAGAATTGAAAGAGAGCTTGCCCTTCCCCTGCCTCAAGAAGCTCACGACCCTGCGCGATGCAACTCAGAAAGAATTGAAAGTATGGCAGAGGTAGTACCTGCCCTTGTAGTAGACGACCTTGGATGCAACTCAGAAAGAATTGAAAGGCTTCCGCAGCGCGGCGAGGACGGCGAGCGCGCCCTCGAACTGATGCAACTCAGAAAGAATTGAAAGGCATAGTACGGTGCGCGCAGTATCTCAATCGTTGTCTTGCGATGCAACTCAGAAAGAATTGAAAGTTATCGTCCCACTCCATCGCTACAATCCTGTACCTGTTTGGATGCAACTCAGAAAGAATTGAAAGGTCTGGGGGTCAATTAGGATAAAGTGGAAGCCGTAGAAGATGCAACTCAGAAAGAATTGAAAGTATGATCAACGCGATAACCAGCACAGGCATTAATTGCGGATGCAACTCAGAAAGAATTGAAAGTCGATATCGTGGAGGAGGGGGTTACCGTCCGCATCGATAGCTCGGGATGCAACTCAGAAAGAATTGAAAGTACTCGGGTGGCTATGTGGCCCCCACGAACACTACACAACCGTTGATGCAACTCAGAAAGAATTGAAAGGAGGTAGGAGCGGAGGGTCTTCAACCGGTACGCGCGCCTAGATGCAACTCAGAAAGAATTGAAAGAATAGTACTTTAAGTCACGCAAAATGGATTTCATTCATTGCGCGCGCTTCCTTCAGGCAGCAATTGAAAGAGAGCGTATAAAGTGACTTTGAGACTCGTCCTCAGTTTCTGCAGCAGCTTTATCTCCCTCGCGCTGAGGGCTGGTTTCGTGTCCCTGAGGTTCAACATGCGAAGCGGCGCAATCCAGTTGCTCGAGTTCGAAATAGAAGGGGGGCTCTTGGATCCAGGGGAGCTAGCCTCCCTCGCTCCGCCAAAGGTGGACCCTTCGAAGCCCCTCGTGATCAGCGGGAGAGGTCCCCAGTGGCTCTACCAGTTCCTCGTCCACGAGTACCACTTCTGCAGGCTCCTCGCGACATTCGAGCCGAGGCTCGGGAAGGGGGTCGTGGTCGAGTCGCCGTCGGCGAGCGAGGTGGGGGTGTCGATCGACCCTGCGACCGGCGCGCTATCTGAGGAGAGGCTGGGGTCGGGCGGCGGCTTCGCTGTGGACCTCTTAAAGCTCGGCGAGCTCCAGCTCGCGTACGTGAAGGTGGAGGGGGCCTTTCCCGAGCCGCTCGCGATGAGGGACTTCGACTGGCTTAAGCTGAGGTCGGAGGTCGACCCGACGAGACCGGCGGTCTTCTACGGTCTTGCCCCCATATGGCTGGGCGCGCGGGTCGCCGCCGTGCTCGGCAACCTTGTCCCGTGGTACGGCGTCTACGACCCGCGGCTCGGCTGCGCTGTGGTGGTGGCGAGGCACGAGCCGAGCGCTCCCCCGGTCGGCAGCCGCGTGGGGGTACGGGCCGTGCCGCTGGGGTAGGAGCTAGGTCGCGGCGGCCGGCCTGGGGGCCAGCGGGATCAGGACTGCTCTGTCGCCCAAGTGCCGCTTGAGCTCGACGCTCAGAGCGAGCACCTGCGGCGTGGGCCCCGCAGCCAGGTAGACCAGCGTGCTCTTCTCAGCTCTATCGGCTAAGTGCTCGGCGAGGGCTTTCGACACCGCCTCGTCCTCGCTCGCGAGCACGAGCTCCACGTGCCCTAGCGCCTCCAGCTCCAGCGCCGCGTAGAGGGACGAGACGGCGGCCATCGGGTAGGACAGCGGGGTCGCCAGCACGTACGTTGCTTCAACCCTACCGCTTAGCCCTATGAGCTCCACGATCGACGCGATCAGGTAGAGGTCGCAGGGTCCCATCTGCTCGCTGAAGCCCACCGCTAGCTTCAGTTCGTTTCCGCGGACTCCGCCCTTCAGCTCCTCCAAGACCCTCTGGTACGCCTCGAGCCTGCCCAAGACCTCCCGGCTGATCGCTTGGAGAACCTCGTTCAGCTGCGAGCTCCCCTCACCGCTCTTGGAGTAGAGCTGCAACCGGCCCTCGACCCGGCGCACGCCGACCTCGAGTTTCCTGCGCTGGAGGAGGTGCTCGAGGAGGCACCTGTACGCGCAGATGTTCCTAGGGGGCTCGCGCGCGGTCGTCAGCTCGGCCGCCAGCGCCTCCTCCGGCATCCTGGAGGCCTTCACGGTCCTCGCCGCCAGCGCCGCAAGCGCGCCCAGAACCTCGTCGCACTCGCACACGCAGTAAAGCTCGTGGAAGGCCTTGTAGCGGCTCGCGCAGGCGCCGAAGAGCGCGGCGGTGATCTCCTTCGAGAGGGAGCTCTGGACGGCCTGGAGCCTGTACGAGCGCGCAAGCCTGTGGAGCCCGGCGGTCGCCGCGAGGAACGCCAGAGGGGAGACCTCAATGCTCTCGCTGGGCGGCTGAGCGAGCTCGCCGCGCTTCACTCTAATGTGGACCCCCCACGGGCTAACGCCGCCCCCTCCAGACTTATGCACCGCAAGCCTATCGACCGCGAAGTGGAACAGCGGCACGCTCTCGAGCGCCTTCACCAGCGCGTAATCGTCATGGTGGATGTGGAGCGTGGTCTCGCCGTTTTGGGTGATCTCCACTATCAGCTCTCCTTCCGTTCCGGCGGTCCACATCCCGTGGGTTTGCAGAAAGACCCATTGCGCCCCGCTGGTCAGGCCTTTCAGTTTAGCGAGTAGTCCCTCAAGTCGCTTCTCCTTCGGCGAGAACCTCCTAACCAGCTTTAGCGCTAGCGGAGCGACGCTAGAGCTCGACGACACCCAGCGTCACCTCCTCTGTCTTCGTCAGATCGCCCGCCCTTAGGCACTCTACGACAGACTCAGGTTTCAGCTTGGGCTTCCAGACTAGTGCCGCCAGCTTGGGCTTCCTCTCTCTTCGGGCAAAGCTTTCAGCGGACTTCGTGAGCACCCCTTTAGGGACCTCACCGACGAATAGCACCGCGCACGAGGTTTCGCATAGCTCGAATATCCTCTCCACCCAAGATTCTTCCAAATCCTTTCCCCTCTCACCTTCAACGACCTTCTTGTAGGCTTGAACGCGCCCACTTTTTTCGAGCACTTCAAGAATCCCTAACGCATCTCTTTCGCTCCTCCTCGTGCACGTCAGGATCACCTCCCTTGCCGAAGCGCTGGACGCGTAGCGCTCGATCGCCTCCGCTACCAGCTTCTGGTAAACTTCGCTGTTGAGGGTTGGTATCACCGCGACGATCCTCTCGACGCGCTCGGGGGCGCGATCCCCTGAGGCGCCCTGCGCCTGGCGCTGAGAGTCGCTCTTGCACGGTATGAGCTTAACCGCGCATGTTTGCGAGAAGCGCGTCTTTACCAGCTGAAACTTTTCCGAAAGTTTCGAGAGGAAGGGGCTGCTCAGCAGGGCTTCGCAAACGCTCGGCGAACCGTACACCAGGAGGAGGCGCAGGAAGTTATCGAGCGAGAACAGCTCCCCCCTTCCCTCAGCTACGCTCTCTACGTAGGAGCGCAGCTGGCTCTCGTCTCCCACGAGCTGCTGGCGGAGCTTCTCCCAAGGCACGAGGAAGGGGGTTGGGTGATGTACCGTGCCAAGCTCGCTCTGCGACCCGCCGTGGGCGTAGAAAACCGGTTGCTGCGCTAAACCGGCAACGAAGTACTTCAGCGAGTCCTCCGCGGCATTAGATGCACGCCTCTTCAACTCGACGCACGCGTAACCGCCCTCGAAGATCACCAGGAGGTCCACCTCCGCGATGCGGGGGTTCGAGTAGACCATGTCGGGGTAGTAGAGGGTGAAGGCGGGCTCGACGTAGAGGGGTTTGGGGAGGTTTATGCTCCCACCCCCACTTCTAGCAAGGAAAAAGAGTACGTTTTCCCTCTCATTCCCTCAGCTTGAGGGCTAGGAGGTCCAGGAGCGGCTTCAGCTCGGCCAGCGTGCGGACAACCTGGTCGCTGCTATCCCCGATGGACGGCAGCTTGACCCCTTTCCTGTTCAACATTTTGTTGAGTTTTTTGAAGTCGTCCTCCCTGCGCGCGATCAGGTACTTGTAGCCGATCACGACCCTAGCTTTCGCGAGCAGAGCCGCCTCTCCTCCAGGGTAGCCGCTGAGCGCCAACCTCGACGCCTCGTCCGCGATCTCCGCGATCGAGTAGATGAACATCTTGAGATCCCTGAGCGCGTCAGCCGCCGCTAGGCACTCCGCCAGCTTCTGCAGGTCCACCGCACCGCCCTTCAGCGGGATGGGCTCGGCGGTGAGCTCCTGGATGCTCACGCAGCCGCCCGCTCCCGCCTGCCCGCCCCTCGCCCTCCACCACCCCTTGGCGCTGCGCTCGGCGTCTCTCGCGACCCGGAACAGGTGGAGGATGGGGGTCTTGCAGTCCGCCAGCGAGATGCCGCCGCACGCTGTGAGGGGCTTGAGGAGCTTATCGAGCACCTCGGTGCCGACGTCGCTCAGGAGCTCGATCACGTTGTACCACCTGCCGTAGGCGGCTACGTCGTCGCCGCCCGCGTACAGGATGACACTGAGCGGCTGCCCGGCCCCGCTCTCCACCTTCTTCAGGAGACACGCGTAAGCTTTAGCGCCAAAGCCGAGCGAGAGAAGCTCCGAGAAGGCTGCGAGGAGGGCCGGCGCCTTGGCGAGCCTCTCGGCGATCTCGCCCATGCCGTTGCCGTCGAGGTGCGCGACCGCTATCGTCCCCATCTCGTCGAGGTCGACGAGCCTCAGCTCGCCGTCCAGCCTCGCCGGGTGGTAGGCGTTGGTGTAGTACGGCATCATGGAGACTCCGACACCGACCCCGAGGTCCCTGAGCTCCTCGGCGAGCTCCTCGGGTAGCAGGAAATCGCGGGGCGCGTTGACCACCCTCACCTCGACGTGCACGTAGTCGGACTCGAGCGCCCCCCTCAGCTCCTTAAGGCGGCCCAGCGCGTACCTCAGCAGGGCTTCGGCGACCGCCTTGTTCTCCCACGGCTTGCCGAGCTCTTGCTTGTGGAGCGCCGCCAGCAGGTGGACGGCGCCCACCTCGCAGAAGGGGGCGATCGCCACGTCGAGGAGCCGCTCCTCGAGATTCACCCTGACATAAAGCCTCGCGCGTTCCGCTTTGGCCTTTTTCGCCAGATCCCTCGCTACCTCGTCCACAAGCCTCCTCGCGTCCCTCTCGCACGGCTCGCGGCCCTTGAAGAAGTAGAGCGATACGATCGCCGCCAGGTTCCTGGCAGCGCTCCCGCAGGCGAGGCTGACGTGTGTTAGCCCGCTCAGGAGGTCACCGGCGGCCAGCTTCCCGGGCGCTAGGCTGTCAGCGTACTCGTGGGCGCTGGACACGGCGAGCGCCCACGAGTCGTCCTCGAGCACCGGCTCGCGGGTTAGGCTGTCGAAGCCCCTCAGCCTTCTCGACGCTAGGGCGCGCAGCTCGCCGACGGCTTCAGCGTACTTCCCGTCCTTCTCCACCTGCAGCGCGAGGCGCAGCTCCTCGAGCGCCGAGCTCAGTGGTTCGCCGGGGCACAGGGCTCCCTCTACGTTGCGCCGCTGCGACGCAGCGACCGTGATCCACAGCCTGGCCGCGAACTGCCTGCTCATCCACCTGCTCAGGATCCCGGACAACCTCCGGACCTCCTCCTCCCTCACCGACGGCGCGATGAGCACCGGGGCGCCGCCCTCCTTGGTCAACTGCGCTAGCGCGCCGAGCATCCTCGCCGCGAGCCTCACAGCGGTGAACTGGACGAGCTCGACTAGCAGACTCCTACCCCTGAGCACTCTGGAGGCGGCGGCCTCGACGACGGGCGCGTAGACGAAGTCCTGAATCCCGTTGATGTCGATCGCGACCACCGAGAACCCTTCGGGAAGTGCGCTAAGCGCGGCGGCCATCCTGGCTGCCACGTTCAGCGGCACGTCGGGCGGCCTGGCTCCAGCCCACGCCGGCGCGAGCGCCAGCAAGGACGAGAGCACCGCGTCCAGCGTGTCGAAAAAGCCGCTCAGCGAGCCGAGCTTAGAGTAGAAGCGCGCCGCGCGCTCAAGCAGCTCGGCGAGCGCGCCACACACTTCGCCGTAGTCGGTAGCGCTCGCCGCCTCCGCGCGCGTGCGGAGCACGAGCAGGTCGAGCAGCTGCGTTAGCTCCCGCGGCATGGGCAGCGCGGGGAGCCAGAGGCTTTCGCCGGACGCCAGCTTGAGCAGGTCGCTCCAGTCGGCGGCCTGGGAGCAGCTGCGCTTCCAGAGCTCCTGGTACGCGTCCCACTCGCGGCCGCCCATCAGCTTGAGCACCCACAGGGGGCTCAGGAGCGGCTCGCTGCCGGCGCTGCTCGGCTGCTCCGCGAACAGCGCGGGGTCGACCTTCAGCGCGCGCCGGCGGAGCTCCTCCAGCTCTTCCGCGCCGACCTCGACGCCCAACCGCCCAGCGAGCCAGCGCGCCGTGGCCTCGGGCGCCGGCCACCCGAGACCCCTCAGCTCGCCCAGCAGCTTCTCGGCGCGCTCGTCCCTCCTGGCGGCAGCCGCCTCGTACCTCGCTAGGGCCCTCGCCGCCGCCATCGCGGCTGCTAGCGCAGCCCTCAGCTCGCGGTCGCTCACTCCGCGCATAGCTTGACCCACCCCAGCCCGAGCCACCTGCCGCCGAAGTTGACGAGCTTCAGCGTGGTGTCGTCCCACAGCCTCCCCGCGTGCACCGTCATCGCTTGGGAGAGGTCGCGGTACAGGTCGGGCGCGAACTTCTGCATCGCTACCGCAACCGTTTTCGCGACGTGCCCCGTCGCGAAGCCCAGGCGCGCGGGCAGGCACCGGTCGGAGACCAAGCGCTCCAGCACCTCCGCGTAGGCCGTGAGGTCGAAGCCCTTCTCGGCCAGCGCCTTCGAGAAGCGCTTCACCTTGCCCAGCTCGTGCTCGAGGAGCGCGCGGCCGAACTCGGCTAGCGCATCGAGCACGAGCTGCGGGGTGAGGCTCGCGTAGAGCTGGAGCACTTGGCTGAGCATCTTAGCGTTGTCGCCGGCGACCCTGATCGAATTGGCGGGCGGGGGCGCCAGCATGGTCAGCTCGTACTCGAGCGCGGAGCCGGGCTCCAGGATCTCCAGGGCGAACTCTGCCACCACGCTGCCGCCTAGGTCCACGACCGAGGCGCGCGAGAGGCTTGAGGAAGCCTTCACGACCCTCGGCTCCGCGACGACGAGCTGCTGGAGGGCGTCGGCGTAGCCGCCCTGCTTGGGGAGTCTCGGCCGAGCCAGCAGCTCGAGCTCCAGCGCCGCGCCCATGCGCTTGGGGTCGGCGTGCAGGTTCACGCGGTTGGCGAGGAGCGCGGCAGCCGCCTGAGCGCCCTGCGAGCTGGCGACCTCCACGATCAGCTTGTGCAGCAGCGCTGTCCTGATGTAGCCCTTGAGCGTCGACGCGGGGATCAGCTGCGGTGGCAGAAGCTTCACCTCCTCCCCGCTCCTCAAGGCCGCTCTCGTCGGGATCCTCCTGGCGCACTTGATCGCGCCGGTCTCGATCCAGCGGCGGGCGCTCCTCTCGAAGCCCTCCGCGCTCGCGGGGATCGCACCCAGCTTGGCGACGTCGGCCTTCTCGAGGTCCAGTAAGCACGCTTCGTTTCCGATCGGCACCAAGTCGATACTCCACACACGCGGCTCGCCGTCCCAGACGTGCAGCGGCGTCGCGACTTCGAGCTTCAACCGGAGCTTCCTCGCGCTACTCACCGGCCACCACCAGCGGGTTGAAGACGAACGTGGACGGCGCGAGCTCGCTCCCCACGTCCAGCCTATCCGCTCGGGGGGTCGCGCCGCCCCTCACCTTCACGACCGCGCCGACGCCGGTGACCACCAGCGGGCCGAAGGTGATCTGGGCATAGGGCGGGCCGGCGAAGCCGGCCACAACGCTGACATCGAAAAGGCTGCTTTCCCACTCGATCGTGTTCGAGAGGATCGGCAGCTCCCCGAGCGCCACCACATAGCGGTCACTAGGGGCCCTGCTGAAGGGCCTAACCTTGTTCAGCGCGCGCACGTCGTCGGGCGCCAGCGCGACCGGCTCGAGGCTGAACCTTCCAAGCCCTCTGCTGCGCAAGCCCCCGATTCCGAGCTCGCCGAGCAGCTTCAGAGTTCTCTCCAAATGCCCGTCGAGGTCAGGCGGGGAGTCGAGGAGCAACAGCATTCGCGTGGCCCTCGCGTAGGTAACGACGAACGGTACGGCGGAGCCCGTCACTCTGTCGATTGCGTTCCTGTGCTCCGACGCTGGCCGCGGCTTGACGACCTCGGCGTTCTTCAGGGAGCCGGCCTCCTGCTTGCCGCACACCACCGCGACGTCCTCGCCGGCGTACACGACCTCGACCGCGCTCGCCATGTGCGCGGCGATAGCCTCGACGAGTTTTTGGCCGTGCAAACCCGCAGCCGAGTCGAAGGCTCGGGCCAGCTCGGCCGCCGCGCTTAGCGTGAAGTAGTACTCAACCTTCCTCCCCCTCCCTCCAGCGCGCCGGAACGCGCTAGCCACCGCTCCCAAGCGGACGGGCACGAGGGGCTTCACGTAACCCCCGCACCGGGCGAGCGGCAGTATGGCCGACGCAGCGATGTCGCCGCGCAGGATCGAATCTAGGAGCGGCTTATCCCCTATCATCGCCGCCACGCTGGCGAGCGACCTGAGCACGGTGGAGGCTGGCGGCCAGAGCTCAGGCTTCCGGTAGCCGACCCTGAACCCCTTGGTGAACCCTACGGCGTAGACAGCCGGCATCGGGGCTCACTGGAAGACCTGCTGCTCCACCTTGCCGGCGACCTCCAACACCTTCGCGAGGAGCTCGTCTACGCTGCCGAACTCGCCGACCACCTCGTACTTCAGGGTGGGTTCGCTCGCCTTCGCCGCCGCCACCTTGAGCCTCCTGAACTTTACTCTGCCGTAGCCCCTGCTGCCGGAAGCGCCCAAGTACGTTTCCTCGATTAGCTTGAGTCCCCTCGCAACGAGCTCTAGGTTCCTCCCCACGAAGCCCTTGTCGATGTTGAAGAGGAGGAGCCTCAGCGCGCCGCCGAACACCACGCCGGGCCTAACGCGCACCACCTGCCTCGGGTCGGCGGCCGAGGTCACCCTGTCGATCCGGTTCTCGCCCTTCTCCTCGAGGAAGTCTGCGACCGATACCAAGCGGCGACCGTTCTCGCTCAGCGTCTTCACGTATTCGACGGTCGGGTACATGTCGTTGACGAGCAGCCTGGTGAATGCTAGATGCGGGACTATTTTTGCTCTTACTTCTTGCCGCGCCCTATCTCTATCCTCATCCGTCGGTCTATCCTCACCCCTCTGCGCGGCATATTGCCCGGCGTAGTACTCGATTAGCTGATCGATGCCCAGCGCTGGAGCTCCGAAGACCTCGTCAATCTCACAGCGACCAACGATATCGTTCTCTATCTCGCTCAAATTCATGACGTAACCTTTGCCGAACACGCGGGCGTGGAGCCAGATCCTGCCGTCGGTGCTGTAGAAGGGCTTGCCGAGCGCTAGCTCGAGGAGTCCGCGCATGCGCCCCTTCAAGCTGGAGCCGGGCACCATCGGGACCTCGATTTCGACCTCCTGCCCGTCGAGCGCGTACTTCCTCCTCGTGACGATGGGATAGAGGTCGGCGCCACCGATCCTGTAGACCTGCGCGTGCACCGGCATGCGTATGAGGAGACCCGTGAGAACCTCCATCTCGAGGTCCACCCGCACCAGGCCCCTCAGGGCTCTCTGGATCGCGACGGTGCTCATTCCCATCACCTCTCCTTCCCGAACCTGTAGACGAGGACCGCGAGCGCGTCGATGAGCACCCTACCGCGTTCCGCGAGCTCCTGCACCACTTCGCGCTGATTGTTCCTCACTGCGCTGTCGATCGCGTTCAACACGTCATTAAGCAGCGCAGCGATGTCCTGGCTTACCTGATCTCTTGCAAGCTGGTAATTAACTATGATTCTAGCCCTAGAGAGCTCAACCACCAATCTGTTGTAGACTGTCTTCCATTGGGTCTCGTCCGCCGCCGCTCGAGCTGCGAAATCAAGGACGCTCGCGAGGATCTCGTGAACCCTCCTGTAAGCAGTCTTGGTCGTGTCACCGATCCTCAACGGAAGTCTCGGACCGAGGAGCTGGTCAACGACGCTCAGAAGCTCGGCTCCACCCCGCTCAAGTGCGCTCCTGAAGCTCCGCTCGATTGGCAGACCAGGACGCGCTCCCACACCGCAAATCATTTCACCTGGTATAAATCACTTGTGTCGATCCCATGAAATTCAGAGTTGAATCGGCGGTTCCGGAACTCCCCGTCGAACCTTTCGAGATAGGACTGACCAGAGGGAGCGTGGTATCCTTCATCGGCTACAACGCTACGCTCAAGTCCCTGACCGCTAAAGCGCTGCTCCACGAGCTGTGCCGAACTGCAGATCTAAGCATTCGATTTGTAAAGCGCTTGGAGACTAGGACTGAAGATGCCGCAAAAGTTCTGAAAGTGGACGTTTACGATGCGCCGGGGGGAGCGTCGCTCTACCTCGTGGACGACTACAGGTTGGCGCTTAGAGCGTATTTCTCCGTAGCGGAGAATGTGATTGAAGAGCTCAAGGGAGTCGCTAGCGCAATCGCCGATGAAAAAGTCAGAGAGACCGCGCTAGGCTTGCTGGACGAGCTGGAGTACAGTCTTGCGCCTCAGCTGAGGGATTACATCGAGATGAAGGAGCACGAAGACGGTGAGCTTTTCGTCAAAGCTCAGGAGATAGCCGAGAGGGCACTGAAAAGCGTGTGCGAAGAGGTGGCTCTGGACAGCGCTTTGCTGCTACCGCTCTACATCGAGGTAACCCCGCACCAGTCTATCGTGCGCGATAGGAGGCTGAAGGGCGGAAGGGTACCTTTGAACTTTGTTTCCACCACTGTAGCCGCGGCTTTGCTCTGGGGGTTGACGATCCGCTTCTTCTCGATACCGGCGAGCGCGAGGGTCTTCGTCGTCGAGGAGCCGGAGGAGGCGATGACTCCGCTGCAGCAGGTAGCATACGTCGAGGCTCTAAAGGCTCTCGCGAGGGAGATTCCGGGCGAGAACTACGTGGTGCTCACAACGCACTCGCCGTACATCGCCGGCGCGAGCGATCAGCCCTCCTACCACTTCTCGTTCGAGAACGGCAGGTTCACGTGCTCACCCGCGTCGATCCCGCTCCCAATGGCGAAAGCCGACGCCTTGCTCTTAGTGAGGAGCGCTGAGAGCGAAGGGGGTTCCGCGTGAGCGCGGGCTCCTCGTGTAGAAGGCTGATAATCGACCTGCTAGCCCTTTTTGAGTGCGAGCACTTATCGCAGGAGTCGACTTACGATGAAGAAATTATAAAACACATTTTGAAAGTGAATTGTTACTACTTAAGCAAAATCCAGCTTAGAAAGTATAAAGAAGTATTAAGACGTCTCTCGCTAGAGAAAGCATGGGGCGGTCACTTAGCGCGCCTGTTGAGAGGCGAGGAGCTGAACCCCAGCGGGCGCTGGAGGGATTGGGCCGAGAAGATCTGGCGAGGCGGTTTCCACAAAGAAGAGTACATCGACCTCTACGCGGGCATCATCTCAAAGTTCGAGGATTGCTCTGCAGACTGCGCGATACTGTGCACCGCTGAGGCAAGCAAAGAGCAGTTTGAGGAGCTGCTGCGCGAGCTCGGCAGGATGCTGCGCAGTAAACCGGATTGGGAGGTGACCGGCAGCGGCGGCAACAAGGTACTCTTGAGGAAGCCGTGACGGCGGCTGCCCCAGTTTTGAGGTTCTCCCTGCTGCTCCGGCCTCCGCCGAGCGAGCTCCCCGAGCTGCCGTGCTCGGTTATTCTCAGCTTGCGAAGGGGTGACGCGCTAGAGGTGTGGTTAACCTGTGGGAACGCCGCGATGCTCGCGCGGATCCTGCTTGCGCTCTCGGACGCCGGCTGCGCGGTGACAAACGTCGGCTTGCTTGACGGGAGGTTCGTGAGCCCGCTCGCGATACTCAATAAGCCAGAATTCGCTGCAGCCGACCCCGAGCTCTCCGGCTGGATCGCGGTCGAGTGCTTGGGCGGCTGCGCGGGCAGGCTGCGGGATGTGGTTCAGCTCTGCGGCGAGGTTAGGTGGAGCGCGAGGGAGCCGAGCTTGCTCCGCCTCAAGGTCGGGAGGCTGCGTGTCTCGCGGCTCTTCGATCTTCAGCTCCGCCTCGTCGAGCCGTTCAGAGCTCCTCCGTAGCCCACCTTCCCGATCCCTTCCCTCCACTAACCTTTCCGCTCTCGAACCGGAAGTTAGTTTATTAATATTTCTCGTTTAAACTCGTTCCTTTCCATCCAAATTCCCTCTTTCCGCCGGGAATCCGGAAAGGCTTCGCTCGAACCCTCACATGTGCCGAGAGGCAGTGCGAGTGAGTTTTTAGAAA
>Ga0272445_1001989_pt1 | contig 14678 bp, 19 predicted proteins | sample YNPCB0031_FD_194404 | JGI IMG/M metagenome (GOLD analysis project Ga0272445, IMG submission 194404) | Hot spring sediment microbial communities from Yellowstone National Park, WY, United States - YNP-CB-003-1 | ecosystem: Environmental > Aquatic > Thermal springs > Hot (42-90C) > Sediment... | reverse complement strand
CCTAAACCTCAAACCCATTACATCTCACCGAAAAAGAAAAAGAACAAGAAAAACATTAGAATAACTAAGAAAAGCGACCACCAGACTAAATAACAAAAAACAAAAAACAAAAGAAAGATAGGAGGGCTGAGAATCGTTTTGTGTTAGTGAAAAGGTTTTGCTTACGGCGTTTAGGTCATATGCCTATGAGTTTCCTCATTATATCGGTGAAAAATTTGTTTAGGTATTCGTTCAGCATGTTTATTAATACAGGTAGTGTTATCGATAGTATTGTGGATGATATTAAGAGTGCTATGATATTTGCTGCAATGATTTTGGTGTTGTCTGTAGAGATGGTCATTATGAGGCTTCCTACTGTTGCTATAAAAGATAATGAATCTATTATAGCTAGTGCTAGCATGTTTTGAGCGAAACTTGTAGTAATTATCTGTAGTAAACCTGTTGATTCTGCATAGAGGTATATGGGGATTCTTATCACTAAGAGAGCTAGTATTAGTAGTAAAACTCTGCTTCGCCTACTCAACATGTTTTTCAGAGAGATTTCTATACTTAGCCAGGTTATAGCGTATCGTGTACTGAGTTCTGTAGTCGCTCTCTAGAATCAAAATTTATAGTCTATAGTTTAGATAGCTATCTAAAGCTTTCAGAATATCTTCAGAATCGTAACCAGCTTTCCTAAGACATCTATAAGTAGTTAAACCTGGAAGACCAGCTAAATTGTATGCTTTAGCTTCGTAAACATCTATATCTTCTTTAAGAGCTCTACGAAAAATACTACCGAGAATAGGTACAGCGTCTGCACCCCATAACCTCTCCAAAGCTTTCTCAACCTCGTTATAACTAGATCGACACAGTTCCTTCCTCAAGTATATCTTCAGAATAGCTACAAGACCTGAACAACACTATCAAGAAACATTTCAACAGATCTCTCATCAGGACACGAACCTAGACCCCAAAAATATCGCCGGAAAACTCGAGAGGCCCATCATCTACAACCTCACCTGTATCAATATCAACGATAAACCCCTCCCTAGTCCTAACCTTTCTACCCATCACCACACCTCACAAAAACACTAGCTAAAACAGATACCCTTTACCTAAATCCGAATACCAGTTAATTAACTACTACTAAAGTAAAGCTTTTTCTAGTATCGGTAAAGCTAGATATATACAGAGCTTGGTGTAGTTATAGTACTTGTAGGGTGATGGGTATCGTGTTGAGTAGTAGTGGTAGAGAGTATCCGAGGTACGCAATAGCTGCTGTAGGCTGTGTTATTGTTAAAGATGGGAAGATACTTCTGGTGAAAAGAGGTTACCCTCCTAGAGAAGGTATGTGGGCTATCCCGGGTGGTGTTATTGAGGTAGGTGAAAGTATTGCGGAAGCTGCTGTAAGAGAACTTGAAGAAGAAACAGGGATTAAAGCAGAGCCTATAGGCGTAATAGGTGTTTATAATGTTATTTTAAGAGATGATGAGGGTAAAGTTAAATACCATTTCGTAATAATAGATGTATTATTTAACCCAGATACAGTTACAAATAACTTAAGAGCAGGTGGAGATGCGGTAGATGTCTCATGGTTCTCTCTTGAAGAAGTCGTCAAAAGAGATGATGTTACTGGAAGTACTAAGAATCTTGTTGAAAGGATAGCTAAGCAAAAGTTAAACTACATACCTTTATAGAAATTATTAGGTTTTACAACTAAAGATATTTTAGAAAATATCTGTGTTCTTAAATAGTATCTTAAAACATTGTTTATTAATGTTGTTCTCTTCTTAGCATGGAATATCTTATGACTATATACTTATTGAGTTTTTCATCGTTTGCTAAAGCGTTGAACAATTCTGGAGTTTCGTTAAGTGTTACAAGCAGGTCTTGGATACCTCCTTCGCTATGAAGAGTGCTTCTCAACCTCTTCTCAACGCAGACAAAACCTAATCTACTAAGCTCATTTACAGCTTTCTCAACATCTTTATATGAAGGTGTAGATTCGTTAAGTGTTGTATTCATACCTTCTATCTCCATACTTATCTCAGTTAACCATAAACGCCTATAGAGAGCTAAAACCCTTAGAACATCTCCCATAACCTTCTCTACACCTTCACTAGCTCCGAGTAACTTAGCTAGATCCAAATATTTCAACCTCCAAATTCTTTTCACAACTAGTTCTGAGAAACTAGTATATTACTTTTTATCAATAACACAGAATTACAAATGTTAATGAGATTCAATTATGTAATATTCGTTTCATTCTGTATCCGTATACTCTTTATGAAAGCTTTATATATGTTTAAAGTAATAGGTAGATTTGGGGGTCTCTATATGCCTAAAATCGGTATGAAGTTTGGTGAAGCATTAGTTGGTGAAGAACCTGAGATTGCTCACATAGACCTTATCGTAGGAGATAAAGATGGTCCAGCAGGTATAGGATTTTCCTTCGGTCTAGCCCATCAAACTTATGGGCATACAAAATTATTCGCAGTTCTAACACCTAATCTACTTGTTAAACCAGTTACGCTAATAGTTCCTAAGGTAACTATCAAAAATCTTAAACAAGCAGAGTTAGTATTTGGTGCAGCTCAATACGCAGTTGCTAAAGCTGTTGCAGATGCTGTTGCTGAAGGAATTATACCTAAAGATATAGTTGAAGATGTTGTAATAATCTGCGGTGTATTCGTACATCCAGCAGCTAAAGATCCTGATAAAGTGTTTAAATACAACTACGAAGCGACAAAATTAGCACTTAAAAGAGCTATGCAAGGAGAACCTAAGATAGATGAAATACTAGCGAAGAAAGATCTTGTTGAACATCCATTCTACAAACTGAAGAAATAATAAAATCTTTTTCAAAACTATTCTACTCTACTAACGTTACATATATAACAGTTTTTACTGTTAATCAATATATTGAATATCGTGTATGTAGAAGAGATATTTAAATTTCTACCAAAGAGATACTATAAATTATAGGTAAAACTCTCGAATGTAAAATGAAAACAGATAATTAGTGTTGTTCTCACTATTGCTAACTATACTAATTTGTTACATACATAACGCTGGATAGAATAAGGTGTAACTGTGTAGACGTGTTATAGAGAGATCTGTGGAAAGGTAGTTAACAATGTTAATCTATATACAAAATATATCGATACATAGAGTAAAGATCGTAGAAAAACATAACAATATCGTAACCAGAAGCTGTAGAATCGAAGAGTTTAGGTGATGATTATTGCCCGGATTGGTATAGCTTATGAAGTTCTTAGATGGGAAGAGAAAGCATTAATAGAGGCAGCATCTCATTACAATCTAGAAGTTAAATCTCTTCATCTACATAGTACTTATATTCCTGTAGGATTGAAGCAATCCATAGATTTACCCGATGTTGTTGTTCAGAGGTGTGTTAGTCATGTTGTTGCTTTTAATTCTACAGTTGTTTTTGAATCTCTTGGTCTAAGGGTTGTTAATAATTCGCTATCAACAGCTATTGCTATGAATAAACTTTGGACTTTAAAAATTTTGAGCGAGAACAATATTCCAATTCCAAGGACTTATATGACTCTTAGCTATGAACCTAGTGTTGAGGTTGCTAAAATAATTGGATATCCAGTAGTATTAAAACCAATAGACGGTAGTTGGGGAAGATTAATAGCAATAGCAAGAGACGAAGAAGAGTTAAGAGCATTGATAGAACATAGAAACTATATACAAAACCCAACAACAAAAATAAACATGATACAACAATACATAAAAAAACCAAACAGAGACATAAGAATATTCACAATAGGAAACCAAATAATAACAGCAATATACAGAGTGAGTAATCATTGGATAACGAATACTGCAAGAGGAGGAGTTGCAGTACCTGCTAAAATTGATCAAGAGCTTGAGGAATTGGCTTTAAGAACTGCTAAAGTTATTGGGGGTGAGGTTCTAGGTATTGATGTATTTGAAGATCCTGAAAAAGGTTATATTGTAAACGAAGTAAACGCAGTACCAGAATTCAAGAATACCGTGATGGTTACAGGCGTCCCTCTTCATAAAAAGATTATGGAGTACATCAAAGGACAACTTAAGAGGTGATCTAAACTGAAGTACTTAATGCTTTACGAGGATAGAGGGTTAGATATAGTTTACGCAGAAGGTCAATATGTGTGGGATTCCGCTGGGAGGAAGTATCTAGATATGCATACAGGACATGGAGTTGCATTCCTAGGACATAGGCATCCCCATATAGTGAAGAACCTTGCTGAACAGATGGGTAAAATCATAACATTATCAACATCATTTAAAACACGAGTTCGGGAAGAGATGCTAGATGTTTTATCAAAAATAGTGCCAAAGAATTTTGAGTATGTTTATCTTTTAAATAGTGGTAGTGAAGCTGTTGATTTCGTGCTTAAAATCTGTAGAAAAACATCAAAACGTAAAAAGATAGTATATTTCACAAAGGCTTTCCATGGAAGAACTTTCGGAGCGTTATCTATAACATCATCTAGTCCGAAGTATAGAGAAGGTTTTGAGCCTCTTCTTCCAGAGACTTATGAAGCCAGGTTTAATAGCATAGAAGATATAGATAAAATTGTTGATAATAATACAGCTTGCGTAATCTTAGAGGTTATACAAGGTGAAGGAGGTGTTAATGTAGCTAGCGAAGATTTCGTAAAGTTTGTGCGAAAGAAAACATTAGAAGTTGATGCATTGATGGTTGTAGATGAAATTCAAACAGGTTTTGGAAGAACAGGTTATATATGGAGTTTCGAACACTATGGAATTCTACCTGATATCTTCATAGCTGGGAAAGCTATTGGAGGAGGTTTCCCAGTAAGCGTTGTATTCCTACCACACACTGTTGTATCTAAACTTGAACAAGGGGATCATGGTTCTACATATGGAGGTAACCCTCTAGCATGTGCAGCAGTAAAAGCTGCAACAGAAGTTCTGATCAATGAGAATGTACATCTTCAAGCTAAAGCCAAAGGCGAAGAACTATTTGCAAAACTTAGAGAGAAACTCAAAGATGTTCGAATAGTCAAAGAGATTAGAGGTAGAGGACTTATGATTGGGATAGATCTAAAGATAAAGCCGGGTGAAATTATCAAATATCTTCAGGATGTAGGTATTATAGTGTTGAAAGCAGGTAATACCGTTGTCCGTCTACTACCCCCATACCTAATAAATAGAGATGATATAGAATTCGTGGTGTCCACTTTTGAACAATGCTTCTCTCAGAAATATGGCATCGGACATGCTAGTAGACCTGCTTAAGGTGTATAGCCCGTCGGGTAGAGAAAAAAAGGCTATCGAGATTCTTAAAGAGTATGCAGATAATCTTGGTTACGAAGAAATTGTTATAGATGAAATGGGAAATCTTATCGCTAGCTATGGACAAGGAGTAACAAAATTTGCAGTCATTGGACATATAGATACTATACCCTGGGAATTGCCTGTATATTTCGATGGAATTTCAATTCACGGTAGAGGAGCTGTAGATGCTAAGGGTCCACTGGTTGCAGCATATATAGGTTTAGCATTAGCAAAAAATCTTGTTGATAAGAAAAAAGCTAAGGTATACGCGATAGCCCTCGTAGATGAAGAAAGAGATAGCATAGGAGCCAAACACCTCGTTAATTCTGGTTTTAAACTAAATGGTGCTATTATTTCTGAGCCTAGTAATACTGATGGTGTAGTCGTAGGGTATAGGGGTAGCGCTAGATTCTCCATAGTTTGCCAAGGCCCTGGAGGACACAGTTCTTCTGGTACAGAACACTCTGCTTGTGAAAAGCTTGTATCAATATGGATGAAGCTGAAGAGTGTCTATAGTAATTCGAATAGTGTATTAAATAGTACACCAGCTCTTCTTAAACTATGCTGTGGAGAAGATGCTTCAATAGTTCCAAGGTATGGAGAAGCTTTGGTAAGTATAAGGATTGCTCTGAATAGCAACGTGGAAGAAGTTATTAAAACAGTAGAAAGCGTTGTTAAAGGTTTTGACAATTGTACCATAAAAACTTTAGATTATACAAAACCTGTGAAAGTCTCCATAGGAAATATTGCTGCAAGAGCCTTAGTAAGAGCTATTCTTCGAAACAACTTAAAACCACGAATACTCAATAAACTAGGGACAAGTGATCTGAATATCCTCTACCCAACAGTAACAGAGAATATCGTAGCCTACGGACCCGGAAAATCAGAGCTTGCACATACAGATAGAGAGAGTATAACTATAGATGAACTATGCAAAGGGATATCAATATATCATGATACTGTGAAAGAATTTCTAAAACTAGTTAAATGAACCTAGTAAATCTACAGTTTACATAAAATTTTTAGAACATCGGTTATAGTGTTGACTAAGTTTGTTTATTTATAATTCTGTAATTAAAGTTCTTCCTTTACTTCTTTTCTAATTGTATAAATTACTCGTGTTATTTCTCCTAAAGTTATCCAGAACAATCCAAATGCTAGGTAAAACTCGAATGGATATCTATTATTAGTTATATAGTATATCATTACTATTATCTCGCATATCAATCCCCATATCAGTATCGTTAAATATGGTCTGTAAAACTCTGGGTGTGGCAATATGTACACCTTTGATTATTTATTATGTTACTAAGTTATATCCTTATATAGCTTTCGAATCTTATTTTTGACTTATACTCTTTTTTATTAGAAACTTTATAAGGTTGTATCCTGAGATGTGTAGAGATAGATTAAAGGTGATCCTAGATATGATTACAGCTAAGGTTAGATATTTCCAAAAAGTGTTTGAGGATAAGTACGGTGTTATTGGAAGAGTTGCTGGTAAGTATCTAGAAGCAGGCTATAGTATAGAGTTTATGCATCCGACAAGGTATGGAAAAGTTCATATCTTAGCTCGTAAAGAAGGAAAAATACTAGCTATTGAGGTTGTAGATAAGCCTGGGAATTTAGATGAAAATACTGTTAAAACATTTCTCGAAAAAGCTAAACTATTAAATGCTAAGCCTGTACTCGTATTATACTCCGATGGACCTAGATTATCAGATGATCTCTATAAGTTCTGTATAGATAATGGAATTAAGATACGGAGAATCAGAGTTAGTTAAGTCTTATAACTATTATAGAAAGTTGAAGTTGAGTTTATTGCATATATAGCTTAGCAAGAATGATGCAGTAAGTTTTATTATTCGTATGATAAATCTATGATTATAAAGCTTATAGCTCTGCAAAATAGTTTATTGGAGAGGTGAAGGATAGAACCTGTAGGTGTTGAACCATGATTAGAGAGATTAAAGAAGAATCGAAGAGAGAAATCTTGAAGAGAATAAGTGCTCATAGCCATATAAGAGGTTTGGGGCTTGATGAGAAGGGAGAACCTCTTCCAGTAGCTGATGGGCTTGTAGGGCAGGTAGAGGCGAGACGTGCATCAGGTATTATTGTGAGGATGATTAAAGAGGGGAAGTTAGCTGGTAGAGGGATACTTTTTATAGGTCCTCCAGGTGTAGGGAAGACGGCTTTAGCTATTGCTATAGCTAGAGAACTAGGAGCAGATACACCTTTTGTCATGTTAAACGGAGCTGAGCTTTATTCCACAGAGTTGAAGAAGACTGAGATTCTTACTAGGGCTGTTAGAAGAGCCATTGGTGTGAGGATTCGGGAAATTAGGAGAGTCTATGAAGGAGTTATTAAAGAAATAAAGTTTGCCATGGCTTCTCATCCACTAAACCCCTATTACAAAGTACCTAGAGCTGCAAGAGTTACGCTTGCGACAAAGGATGAGGAGAAGACTCTAGAGGTAGACCAGAGTATTGCTATAGAGTTAGCTCAGCTTAACATTAGGAGAGGAGATCTTGTGAGTATAGATGCCGATACTGGTAATGTATATAAACTTGGGAGAGTGAAAGGCGTTGAGAAGGCTAGGTATTACGATGTAGAGACCTACAGAGTTTTTGAAGAGATGCCTAAGGGTAAGGTTTTCAAGGAGAAAGAAGTTGTTAGAACGATAACGCTTCACGATATTGACGAGTACTACATGGCTCAGAAAAGAGCTGTTACCTCTCTATTCGGATCTGTAGCAGAAGAAAAAGAGATAGACCCTGAGATTAGGAAAGCTACTGATGAAACAGTTAGGAAGATGTTATCTGAGAATAGAGCTACATTAGTACCAGGAGTGCTATTCATAGACGATGTCCATATGCTAGATATAGAGGCTTTTAGCTATCTCTCAAGGATTTTAGAGAGCGAATTCTCGCCGATAATAATAATGGCGACTAATAGAGGTATAACAAAGATTAGGGGTACCGATATAGAGTCTCCCCATGGCGTACCTCTCGATATATTAGACAGACTTTTAATAATACCTTTCAGACCTTATACCCCTGACGAACTGAGGGAGATCATAAAAATTAGGGCAAATGAAGAAGAGATAGATCTTAGCGAAGATGCTATAGATCTTCTAGTGAAAATAGCTCAACAACGTAGTTTAAGATACGCTGTCCAATTGATGACTCCAGCTAAAATCATTGCTGAAAGGAAAGGAAGATCAGAGGTTAAGGCAGAGGATATAGAGGAGATGACGAAGCTCTTCATAGATGTTTCCCAAAGCGTTGAACTAGCAAAAACTTGGGAATCGAAACTATTAAAGTAAAATATGTTGATAGACTATGTCAAGTATTGATCTATCCCAGCTAGATACGTTAATACGGTATGCAGAACGTTTAGAAGCAGAATCCACGAAATCTTTTACAGAAGAGGAGGTTTCAAAAATATGGAACCTAGATATCTATAGAACTAGATCTACTTTGAGAAAACTCCGAAAAGCGGGTTTTGTGAAAAGAACCCGTGGTGGAAGATATAAGTTAACTTTAGCTGGGGCTGTATTAGTACGAATATATCGAAGAGTAAGGAAGTAGATACGAATATGATGATATTTTTAACCTGTTAACAAATTATAGTATAGTACAAGTAGAGTATAATGATGATCACGGCTGTATCTGAGATATGATGATAACCCGTGTTTCTGAGATCTAGCTTCTCCTCAGCGCAAAGTGTATTGTATATTATACATCTATGTTTAGATGCTTAAAAAGATGCTAAGACTATTTTCGATAGAGCTTTAACTGTATCGAGATAGACCAGAATTATTATTTATCGTGCTCAATATTTATATGAAGTTTTGCTAACTTTGCCTTAAGTCTTTCCCTAATCTTTATTAGATCTATTTTTGCTTGGGATCCTTTCTCGGTTAGTTCTCTATATATTTCCTCTTCAATATCGTACTCTGTAATAATAGAGAGTTTATTTAAGATTTTTCTGGCTTCATTGAAATCCTCTGCTTCGAAGATGTATCTAGCAATAGAGTCTCTTGAAACTATAACTGCGTGCAGTATGAATACTGCAAGGTTTACAAGTGATAACTTTACACTTCTACTTCCATCTCTTATATATATAACATCTTGATCTGTATCTAGCAATATTATCGGTATTGTACTAGCCTCTGAAATAACTTTCTTTAATATCTTCTTCAAGGTCTCGATATCATTTGCTGTGAACATGTATCCACCAATGTAACCGCCTAGGCGAGCTATTCTTCTTATTCTCTTTTCGATATATTCTTGAGGTAGTTCTCCATCTGCTCCTGGGGATGCTATAGCTACATAAGTGTTATCCAGATGAGCAAGTGCAGCTGTTACGATGGCGTCTGCTAGTGGGCTCCACAGATTTTCTTCAAATCCTTCGGCAATAGCATCCCCACCTACATCAACCCCTATAATAGCGTCAACACCATAGAAATTCATAAAATCTTTTAAAATCCTAGCCAATCCTCTGGGACCTCCATAGATATCGAAAACAAATACTTCTCTACCTAGAACATTGGCAACGTTAACTACTTGTGGTACAACTTTTCTACCACCTCTAATTGCGTAGGAATCTCTCTTGACTATAGCATATCCATTACCTATCTTAACAATGTTATGAAATTCTTCTATATGTATAGGACCGGGAACTGGGTCGACAATATAACGTTCCCAAACTATGGATCCTATAACCGATCTTCCTCCACATCTCTCGTATGAGAGAGCTAGTACAGCTGCTGTAGCTATGTCCCCACCTCCTCCCATGCCGAGAAAGAGAACGTTGTCATAACCTTTAGTCGAGAGGCAGACGTCAATATGGTCATTGTTAAGCGTTTTCATCACCTAAATATTCAGACCGTGGTCCTTTCAGCACTTGTTTCTTAGTCCAAGTTCTGACTCACTAACTACATTAAATAGTTTTTATTACAGCAGTATGATTATTGTGGGTATCAGATATGAGTATGATTAAGATCGTAGATAATTTATATAGATGGAGAATTGATGAAGCTGTTAAGAAGCTTGAGTCAAAACTTGATAACGAGTTCTATGTAACAGATTTGATTTACTGCCCCTTGAAATATAGGTATCAGAAAATCTATAAGGAGTTGACTATATCCTCGGCTGTTAACCCTACAACATTGTTAGGAGAATTTACCCACTATGGTGTTGAAAAAATACTTGTAGATCTTTTCGGTTCAAGTAACGTGAGGTTAGAGGTAGATTATGAGAGGGGTTTAGAGGTAGACGGTGTTCTCTACGTAGTTAAAGGCCGTGTAGATGCTGTTATTAGTGATTGGATTATAGAAATAAAGACCAGTAGATTTGATATATCAATCCCCCAAAATCATCATGTTATGCAAACAAGGATATACTTATGGTTAACAGGTTTAACCCATGCTCTACTCTTATACATCACATCTAATAGAATTGCTGAGTTCATAATAGATAAACCAGCCACAGATGGAGAAATCGCAGACCTTATACGAGGAACAATATCAGGAGCACCTGCCCCAAGATATTCATGGGAATGCCGTTTCTGTATCTACGCAACATTATGTCCTAATAAAAAAGTCTCAGAAGTATAACCTCTATATTCAGTAAAATGCGTAGTGCTTTTAAGCTCAGTAGTGTAGCTCTACACGCGAATTTAAGGTCAAAAGAGATGCATGTGGAGGAGGAAGACAAAAGACTAGGTGGTAGAAACCCAGGTATGGAAGAAGATAAAGTTGTTGGCAAACATGTATATGGAAATTTATATGAAGTAGACCCAGAGATTGCCTCTAACGAAGACCTACTAAAACAAATAGTTCTCGAAGCATCCAAGCTAGCTAATATGACTATATACGAAGTAAAGTCATGGAGTTTCGGAGGTAAGAAAGGTGGGGTCTCTGTTATAGCTCTAGTTATAGAGAGCCATATCGCTATACATACATGGATTGAGTACCGCTATGCAACTGTAGACGTCTATACATGTGGAGAGAAAAGCGATCCTTGGAAAGCCTTCGAGTATATAGTTAGTAAACTAAAACCTGTGTACTACACTGTGAACTACGCTGATAGAAGTAGCATGACCTTTATAAAATCACAACCCTCTATATAAACATTTTCTTTTTTTATCAATGCAAATCAATTAAACAGATTATCAAATGATCTTCTAATTAAAACTACATCTTATTCAAAATTCAGATTTTTATTTTTGTGTATTGAGAACTATAGTTTAGTTGAGGTTGGTGCTAAAGTGATCACAAAACTATTATATAACATACCCGTAGCTATAGTATTATGTATAATTATAGCTGTTGGAGCATATCTCTATTATAACATGGCGTTACAACTAGAATCGTTAGAACTTAAAGGGTATCCAAGTAATAAAGGGTATGTTTCTGATGAGGTTTGGTATGTCAATAGTGCTCGAAATCTTTTGAGGATAATCTTCAGTGCACAGCCTCGTATGGATATACCAAGAGCCTCTTTAATATTTTCATCACACTCTGATTTATTACAAGCAAAATCGCTTGCTGAAACGTATAGTGTTAGAGTAGTTGCCGATGAAAATTATTTCCCTAAGATAAGAGAGGAGGAAGGAAAATATGTTCTATATGTTGAATCACAATCTATAAGCAGTATCAAGGCTCTTGCAAAAGCTTCTAATGCTGTTGATATAGTCTACGGCTGGCTGATAGGCGATGCCCGTGGAACATATAATTATCTAAATCTCGAACATCCACCATTAGCAAAGTATCTAATCGCTTTGTCTATAGCTACCCTAGGTGATAAACCATTGTACTGGAGAATCCCATCAATAGCTATGGGTATTATAGTAATATTGTTCACATTCTTAATAGTCTACGAAGTAACTAAAATCCCGGAGCTAGGTCTTATAGCCGCTGCGGCTACAGCTGTAGATCCTATGACAAGGGTTATGTCATCTATAGCTATGCTGGATATCTATGTATCAGCTTTTACAGTTCTCATACTCTACCTAGCAGTTAAGGGAAAGTTTAAAGAGTCTGCACTATTTCTAGGTCTAGGGTCTACGGTAAAATTTTCAACTCTTCTAACAGCTATACCCCTCGTATTTCTTTACATGAATAACCTTTTCAAGAAGGGGTACAGGATTAAGCAGGTTGTTGAAGAGGTTGTATACTACGCTTTACTAATGGTTCTATCATTTCTATTCTTCCAAATACTTATATCAATGCCTATAATACTGAAGCTAGGACCGAGCGCATGGATTGACCAGGGTCTGCTTGGCCCTATTCAATGGCATCTATCCGCCAAATGCCTAGAACCACCTCCAAAATGCCCCCAATCGTCTACTCCGTGGGAATGGTTCCTGGGAATTAACTCATTCCCTGTCTATGCATCACCTTTAATCTATGCACAAGGTTTTACACCTGCTTATACGGTAGCCTTGTTTCTAATGGTGTTAGCGACACCGTCTATGGTATATGAAAGATCCGCTAGAACTATTTGGTATATGATCATAGGGGTTTTCCTAGGGTATGTAGCTGTATGGATTCTTGGAGGAAGAACTCAGTATAGTTTCTATGCAATACAGTTGACACCCTTGATCTACTCTTATCTAACTGTACAAATTTACGAATTTATAAGGAGAGAGAATATTGAAAAAATATTCGATACGTGGAGAAGACTGGTTGTGGCTTTAATTAAGATTGTTTTCAGTATCTTTAGGTGAATTTATTGGGCCTCATAGAAGTTTTGCAAAGAATTGAGCAAAACATAGATGTTCTATCTAAAGAGTTAGAAAAGAAAAATGTGGAAAACCTTGCCCAGAGTTTACGAGATGTTGTTACAAAAATAAGGATTATAAAAAAGATGTCCTTCTTTACTAACAGTACATCAAAAGTTTTTAAAGATCTTGCCGAAGAAATAGGGGGTATATATAAGCATGCTAAAGAAGATCCTTCATCTATATTCGAAGGTTTAAAAGATTTTATTAGAAGTTTAGCTGAAGCTCTACCTATAACATGGAGTAAGTATGAGAAAACAAAAACTTTTATCTTGTTTTTAACAACGGTTTATACCATGATTACTATGAATTTTGTAAACTACTCCTTAACAGTATCGATAGCTCCAATCGCCATGTTCGTACTCTTGATTCTAGGCTTAATATTTATAATTACATTAACCCTAGGTTTAACTTTTTCACTATTTACTATGACCTCTATACCTTTGACGTCAACAATAATATCCATACTCGATGTAGAGAACTTCAGTTACTCCAAAATCATAGCGATAGTTTCCCATGGTACCGCGTTGGCTTTATCCATAATCTTTACATCGAAAAGCGCTAAACATTATGTAAATGTGAAGAAATCCTTAATAAGCATCGCGTCTATTGTTGAAAACATAGTTGAGATTTTAAAGAGCGTAGAAGCGAAGATAAGCCCATCAATCAATCTAAGCATGTATATTGAAATATACGGTGATAAAGTTTTTGAACTTGTAAGATATATAGAGGATATGCAGAAAATTCGGAGTTAAAAGGTGATTATTGTGCCTGAGAAAGGTGGTACAACAACTCAAAAAACAAAAGAGATTAAGGTATTCAGCGTCCAAGTTATTACACTTGATCAAATTAAAAAAGATAAGAGGAAGTTAACCTTATTAAACATCATAAAAACATGCAATGAAATAAGCGAGAAGGGGTTAACATACTTGATAGCAATGTTAAAAGATGAAAAAGGTATAAACTTAGGATATACAATTCTAAAAATAGGTAACAGAGTTATTGTTCGAGAACTTACAGATGATGTAAAAGCCTTGCTCTACACAGGATTAGTAGAAGTCAATCCCAAGAACAAAAAACTTAGGTTAACAAGCAATGGACTTGAATTCCTCGACAAAACATCATCGCCAACAATTATTGAAAACTTGAATAACATCTTGCAAACTGTTGAAGAACTTAAACCTAAGATTCTACCACTAGATGAAGAAGTAGCATTAATATCTTCAACTATACCTAAAAGATAAAATAGAAACATGTAATATTTTTAGATTCATGCTGAAATTATTGAAGGATATACCATGTTAGATTCATTCCGTATAGTTCTATTCATTTACGTTCTATATCATTCTTATGATTATCATTAGAATAAAAGTCAAAATTAATTAGATTTTGTAGAGTTATACAGATCCTATATTGATAGAGTTACTCTTTCTCTATCCTCTCTTCTTCTTGAGCTTTCCCCAAGGATGTCCATGAGCATTGGATTTATCTTCCCTTCTTTCTCTAGTTTAATAAGGTAATCCCTTACGTTAGAGGTATGAGTAACATCTAATTCAATTAACTGTTTTAGTAATTCATGTGTAGTTTTC
>Ga0272445_1001987_pt1 | contig 14689 bp, 12 predicted proteins | sample YNPCB0031_FD_194404 | JGI IMG/M metagenome (GOLD analysis project Ga0272445, IMG submission 194404) | Hot spring sediment microbial communities from Yellowstone National Park, WY, United States - YNP-CB-003-1 | ecosystem: Environmental > Aquatic > Thermal springs > Hot (42-90C) > Sediment... | reverse complement strand
CCGAAGATGGTGGAATGAGAACTTGAAGAAGTGGAAGGAGAACGAGAAGAGGTGGCAGGAGACTCAGGCTGAATGGAATAGAAGGTGGGAGGAGAGTCGGGCTGAATGGAATAGGAAGTGGCAGGAGACCCAGGCTGAATGGAATAGGAAGTGGCAGGAGACTCAGGCTGAATGGAATAGGAAGTGGCAAGAGACCCAGGCTGAGTGGAATAAGAAGTGGCAGGAGACTCAGGCTGAGTGGAATAAGAAGTGGGAGGAGACTCAGGCTGAGTGGAATAAGAAGTGGGAGGAGAACGAGAAGAGGTGGCAGGAGACTCAAGCTGAATGGAATAGAAGGTGGGAAGAGAGCCATGCTGAATGGAATAAGAGGTGGGAAGAAAACCAGAAGGTAATAAATAAAATGCTTGAGGAGATTAAACTTTTACGGGAAAGACAAGAGGCTGAGTCTAAGAGGATAGACAGGAAGTTCGATATTACCATTGGAGCCCTTGGAGCAAGATGGGGTTTAAAGGCAGAGGGGTCTTTCAGAAACGCAATAAAAGGTATTCTTGAGGAGAGTTTTCCTGTGAAGGTGGAGAGGTATCATGAAAGGGATGAAGAAGGTGTTGTTTTTGGCAGACCAGACCAGGTAGAGCTCGATTTGATAATAAAGAATGGAGAGGTGATAGTGGCTGAGATAAAGTCATCAATAAGTAAGGGTGATGTGGCTATATTTATAAAGAAGGTAGAATTCTTCATAAAAAAGGAAGGAAGACCTGTCAGTCGTAAAATCCTGATATCTCCTATGATTGACAGTTCAGCAAAGGAATTTGCCGAGTCTTCTGGCATTGAGATATATAGTTATCCTGAGGAATTGAACCTTCAGGAACTGCAGAATAATTGAATAAAGCCTGCTCTAAGTAAGGAATTAACTTTCTTTGGAGTTGGTGGCAAAAGTAACAGTTGAGGAGGAATTATGTCTCTCGTTATCGAGACAAATCTTGAAGGTGTAAAGCTTTTAAGGCGTGGCAAGGTCAGGGATATCTACGAAGCAGGAGAATATCTCCTTATTGTTGCCACTGACAGGGTCTCTGCTTTTGATGTGGTCCTGCCTGATGGTATCCCTGATAAGGGAAGGGTCCTCACGCAGATTTCTATTTACTGGTTTTATCAAATGAAGGATATAATAGAAAACCATATAGTTGCCACACGGGTGGAGGACTATCCTCCTGTTCTTCATAGATACAGGGATATCCTGGAGGGTAGAAGCATGCTCGTAAAAAAGGCAAGACCTTTACCAGTGGAGTGCATTGTGAGGGGTTATCTCTCAGGTTCAGGATGGAAGGAGTATAGAGAAAAAGGCACTGTATGCGGGATAAGACTTCCTGAAGGTCTTGTTGAATCCTCAAGGCTTGATGAACCAATCTTCACGCCAAGCACTAAGGCAGAGGAAGGCCATGATGTAAATATAAGCTTTGAAGAACTCAAAGATATTGTAGGAGAAGAGACAGGAGAAAAACTTAAAGACATAAGCCTCACTATCTACAAAAAGGCAAGAGAGATAGCAGAGAAAAAAGGTATTATTATTGCTGACACCAAGATGGAGTTCGGTTTTTATGACAATAGATTGCTCCTTATTGATGAGCTTCTCACACCTGATTCTTCTCGGTTCTGGTCAATTAAGGATTATGCACCAGGAAGACCCCAGGATAGTTATGATAAACAGATCGTGAGAGACTATCTCCTTTCAATTAAATGGGATAAAAAACCGCCAGCACCTTCTCTACCACAGCAGATTATAGAAAAGACGAGCCAGAGGTACAGGGAGATTCTTAAGATAATTACTGGTGAAGATAGCGAAGGTCCTGACAGGTCTTGACCTTATCGAGAAAAAGTGGCCTCAACAACTAAAGAAAGCAAGGATTGGCCTTCTGGTAAATCCTGCCTCTGTTAATAGAAGACTTATTCATGCTATTGATATAGCCCTTAGCTCTAAAAGATTTAAACTCACCTCTTTGTTTGGTCCCCAGCATGGAATATGGGCAAATACGCAGGATAATATGATTGAATGGAAGGGCTTTATTGACAAAAAGACAGGTCTTCCTGTTTATAGCCTTTATGGAGATACAAGAAAACCCCTTCCAGAGATGCTAAGAGACATAGATGCCCTTGTGATAGACCTTCAGGACATAGGTTCAAGATATTATACATTTATCTGGACAATGAGCCTTGCAATGGAGGCATGTTCTGAGATTGGCAAAACAGTTGTAGTCCTCGATAGACCAAATCCCATAAATGGCATTGATATAGAGGGTCCTGTTGTTGAAGAGGGCTACTTTTCCTTTGTTGGGCTAAAACCCCTTCCTGTGAGGCATGGTATGACTATTGGTGAGATAAGCCTTTATCTCAAAGACAGATTTTATCCTTCCCTTGACTTGAAGATTATAAAAATGGAGGGATGGAAAAGGAGGCTCTGGTTTAATGAGACAGGTCTTCCCTGGGTCATGCCTTCACCGAATATGCCAACCCTTGATACAGCAACAGTCTATCCAGGGATGTGTCTTCTTGAAGGCACAAATCTTAGTGAAGGAAGGGGTACTACAAGACCTTTTGAGATATTCGGTGCTCCTTTTATTGAGCCTGAGAGGCTTGTATCAAGACTGAAGGAGCTTAAACTAAGGGGAGTCTTTTTTAGACCCCTTTATTTTGAACCAACATTCCACAAATACAGGGCACAGCTTCTGGGTGGTGCCCAGATTCATGTAACGGACAGAAGGAGCTTCAAACCATTCCTTACAGGAGTGGCAATCATCAAGACTGTAAAGGAGCTCTATCCAGAGGAATTCCTGTGGAGAAGACCACCTTATGAATATGAGACAGAAAAACTCCCGATAGATATCCTTTCAGGTTCAACGATGCTGAGGCAGTTTATTGAAGAGGCCAGGACACTGGAGGAGATGGAGGACTGGTGGAGAAGGTCGGCACTCCAGTTCAACAGGAACATAAGGAAAAGGTATCTCCTTTATGAAGATTAATGCCTTTATTCTTGCTGCTGGTCTTGGAGAAAGATTAAGGCCTATAACAGAAAGGATACCAAAACCCCTTCTCCCTGTATGTGGAAGACCTGTTATCAGCTATGTCCTTGAAAAACTGGAAAGACTAAATCCAGAAAAGATTGGTATAAATCTCCATTACAGGGCAGAGGCAATAGCAGAATGGATTAATACCCATCCTTTAAATGATAAGATAGAGCTCTTCTATGAAGACCCAATCCTTGGCACTGGCGGTGCCCTGAAAAATGCGAGGAGACTCCTTTCAGATTACCCCTTTATTGTTCATAATGGTGATATCCTCACAGACATAGACCTGACAGAGGCCCTTAATTTTCATATTTCTTCAGATAATATCGTAACCCTCCTCATTCATGACTGCCCTGAATTTAATAAACTCATAGTTAGTAAAGATGGAAGACTTAAGGGACTTCTTGATAAAGCTTCTCATGGAGCTTCTCACAAGGCCTTTACAGGTATTGCCATATATTCTCCCGAGTTTTTAGAGCTCCTTCCTGAAGGATATTCCTCTGTGGTTGATGCCTGGCTCGATGCCATAAAGAAGGGTTTTAAGATTGGAACCTTTGACATTACAGGCTCTTTCTGGGGTGACATAGGCACACCTGATTCCTATGCAAGGACGGTTTTCGCTTTTTTAAAAAATGAGGGAGAGACAGTTTATGTAGACCCCTCTATATCAACAGACCATATTGAAGTTAAGGGATATGTATCTATTGAAAAGGGTTCTATTATAAAAGAAGGCTCAAGCCTGAGGAATGCTATAGTGCTTGGAGGTAAGGCTGAAGGTGTTATCGAAAATATTATCATTGGTGATAGTTTTTCTGTAAAAATCTCTGAAAGCAGGATCTTTGAACTCCATCAAGTGTTACTTTCGCCACCAACTGAAGGAATTCTTATCGGCACAGGGGGTTCAGACAGGAGATACTTCAGGACTCCTCAACCAGATGGATATGTCCTTATGAAATGTAAGGACGATGACCCGGATTTTTTAAGGCACATAGAATATTCTGAGTTTTTACACAATCATGGTATCAGCGTCCCCCGACTTATTGATTATAATGAGGCCTCAAAGACAGCCCTCTTTGAAGACCTGGGAGACCTTAATCTCTACAGCTGGCTTAAAGGAAAAAATGACCTATTGGTTATAGAAGAGATGTATAAAAAGGTTATTGACGAACTCCTCAGGCTTCACTCTATCCCATCTTCTGAATATAAAAGACTCTCAACCCTTTTGGTGGCGAAAGTAACAGTTAGGGTCTTTGATTACTGGCATTTCCGATGGGAGACAGATTATTTTGTCGAGAGATTCCTCAAACCTTTTAAAGGGATTGAAGGGAATGACGAAACCAATGAGGAATTTCACAGACTCGCCTCAATGGCGGATAGTTTTCCAAAGACCCTTATCCATAGGGACTTTCAATCCCAGAACATTATGATTAAAGGAAGAAGGCCCTACATTATAGACTATCAAGGTATGAGGCTGGGTCCACCTGGTTATGACCTCGTTTCCCTCCTCTGGGATCCCTATTACAGACTCGAGGAGGGAGGGCGAGAAAGATTACTTGAATATTACATCAGACGGGCAGAAGAACTTATCACAGAATTCGATAAAGAGATATTCAGAAAATCCATTCCTGTATTGAGGCTCCAGAGGCATATGCAGTGCCTCGGTGCCTATGGGTTTCTCTCAATGGTAAAAGGGAAAAGACATTTTCTCAAATACATACCAGAGGCCCTGAGGCTTTTAAAAGAAGACATCGAACCAATGAAGGCTCAATTCCCGTACCTTTATGAGCTTATCACTTCAAAGGTGGCAAGGTAATTGATACAGAATCCGAGGAGTGCCTTTGTTATATCGGTCATGAAATTAAAATCGAGCTTGTTAGAGCTGTCCTCTGGTGTGTGATAGTAGGGGTTTCTGAACATGGCTGTGTCTGTGAGCATTAGTGCCTCGTATCCCTTATCCCAGAAGGGTGAGTGGTCGCTGAACCGACTCTCTATGAGGAGATAACCATTAAGAGGAACTATAAGGGAAACAGTCTTAAGGGATGGTGCATAAAGCCTTGCTGATTCCTCAAAGGCCTTCATAAGAGCTCTGGACCTTTTATTGGAGATTATGCCGAGGAAGTCACCAATATTGGATGCCTTAACAAAAGGAGGGACCTGCTGGGAGTGAGGCTCTCCAGAGGTATATCCAACTGATTCAAGAATAATCGCCCTGTATCTGTATCCTTTCTTTTTGAATTCCTTTACAAAATGTTTGCTCCCTATAAGAAACTGCCATGTTATGGGCTGGGGTTCTTCGAGGGTAAAGGCAACGAATTTTATCTTTTCAGCTACAGGTGTATTCCTCAGGAGCCTTGCAACCTCCATCATTACAGCCACGCCACTTCCATTGTCGTCTGCCCCTGGAGAGCGGTAGGCAGCATCATAATGGGCACCAATGAGGAGCCAGTCTCTCCTTGAATTAATACCATTTACTGTGGCAATTATGTTCCTGTAGGGTCTTCTGTCAAAACTAAGGAGATTTTCTTCAACTCTATATCCATATTCCTGAAAGAGTCTCTTTATGTATTCAGCCCTTTTTTCAAGTTCGTCATAATTCCACCACCCATGTCTGAGACCTTCTATGGAGAGGAGAAGATTTCTGATATTCTCTGTGCTTACCTGAAATGTTACTTTCGCAACCAATCCCTTCATTTCTTTCTCAGGTTCTGAAAGAACTCCTGAAGGAGTCTCCTGCACTCCTCCTCCATAACTCCCCTTACTACCTCTACCTGATGATTGAGTCTTGGGTCATTAAGAATCTGGTAAAGGCTCTTTACTGCACCACCTTTTGGGTCATCACAACCATAGACGAGTCTTTTAATCCTTGCATTGACCATTGCACCAGCACACATTATACAGGGCTCTTTTGTTACATAGATTGTAGCATCTTCAAGCCTCCAGTTATTAAGAACCCTGCATGCCTCTTTAATAGCTATTATCTCTGCATGGGCTGTTGCATCTGGTGGCGAAAGTAACAGTTCGGGGTTTCCTTCTTTCTGATTGTGTGCTCTTGAGATAATCTCACCTTTAAAGACAATCACTGCACCAACAGGCACCTCACCCTTCTGAAATGCCTTCAGGGCCTCCTCAAAGGCAATCTGCATATAATACAGGTCATTCATCCATAGTATTATACAGCAGGCATTATATAAGGGGTTAGGGAGTAGGGGTTAGGGGTTAGGGAGTAGGGGTTAGGGGTTAGGGATTAGGGGTTAGGGGTTTGTCTACTCCCTACACCCTAATCCCTACTCCCTACATATGCTATGATATTCATAATGGAAAAACTTTTGAGGCTTATTACGCAGTCTCTGCTGGCGGTCAGGGCATATAAACTGAGAACCCTTTTCTGCCTCCTCAGTGTAGCCCTCGGTGTTTCTTCCATTACAATTATAGTAGCCGCTACAGAGGGTGCTTATGAAAAGGCCCTTGATATTGTCGAGAAATTTGGACCTGATTCACTCCTTATCTTTGGTGGTTCTGAAGAGATCAGGGCACTCGGTCAGAGACAGCGAACATTAACCCTCGATGATGTAAATAGTGTGAAGGCTCAGTTTACTTCTGCCTATCTTGTAGTTCCCATGACCTCTGTAAGAGAGGTAAATGTATCTTATAAGGACAGGAGACACCAGACCCTTGTAATTGGCTCAACGAGCGATTACAGCAGGGTATGGTCATGGCCTGTTGTTCAGGGCTCAGACTTTACAGAGGATGATGTAAAGGGCATGAGAAATGTAGCATTAATTGGCTCTCATGTAAGAACCCTTCTGTTTGGAGAGGAAGACCCTGTGGGCAAATATATATTTGTCAGGAATATACCTGTCCAGATTGTTGGTGTCCTTTCAGAAAGGGGAACGACTCCTGGAGGGGATATCCTTGACGACAGGATAATTATGCCCATTACAACAGTTATGAGGAAACTCCAGAATGAGACGAAATATATATCTGCCATGAGGGTCAGGTTTCAGGACAGGGAGAATCTCTACCTTTATGTAGAGGAATTGAGGTCCTTTCTTCGGGAAAGACACAGGCTTAACCCTGGTGAGTCCGATGACTTCAGGATTATTTCTCCCAGGGAGATTATAAAATTCCTTGTTGCCTTAACAGGAACTCTTGTTGCTTTTCTGGGTGTCACAGGGCTAATCTCCCTGATTGTAGCTGGTTTTGTCCTTGCAAACTTATTTCTCCTTTCCGTAAGTGAGAGAAAGAGTGAGATCGGTATCAGGAGGGCTGTTGGTGCAACTAAGAAGGATATCCTCATGCAGTTCCTTGGAGAGGCAGTACTCATCACAACTGCTGGTGGTATTGCCGGGTTTGTCCTTGCCTTTGCTGGCTCGAGGCTTCTTATGCTGATCTTTGAATTTCCTATGAGATTTTCATGGAAGGCCTTTGCAATAGGTCTTGTCCTTTCCTGGTTTGTTGGTTTGTTTTTTGGGCTTCAACCAGCTAAGAAGGCATCAGAGCTTAATCCTGTAGAGGCAATAAGGGGGTGAAAAGAGATGTCACCTCTGACCTCTATTTTCGCACGGTCGCTCTTCAATTTTAAAATAGCTATTGGTTCCCTGTGTAACTTCAGGTTGAGGACTATCCTGGCAATCTTCGGGGTTTTCCTCGGCACCTTTTCTCTTATTATAGTGGCAAATCTCTCAAAGTCCCTTGTAAAGAAGACAGACCTTGAGGCAGAGAAGCTCGGTAAAGACCTTATTATTGTAAGAAGTGGAATTGTTAAAAGATTCGGCTCAAGAATCAGGGTTCTTTCAGAATCAACCAATCTCACTGTAGATGATGCAAGGGCAATTGCTGATGGAGCAACCTCTGTTGTAAGTGCCTCGCCTTCCTCAAGTAGGGCCTTTCCAGTAAGGTATAATGGCATAAGCCTCTCAAATATACCAGTAATTGGTGTTATGCCTGATTATTCTGAGATCAGAAACTTTAATGTTCAAGAAGGTCTTTTTATAACAGGTGAGGATGTGGGAGAATTGAGAAAGGTCGCTGTCCTTGGCAGTAGCGTGGCGAGGAAGCTTTTTGGTGAAGAAGAGCCTATTGGGAAATATATCCTTATCTTCAGGGTTCCCTTTCAGGTAATCGGAGTTATGGAGGAAAAGGGAGTTGATGTCTCAGGTGTTGATCAGGACAACCAGATATTCGTTCCACTGAGCACATTCCTCAGACGCCTTGTGAATAAGGATTATATAAATACAATCTATGTAAAGATAAGGGGAGCAGGATACAATGACCTTGCAAAGGCTGAGATTAGAGATATCCTTCGTAAGAGGCATAATTTGAGGGAAGGCAGGGAAGATGATTTCACAGTTATTGACATTAGGGATATCCTCACACTCCAGACACAGGCTGTATCTTTGATAAAGACCCTTGGCAGGCTCTCAGCAGTCATATCATTTCTTATAGGTGGTATCGGTATACTGTCTATTATGATATTGATTGTTAATGAGAGGAGGGTGGAGATTGGTATAAGAAGGGCTGTAGGAGCAAGAAGACAGGATATAATACTTCAATTCCTTCTTGAGGCTTCTTTTATCTCCTTCACTGGCGGGATAGCAGGCCTTCTGTTAAGCCTTCCGGTAAGTGGTCTTATCTTCAGATTTACAGGCCTTCCCTTTGCTGTCTCGATCCCAGGGCTTCTTTTTTCAACTATCGCATCTATTACAGTTGGTCTTATTGCTGGAATATATCCTTCAAAAAGGGCGGTAACCTTTGAGCCTGTTCAGGTGATAAGGGGATGAATCTTATGACTGAGGAGAGTAAGGTAAAGGCCTCCTTTGAGGCTTGCCTTGCCAATGATCTGGATACCTTTAATCCTTTCCTCTTCATCCAGTATAAATTTTTTTATCCCTGATAGGTCCTCCCTTTTTATTGCCTTTGGACCTTCTGGCATGCCTGCTGAAAATATATAGAGTCCAAAGAGGTTTATAAGGTTCATGTCAGGCAGATGTTCAGGAATCCTTTTCTCTACTCCTACCATATTTGAACCAGCCACTGTGCCCTGAATGGTAGCATTGCTCCATATGGGGTTTATCTTTTTTATGCCCTTTATCTCGAGCTCTGCTACATCACCAGCAGCATATATGTCCTTTATATTAGTCTCGCATCTTTCATTTATAATAATCCCCCTCTCTGTCTTTATATCTGTATTCGATACAGGTCCTATATTAGGCCTTATACCAGCAGAGATAATAATTATTTCAGTATCAATGGTTCCTCTGTCAGTCCTTATTGCCTTAATATTTCCTTTTTCTCTTTCTATTTTCAGGACCTTTGTGCCTGTAAGGATATCTATGCGGTTATTTGTGAGATGGTCTTTTATTATCTCTGCCATCTCTCTGTCAAACATCCTTGGAAGAACCCTGTCTTCCTTTTCAATCACTGTTACATAGAGCCCTCTCTTTTTAAGAGCCTCTGCTATCTCAAGGCCTGTAAAGCCTCCTCCTATAACAACGGCCTTTCTGACTGTTCCTTCGCCACCTCTACCTTCGATTTTAGCGAGTATCCTTTCTGTGTCCTGAAGGGTCTTGAATGGTAGGACGCCTTCTCCTTCAATTCCATCTATGGATGGGATTATGGGCTCTGCACCTGTTGCGATGAGAAGTTTGTCATAGGATATCTTCTTTCCATCTGAAAGGAAGAGCCTTTTGTCATGAGGATTTACCTTTTCGAGATAGATACCAGCAAGAAGATGGACATTATTTTTTTCATAGAAGTCTTCTTCTTTTATGTAGAGTTTCTCCTTTGTTATCTCACCACTTACATAATAATAAAGAAAGCAGGGGCTGTAGGCCTGTTCCTTTTCCTTTGACAGTACTATAATCTCAGAGGCCCTGTCTGAGGCCCTTATTGCCTCAATTGCACTGATGGCAGCAGGGCCATTCCCTGCTATGACAATCTTCATATACCGAGGGCCTTTCTCTTCTTCTCTATATGAGCAATGATCCCGAGGGCTGCCTTTTCAGGGTCAGACTCTACAAAGGCCTTTCCACCTGTGATACCTTCAAGGTCTTCTGTGAGGACCTTTGTCGCAACAGGACTTCCGAGAACCCTTGGAGGTGGTGCGATGTGTACAAGGAGGCCAAGGCTCAGAAGCCATGAGCCTATTGCAACGGCCTTCTCAGTTATTAGCTCAGGTGCTGAGCCTGCTACTGGTAGCTGACTTATCCTCACATTGAGTTTTTCAGCAAGGGCACGAAGGAGATTGGCAATCCTTGAATTATCAACGCAGGAGCCCATGTGCCAGACAGGTGGAAGTGGTGCTCCAAGGCCTGCTGCATCTCCCAGAACCTTCAGGACTGCCTTTAGTCCGTCTCCAGCATATCTCTCTGTAGCCTCTGGTGTCATAAGGCCTGCCTGAGCTGCAATGTGGGCAGTGCATCCTGTTGTGACTATGAGGACATTATTCTTGAGCAATGTCTTCATCATCTTTTCTGTCATGAAGGTATCCCTTATCTTTGGATTTGGACATCCAGCAAATCCAGCGGCACCATAGATGTTTCCATTAACGATATTATCAATCACAGGTTTTAGAGGGTCTGAGGGATTGAGCTTTTTGAGGACGCTGAGTATCGCCTCAACAGAGAATCCCACAAAGGCCTTACTCTTTTCAGATGGTATGAAGACCTCCTTACCCCTTCTGTTTTTGAAGGCCTCTATGGCAAGGCCAACAATCCTTTTTGCCTCTTCATCAGCTGTCTCGGGTTCAAACTGTATGTGCGTTGCACCAGGGATCTTGACAAAGGATTCTGTTGTAACGACTTTTGTGCCATAACATTCAGCCACCTTTGCTATGGAGGGCCATATGCACTGCATATCAACAACCATAGCATCAACTGCACCTGTATGAATCAGAAGCTCTGCCTGAAGATTGTGGGCTGCCATTGGCACATTGTGCCTCATGGTGAGCTCATTACCAGTACAGCAGACTCCTACAACATTTATTCCCCTTGCGCCTGCCCCCTGAGCATCCTTTGTAAGCCTTCCTGCCCATTCAAGGATCTTTTCTGAAAGCACAGGATTGTGGCCATGCATGGCTATATTCACACTGTCCTTGTCAAGGACTCCCATATTTGCCTCAATAGCCCTCACCTGAGGTGTGCCGAACATTATGTCATGAAGGTCTGTTGCCATGTGAAGACCAGCATAACCATCAGTAATCCCTATCCTTAAAGTAGCGAGGAGGAGATTTACTGGATCAGCATCATTTCCCATTGATGTCCTGTGCATTGCTTCTTCTATCTCATTGTGGGCATTGGATACGAGAAGACCGAGCCTTTCCCATTGCTCATATTCCTTTCTGGGTGCCCTGAATCTGAGCCAGTTCATGCTTGAGCCATCCTGTCTTGTAATATCCTCAAGGGCCTTGTCCAGTATCTCATTTAATATGTCCTTTTCGGGTCTTCCATCAGTCTTTATGCCAAGACCAGAGGCTACCTCCATAAGTTTATCCTTATCAGTTATCTTGTATGGTGCCTTTCCTTCAAGGGCCTTTTTGAGGGTGAGTATTACATGCCTTGCATGGCCCACATGGGATGCGGCACCACCAACAGCCTCTCGAAGGAGATTCCTTGTAACGATGGTATCTGCTCCCGCACCACAGACTCCCTGAGTAGCTCCTTCACCAAAAGGATCAATCCTGCAGGGACCCATGTAGCAGATTCTGCAGCATGTACCGAGCTGGCCGAATCCACACTGGGGAGATTGCCTCTGGAGTCTGTCTATGGAGACTTCTATTCTTCCTGCCTTTGCCCTTTCTATAAGGCTCTGGGTTGCTCTATCAAGGTTTTTTTCCATCATCCTATCTACCTCCGAGTCTTTTTAATAATTCAAGAGGGGTTGTGCCCTCTATCAAATCTTTCTTTGAATAAGCAATTATCTCAGCCATTCCTATCCTTTTTGTCTTTGAAAGCTCTTCAATCTCTCCAAAGACAAGGGCCTTTGTTGGACAGGCCTCTACACAGGCAGGGATCATTCCTTCCCTGAGTCTTGAGCCACAGAGGTCACACTTAAGGGCAGTCCCCTGTGGTCTCCTGATAGATATTGCTCCAAAGGGGCAGACCATTGCACACATAAAGCATCCTATGCATCTGTCTTTATTAACCGTTACCCTTTCAAGTTCCTTATCCCATCCCATAGCACTTCTCGGACAGGCCTTTATGCATGGAGCGTCTATGCAGTGCATGCATCTTGAGGGATAGGAGAGGTTAATCACCTGTTCAACATAGGTCCTTTTTTGAGGTGGTGGATCTTCAAATATAGCTGTGAAGAGGTTTTTTGACTTTGAGTGCTGAACTGCGCAGGCAATCTCACAGGACTTACAACCAGTACATCTCTCTGCATTGATAAATACCCGTTTCATAAAACTCCCTTAATTAGGCTTCAGTTTTTGGTCTTATTATTCCTGATATAATTTTGACAGTTGCAAAACTTAAAGTCAAGTGTTAAAATCCTTCATGTCCTTTATTGCTGACCTCCATATCCATTCAAGATATTCAAGGGCAACAAGTCCTGACATGTCACCAGAGACCCTCTGGAGATGGGCCCAGTTAAAGGGCCTTCAGGTCATAGGCACTGGTGATTTTACCCATCCTGGATGGCTCACTGAATTAAAGGAAAAACTTGTTCCTTCTGACAATGGACTCCTTGTCTTAAAAAAGGAATTCGAGAACAGTGATAATGTCCCTGAGCCTTGCAGGTCTCAGGTCTATTTTATGCTCACAGGTGAGGTGAGCTGCATATACAATAAAAAAGGAAGATTGAGGAAGGTCCACTCCCTTATCCTTGCACCTTCATTTCTTGAGGTAATGGAATTAAACAAAAGGCTTTCAAGGATTGGTTCCCTATCAGCAGACGGAAGACCGATACTCGGCCTTGATGCAAAGGAGCTCCTGAAGATCGTCCTTGATATATCAGAGGATATCCTTCTTATCCCAGCTCATGCCTGGACACCCCACTTCTCAGTCTTTGGTGCAGAGTCTGGTTTTGATTCTCTTGAGGAGTGTTTTGAAGAATTAACTCCTTTTGTTTACGCCATAGAGACAGGTCTTTCCTCTGACCCACCCATGAACTGGAGGCTCTCAAGCCTTGACAGGATTACACTGATTTCCAATTCTGATGCCCATTCACCTGGAAAGATTGGCAGAGAGGCAAATATCTTTCTTGGTGGCGAAAGTAACAGTTCAGGTCTCTCTTATAAAGAGATAATCAACTCTATAAAGACAAAGAAGGGTTTTAAGGGAACAATAGAGTTTTTTCCTGAAGAGGGCAAGTATCACTTTGATGGGCATAGAGCCTGCGGGGTCAGACTATCTCCAGGGGAGACGATTAAGCATAACTATCAGTGTCCTGTTTGCGGAAGGCCTGTTACAGTTGGAGTGATGCACAGGGTGGAGAGGCTTGCTGACCGGCAGGAGGGCTTCAGACCTCCATCTGCACCAGAATTTTTCTCCATTATCCCCCTTCCCGAGATTTTAGCAGAGGTCATGAATGTAGGCGTAAACAGCAAGAAGGTGGAGACGGAATATCTTAGACTCCTGAGCAAGTTCGGAAATGAATTCAGGATATTGATGGATTTGCCCCTTAACGAGATTGAAGGAGAGGCTCCTTTATTGAGAGAAGCGATTGAGAGAATGAGAACAGGAAAGGTTTATATAGCACCAGGTTATGATGGTGAGTATGGAAAGGTGAGGATCTTTGAAGAACCAGAAAGGATTGAGCTCAAAGGTCAGGTGAGTCTGTTTTAACTTCTAAAAGTCTTCCACTTAAATGGACTATCTCTTTTATCATATCAATAAGCCTTCGAGACTTTTTTTGGTCGCCCTCATCCATTGCCCTCAGAAGGGCCTCACAGAAATACCAGGTGCACCTCAATGGTCTCTGCCACCTTGGCTTAGTGCATCCTTTTTCTCCAAGAAACTGACAGGTCTCTTCAGGATCTCTATCATCAATAGATGGCATGGAAAGTCCAATAACCCTCATGTAAAGGATATCCCTTTCTTCAGGTACTGCATGCTTCTGTTTACAACAGACATCCTGACATTGAGGGCAGACCTGTCGGGTGTATTCTTCTATAACAGGTGAAACCTCTATGAGGAGTTCTTTAAGCCTCGTGGCTATTTGATATAGAGATTCCTTAGCTTTCATTGTATTTCTTTACCTCAAGCTTCAACCTTTCAAGCTCCTTTATATCATAACCAGAAAAGAGATAATAATATACTGAGTTGTTTGTGAGAAGGGGGTCTATATCCTCAGGGATTAAGCCCTGTGAGACAGCCTCGTTATACAAAAGAGTTCCAGGAATTGGAGAATACTCTGTTAGATGAATCCTTACACTCAGTGACTTCAGAAAGTTTACACCTTCAATTACCTCTTTTAATCCCTGACCGGGAAGTCCGAACATGAGATAGACACCAATCTCTTTCTTTGTAAACCCTGCCTTTTTCAATAACTCTATTGACTTGCTGAACTCATCTGTCTTTACCTTTCCTCCTGTCTTTTCCTGGAGGTCCGGTGATATGGTCTCAAGACTCACACGAATTGTCTTAAAACCTGCCTTTTTCATAAGTATTGCGAGGTCCTCATCTATAAAT
>Ga0272445_1001986_pt1 | contig 14691 bp, 11 predicted proteins | sample YNPCB0031_FD_194404 | JGI IMG/M metagenome (GOLD analysis project Ga0272445, IMG submission 194404) | Hot spring sediment microbial communities from Yellowstone National Park, WY, United States - YNP-CB-003-1 | ecosystem: Environmental > Aquatic > Thermal springs > Hot (42-90C) > Sediment... | reverse complement strand
GTAATAACAGGGAGCCGGTAGCTCCCCTGTTTTGGAAAGTCGCATCTTTGGTCTTCTCTTTAATCTAAAACTACGCCCTGAGGGATGGTCTTTTGCTGGCTTCCATCTCTCCTGTTTTACCCATTCTCTTGCCACCTCTTGAACTTTCTATGCATCTAAAGCCTGCCTATAGCTAAGGTTTAAAGCGTGAGAAGCTTCTTTTAAAGTAAGTTTAACATTGAGGACATCGGATAAAATTTTGAGCCTGTCCAAATCAACCCCCGAAATCCGATATTTTTTCATTGCTATCACCTCCCTGAAGATACAGGGAGGATACCCTCTCAATGTGACATTTCAAATTAGGAATTAAATGTGACATTTCAAAATAGTAACGACACAGATTCCTGCTACACTGAGGCTGTTCAGAAAAGTTCCCCCTACTCTGTCCTGCCGAGCATTAGCGAGGCATCCCTCACTTCGTTCGGGAAGGCGTCTCGGGATGTCATCCCGAGACGCGTTAGCGCCGAGGGACCCCTCGCTTCGCTCGGGGCGACACATGGGGCTAGCACAAATTTTTAAAACAGCCTCCTGCTACACTTGATAAAAATAAAAACTGTTTTAAAATAAAAAAAATAAAACAGGAGGTGTAGTATGAAAAAATGGTTCTTGTTTATTCCAATTTTTTGTCTGGTCTTCGGAGTTTTAATTTATGAAGCAAAGGCTAAGGTTTTACCCCTTTTCCCTGTTTCAAATCAAACAGACTATCAAGAGTATTCAATTGGTGCTGCCTTTAACGGAACAAATTATCTTATCCCAGTTTCAGGATGTAAACCGGATTTAACTGAATGTTTTTTGAAGGCTGTTTTTCTTGATATATCTGGCAACAAAACCAATGAAAGCACGATCAAATCTGTTTCAAATGGAGTGAAAATCGTTGGTCCTAATGTAGCGTATTCCCCCGACCATCAGAAATATCTTGTGGTGTGGTTAGAGGATGATCATAATCCTGGGAGTCAAAGTAAGATTAAAGCCAGATTTATCAGTTCTAACGGAACCCTTTTAGGTAGTGAGCTTACCATAGCAACTTATACAAGTGAGCCAAGTGATGGCTATGTAGGTTATGGAGGAGGTAAGTTTTTGGTTGTTTATAATAAACCTTATACTTATAACAATGAGACTCATAGGGCAGTTTATGGTAGGTTTGTCTCCTCGAATGGGAGCGTTGGAAGCGAATTCAAGATAAGTTCTCTATGGGGTAAGGTTGATGCCGCATTGCAAGCTATGGATTTTGATGGGGAAAAGTTTTTGGTAGTCTATCGTGAAAACGGTAATGATACTGATATCCTTGCAAGATTTGTTGACCCTAACACCGGTGGTCCTGTAGGCTCTGAGATTGTGATAAATCAAGATAGTTTTTCAAGCGATAACCCTTATGCAGTTTTCTTTGACGGTGAGAAGTTTTTTGTAGTCTATACAAACGAGGTATTTAAGAATGTCTGGCAATTTTATGGAAGGTTTGTCTATAGTAATGGTACCGTATCTGAAATAACCATCCCTATAACAATCACAAACAGTCATAAATTATTACCCATTATAGCCTTTGATGGAGCAAAGTATTTAGTGACCTGGTCTGATGGAAGAAACTGTGGTTTTGTTCCTACTTATGCCTGTTCAAGGACAGGGTATGATATTTATGGAAGGTATATCAGCAAAACTGGTGCGCTTCTTGGTAATGAATTTTTAGTCTATGCAAACCCGGATAATGAATTAGGAGGTTTTGCAGGAAAAACATCTTCAGGTAAAGCTTTTGGTTTAATTGCAAAACCTATTACATTTGAAGAGGATGGGCTAACCTTGGGTGACCTCTTTGGTTCTTTTTGGGTATCATCTGGTTATGATGTTTTTGCCCCTGATAACAAAGAAAAGATTAAGGCAGGGAATAATTACACCATTAGATGGCGTGCCCCGGCAACTGCTAAAAAATTTGACCTTTATTATTCAAATGATAATAAACAAACCTGGAATTTAATAGCTTCTAATGTGACAACTCGTAGCAAAGCCTGGTCAGTTCCTCCTCAGGATGGGAGGAAACCAAATAGTTTCATTAAAATAGTTGCCAAGGACGATAACGGTAATACCCTTAACACTTTTTACAGCAGACCCTTTAGCATAGAAATAGCAAAAATAACCTACCCAAGCGCTGGTGAGATTCTCGGGCCTGGAAACTATACTATTCAGTGGGAAACCTTTGGATTAAATGCAACTGTAGCAAAAACAGTTGTTCAGTACTCTACAGATGGTGGTCAAACATGGAATAATATTAAAACCGTAGCTGGGAACCCTGGTTATGTAAGATGGGATATTCCTTCTGGGATATATTCATCAATTTGTAGAGTAAGAGTGATTTTCAAAGATTCAGCAGGACAGAATATAGCAATTACAGAAACAGATGCAGTTTTTTCAATTTTACCACTTTATTAAAAGCTTTTTATTTGGTGATAGTAGGAGATTATATTAGAAGGGACTTATTTACTCTTGAAGAAAGGGGGTGGGAGGCAAGCGAAAAATACATAATGTAGAGGGGTTTAACCCTCTTAAGCATTTTTGCTTAAAAAGTTTGACCATGCAAATTTCTTGATAAGGAGGTGTAAGATGAAAAATTAGGTTTTTTGTGGGAATTAATAAGTTTCTTAATTTTTTTGTTCAATAGGAGGTGTTTTATGATTTCTAAAAGTAAAATTTTTAAGTTTTTAATTTTTATTTTGGTTCTAAGTGTAATGGAGTTTAATGTCCGTTTCTGTTAAATCAAAGACAGAAAGGAAATTCAAAGGGCATCCTTACAAAGAGGGAGAAATTTTAGTAAGAGTTAAGGCAGATGTATCAGAAAGACAGGTTAATGCTCTTTTTAATTATGTTGGGGCAAAGGTCCTTCTTTCCTTAAGGCAGATTAAAAATCCTATCGTTCCGGATCTTTATTGGATAAAGATAGATGACAGCAAGATGGCTGAAGTTCTTTCTTTCCTTAATTCAAGACCAGAAGTAATTTATGCTGAACCAAATTACATATGGAAGGCTGTTGCTATTCCCAATGATCCAGATTTTTCTAAGTTGTGGGGTCTTCATAATACTGGACAAACTGGCGGCACAGCGGATGCAGACATAGATGCCCCTGAAGCTTGGGAAAAATCTAAAGGTTCTAAAAATGTTATTATTGCGGTAGTTGATACAGGGGTAGACTATACCCATCCTGATTTATCAAGAAATATGTGGAGAAACCCTGGTGAAATTCCTGGCAATGGTATCGATGATGATGACAACGGAGTAGTTGATGATGTCTATGGAATTAATACTGTAGGAATTGACCCAGAAGGACCAGGTTGTGGTAGTGGTAGTAGGCCAACTGCAGGAGACCCGATGGATGACTATGGACATGGAACCCATGTAGCAGGAATCATAGGAGCAGTTGGAAATAACACTGAAGGTGTAGTAGGAGTTAACTGGAGAGTATCCATAATGGCTGTTAAATTTTTAGGAGCAGATGGCTCCGGAACCACTTCTGCTGCCATCCTTGGGCTTCAATATGTAAAGATGATGAAGGATAGAGGCTTTAATATAATTGCTACAAGTAATTCCTGGGGTGGCGGAGCTTATTCAAGAGCTTTGAGGGATGCCATAGAAGGGCTTATGGCTTCAGGAATTCTTTTTGTTGCTGCTGCTGGAAATGATAGTGACGATAATGACCTTTCTCCTACCTATCCTGCAAGTTATGATCTACCAAATATCATCTCAGTTGCAGCAACAGATCATAATGATGATTTAGCATACTTTTCAAACTATGGAAGAAGAAGTGTTCATGTAGGAGCACCCGGGGTTGATATTTATAGCACCTGTTCTCCAGAGCTTTACATGTGCTATGATTCAAATAATCCTAAATCGCGCTATGCCTACGCTTCAGGAACCTCTATGGCAACACCTCATGTAAGCGGGCTTGTTGCTTTAATCAAGGCTAAATATCCCAACATGACCTGGTATCAAATTAGAAACCTCATTCTTTCAACTGGAGACACTAAGACCTCTCTTCAGGGTAAAACCTTAACTGGAAAAAGAATAAATGCTAACAGGGCTTTATCCTGCAGCTCTTCAAAATTATTTGAGATATTAAAACCTTTTGACAACGCTATAGAGCTTGTAAAAAGACCAGTCATACTTAAAGCTATAAACATTCAATGCGAAAATCCAGCTGGTGAGGTAACAGTAACCATAGGAAGCTCAACTATTACTTTAAAAGATGATGGAGTATATCCAGATGAGGTGGCTGGTGATGGTATCTATTCAGGTATGTGGACACCGCCAAGTGGAGGAACAAAGACCTTAAAATTTAGCAATGGTTTTATAACGAAATCCGTAAAAATTAATGTAGAAGAACTACAGGCTTACAACATTTCGACAACGGCGCATGAATTTAACGATATTTCTTCTACTTGCACAAACCTAAGCTTAGGAGATGACTCCTACACGAGGGTAGACCTACCTTTCCCTGTTAAGATATATGGAGCCTCATATACTTCTCTTTATGTGTCTTCTAATGGTGCGTTAAGTAAAGATGATACAATGATAGGTTATTCTAATTTTCCAATTCCAACTACCTCTTATCCTAATATTATAGCTCCATTCTGGGATGACTTAAATCCTTCTGCTGGCGGAAAAGTTTGTTATCAAACCCTTGGAAGCTCTCCGAACAGAAAGTTTATCATTCAGTGGGACAATGTTCCACATTACGATGTGGGTGGAACAAACGGAGTTACTTTTCAGGTTGAATTTAGGGAAAATAGCACAACCATTTATTATCGGTATAAGGATGTTTATTTTGGAAGTTCCAATTATGACAAAGGTGCTTCTGCTACAGTAGGTATTCAGAGAGATGGCTTCTGGGGAAACCAATATAGTTATAATACCCCCTCTCTTGAGGATAATACTTCCTTATCTTTAACCCCAACAACAGTAACCAATCCTATTATTTCAGTAGAACCTGAAAGAATTAATTTCTACTATGTTAAAGTAGGAAAAGCAAAAACCAACAAGGTTTACATAACAAACATAGGGAATAAAGCCTTAACTATTAATTCTCTGTCCGTTTCAGGAAGCTCAGAGTTTAGCTTAGTTTCACCGCCTACAACACCTTTTAATATTGCTCCAGGTATGACAAGAGCAATTACTATCAAGTATGCTCCCACTGATGAAGGCTCTGATTCCGGAACTCTAAACATCACAAGTAATGACAAAAATATATCTGTTCCCCTGAGTGGTTACGGTTTTAAAGAGCCAGATATATGGTTTTCTACTGGTGCCATTAACTTCGGTAATGTGTCTGTAGGAAGCAGTAAAGATGTAGCTATCACCATTAAAAACACTGGAAATGCCCCATTAAGAATAACAGATATTGACATTGAAGCCCCATTCTCCATAGTTGGAACTCTACCACCTTACACTATCAATCCAGGAGCCTCGAGAACCCTAACCATAAGATTTGCTCCCACCTCATCTGGAACATTCTGGTATAATATGATTATCTACTCTAATGACCCTGATGAATCTGCTGCAAGTATATATTTAACAGGTGTTGGCCAGTAAATTAGTCTCAAGGAGGCAGAAGCTTTTCTTCTGCCTCCTTGTTTACATTATAGTTTTTACAGTAATCGTAAGCTTTCTTTTTTCCTGTGAAGAGGAATTTTTGTTAATACTTGATAATGAAAGATATTTAGAAAAGGAACCTGTGTGCTTTTTACTTGTTAATAATTCAAATAAAGTTTTAATCCTTCCCAATCCTGCTCCATGGAAAATTTTAAAAAACAAAGAAGTTGTCTTTTCACCAATAACACCGCAAGTATTAATAAAACTTTTACCTGGTGAGAAAAAAGGATGGTGCTGGGATATGAGAGATAATGAGGGTAATTATGTGCCTCCTGGAGAATATACTTTATTATTTGTCCTTCCCTCTATGAAACTTAAAAAAAAATTTTTTATTGAATAATGCATCCAATTTTATTTCAAATTGGAAACCTTACAATTTATTCTTATGGTGTATTTACTGTTTTATCCATTGTAGTTTCTTATATAATTTTTTATTATCTTACCAAAAAAGAGAAACTTCAGGGATTTGCTATAGATTTATTATTTATCTCGTTAATTTTTACTGGACTTATAGGGGCAAGAATAGCCTATGTCTTAGAACACTGGGATATTTTCTTTCCTGTCTGGTGGTGGAAGCTATTTTTCTTTTGGGAAAAAGGACTTTCTTTATATGGAGGGGTTATACTTTCAATACTATTTACAATGGTTTATACAAAAGTTTTTAAGTTACCTCTCTGGGAAATATTTGATATTATCGGAATATCAGGAATTTTTGCTGTTGGAATAGGGAGGCTTGGCTGTTTTTCTTTAGGATGTTGCTATGGAAAGCCAACAAGCCTTCCAATAGGAATTGTTTTCCCTTCCACTCCATATACTGTAGCTCCACACAATATCCCGCTTTGGCCAACTCAATTAATGGAGTTTTTGGGGAATATCTTGATAGGAATAATTTTATTTTTTATATGGAAAAGCAGAAAAAAGCCTGGCTTAGTTTTTGCTTTTACTCTCATATTTTACGGATTTGAAAGATTTTGGCTTGAATTTGTAAGAGATGTAACACCGATAATCCAGCCAATAGGATTAACTTGGAATCAAATTGTTTCTATTCTCATGATTATTTTGGGAGCACTTATCCTATTAAAATTTAAAAGGTAATTGCACAATATATTCCACCATGTTATATAAAGTATGGGGGTGTGAAGAGGACGCAGGTGACCGCTGTCCCTTTTTTGGACACCAAAAGATAGGAGGTAAAGAAGAAGCTTCTTTAAATGCTACGGATGTAGGAAGGAATGAAGCATAAGAAAAGATAGTATGGCTTCCATGGGCTTAAAAGTCCCATTGACTAAATTTATTCTGTCTGTTAAACTTTTTATCTTACAATACTACCCACAAGATGGACAACAGGATTAGGCAGTGCATATTCAAGTTTGTTTCAGAGGATGGTGAATATTTAAGTGGAGAAGTAGAGATGGACGAGAGCCTTTTTGGAGGTAGAAGGAAGGTCAAGAGGGGGAGAGGAGCAAAGAGTAAGATACCTGCGTTTGAGATACTTGAGAGGGAAAGACGGAAAGGTCTATATTAATGGGATAGAAGGGTTTTGGAGTTAGGCTAAGGGAAGGCTTCTTAAATTTCCTATGGTAAGCAGAGAGTATTTTGTGTATTATTTGAAGGAGCTTGAATTCAGGTATAATTTTAGGGCTAACTTAGATTAAATGTTGTATAATGTGCTTGGTGGAATAAATGAGCAATTACCTAGTTATTTTAATAGATATAAACATAGGGCTAAACAAATGCAAATTGATAGATTAAAATTAAAAATTTATGCAATTCATATTATAGTTATTCTTATTATAATAAAATTTTTATTTTTACCTGCTTACAAAAATTTACAAGAAAAAAAAGATTTATTAAGAAAAAAAATAAAAAATTATGAATCAACAATAGTTTTATACAAAACCGAGAAAATTTACCAAGATTACTCCACAATTTTAGACAAACTTTATAGAAAAGAAGAAAATTATCGATATATACAAATAAGGTTTATCAAATATCTTGAGAATTACTGCAATATTAATGGATTAATTCTTTTGAATTATGATCTACCAGAACCTATAGCATATGACAAAATAACTGAAATAGATGTTTTTGCAAAAATGGAAGGTAATCCTAACTCTTTAGCAAAATTTATAAAGGAGCTAAGAAATACTCCAAAATTAGTTGATATAAAAAGTCTTGAAATTTCAGAAACTGAAGGTGGCAGATACATTTTAACCATTATATTTTCCCTTTATAAGGAAGCTTAATGAAGATTAAAAAATTTTCATATCTATTGAAAGATATATTAACTTTTATTATTTTAATAATTTTCCTTCCAATTTTTTTTACTGAAAAGCCAAAACTGGGAATTGAAAACATAAAGGAAAATAGAATAATTGATAAAAATAAAATGCTTAAAAAAGAAGAAAATCTTAATTTAAATGAGCTTTATCCTAATCTTTCTAAAGACCTCTCAATTTTTAAAACATTTAAAGAGCCTGAAAAAAAGGAGCCAACCTTTTCTGAAGCTTTATTAAATGATGCAATAAAGGTTATATTAATAACAGGTGTAAATAATCAAAAAAGAGCTATGATCTTAGATCATCAAAATCTTACAAAAATTATAAAAAAAGGAGAAAGAATAGATAAAGTTTTAGTTTTAGAGATTACAGATACTTCAGTAAAATTTAAAATAGATGGGAAAATAAAAGAGATAAGTCTTTATAAAAAAAGCATAAAAAGCCCAAAAATTGAAAGTAAAAGAACTTTCCAAACAATTGAAACTCCCGTAGAAGAGAAGATCATGGAAAAAGAACCGATTGAGATAAAAAGACAAGGAAGGAGAGGTTTTATCAAATGAAAAAATTATTTTTTTTCATATTTGTTTTATTCGTCATTTCAAATTGTGCAAGAGTTTCAGAAAAACCAACTATTCCTCAAACACTTGAAAAATATAAAAAAGAAGTCTCAATAAAAAGAGAGGAAACGATTCCTGAAGAGAAAAAAGAAAGAATAATTGAAGAAATACAACTTCCTAAATACAAAAGGGTCGAGAAACCAATTGAACCCGAAGAGAGGTTGGACCTTGAAGAAATTAAAATGGTTGATAAAAAAGTTATAATCAATGCTCACAATATACCCTTGTTTGATTTTCTCCTGTATATTTTGGGCGAAGAGTTAAAGGTTCCTTTTATAATGGACCAGGAAATTTATAATATTACTACTCCAATTACAATCAGAACTCCTGAGCCTGTTTCATCAAGACAGGCGCTTGAAATGATTGTTGAAATATTAAAGAAAAATGGAATAATTGTATCAACTAAAGCAGGAGCTCTTTATATATCAAAACCTAAGGAAACTTTATCAACTTCTCCACCAATAAGGACAACTGTAGGAGATGATATTACTTTAAGCTCTCAAAATATAATGCACATCATTCCGCTTAAATATATAAAAGCTCAAGATATTATTCCTTTTATTAATGAAACTTATAAAGGTTCAATTACAATAAAAGTATTCCCAAAAGAAAACGCAATTGCTTTAACAGGTAAAGGAATACATATTAGAAATGTTTTAGATTTTATAAAAACAATTGATATACCATATATGAGTGATAAAAAAGTTTTTCTTATAAGACTTCTTTATTGGAAATCAGAGGATTTTATAAAACAGGTTTCGGAAATACTCCAGGGTATAGGTATACCTGTTGCAAAATCTCAAAATGAACCAGGTATTTATTTTATTCCTATAAAATATTTAAACAGTGTTTTAGCAATATGTCCAGATGAAAACTCCTCTAAATTACTTCAAGATTGGATTTCAAGGATTGATACACCTGAAAGTGTTGGAACTGAAGAAAAAGTATTTATATATAGCCCTCTTTATATAAGAGCTGTTGACCTTGTTGAAGCAGTAAAAAATCTTTTTACAGCTTCTTATACTCAATCAACCTCCACTCCTGCTACACTTCCACAAACTGATAAAAAATTAGTTGAAACAACACCATCTTTAACAAAGCAAAATTTTCCTGCAGAAAGAACAAAACAATTTTTTTCTGCTGAAAGTTTAAAGATTACGGCTGATGATAAAAGAAATACAGTAATTGCAATAACAACACCTTCAAATTACAAAATGTTACTTGAATTATTTAAACAAATTGATAAACCTACAAAACAGGTTCTCATTGAAACAGTTATTGCAGAGGTAACTTTAAAAGATGATTTAAGGTATGGTGTAGAATGGTATATAAGAAATAAAATGGCTGAAGGTACTTATATAATTCAAACTCTTGAAAAGCTTGGAGTATCAACAACAAGCGGACTTGTTTATCAATTTGTAGCAGATTCTGAAAAATTTAAAGCCCTTATTAATCTTCTTGCTCAAAAAAATCTTATTAACATTCTATCAACCCCAAGACTTTTAGTTCTGGATAACGAAGAAGCTACAATAAATATAGGTGCAGATGTTCCTATCGTAACGGGAGAAGTAACAACTTCAACAGTTACTACAACTGGACAGATTGGAGTTGTAAGAAGTATTCAATACCGAAGCACTGGGATCATTTTAAAAGTTAAACCAACTATAAATACTGCAGGACTGCTTACTCTTAACATAACCCAGGAGGTTAGTCAGGCTCAAACAAATATAATATCTGCCATAGAGTCTCCAATTATTCTTACAAGAAAAATTAATACTGTAATAACTGCACCATCAGAGCACACCATTGTTCTTGGTGGTTTAATTGAAGAAAATAAAAGCTTAACTGAAACAAAAGTTCCTTTATTAGGAGACATTCCATTTTTTGGAAATCTTTTTAAGAATGTATCAGAAGGGGTATCTAAAACTGAATTAATAATAATGCTTACACCAAAAATCCTCACTACAGTTGATGAGCTTTTAAACATAGCTGAAGAACTTAAGAAAGATTTTTTTAAAAAATGAAAGAAATTAAAAAGAGAAAAGGCTCAGCAACATTTATTACCATTCTCGTTACAGCTGTAATACTAACTGTAGCTATAGGATTTAACTGGTATGTTAAAGATTATCTTAAGTCTGCAGAGGTGATTAGAAAAAAAAGTGAAGCGATGCTCAAGGGTTACTCAACTTTTGATGCAGTTCTTTTTTTAATTTTAGCAGGAACTTTAACAGAAAGGGAAATAAAATTACCTAAACTTGAAGGAATTTTTGAAAAAGAAAGCCTTCTCATCAACGGTGAACCCTTTAAAATTTTATATGATGATGTTGAAATTTCTATTCAAGATTCCAATGGGTTAATTTCTCTTCAAAGCATCGACGAAGATTCTTTAAAAAGATTAATAAAAAATAAAGGTTTTAAAAATCCAGAAGCTTTTATAGCTAAGTTTTATGATTGGATAGATACTGATGAGTTAAAGAGAAATTTTGGAGCTGAAAAAGCAGATTATACATTAGAGGGTTATACTCCGAGAAATTATTCTTTACAGTATAAATCAGAACTTTGCTTAATAAAGGAGTTTAAGGATGTGTGTAAAGAATTAGAACCCTATCTTACTTTACTTCCTCAAGGCGGTTTTAATCCAAATACTGCACCTGATGATGTATTAAAAGTGGTCTTAAACATTGATGATAAAGACCTCCAAAAAATTAAAAATTATTTAAAAATAAAGCCATTTCAGAAAGATGAAGAGCTCTATGCAACTATTGGAAAAGTTGTTGTTCTTGCAGAGGATTTTAGCTATAAACCTTCAGGATTTTTTGAGATCAAAGTAAAGGTTTTGGAAAGTAATAATACCATTTATTCTATTTATTCTGGCTTGGTGTTAAGAAGAAATAAATATTCTCCCTATATCATTCCTTTTTGGATTGAAGAATAAATGCTTATTGGCGAAATTTTAAAACAATATTTTAATGTAAAAGAAGAAGATATCCATAAAGCTCTTGAAATTCAACGAGAACTTGGGGGTAGAATTGGCGAAATTCTAATACAAATTGGTAGCATTACCGAATCTCAGCTTATTAAAGCTCTTTCAATTCAACTTAATATCCCTATGTATAATACTGATGAAGGAATTAATTATGAAGAGATTATTGAAAAACTTGATTTTAAAATCATAAAATTTCTTATTGAAAATCTGTTTATTCCTATTAAGTTAACAGACACCAAAATAAGTCTTGTTACTAACGATCCTTTTAAGCTTTATGTTATTGATTATATTTCAAAGAATTTAGAAAAAAACCATGAGGTATTTTTAGCCACAGAAAGAGATATAAAAGAGTTGGCTAAGGGGTTCCTTTACTTTGATAAAAAAGAAGTAGATTTTGTAGTTGAAAAAGATATTGAAAAGCTTAAAGACATGGCTTTTGAAGCACCTGTGGTTAAGTATCTTAATGACCTTATTGCAAGAGCAGTAGAACTAAATGCTTCTGATATTCATTTTGAACCTGAACAAAATAGATTTAATGTTAGGTTAAGAATTGACGGAGTACTACATAATTTTGAAGAACTTAAAGAGGATTTTTATCTTGCTGTTGTATCAAGAATTAAACTTCTTTCAGGGCTTGATATCGCAGAAAGAAGGCTTCCACAGGATGGTAAATTTTCAACAAGAATCGGTTCTACTTTTATTGATATAAGGGTGTCAACAATTCCTACTGTTTGTGGCGAAGATGTTGTTTTAAGACTTCTTTATAGAGGAAAATTAGGTTTTAACCTCTCTGAGCTTGGCATAGAAAGTGACCATTATGAAATATTAAAGAATATGTTTATTAAACCTTACGGAATGCTTTTAGTTACAGGACCTACAGGTAGTGGAAAAACAACCACTCTTTATTCAATTCTTTCAGCTATTAAATCTCCAGAAAAAAAGATAATTACTATTGAAGACCCAGTAGAATACCAAATAAAAGGCTTAACACAAATTCAAGTAAAACCAGATATAGGTTTAACTTTTGCAAGTGCTTTAAGGTCTATTTTAAGGCACGACCCTGATATTATTATGGTTGGAGAGATAAGAGATACAGAAACTGCTCAGATTGCAGTTCAGTCTGCTTTAACAGGACATCTTGTTCTTAGCACCCTTCACACTAATGATACTGTAAGTAGCCTTTTTAGACTTATTGAAATGGGGGTTGAGGATTACCTACTCAATGCTTCAGTATTAGGAATTGTTGCTCAAAGAATTGTCAGGCTAAATTGTAAAAATTGTTTAGAAGAAATCAGCTTAAGCAGGGAATTGATTAAACATTATAATATTGATGAAGTCTACGAAAAATACTCAGATCTTATAAAAGAAAAAAAAATTTTAAAAGGAAGAGGGTGTAAAATTTGTGCAGGAACTGGGTATAGAGGAAGAATAGCTATTTTTGAAGTTTTAAATTACGAAGAAGACTTAAAAGAACTTTTTATAAAAACTCGTTCCATTACTTCTCTGATAGAATATCTAAAGCAGAAAAGATACTTTAGAACTCTTAGAGAAGATGGCATTATTAAAGTATTAAAGGGATTGACAACCCTTGATGAGGTTTTAAGGGTAAGTTAATGGAATATGTATACAAAGTCTTAGATAAAGCGGGTGAGGAAATTCGAGGGTTTATTACAGCTACATCCATTGATGAAGCTAAAAAAAAGCTTAAAGAAGAAGGATTTATCATAATTGAAGTAAAAGAAAAAGAAACAGAATTTATTTCAAAAAAAATAAAAGATGAAGATGCTTATAGGATTTTCAATCAGCTATCACTTCTTCTCAAATCAGGATTAAGTGTTGATTATTCCCTTTCAATATGTATAGATTCTTTTGAAAAAAAAGCTATTAAAAATCTTTTAGAAACTATACTTAAAAGTATAAAAGCAGGAAAAACCGTTTCTCAAGCTTTTTTAGAAACTGGTTTTTTCTCACCACTTGTAATATCCATAATAAAAGTAGGTGAAGAAACAGGAAAGCTTGCAAACACATTTGAAAATTTAGCCAATTATTTTGATTTTCGCATAAAATTCAAAACTGAGATAAAAAATGCTATGCTTTATCCTACATTTTTGATATTTGCCAGTTTTGTTGCTCTTATAGGAATTTTTAAAATAATTATTCCCAAATTTTTTTCTGTTTTTGGTGGAGACATATCTGCTCTACCTTTTACAGCAAGGATTCTTTACAAAATAAGTGAAACCCTTAACCTTAAAAATTTCTTTGCCTTTTTACTTTTTCTTATTGTATTTTTTACCTTTACCAAAATTCAAAAACTAAAATTTATTTTTTCAAAACTTTTTTCCTACTTAATTTATTTTCCTTTCTTAAAAAATATTTTCCTTAATCTTGAACTTTCAAGATTTTGTTATTCAATGACTACTATGCTTCAGAGTGGAGTTGAGTTTATCATTGCTTTGTCTTATTCAACAGAAATAATACAAAACAAGCTAATTCAAAAAGAACTGGAATTAACCATACCAAAGATAAAAGAAGGTAAAAGCATTACCAAAGCTTTTGATGAAGTTTTATTTTTACCAGCCTTTGTAAAGGGAACAATAAAAGTAGCAGAAGAGAGCGGAAACTTAGCTGAGGTATTTTTTCAGTTATATCAACATTTCGAAGAAGGCTTTAAGACGGCAATTAAAAGACTTTTAACCATAGTAGAGCCCTTAATTATCACTATCATGGGGATAATAATCGGTGTTATCGTTTTATCCTTGATTCTTTCCATTATGAGTGTAAGTAACATTAAAATTTAATTTTTGGTAATTGCTCAATATATTCCCCCATGCTATAATAAAGCGTGGGGGTGTGAAGAAGAATTTAATAGAACTCGTCAAAGGGACCTCCTCCGAAGAGGAAGCAGATGACCGCTGTCCCTTTTGTGGACACCAAAAGGTAGGAGGTAAAGAAGAAGCTTCTTTAAATGCTACGGATGTAGGAAGGAATGGAGTATAAGAAAAGATATTATGGCTTCCAGGCTTAAAAGTCTCATGTTATTACTAATGGGAATGTCACCTATAATTCCCAGTTTGGAATGTCACATCTTTGGTCTTTTTCTTTAATCTAAAACTACGCCTCCAGGGATGGTCCTCTGCTG
>Ga0272445_1001985_pt1 | contig 14691 bp, 14 predicted proteins | sample YNPCB0031_FD_194404 | JGI IMG/M metagenome (GOLD analysis project Ga0272445, IMG submission 194404) | Hot spring sediment microbial communities from Yellowstone National Park, WY, United States - YNP-CB-003-1 | ecosystem: Environmental > Aquatic > Thermal springs > Hot (42-90C) > Sediment... | reverse complement strand
CTTCAATAAAAATTTTAGTTACCTCTGGGGCATATGCAGCATTACATAAAGCTGCAGTTAGCGACGCAATTTCTTTACCTTTTTTGGTAGCAGGAATTATTAATATCTTTGGCATTCTTTCTTTTATTAATTGTGAAAGAGCATAAGCATATTCGTAACTTAAGTCGTTTACAACTCCTTTTAAAAGGATTATTTCATTCCATCCTCTAGTCTTCACTTCATTTATTTCAGATTCTTTTTCAAATGGTATAACTAGTGTAGGTTTTTCATTAAATTTTGATGCAATTTCTAAAGCTGGCATACTTACATGTAATGACATTTTTGGATTCTCTGTAAATACATAAACAGTACTCATTCTAATACTCCCTCCTTTTTTAAAACCTCAAGAAGTTTAATAGCGATTTCATCTGGAGTGCCCTCCAATTTAATATTTTTTCTTTTTGTAACTTCTTCAGCTTCAAGTTTTTCTAAATAAGTTATTGCAATTTCCTCTGAAATTCCTATATCCTGAAGGGTAATAGTTTTTATTTTAGAAAGTGGTACTCTCATCATTTGTAAAGTAGTAGGTATTCTTGGTTTATTAATTTCTCTAGTTACTGAAATTACAGCAGGTATTGAGCATTCTAAAACCTCTATATATTCCTCCATTCTCCTTTCTGCTCTTATTTTATTATTTAATAACTCTATTTTTGTAACGGAACTTATAAATGGTAATCCTAACATTACTGCGACTGCAGCTGGCACATAACCTTGGTTTAAGTCTTCTGATGATTCACCTGCCAGTATAATATCATAATTATTTCCAAAGAATTTTTTAATTGCATTAGTAATAGATTTTGCAATTAAATAACCATCAAAGAGATAAGTTGTTCCTGTTGAAATGAGAAAGGCTTCATCAGCACCCATTGCTATGGCCTCTTTAAGTGTTGTTGTAGCAGCTTCAGATGGACTAATCGAAAGTAATGTAACCTTTGCTCCTAACTTTTCTTTAATTCTTACAGCTTCTTCGATAGCATTTTTATCATAATCACTTATCTTAGTTAATACACCTCGTAATATGGGTTGTTTTGTATTTGTATCAATTTTTATAGAACTTGTATCTACTACATGTTTCATAAGAACTATTATATTCATTTATAGATTAACCTCCAGTTAATTAAAAAAATAAAAAATTATTTTTTGATTGGTGGTTTTAATATTTTTTGAGCAAATAATTCATGCATCCATCGTAAGTATTCTCGTCTCTGACGAATTATGTATCTCCTAAATTCTTCACTCATTACTTGTTGTTTAACCCATTTCTTCATTTTAGCTGGGTTTACTTCATATATACCATATCTCATTAAAACATGTTCACCTATATATTCCTCCATATTTATCACCTCATCTTATTTCCAGCGACTCCGCTAATATTTCAAATATATCAAGAATTTCTATCTCAGTTTTCGATTTTAATTTAACTTCATTAAATTGTTCATTGCAATGGGGACAAGCTACTGCAAGTGTTTTAGCACCAGTATCTAAAGCTCTATTTAATCTCTTTAATCCAATTCTATAGGAAAGATCTTCATGTAAAATCTTAAAAGTCCTTGCTTCTGAAGCCCCATTACCACAACAATAATACCATTGCGTTACATGATCCTCATCTATAAATTCAATACCTGGTATGCTTTTTAAAATGTTCCTTGGCGATTCCCATATGCCACTAACTTTATTTAACATGCATGGGTCATGATATGTTACTTTTTTATTTACAGGCTTTTTAGGCACTAATTTACCTTCTTTAATCAAATTCCAGATATAATCTGTTACAAATACTACATCAAAGGGAACTTCAGATCCAGTTAATCTTGGATATTCCTTTGTAAGACTTACATATACGTGTGGATCAGGAACAATAACAGTTTTAGCACCTGCTTTCTTTAAAGCTTCAATATTTTCTTTAATATATTGTATTCCCTTTTCACCTAGATAATCAAGTTCATAAGGTAATGTAGGCTTTGGATTTTCTATTATACCAAATTTTATGCCAGCAACTTTTAATATTTTAGCTATAAGTCTCAGAATATTTGTCATCTGTGTTGCCATAAAGTAGTCAGTAAACAATATAGTTTCGCCATATCGTGGCAAATCTAAATCCTTGGCCCACTCAGTTAATGATAATCTAGCTTCTTCAGTATCTTTAACAATTTGATTAATAGCCTTAAGCATATCATCTGAACCTTTAAATTTAAATCCTAATCTAAGTAATTCATTACGTGTCTTTGTTACTAATACATTGTGCTCATTAGTAATTCTATAGAAATCACCTGTAAAGAGAGTATTAGGGCATCTTAATTGACAAGCTCCACATTGTAAACAATATGTAAATGTGTTACCTAAATTATGAAGCTTTTCATATCCTCTACTTACAGAGAGTAATGCAACATGAAAACCATATGAAATATGTGATTCATTACCAGTTTCTTGATATACTGGACATACTTCTCTACAAAACTTATGTCTACATGCAAAAGTTGCATAACAATCAATTGCTACTTCTTCAGGTACCCAATCGTCTTTCCATTTTTCAACAAGCCATGGTTTATAGGTATATGCGGTGGTCATTATTCTATCCCTCCTCATATGCAGAATCTAATAAATATTTACCTGGATTCATAATATTATTTGGATCTAAATTTCTTTTAATCATTTTCATTATTTCGTAAACACCTGGATCAAGTTCTTTAGTTACTACTAGTTCAACATCACCGGGTCTAGTTCCTCCATGTGCAGCGGATATTGAACCTCCAACTTCAAGGACAACTTCCGCTATTCTTCTTTTTAATTCTAACCACTTTTGCCATAATTCTTCTGTTAAGTGATATTCATCAATAAATATGTCTATTTCTGACAAATAATCTCCCCATTGTTTAAAGGAATTATTGTTATAGTAAAACCCTCCCATATCATCAAATATATCATATTTTTGTTTCCATTCTTTAGCTAATTCATGCCACTTCTTTACTACATAGGGTAAAGCTGAATAATTTACTGCCGCATCCTCACAATGCCAACTATATGTGCCTACTTGTCCATCTAAGTGTCTTCCATGATATGTTATATGATATCTGTCATGCCTTGATGCCCAATCACCCTCAGATAACTCTTCACCAAGATAAATACCACCATCTTTTGCTGCTATTTCGAAAATTTTTTCAGCAGCCCCTTTTACTTCAGCTTCAGTACCATAAAATGCAGTAGCTATTACAGATTTAATATGATCTGGTAGTGGAATATAAGCTTCATCATCTCTTCTTAAAGCTTCTATTTTTTCTTCATCAAATATAATATGTGTTGCTAAGGTTCTTAATCCGGATTTAGCAATTTTTAAAGCATTTCTCCATGCATCCATAAAAGATCTATAACCAAAGAAAGCAGGAAACTCGACTTCCGGTCTAGGAAACATTTCTAAAGTAGCTTCAGTAGTAATCCCAAGCGTTCCTTGATGACCTATAAAAAGATATTTTAATTGATATCCTACTGATGATTTGCTAATTTTCCTTCCTCCCCCTTCTCCTACTTTTATTACTTTTCCTGTAGGTAATACATGAACCATACTTCTTACAAGGTCTCTTATGTGTCCAAATGCCGCTCCAAGTTGCCAAGCGTTAGTACCTAAATTACCTCCTATGACTGAACATGGGTATGAAGCAATATCAAACGGCCACCAATAACCATAACGCTTAAGCTCAATATCTAATGTATTATTATTTATTCCAGTTTGAACAGTAACACACATATTTTCCTCATCTATTTCCAGAATTTTATTCATTCTTTTTATGTCTACCACGATTCCTCCTCTTAAAGGAACAGCTCCATCAGCTAAACCTGTTCCAGCACCTCTAGGGACGACTGGTATTTTTCTTTCATTAGCTAATTTTAGAATTTCAGATACTTCTTCTGTGCTTCCTGGGAGAACAACGACATCAGGCGCATGCACATGCCATTTATGAAGAGGGAATGGAGCAGCTGAAGAGGCCCTCATAAAACGATGATGAGGTTCCGTTAGAACGTTTGCATCTCCAACAATTTTAGCCAAACGTTCAATGATATATCCATCCACTTTCCCATAAACTAATTGTGCCATGAACACTCACAGAACTGTGTATTCTAAATTAAAAAATATAAATTTATTCATAATAATTTTGTTATTTTTCCAAAACTATTCATAGTGTCATTATTCAGGAGAACGTGATAACTTAATAAGGTTTATATGCATCATTCAACTTGTATGTTAAACTTCAAAACGCTAATTGAAGAGCTAAACATGTTCGAGAAGAATAGCTTCACTAAAACTCAAAATCTTCAGGCTAACACTTTACACAAGTACTCAAATCTTAGAAAACAGCTTAAACTATTAGAATTCATAAAATCCCCATCGTATAAGTCAGAAAAATTCACTAAAAATCAACATTAACACAAAATACCAAGAAGACTCACAAACCCGAATGAAACATGCGCTAACAATTACTGGATTTATGAATAAGATGTTGATAAGAAATCATAATAAGAGTCTACTTATCAAGAAACATACTTACTACAAAACTCTTAATGACATTTTGAAATATTGTGATAAGATCCCTCTTTTATTATTAATGATGCCTCGTGATTGGTAAGTGATTCTAAAGAGACTTTGGTTTATATGTTAAAGTCCTTTTAGTGAGAGAAATCTCGTTAAATCCATAGTCAAATTACGTTAGAGTAAAAGTGGAACATACAGTTCATGCATAACATTCTTTGTCTACCCTTAATCTTTCCATTTAACTACATGATGCCTACTGCATGAGGGGCAAGATATCCCTTTATTACCTTTAAGCCTACTGATCTTTCACATAGTTTACTTTGTTTTGGGTTAATTAATGTTATATATAACCATGTTAAGGATGCAATGCCAGGTTGTTATATCTTATTAAAAGGAAAAGTTTTATTTGGAAATTTTTCAAATAAATTACGGTTAACCTTATATTTTCTTAAAAATATAAGTTTTATTATGTTAAATGATAATAAAATAGAGATTCCCTATATTAAGGATCCAGAACTGTTAAATGAATTGGAAACACGAATAAAAGAATTTGAAAATCATATTCAAGAAAGAGTATTAAAAGGTGGTGATGGGTATGTTCCTAGGATAAAGAAAAGAGATCTAATAATTGCAGCTGTAATTAATATAATTATACTAGTATATTATATATTTTCCTTACTCATATAACATGGTATGGTGAGAATAATGTCAAAAGAAGTAGAAAAAGAAGTTTATTTCAATCTTCTACCAACAAAAGATAAAGAGCGCGTTTGGGGTTTCTGGGATTTTTTAGCTGTGCAAATCTGTTTTGGCATAGCTGCGTGGTTTTTCTTAGTAGGAGGATTTACTGGGCTTGTTCTTCCTGCTAAATGGGCAATACCAACAGTTATTTTTGGTAACCAATTTCCTTTGTTTCTTATGAGTATACTATCAGTATATTCAGCCAGATATGGGGCTGAACAATTTTATATGACTCGCCCAATGTTTGGTAGCAGAGGTACGGATATTTGGATTCTTATTTATATTGTTTCCAGTTACGGATGGATCGCATACGCTTCTTTTCTATTTGGAGAAAGTGCTTACAAGTTTGCTGCAATGTTAAAACTTCCCGAAATTATAGCATCAGAAGTGCCCGGCGCTATAATATGGGCTTTTATAGCAACTATTATTGGTATGTATATAGCCTACAAGGGTCCTACTATATTAAAATGGTTCATGAGACTTTCTGCAATATTTTTAATTGCTGTGCTACTTGGTTTTATTTATTATTTAATAGCGGTTACAGGATTAGAAAAGATATTTGCACTTCAACCATCAGCACCTTATACATTACCAAATGGTGAGCCTGATTGGCCACTTAATTTTGCTGCTGCACTTGAATGGAATGTAGGTTTAGGTTTTTCATGGGCTTTTTGGTATGGACAATATACCAGGCTAGCTAAGACTGAGAGCGCTGCGTATCATGGGACATTATGGGGTTGGGGGGTATTAGCTGCTACAGCTGGGGTATTCTCAGCATTGACTGCTCTAATAGTAGGAAGTTTTGATCCAACAGATTGGATTGTAAAACTTGGTACTTTTGAGACTAGTCTGATAGGATTATTATTAATGGCTATAGCCAATATTACTTCTGTTGCGGCACTCGTATATCCGCTTTCAATTACACTCAGGAGTAGAGTACCAAGAATTAAATGGATATGGGCAGTACTGATAGTTTCTCTTCCTGCATTATTAATAGAAAATCCAACAACATTTGCTTCTTACAACATATATCTTACCTATATAGCGCTTATAACAGGCATATATGCTGGAGTGTTAGTAGGAGAATATATTCTTACAAGAGGTAATTATCGCATAAGAGATATATATAACTATAAAGGTTTCTGGTATACTAAAGGCTTTAATCTTGCTGGTTGTATTGCAGCAATAGCAGCAACTGCTTTTTACCTATGGACTTGGGATCCAGTACTACAAGTAAGTCATAATGGGCTTTTTGATAAAATTTCAGCAGGAATACCATCCTTCTTTGTGGCAATGATTTTATATATAATCTTAAGTAAAATAATGAAAATAAGATAAATAACTTTAGTATTATTAAGATGAAAATAACTTTAATTTTTTATTTTAAGATTGATAACTTAGAGGTTATTCTTGTAGCGCGAGGGTTTGAGTTAAGATTCCGGTGAGCTTTTAAGTTAAAGGGGTTCAGCGACTCTCATCAGAGCTGAATAAAACTACTATACTATTAATCTAGAGGGAAGGTTTTTGTAATAATCTTAAGTTAGGGGTTATGAGTTGTGAAGATAACGGTTCAGATCTTATAGTTATGATTATATTATCTCAGGGCGCATCAAAGTTTAGGCGCTTCACAACTAGGATAACAAGCATACCTTACTAGTATCACTTCAAGAAATTTTTATATCCCTCCAGCAATTGGTGGAAAAATCATGATAACATCTTCATTATTAAGTTTTTCATTTAACCATAAATCTTTATTAATGTTTTTTCCATTTTTAAATACGAGAATATTCTTTTCATTTTCAAACTTAAGAATCTTTAATATGTCTAATAAACATGAGCCTTTATTAATTTCTATGATCAAAGAGTTACTAGAATCTAGTCTTAATTTTTCTCTAAAAATACCATGTATTAAAATTTTTACTTTAATAGTATCCATGTTTTATCTAGAATTCATGTAAATGATCAGAAATATTAATTTTACTGCTGTGTTGCATGATTTTCTGATGTGCACTCCCATGACTAGGCATTTTTCTGGCACTAACTTAAGGTCAACACCATAAAAATATTGTACAAATATGCTTTCATGAGCACCTTATAAAATCTTAAATGGCGGCACAGCAGCTAAATGGTGACACTCTGAAAAATTTCCAAATAAATTATAGTTAACTATATTTTTATTTATTATTAATATATATAATTAGGAGTGTGTCTTCATGTCAGGCGGATATGTCGGTAGAATAGCATTTATTGACCTGGCTAAGAAGAAATATTATGTTGAGAGGCTCAACATGAGCTGGGCGAAATTGTATATAGGCGGTAAAGGAGTTGCAGCCAGATATCTACTTGAATATTTGCCTCCTAATGTGGATCCCTTTTCTCCAGATAATCTATTGATCGTCATGACATGCCCTGCGAATGGCACTATGGCTCCTGCATCCCCTAAATATCCTGTGGTCACAAAATCTCCTTTAACAGGCTTCTGGTTAGATACTCATTCAGGCGGTGCTACAGGTGCAGAACTTAAATACGCTGGTTTCGATGGGATCATAATAAGTGGAAAAGCTGAAAAGCCTACGTATCTCTATATTGAAGATAGAAAAATAGAGTTCAGATCGGCAGAACATCTATGGGGTATGAGAGTTAGTGAGACTAGAAGAGCTATAAAAGAAGAATTAGGAGATCCTCAGATTAAAGTGATGACCATAGGACCCGCTGGAGAAAGATTAGTGAGATTTGCTAACATAGACTCTGAGGGTAGACAACATGGCAGAGGTGGTGCTGGCGCTGTCATGGGATCTAAGAATCTGAAAGCTATAGCTGTGAGAGGTTCAGGAACTGTGGAGATAGCTCTACCAAAAGAATTCGAAAAGATCATTGAAGATATGCGTGAGAAGGATATCTTCAAGAATCCTGAAGCTGAGTTCGGGATTAAATGGGGTAGCATATCGCTGGGATGGTTCACTAATGAGGCAGGTGCTCTGCCTACTAGAAACTTTCAGACAGGACATTTTGAGCTGTGGAATGGTATAGACGCCATTGCAGTCTCGAAAGTGAGAGTAAAAAGAGCCGCTTGTAGACAATGTCCTATAGGATGCCACAACTGGATATATATGCCTAGTGGAAAATATGCTGGAACATTAACTGAGGGACCTGAGTATGAGACTGCCGGTTTATTAGGCTCAAACCTAGGGATTGGTGACATAGGAGCGTTAGCAAAACTGAATTATCTAGCAGACGAGCTTGGTCTAGACACTATAAGTCTAGGGGGCGTGTTGGGATGGGCTACAGAACTTTATGAGAGAGGGATAATAAATAAAGAAGATACAGAAGGATTAGAACTGAGATTTGGTAATGATGATGCTTATGTGACCCTCACAGAAGCTATAGCATATAGAAAATCTTCGTTCGCAGATCTACTGGCTGAAGGCACTAAAAGAGCTTGTGAGAAACTTGGCAGAGATTCTTATAGATATGCTGTCCACGTCAAAGGTCTTGAACTGCCTGCATATGATCCTAGAGCTGCCCCGGCGATGGGTCTCAGCTATGCAGTAGCTGATAGAGGAGGATGTCATCTGAGGTCCTGGCCTATAGGTCCTGAGGTTCTGGGTAGATACTGGTTAGGTGCGAAACCTATATCTATAGAGAGATGGAGCCCTGAGAACAAAGCTATAATAGTCGTACAACAAGAACATCAATACGCGGCGAAATTTGCTTTGGGCGTGTGTGATTTCTGTTGTTGGGATAATGAGAGGCTCAGTCTTTTGGCATGGGCTGTAACAGGATTTGAAGAGTATAGGGATGTGCATAATTTTGAACTTAGTGGTGAGAGAATAGTGAATCTTATCAGAGTATTTAACGTGAGAGAAGGTATGACTAGCGATCATGATGCCCTTCCATCAAGAATACATGAAGACCCCCACATGTCAGGACCTACGAAAGGAAGAGTACTGCCTCGAGAATGGTTTGAGAAAATGAGAGGAGAATATTATCAGATCAGAGGTTGGGATGAGAAGGGAAGACCTACTAAAGAGACTTTAACGAGAGTGAATGTTGATGAAGGAGTATTTAAACATGTGGGGTGGTAAGATTTGACATATAAAGTTCTAGTGTTTGACTCAAGCAAATGTACAGGTTGTGAACTGTGTGTATTAGCCTGCAATTATGTTAAGACAGGAGCCTTTGGAATGCATGACTCAAGAACTAAAATATTCTCCTGGAGAGATGTTGGAGACTTCATAGTCTTAGGATGTTATCATTGTGATCCTGCTCCTTGTATGGAGGCTTGCGGTGTAGATGCAATATATAGAGATCCTAAGACAGGCGCTATAAAGATTAATACTGGCAAATGTATCAATTGTAAAGCATGCGCATATGCGTGCCCTTATGGAGCTATAACTATTGGAAGTGCTGGGAAAGTAATTAAATGTGATCTGTGTGACGGAGATCCTGCCTGTGTGAAGGCTTGTCAATATGGTGCGTTGAGATTTGAAGAAGTGAGTAAAGTTGGAGTAGATTTTGCTCTACAATATGCACAAACATTAAAATTGAAGACAGATATCTCTAAAAGAACTTGGTCCGGTTTAAGGCCTGTCTAATCAATATACTGTATCTCGCGAAACTTTTTTTCTAATTCATAAACAATCAATTTTTTTCTAATCATTTCTTCAAAAATTTTAGATTTATAAGAAGTCATGTGAACTCCCATATTCTGCCAGCCAACTATTCTGCCAGAGTCTCTTTCGTATAATATTATGTTCTTTATATAACCGATCCCCGGAGTCTTCACAGATATTCTAGCTCTTGACAGTAGCAGACCTAGGTTCCTAGCTTCAAAGCTATTAAGACCGAGCCTTATAAATATTGTTCTCAGAGTTTCCTCGACTTGATAAGCTAGAAATCCCTCATATCTTCTGTTCTCAAGAATGATATCCGGCAATATTCTAGCTGAATGAGAGGCTATGATGCCTAGAGGTCTATAAACAGATCTTTTTGTGACAAGGTCTATAGTACTTGCACAGTCACCTATTGCATAAATATTTCTGTCAGATGTTCTGAAAGAATCATCGGTCAGAAGACTATTTCCAGGGCCTTTAGCAAGATCTTCTAATCCATGTGGTACGATGGGCGATACACCTACAGCTAAAATTATTAGATCTGTATACATCTTCTCTCCATTATTCAACACAACTCTCTCTACACGATTTCTTCCCTTGATCTGCTCAACACTAGTCCCGCCAATAAATTTCACTCCATACATTTCTAATCTCTTCAACATAAGATCTGCTAGAGGTCTTTCAAAGACTGTCATCCCAGGTCTCTCTAATATATCTATCAAAGTAACATCTAATCCTCTCAATACTAATGCTCCTGTTGCTAATAATCCTATCATACCTGCGCCGATCACAAGAGCTCTTTTACTCTTATACAGAGCATTGCTTATATTAATTATGTCATCAAAAGATGTGAATGTGTATACCCCTCTAAGATTGATTCCTTCAATATCAAGTTTTCGAGGAGCTCCCCCTGTGGCGATTACAGCTCTATCATACTCTATTTTCAGACCTTTTCTAGTCTCAATAACTCTCTTGTCTCTATCTATATACGTGACCTCATCATTGATGAAATCAACTTTCTCTCTCTTAAGATCATTCTCAGTATAAATTGTGTAATACTTGAGATCTTTCACATTATGAATTAAAGCATATGATAAAGTCATTCTGCTATACACCACAGGATCTTTAGAGATCAATAGAGTCTTGAGACCTCTTCTAGACAGTCTCACAGAGGCTTCTCCACCTGCCACACCGCCTCCAATTACAACTACATCATAATACGCATGATTCATTTTTATCAATTAAATTTAGAAGTAAAAAAATATATTTTTTATGGGAATAATCTTTCTAAGGGGAGACGGATTGAGGATCATTATAAGATTATATGGTCAGCTTCAGAATGAATACAATGCTAGAGAATTATTAATAGATCTTCAGGAAAATGAGTTAACAATTGAGAAGTTACTGAGTTCAATTAATGAGAGGTACCTTCCAGGAATTTTAGAGAAGCTCTTTGGAAGAAATGTTCAAAGAAGTTATGTGCTGCTACATAACGGAACGGCTGTAAAAGATCTTCGAGAGAAATTGAGCAATGAAGATGTGATAGTTATCTTACCACCAGCTGTCGGAGGGAGATGTGAATAAACCCTAGTTCTCATCAAGATAAGGCTCGTGTGTTAGCCTAGTTTTTTATGTAAAAGGTATTCATGAATTGTGTATATGTATGCAATTATGACTTTTTGTTAGTTACTATACTTTTGACTGTCAAGATAATTCTGTTCATACTATCTTTTAACATATATCAAATAATGAGAGGAACATGATGGGAACTAGGGCTATTATATAATGTCACCTTTTAAGCCAAGTTTTTGCAGTGTTTCATTAGTAGGTATGCCATTCTCTGGGTTCCATCCTCGCAATATATAATACTCTTTTAAGCAGTTTTCAAATTCATCTCTCTTCAATACCTTACCGTTAGATTTACCGCCCTTTAGTGGTTGTACAAATACTTTTTCAGGTAATCTATCGTGTTCTTTTTTAAATCCTTCTCTTACATTAAACATTCTAGATAAATTCCATATTCGTTCACCAATTACTTGAAGCTCATTTTCTGAGTATTCTTTGCCAATAGCTGGTTTAAGTAATTGCTTAATTTCAGGATAATCAAGTGTCCAAAAATCGCATATAATTAAAGACCATTTAATACTATTTAAGTCTTGTAATTTTTTAGTTGCTTCAGCTTTGCCCTTAAACGTGTAAGGATCCATTGTACCAAATGCATCTAAGGATACAACCCATGCTCTAAGATGGCAAGCTCCTCTATCAGATGTGGCATAAGCAATGGCCATACCCCATGTACCACGTGGTTCATAACCAGGAACTTCTAGTCCTTTAACTTCCATAGTGTATTTAATAGTACCTCTGCCTATTTTTTCTGCGGCTCGCTTAACACCATCAGCTAAAATATTACCAATACCTTTTCTATAAGCAATCATTTTAATAAGTTCAATATAACCATTAGTGTATCCCCAGTCAAGATTAATTTCTCCTAATTCCTCTTTACTTATAATTCCATCTTTATAAAGTGAAGTTATAAAACCTAAAATACTACCAAGTGATATTGTGTCAAGACCTAAGTTGTCTGCAAGATAATTTAATGTAGCCACATCATCTATGTTTCCTATACCGAGATTTGAACCTATTAAAGCTAATGTTTCATATTCTGGAGATTTTATAACTCTACCATGCACATTTATTTTTCTCTTGCAGACAAGTGGACATGAGAAACAAGAATACCTTTTTGCAAGTCTTTCCTTTACTCTTATGGTATTGATACCATCTGCAAACTCGAAGAAACCCGAAGTATAATCTCTTGTTGGTAATACTCCTGTATTATTTGAAAGATCAACTATTATTGGTGTGCCATCTGTTGAAGCCCAAAGATTTAAATCTGTTCGTACACTTTCTTTAATGAGTCTCATTACAGTTTCCTTGAATCTATCAGGATCATATAAATTAAAGCTAATAGTCTTTCCTTTTTTATAACTCTCAACCACTATAGCTTTTAAATTTTTTGAGCCCATAACAGCGCCAGGACCCCCACGTGCATGCAAATATTCTCCATCACCAACTATGCTTGCTATTCTAGAAAGATTTTCACCAGCCGGTCCTATAGTAAGGACAGATGCGTCTTTATCTTTAACTTCTTCTCGAAGAGCAATAACCGTCTCATGCGTACCCATTCCCCAAAATCGTCTAGCATCCTTTATTTCAATTCCATGCTCACTTATATAAATATAACTGGGATGTGATGATCTACCTTGTATTATTAGCATATCATAACCTAAAAATTTTAACTTAACTCCAAAATGTGACCCGCTATAGCTATCAAGTATTGTATTAGTTAATGGGGATTTTGTTATTAGAGGATATTTACCTGATAAAGGTGCTATCGTGCCAGTTAAAGGTCCGGTAGCAATTATAATCTTATTATCTGGTGATAAAGGGTCAACATTAGGCATTAATTCACTATATAAATATCTAATCCCAAGACCCTTGCCACCAATATATCTTTCAACCCAATCTTTTTGAAGATTTTCTATCTTGTACTTGTTAAGTGTAAGATCAATACGTAATAGTTTATCATTGAACCCATACATAGCTTAACTCATAAAAATGTAAAAATCTTAGTATTTATAATTTTTGGATCTAAATATGGAAAATATGCAAATAAACACATTCGTAGAATAAACAACAATTATGTTTCATTGTATATAGGGACTGTTTGCATAAGGCATCATCTCCAGTTAAGTACCAACGTAAAATCATGAAAACTTCAAACTTTTATAAAACTTACACTCTTTTATTTCATGGAGAAATTATAGTTCACAAGTACTATCAAGAATAGGGTTTTACGTATAGTTTTCGTAGTATTCTCTGATGAACTATGAGTGTCTTTAAAAGCTCTTAGAAATTATTAAGCAAGTAAAACTCTTTATAATAAGGTTCCATTAGAGAGCATGAGATACCTAGCATGTCTAAACACATGCAACATAACAATTAGTTAAAAGCAAGCAGAGAAGCAGTAGATTATATAATTAACATACCATAAACTATCAAAACCAGACATCTATATAGATGAGACCATGACAAAATTCAACGACAAACAATTTTTACCTATGAGAGACTTTATTCAAAAGAAGCACTATCTTACTTCCTAGTAGTACTAAGCTTAATATCTTCTTAAAGTTAATATTGAAAACATGCTTAAACATTAGTTAATGATACCCCTGATATTAGTGGACTTTGGCTTAGTTTATCATAGGTTAAGAACTTTTAAGGTTAAGGAATGTATTGAGCGTTACTTTAAAACACTTAAGGAGAGGCGCGTTTATAAAAATCTTAACGCTAGAGGTTTTCAAGGTGGAGATAACGGTTCAGACTCTTTTATATATTATCTCAGGATGTATCAAAGTTTAAGTATCCATCACTAGAATAATGAGCATACTTGTTAGTATTAATTGGAAAAAGTTTAACTTTATATATTTCTACATTCTAAATATTCCAGATCTAACATGAAATTAGATGAATTAGATTTAAATATACTTAGAATGTTACAGTATGATGCGAAATATCCTATTGAAAGGATGGCTACTAAGCTAGGGGTCTCTAAGTCAACTATTGCTTATAGGATTAAAAACCTAGAAGCATCAGGTATAATTAAAGGTTATCATGCATATTTAGATCCAGCGCGTCTCAACATGGATTATATTACTATAACATTTGTTCATGGAAGATATGGAAAAGATTATCATGTGGAACTTGGTGAGAAGA
>Ga0272445_1001975_pt1 | contig 14735 bp, 9 predicted proteins | sample YNPCB0031_FD_194404 | JGI IMG/M metagenome (GOLD analysis project Ga0272445, IMG submission 194404) | Hot spring sediment microbial communities from Yellowstone National Park, WY, United States - YNP-CB-003-1 | ecosystem: Environmental > Aquatic > Thermal springs > Hot (42-90C) > Sediment... | reverse complement strand
TTATAAACGTAAGAGACTTAATACCCATCGGTGTCCCCGAATTTCCGAGAACCGCAGAGCTCTGAACCACTAGACAACTAGCGGTGAGCTACTGCGGTGAGGAGGCTCGGGGGGTAGCATGATGAGCCACCTGCCAAGTAATTACAGCTACCCACAGATAATTACAGATCTTGGCAGGTGGTGAACGCTAGGGTAGACCATATACAACTTTACTTTCTTTAGCTGCATTAAAAATCTCTACAACTCTGTCTCTACTAGGAGCATTTCAACTATGTAAGCTAGTGCAACACTTATGTCAAGAACGTATCTCTTTGAGGATTTCACACAGCTTCTCCTCTTCCGTCTTCTCTTCCTCATGCAAAATCTTTTCAACAGTATCCCGGTCAACTCTTACAATAACCGGTTTAAGCGGCCTCAGCAACACTTCATTACACCTAATCTCAGCAACAACCTCAGATCTATACCAGCTTTAGTCCTCAGCTCCTTAAGCAGTATAACTATGCCTTTCTTTCTAATTTTCAAAATAAACAGTACTATAGATGAGTTACCAAGATATAGTGATATAGTGAGGTTAACTAAACTTAAAAAGTTAACCAGTCAAAGCTAAGTAAACATAATTCATGTTAGCCAAATCGTGAATAGCCTACGAGATTAAAAGAAGTGTCCTAGTCTTCTATTTCTGGGTTCTATGTATCCACGTTCTATCTGTACAATAATAGTCTTTAAGTTCCTTTCCTCAAGTATACGCTTTACTTCAAGCATTTCGCTAACTGTTAGTCTCTTCAGTTATCTTCTTCTTGATGTTGGGAGGTAGTCTAGCACTATATGCTTAGGTCTATCGAAGCAATTGTTTGCAGATAACAAAGAGCGTTCTTATCTGTTTGCCTTGTAACCTGCTACAGATAGTTGTGGATTCTGCGGAACCCAAGGTAAAAGCACTTCTCTACTTGTTTACAGCCCCGAATAGATGGGGGGCCAATGAATTGTCCAAGGAACCTCGCTCTTTAGGGTGGGGAGGAGGTCAGAGCATTAAGAGCTATTTAAAAACTGTCTAAGGATAATTGAAATTGTTTAAAAAGCAACAGCTTCACTAAGCAGATCTTCATATTTAGCCCTTTAATACTAAACTTTATATAGTAAAGGTTTTATTGGTATGCATAATGTGGCACTCTTAAAGAGATAGTTTCGATGCCACTCCGTGTTTATTTCATGGTACTACCAAGAGCTTTAGCAAGGCTCTATTGTTGAAGGTGGTTTTGATGTTATTGCGTATGTAACCATTGTTACCTCTGGTATCTCTCTAATTATTCTACTAGCAATTTTCTCTAGTACTTCATGTGGAATCTTGCTCCAGTCTGCTGTCATGCCATCTTCGCTTTCCACAATTCTTACTATTACAATGTATCCCACAGTTCTTTTATCACCCTTAACACCTACCCACCTATCCTCACCAACAGTGGCAAAAGCTTGCCAAATCCTTCTATAAAATCCTGCCTTGGCGAGCTCTTCTTCAACTATTTTAGATGCTCTTCTTACAACTCTTAACTTCTCCTCTGTTACCTCCCCTATGAGCCTGACAGCTAGGCCTGGCCCTGGAAATGGATGTCTGTAGACCCAACTCTCGGGAATCCCTAGAACGACAGCGATTTTCCTAACCTCATCTTTGTATAGATACTTTAGTGGCTCTATAACCTTAAGCCCAAGCCATTGAGGTAAGCCTGCTACATTGTGGTGGCTCTTAATCCTGTCTGCTCCAGGTATAAAACCACTTTCAATTACATCTGGGTATGTGGTTCCTTGGGCAAACCACTTAATACTCTTATCATTTTCAGCAATGTCCTTGAATATCTTAGCGAAAAACTCTCCTATAATTCTTCGCTTCTCCTCACAATCTCTCACACCCTTTAACGCTTCAAGAAACTCCTTAGAGGCATCTATGTATATCGGGTTTAAGCCCAGGCTTCTTAGCATGTTTAGCACAGCCTCAGCCTCACCCTCTCTCAGCAACCCATGATTTATAAACACAGTTACAAGCTTATCCCCAACAGCTTTCTTAAGGAGGAGTGCTGTAGCCGTTGAGTCTACACCACCACTAACGGCACATAATACCCTCTCTCCAGGCGGTATTGTATTTCTAAGCTCATCTACAATCATATCTATCATGTTCCCTAATACCCAATTTTGCTGGGCTTTTGCAATGCTGATTATAAAGTTCTCTAAAAATTTCTTACCCTTGGGAGTGTGCACAACCTCTGGATGGAACTGAACACCGTATACAGGCTTATCTCTAAGCCTAAATGCTGCTATGTACCCAGTTTCCACAGATCTTGCCAACACAACAGCTCTGTTCTTGGGAAGCTCGGCTACGTAATCGTTGTGGCTCATCCATACAAATTCTCTAATATTCCATCCATTGAAAATGGTATCTCTCTCCACAATTTCTATCTCCGTTTTACCATACTCGCCAAGACCCCTCTCAACCCTGCCTCCTATCATAGATGCTATGAGCTGGTGCCCATAGCAAATCCCTAGCACAGGTATGTCTAGCTCAAGAATCCAACTCCCCACCTTCGGAGCATTTTCAGCGTAAATGCTACTAGGTCCCCCAGAAAGTATTACTGCTCTTGGCTTTAACTCTTCAATAAGTTGCTGAGAAGCTTCTACATAGTTAACAATTTCGCTATAGATGCTCAATTCTCTAACCCTTCTAGCTATGAGATGTGTGTACTGTCCTCCAAAGTTAATTACAAGAACTGTATCAAAACTTCTTGAGCTACTCATAGGCAGAGCCTTAAACAGACTTTATATAAATCTTTATATAAATCTAGCAGTAAACATATGAGTGTATAAGGTTATCTATTTTTGTCCATGAGTACCTCAACCTCTCTCCATGAAACTTCCTCAATTCCTCTTGGTATTCCTTAGGTAGTAGAAAAGTATTTGTTACTAGTTTTAAACTGTAGATTCCAAGAGATACGCAATCCCCATTTTAATGCCATCAAAAGTTTAGCTGTGTATAAATTCTTATAAATTTGTATACTAAACTAAGTTATCTAGGATCATTTGGCGAATACCCGATGAAAAGGTTTATCTGTTCTATAACTTAGTAGTGTGCTTAGAGGTATAAAATAAGTTTTGTTATGTAGGTTAAATATCATGGTACATCATTACTTCTACTGGTGTTGGATATGAATTAACCCTCCTTGCTTCTTCTCTCTTAAGTTCTATGTATGCTTCTATTAGTTCCTTGGAAAAGACTGGCCTAAGCCACTCATTATCAGCCTCAAGCTCATCTAATGCTTCTTCAAGAGATCTTGGAAGCTCCTTTATGCCAAGATCCCTTCTCTTGTGAAGAGGCATTTTATATACATTTTCATCTATAGGATCCCCTGGATCTCTCTTCTTTCTAATACCGTCAAGCCCTGCAAGTAGGATTGCTGAGAATGCTAGATATGGATTTGCACTTGGATCAGGAGGTCTATACTCAATCCTTTTACTTGCATGGTTATTGCTATAAGCAGGGATTCTTATAGCTGCACTTCTATTAGCTTTACTCCACACTAAGTATACAGGAGCTTCATAGCCTGGAATGAGTCTCTTATAGCTATTTACTGTAGGACTTACAATTGCTGAAAGAGCTTTGCCATGTTCAATTAGTCCTCCAATGAAATATCTGGCGAACTGACTTAAACCTGCATAATCATCATTAGGATCATAAAACAGATTCTCATCCCCTCTCCATATACTGATATGAACATGCATACCACTTCCATTATCACCGTAAAGGGGTTTCGGCATGAAGATTGCTAAAAAGCCATTTTTATAAGCCAATGACTTTATAACATATTTAACTGTTTGTATAGCATCTGCAGCATATGTAGTGTTACCTCCTCTAAAGTTTATTTCATGTTGAGAGGCAGCAGCGACCTCATGATGTAACACTTCTACTTGAAGCCCAAAATATTTCTTCGAAATATCTCCAATCTCCATTTTGAGATTAATGAATCTATCCTTTGGGTGGGGAACGTAGTAACCATCCTTAGTTTTGTTAAATGGAGCTACACCTATCCAGCCACCTTCGTTACTAATTATCTCAAATGTCTGCTTCCATCCATCGACATGGACATGCATCTCGTTAAATATGAAGAACTCTAGCTCTGGTGATAAAAAGACTTTTAGACCATCAGCTCCGAGCATTTCATCAAGTTTCTGCGTCACCGACCTAGGGTCTTTTAAAAATCTCCCACTAGTTGTGTACACATCACATATAAATCTCCCTGACCCCTCTAACCATGGTAGTAAAGCAAATGTTGCTGGATCAGGCTTTAGATTTAAATCACTTTCTTCAATACCTGTAAACCCCTTTACACTACTTCCATCAAGTTTTCCTATGCCACTATCAAATACCTCAACACTTATTAGATGAGATGACACTAAAACTGTTCTCAAATATCCCACTAAGTCTGTAAACTGAAGCTCTACCCATTTCAGCTTCTTGACCTCATTTACAACACTATCTAAGTCCTTATACTCTAAGTACATATATGTTCACACGGAAAAATAACCACCTTAGCCAGATTTATAAAGATATCTAATTTGTATCATGGACAAATGTTTCTAATACTACATGGATACATAGTTTAAAAGATCACAACAATATAGATGATTTACAAAGATTTCGGTGGACAAATGTTTATACTAACTTATACTGGGTAAAATCTTTAATACATATTAGATTGTCTAATACGTATTTATACTGGGGTTACATATCTAGGCTAAGCTAAATTTAGTGGGCGATTAATCAATGAAACAAGTGACAACAAATTATATCATTATTGATAAGTATTTCCCTCCTATAGGAGATTCCTTAGGTTTCTGGAGTCATCAAAAGATTGAGGAAATAAGATATGCTGTGATTAATAGTGTTGAAAAGATTATGTTATCTGTTTCGAGGAAAGGTAGGATTTTGGATAGGCTTTGTTTAAGAGATTTACGGGAAGAGGAAATAATGCAGTTTGTTAAGGAACTTGGTGTAAATGGTATAGATAAGCTCGACGTTGATGTGGGAATAAATTTTGCTGGAAAACACCTCTCCTTACCTATATACCTAGGCGATATGAGTTTTGGTGCACTAGCAAAATATCCTAACATAGCCTTAGCAGAGGTAGCCGATAAAGCAAATGTTGTTGTAGGTGTTGGTGAAGGAGGTCTTCATCCAGATGTTGGAATGCATGAGAATATTGTTGTGCAGTGGGCTAGTGGGCGTTTTGGTATAGATAGAAACATGTTGAAGAAGGGATTAGCAGTAAACATAAAGATTGGACAGGGAGCGAAGCCTGGTATTGGAGGTCATTTGCCAGGCGAGAAGGTTGTTAATGAAATTGCTAAGGTAAGGAAAATACCGCCAGGAACTGAAGCTCTAAGTCCTGCACCACATCATGATATATACAGTATAGAGGATTTGGCTCAGAGGGTTAGAATGCTTCATGAGCTTACAGGTAAGCCTATTTTAGTAAAGTCTGCAGCAAGCAATCAGATAGGGTTTATTGTTGTAGGCATTGCTAGGTCAGGGGCCCTAGGAGCTATAGTTGATGGTGCTGGTGCTGGAACGGGTGCTGCTCCAAGAATAATTAGGGATCATGTCGGACTTCCAATAGATTTCGCTATTCCTGTTGCTGATAAGTTGTTGAGGGAGAATGGAGTGCGTGATGGTTTTATCCTGATAGGAGGTGGTATGATTTCCTCTGGTAGTGACATATTTAAGTTGCTACTGCTGGGTGCGAATATGGCTAATGTGGCTACGGCTGTTCTTATAGCAATGGGTTGTATAATGTGTCATCAATGTAATACAGGTAATTGTCCTGCTGCCTTAACAAGTAGCTTAACTATAACTAGAATGATAGATGTAAAATGGGCTATTGGCAATGTCCTTAAATGGCTTAAGGCTGTTGAGAGAACATTGAAGGTGTTAACATATCTTCTTGGTGAAAGTAGTTTGCAAAAACTTGTTGGTAGAAGGGATTTGCTGGAGTTATATAATGCGGATGATAAGGTGTGTGAAGTGATAGGAGTTGAATGTGCTGAGCCTGGGGCTATTGCTTGGTATAAAGATTATGATGAGTTTTTCGATATCCCTCGCGAAATAATTGAATTTGGTAAAACACCTGTTGTTGGCATGGGAGGCATAGTACCTGGCTACACAACACCTGCAGAAAGACCTATTGACCTACTTAGAATAGAGGCTGCACAAGTAACTAGACCTCCTGTAGATCCCTATAGAGAGGAAATAGATTTAAGAATAACTACAAGCAGTGGAAATGTGTATGAAGCACCTATAGCTGTACCATGTATAGATGAAGCACTTACCGAGGCGGCATCGGCTTTAGGAATTCCTACTGAATGTGACCTTGCAAATAGTCCTAGTGCCGAAGTTGTACCCCCAGGCATGTACCCATCCAAAAATGCCACTACAATTATTATAGACGAAACCTTGAGGCCGCATCCCATGCAAAGACCGTTTCTTGAGGAATGGGTTGTAAAATTAGATGAACTGTTTTGGAAAAGCATGTTGAGAGGTAATGTAACGATTGTAGCTTCCGGACTTCTCAGACATGGTGCAGATATATATAAAATGATTGCATTAGGGGCAGATATTGTTGTCCCCAAATTCTTATTTCACAGCTTATACAGAAAGGTACAAAGAGAACCAAGAATTAGAAGAATAGATATTTATGAGAGCATATTAGTTGAATTAATGTGGGAGCTAAGGCTATTGATGGGGGCAGGTGGAGTTACAAGCATTAAAAGTCTTAACGGAAATAGGTGGTTGCTTAGAAGTCTTGATGGCTTTATTTCAGAGATTTTAGGTGTTGACATGGCTGGGAGATGATGGCATATGTGTGGAATTGGTGGTATTGTTAGCTTAGGTGGAGAAATACCGTTCAATACTATATTAAACATGATAGCTTCTATGAAGATGAGAGGTACGGAGCACGGTGCCGGCTTTGCTGCTTATAGCCCTGCCAAAGATGAGTTAGTTAGATTCAGATTCTTTGCTAAAGAGAATGATGTTAATGTTCTCATCACTCGTTTAAATGAATATATCTATATTGATAGAGCAAATAAAATAGCACAATTGAACAATGATATAGCGGCTTTTGAAGCTTTTATCAAAAGTTATCCTCCACCAGCTGTTTATAAGTTGGTGTACGTATTTCAAGCAGCACGATATCTTGAGATTTGGAAAAGTATTGGCTGGCCTTATAGCGTAGCAGAGGTTTATAACTTATGGACTAAGAGTAGCTGTGCGTGGCTGGGTCATACAAGGTATCCTACAAATAGCCCTGGCTTTAAACCGTGGCTAGCACATCCATTTAGTTATGGTGAGATTGCTGTGGTTCACAATGGTGATTTAAGTAGTTATGGCATTAACAAGAGGTTTGTAGAATATGTATTGGGTATTGAAAACTTTACGGGAAATGATAGCGAGGTTATAGCCTACATCCTATCAATGCTCTTAAATGATGGACTTTCAGTCGAAGAGGCAATAGAGACTTTAATTAGTGGTGAAAAACTGCATTGGGCAAAGCTTGACGGCCCCTTTGCTGTTATATTTATCTATGGCACTTCAAAGGGTCCTATTTTTGGAGCTTTCATTGATAAACATCATCTAAGGCCTCTTTATGTATCCATAGATAATGATGTTGTTTATATCGCTAGTGAGGCGGGCGCAATAAAATCTGTTAATCCCAGCTCTAAACCTCGAATGCTATATGGCGGTGGATTTATCGTGATATACTATGATGGAACTAAGATAATTAGGGGCCTTTCAGAGTATAGAGATTATGATGTTGTTCAAATCCCAATTGACGCTATTGACGCTAATGACTATGAAGATACCGCATCACTGAATAAAGCCATAGAATTCTCCTTAGCAAGTAGAGGCTTTGCCCGTGTGGTTAATCTGAAGGGCCATAGATATGTTGCAAATGGTTTAGGACCTGGTAAACTAGAATTATATGGAGTTGTAGGTAACGCTAGCTTAAATGTTGTTGAGGGTGTTGAAGCTAGGATATATGGATTAGCGCAGGAGGATTTAGGTGACTGCGCTACTAACTCCACAATAATTGTTTATGGTAATGTTGGCGATTCAGCAGGTCAGGCAATGAGAAGTGGCAAGCTTTATATAACAGGAAGTGCTGGTAATAGACTAGGGGTTCAGATGAAGGGAGGGGTAATAGTTATTAAGAACAGCGTTGGCGATTATCTTGGTGAATACATGGCGGGAGGCACTATTCTAGTACTAGGTGATGTGGGAAAGTATATAGCAAGTGGGATGGTTGGAGGAAAGATATTTGTAAAGGAATGTATACCACTAAATAATATAGGCAAGGCACCACCAAGAAGCCTCTTAATGCGTTACATTGAAGCGCTCGCAAGAAGAGGCCTTCTAAATATAGAAGAAGAGGTTAAGACATTGAAAGACCTAGATTTCTATAACCTAGTGAGGATTCTTGGTTCTGAATTTAATAAACTTTCAAAATTGTGGGGAGTTCTGCATGTTGGTTATCCCATTGCGGAATGTAGGTATCTAAGCGATAGCGAAAAAGATGAGATTAAGCATATTGTTGAAGGATACAATAAAGCTGTTGAGACTGTGAAAGAATGCATAGATATAGAAGAGCTGTTTTCATATAGGTTCACAGTAATTAGACCAGCTAAGTACTGACATGAAGCTCTGATAACAGACATCACTTAAAATAATATCAACAAAATAATATGGTACAATGCATTAAGAGTCTTCTTAATCTAAATCTAAGCATTTCCAAACACCTATTTTGACTACGTCTATTCTATTTGAGAAAATATTGATTAATTTTTAGTAATTAGAATTTATGTACATGATAAAAATTAGGAAACCTATATTAAACATAGTTCAACATCTTTGTAACTTTAAGTAAAAGTCTATTATTAATATAAAGACTATTGATTCTCAGCAGTGTTAGTTTTAGTTAATATTCGATAATTTGATAAAAATTAGTCATACAATAATATGATGTATATGGCTAGGTCTTCTAAACTTGTGCTCAGGGAATCAGATCCTGTAGATCCGCTACATAAAGATGAAAACATAAATACTTTTTCTCAACAATTGATTTTTACATTGCTTATGTCAAATATCGGTTAAGCAGTAGGATGCTCTAGGGCTTTATATGGGCATGTTCGCCTCTTCTTCGGATTCCTCAATTTTCATATCCTTAACTACGGTAATGATATGAGTGTATTAATCGATACGCATTTACTACATCCTCCTGACTACTCCTCTTCATTAAAAACTTAAACCTTTTTATGATCCCAGCTAATAGCATTGATATTATGCTTCTTATCTTCTAAAGCTTCGTAAAGTAGCTAGTATACTAATGATTATTTACATTATAGTTGATAGGAAATCGTGTATATTTAGAAAGTGTTAATTTAGATGATCAGCAGATACGATGTAACAACAAATTCAAGTATTCTTAAAGTATCTCTATCCAAGTTATACCTGACACTCACTCCTACTTCCTTAGGCTCTGGCATTGCTTAGAAAGTTTTGTATGTTGATTATTAAGTATTTTATATCATGGATAGAGAAGCACTGTTCTCTCTTAGTCTGCTTGTTATTGAGTTTACAACTGAAAGTCTTGCCTTTAAAGTAGAGATGAAGAAAAGCTTATAAATAGCTTTAGCCGTCGTAGTAACCCTTAAGCACCTGGATGCAGGGAGTGTAACCATGTAAACAAGCTGAGATGTGGGGGAGTTCTGATCCCTTGAATGTTCCTCGAATGACAGATGTAAAACCAAATAGATGAAGAGAACCAATGAACTGTCCAAAAATCTCGCCTTTAGGGTAAGGAGAAGGTTGGAAAGCATACCATATAGACGCTGTTTTTATCCACATACTTGTAACCATGTATAGTAGTTGTTGACCTTTAAAGCCACTGCTCTCTCTATTTATCTCTACATCGTACAAGTAGTGCAAATAATCATCAGTTCTTCCTATTGGCTGACGAATTCTGCTATATAATAAATATACTGAGAAATTGTAGCTCAGTTCTCACTTTATAGAACATAATAGCTTAATGCCCATGTTATCAATGAACTAATCCAATAAATAACTTACGTGTTTTCTTATTCAATACTATACGTAATAGATATCGACTATATAACTAATGTGACATACAATCAGATCTGCATAACTGGTGCTAAGAGACCCTATTCCTTGAGTTTGTTACACAATTAAATCTTTCTATTCTAAACATTTTAGTACGACTTCTGTTCGCGTTATTTTTCAAGTTTATTTTCCACAGAAGCTCACAATCTGTTGTGAAGTTCTATATTGAAATTCAAGGCCTCCCTGGGTATGTAGAATATTCATGTGAATACCTAGGCGATATTTATAGTGAAATCTTAATGTGTGTATAAAATGTATATAGCAGGAAGTAGATACTTTCTCGTTCCTCAAGTAAGGTATTTTTAGATGGAGTAAGTGTATACAGTTCCTTAGGTAAGGAATGTATGAGTGAAGGTGAAGATGTTAAACAGTTAGTGGAGAACTTGAGAATATATTGAATATTTGAAAGAATGGAAGAGAAACCTGTTGTAGAAGTAGGTAAAACTGTTGTAGAAATCATTAAGTTACCGAAAAGAGAGATGAAGAAATGTTCTGAGCTAGAGGGGTTATCAATTCATTTAAGGCTTAGGGATAGTTTTAGAGATATATTTATAGAGTCTTTTGAAGAGCTAGACGATGTAATTAAAGTTCTCTTAAATAAGAAAATTGTTGATATCGTGAAAGTTATTGATGAGCTGATTAAGAAGAAAAGTATTGTTGAATATGAGCTTTAACAAGTTCTTCGATGTAGAATCCACGTAAGTACGTAATTATTGATTAGTGTTGTTATAGTTGAAGAAGCTTTTAATTTTCTTAGTTCATTAACATCTTAGTGTAGATCATGTTTGAGGAGATTTCAGAGTTTGGATTTGGTAGTGAATGGATTGAAGTTGTTAAAGATTTGTTAAAAGGTCTAGGTGTTAGATTTGAGGCTGAAGAAAGTGTAAGAATACATAGAGATGATATCGTTATAGAGATCTCTGAGAAAGATAGGAAATTTGTTGTATCTGTTAATCTCGAGATTCCTAAGTATATAGGTTTAGAGGATCTTGATAGATATGCTAAATCTTATAGAGATTTCCTCGAAATTATTGCAAAAACAGGTTTAGAACCTTTCTACGAACTTGATGCAAGTATTGGTTACACATTTCTAAGAGCGTTGATAGAGATTCAGAATCTAGATAAACTGCTGGAGATGCTTAAGAAAGTCTTAAGCTAAATTTGTTTTTCAAGGTTCTGATAATCAATTCTAGTTCTTTCATAACTAGTAGCTACATCAACAGTATTGTTAATTATGTTTCCACGTTATTGAACATTTATATATCTTAAAGAATTCATAACATATTTACAGCATATTCGGTAACTGAATAGTTTATGTGGTGAATGTTTTTGAAGATTGTTTTAACGGCACCAGCAACAGAGATGAGTGAATATAATAAGAACCCAGCTATTGCTTTTGTTTCAGCTTTCTCTAAACCATTCTTTGTGCCTAGGGAGTTTCTCCTTGAGAATATGTATAGACCTGTTGAACGAGATCAAGATTTCAGAGCCAAGTTTGCTCCTCTTGGTTTGAGAAGAATTGAGGCTTCTCTCATACAGTCTGGTATTTTTAGAGAAGATGAGGTGGCGGTTGTTCATCCAGATGATCTGGAGGAGGTGATTAGAGAAGATACAAAGGTTGTGGGTATAGGTGCAAAAGATCCTCTAGGACTTGGATATGTATCACTTACATACTCAGTTCTTCTAGGTCTCGGCGAGCCTATGAATAAGTTCGAGTTCTTCAAATTGGTAAAGATTTTGAAGAAGCTTAGGAAGAAGTATAGGTTTAGGGTAGTCCTAGGAGGGTCAGGTGCATGGCAAATCTATATGTATGGAGATCCAAGGTCTCTAGGAATTGATGTGTTAGTTGATGGCGAAGGTGAAGTAGTAGCCCCATCTATATTCTATAGGCTATCTGTAGGCGAAGATGTTGAGAATTATGTTAAAGGTTTAGCTACACCTGTTGAGAAGATCCCTTGTATTAAAGGAGCTTCTATATATGGAGCAGTAGAGTTGACGAGAGGATGTGGACGAGGGTGTGCTTTCTGCAGCCCTACAATGCAGTTGAAGAGGGATATAGCTATAGAGAAGATTTTAAAAGATGCTGAGGTAAATCTTGCGAATGGTCAGGATCATCTCCTCCTTGTTACAGAAGATATATTCTTATATGGTACGAAAACACCTTGGGAACCTAACCCAAGCACATTAATTAAACTTGTAGATAGTTTAACAGAGTTAAAACGTAGAGGTTTAAAGTATATACAGATAACACATCTAAATCTTGCAGCAGCTCTATATAGGAAAGATGTTCTCGAGTACATAAGCTTCAAACTCTACGAATTCTCATGGCTTAAACTCCGCGGGAGATATGTTTTAACAACAGAGGTCGGAATAGAAACTGGTTCTCCTAAACTATTAGAGAAGTATATGCGTGGAAAAGTTTTGCCTTATAAACCAGATGAATGGCCTAAAGTAGTGCTCAACTCTTTAATTAATTTAGAGGAATATAATTGGGTTCCGTTAGCAACAATAATAGTTGGATTACCTAGTGAAGATATTGAAGATGCGTATCAAACACTTAAACTAGTTGAATCTATAGATGAACACGGTCTTAGAACATTCCTAGTACCACTGTTATTCGTACCTCTAGGCAATTGTGCTCTTAGAGATCAAGCTTTTAGAACATTTAACGAATTATCAGATATACAGATAGAGATATTCGCTAAATCTTGGAAACACAACATGAAGTACTGGAGTGTAGATCACTTCAAAAGCTACAAGTATTTGCATAGAGTATTGCTAAGAATATTGATGCATCTCTATGGGGCTACTGTTGCGAAAAGATATCGCTGGAGGAAGAAGGTATACGACGAAATTCGTAACGAAATTCTAGAGTGTCTCAGTAAAAACATAAATGTAGAAGAATAACATATATAACAGGTTGTGGATATTAATCGCATGTACATGTACAGAGATTCAAGATCTGGATATAGTTGAGTAAATTCTTTTCTCGTAGTGTATCTAGAACGCTCGATGTCTCTTCGTATGGTATAGCGTAGAGAGTATTAGCAATTTTAACACCTTTAGCAACATATATCAAACCTTTCGATCTATACCTCCTACCTTTGATAGTAACAGTTGTACCATTCATAGCTTTGTATATCCTAGACTTGATATTTCTTGGAGTGCTATCTAGAACTTTAAGTAGTACAAAACCTGAACATTTCATTGTTTAACAACCTCTTCAAGACATAGATCTTCTCTACACCTAACACTACTCTCACTCAGAATACTCGAGATAGATTTACCTCTCTTAATCATCTCTATAATGTTCTTCAAAATATTTTCGCGAGCTCTTAACAACGTCTTTACACATTCAATGTAATCCATACCACCCTCACTCTTAAACTTCTTAAGGATCTTCTCTACACATTCATCTATATGTATAAGAGCTGTTGTAGCATGTTTCAATGCACACCATATGCTTTCCCACGAAGACCTCAAATCTTGTGATCCACTTTTAACAGTCTCTAGCTTCTCTAAAAGAAACATTACCTGTCCTACCAATTTCCTCTGCTCTCTAAACATATCAACTATATCTCCAAACAACGGAGCTCCTATATAGGAATCAGATTCAAGTAGATGTTGTTCAACATGATTTAGATGACCTATAGCGTAGAGGAATTCTACTAAAAGAGCTTCTTCCCAAACAGCTAACGAACTCTTAACCACATTACCGCTCGACTCAGTTTTGTTTAACTCTATACTATCTGTTTTCATAGACCTAAACCCAATTTTTATGCCTACCAAATCATAAAACTTTAGATCTTACAGTGTTTATATGCTTTACTATATATTGAGATAGAATTCGAGGAGGAATACGCGATTAAATAGAGGGTAATGAAAATAAAAAAGATCTGTCTTTGGGTTAACAATAATGTTCTGCAGTATTTTTGCTAGGTATAGCTATGCTTATTAATGGTAGTAGTGTTAGGGAGAGTATTATCGATGGTATGAAGGCGTAGTATGTCCATGGAAACCTGAATCCTCCGTAAGCACTTACAGCTATTGCTACAATAAAACTCGTTATCATAGATACTAGAGCTCCTAATGCTGATGCTTTTCTCCAGAATAAGCCGTAGATAATAGGTCCTACGAGAACTGTAGATATGATAGAGGTTGTGACTCCAAATAATGTTATAAGCATCTCTGGAGGTTTTAAAGCTGGTATAGTAGTGGTTATACCTATAGCTAGCGTAGTTAATCTAAAGAATAGCACTTCGTTCCCTGGATTTCTTGACAATAATCTTGCAGTACTATCTCTAGCTATATGTGTTAACGTGTTTAAGATAGCTGATAAAGTTGACATAGATGCTGATAGTATAGCTATAACGAGTAGTGTGTCGAAACCTTTGGGTAGGATAGTTTTTGTAAAGTATATAAACGCGTGGTCAGGGGTAGCGATGCTATTCCTCAAGATAATCCTCATAGTTGCAGACGCAATATTTAGCGATAGTGTTAATATTGCTACAGTTGCTGTAGA
>Ga0272445_1001972_pt1 | contig 14778 bp, 14 predicted proteins | sample YNPCB0031_FD_194404 | JGI IMG/M metagenome (GOLD analysis project Ga0272445, IMG submission 194404) | Hot spring sediment microbial communities from Yellowstone National Park, WY, United States - YNP-CB-003-1 | ecosystem: Environmental > Aquatic > Thermal springs > Hot (42-90C) > Sediment... | reverse complement strand
GCACTGAGGATCAAACCCGCTAAGAGCACCCGCCGCAGCATGGCTCACCCCCTCAGAAGGTGAAGGTCCAGCCCACGGTGAAGGAAGCCAGCCCGCCCACCGGCGCGGAGAGCCCCACTTCCACCGTGAGGTTCGCCATAATGGGGAGGGAGAAGTCCGCGAGGATCCGGCTTAGACCGAACAGGGTGCCGCCCGCGCGCTTGAAGTACGCGGAAAGACTAAGCTGCCACTTCCCTCCGCAGCAGCCTGCGCCACAGAAGCCCAACGCCACGTACTCGTATTCGTCGTTTTGGAAGATGTCCTTCTCGAGAATCTCCTCGACCTTGGCCGCGTCGAAGGCCGTGAGGATCTCAAGGTAGTTGCATTCGGCAAGATCGCAGCGCACCTTGAACCCGTAGATCTCGATCCCTCGGACTGTTCCGGGCTCTTGGAAGTTGGCGTCGCCGTAAACCGTGAAGCAGCCGGTAATCCCCTCCCACTTGGGTTTAATCGCTACGGTCTTCTCCGTAGTGGTGAAGGTCACGCTCGCATCGAAGGAGATCCCACAGCAAATGGGGATGGATTTGAGGGTGGCGGAGAGCTCATCAAACCCTTCCTTCGTGAAGGAGAACCCGAGATCGAGGGAGATCCCGCAGCAGAGGGGCACGCCCTCCGCGGAGAGTTTCAGGTAGCGGAACTCAAACCCGCCGGGGAAGGGATCCACGGGGAAAGTCTTCGTGTAGGTGCCGACGCCGGTGTAAACCAGGGTGAAGTCCTGCTTGCGGGCGCCAAAACCCAGTTCTCCGGAAATTTTGAGGCCGTTCAACTTGTACCCGAGCTCCAGGACTGTCCCTCCCGAAGGCCCACCCGTGAACACGTACGGGGGGACGTTCGGTCCTACCATTGCCGACCAGAAGGTCAGGTCGATCCCAGAGAGGGTCAGGGTCGTCTTACCCAGGGCGTAGAGGAAAGCCGGGGCCAGCGGGCCAAAGAGGAGGGTCCACTCGGAGGAAACCGGCCCAAGCTCGCCTTGAGCCGAAAGCGTCTGCCAGACCCAGCCGTCGGTCCCGAAGAACTCCGCCTTCCCTCCCACCTTCCATCCGGCCACCGTGCCGAAAAGTTCAAACTCCGTGGAGCTCAGGGCCACCGGTGGAGGAAGGAGGGAAATTTTCGCGGACCAACTGCCGCTTAGGGTCTGCCCAAATGCCAATCCGCTAAAGAGGAAAAGGGCAAAAAGAACTCTGCGCACCATTCAACCTCCTTCCCTCGCCAAACTTTTCGACAGGCCTTTTTTCCGACCACCACCTCCTTTTGTGCCTGAGTTTGCCTGCATTATAGGGCGAAAGGGACGCGGGCGTCAACAAAAAGTGACAAATGTCCCAAAATTTGGCGGATGGGGGAAGAAGGAATAGCATGGGGGTGCCATGCGGGAGGCCATGCTCTGGGAGGAAGCGGGCGAGGGCCGGGTGCGCTGCAGACTCTGCGCCCACCGCTGCCTCATCCCGGCCGGCGGCCGGGGGGTCTGCATGGTCCGGGAAAACCGCGGCGGAAAGCTCTATTCCCTGGTGTACGGCCGCCTCGTCTCCCAAGCCCTCGATCCCGTGGAGAAAAAACCCCTCTTCCATTTCCTTCCCGGAACAGGAACCCTCTCCATCGCAACGGTGGGCTGCAACTTCCGCTGCGACTTCTGTCAGAACTACGAAATTTCCCAATTCCCTCGGGAACACGGCGGCCGCATTGTGGGCGAGGAAGCAGAACCCCAGGAGATCGTGGAAGCCGCGAAGGAAACCCAGGCCCGCTCCATCTCCTACACCTACACCGAGCCCACGATCTTTTTTGAGTTCTGCCGCGATACCGGGATCCTTGCCGCGCAAGAAGGGATCAAAAACATTTTTGTCACCAATGGCTACATGACCGAGGAAGCCCTCGAGGAGGCCAAGGGATGGCTTCATGCGGCCAACGTAGATCTCAAAAGCTTTTCCGAGGATTTTTACCGCCGCTTTTGTGGGGCTTCCCTCCAGCCCGTTTTGGACACGATCCGCCGCATGTGGGAGGCCGGGATCTGGGTGGAGGTGACGACCTTGGTCATCCCTGGCCGGAACGATTCCGAAGCGGAGCTGCGCTGGATCGCGGAGTTTTTGGCGGGGATCTCCCCGGATATCCCTTGGCATGTTTCCCGGTTCGTTCCCGCCTACAAAGTTTGGGACATCCCTCCCACACCGGTGAGCACGCTGCGGAAAGCCCGGGAAATCGGGCTTTCCGCGGGCCTCCACTTCGTCTACATGGGAAATGTTCCCGGTGAAGGTGAGGACACCTTTTGCCCCTCCTGCGGAAAGGTCCTCATCAAGCGCTACGGTTTCTACGTCCTGAAAAAAGATCTTCAGGAGGGCCACTGTCCCCATTGCGGCGCGGCCATCCCTGGCGTTTGGATTTAAACGCGCTTGCCCGTTGAGGAAGCCGAGCTCCAGGGCTAGAATTTACCGGCAAAATGGAGAAAAGACCGCTGGGCACGCCTTGGAATCTCCGGCTCATCACCTTCCTCTTGGTGCTGGGCCTGGTGGTGTTTTTGTTGGTGCAGCTTTTCCAAAGCGGCACCACCGGCCGCGTGAATACGTTCAGCTACTCGCACTTCTTGGACCAAGTCCGCGCCGGACGCGTAGCGGAAGTCGTGATCCAGGGCTCGAAAATCGAGGGCGTCCTCCGCACCGGCGAGCGCTTCACCACCCAGGGCCCGCCCGAGGGTTCCACGGCCTATAGCGAGCTCCTCCAGCTTCTTCAGGCGGGCGGGGTAGCGATTCAGTTCCAGTCCTCCTCCACGGGGAGCTGGTTCCTCACCCTTTTGGGCTATGTGCTTCCCGTGATCCTTGTCATCGCCTTCTGGAGCTGGATGATGCGGAGGATGCAGGGCACCAATGCCTTCACCTTCACCCAATCCCGGGCAAAACTCGTGACCAAGGAATACACGAAGGTGACGTTCAAGGACGTGGCCGGAATCGATGAGGTTTTGGAGGAAGTGCGGGAAATTGTGGAGTACCTCAAAAACCCCGGTCGCTTCGCTCGGTTGGGCGCAAAAATCCCAAAAGGCATCCTCCTTGTGGGCCCTCCGGGAACGGGGAAAACCCTGCTGGCCCGGGCCATCGCGGGCGAAGCCGGTGTCCCTTTCTTCTCCATTTCCGGCTCGGATTTCGTGGAGATGTTCGTGGGCGTGGGCGCGGCCAGGGTCCGGGACATGTTCCAGAAGGCCAAAGCCAACGCGCCCTGCATCGTCTTCATCGATGAGCTCGATGCAGTAGGCCGGAAACGCGGGGCAGGGATCGGAGGGGGACACGACGAGCGCGAGCAGACCCTGAACCAGCTTTTGGCGGAGATGGACGGGTTTGAGGGCGATACCGGGGTCATCGTCCTTGCCGCCACAAACCGGCCTGACGTTTTGGATCCTGCTCTCCTTCGGCCGGGAAGGTTCGACCGAAAAATCGTGGTTCCGCCGCCGGATTTGCGCGGCCGTGAGGCCATTTTGCGCGTGCACACCCGCAACAAAAAGCTCGCTCCGGATGTGGACTTGGCCGTTTTAGCCCGCCGCACCCCGGGCTTCGTCGGCGCGGACCTGGAAAACCTCTGCAACGAAGCGGCCCTCTTGGCAGCCCGCAAAAACAAAACGGCCATCGAAATGGAGGATTTCGAAGAGGCTTTGGACCGCGTCCTCACCGGACTTGCCCGAAAGGGCATGTACATTCGCGAGGAGGAGCGGACCCGCATCGCCTACCATGAGGCCGGGCATGCCCTGGTGAGCAAACTCGTTCCCCACGCGGACCCGGTGATCAAAATCACCATCATCCCCCGCTCCATTTCTCTCGGGCACGTGGTGAACATGCCGGAAGAGGACCGGTATTTGCGCACGAAAGCGGAGCTCATGGACCAGCTCACCGTCCTTTTGGGAGGCCGGGCGGCGGAGGAGGTGGTCTTCGGCGACCAGACCACCGGAGCTGCAGAGGACCTAAAACAAGCCACGGAGATCGCCAAGCGCATGGTCGTGGAATACGGAATGAGCGAGGAGCTCGGGCCTTTGAGCCTTGGAAAAGAGCGAACGAACATCTTCCTCGGCGAGGAGATCGTGAAGAGCGACGAGCACTCCGAGGAACTCACCGCTTCCATTGACCGGGAGATCCGCCGCTTCGTGATGGAGGCGTACGCCCGGGCGAAGGACTTGGTGAGCCGCTACCGAACCGCTTTGGATCGGCTGGCCCAGGAGCTTCTCAAGCGGGAGACCCTCGACAAAGAGGACGTGGACAGGATCCTCGCCGATCTCATTCCCCAGCCGGTGGGATGAGGGTCGCCATCCTCGGCTCCACCGGCTCCATTGGCCTTCAGGCCCTCGAGGAAATCCGGCGCTACCCTGAGCATTTCCAGGTGGTGGCCCTCGCCTGCGGGAAAAACGTCGAGCTTTTAGCTTCCCAAGCTAAAGAATTCGGGGTTAGAGAATTAGGGGTTGCCGATCCCGAGGACGCAAGAAAACTCGAAAAGATCTTGCCAAAAGTGCGGGTGCGCCACGGTCCCGAAGGCCTCGCCGAGCTTGCCTCCCTTCCTGAGGTGGATCTCGTCCTCAACGCCGTGGTGGGCGCCGTTGGAATTTTTCCGACTCTCAGCGCTTTGCGCGCCGGAAAACGCCTGGCTTTGGCGAACAAGGAATCCCTCGTGGTGGGAGGGCCCATCGTCCTGCGGGAAAGGAGGTTCACCGACCAAATCATCCCCGTGGATTCCGAACACGCTGCCCTCTGGCAGCTTTTCCTGGGCGCAAAAAGGGAAGAGGTGGCGAGGATTTGGATCACCGCTTCCGGAGGCCCGTTCCGAAACCGAAGGGAGGAGGAATTGGCCCAGGTTACGCCGGAAGAAGCCCTCCGCCATCCCACCTGGAAGATGGGGCCGCGGATCACCGTGGATTCCGCGACTTTGGTGAACAAGGCCTTCGAGGTGATCGAGGCGCACCACCTTTTCGGATTCCCATGGGAAAGGATCGGGGTTTTGTTGCACCCAGAAAGCGTGGTGCACGCCCTTTTGGAATTGCAAGACGGCTCGGTCCTCGCCCAGATGGCCACGCCGGACATGCGCATCCCGATCCGCGCTGCCCTCACGTACCCGGAGAGGCTTCCCCCGCCGATCCCTCTTCCGTTGCCCGGCCTTTCCCTTCATTTTGAGGAAATCCCGCGGGAAAAGTATCCGGCGTTTTGGGTCGTTCTCGCGGCAGGAAAAGAGGGGGGAACGGCGCCGGCGGTGGCCAACGCCGCGGATGAGGTTTTGGTCCAGGCTTTCCTCGAGGGCAAAATCCCATTCCCAGCCATTGCCCAAGGGCTTTCCTTTGTGCTTTCCCAGCACAAAAACGGGCCGGCAGAAGACCTGGAGGCTATTTGGGAAGCGGATCGCTGGGCGCGGAAGATGGCCCTGATGTTTGTGGCAAAACATCCCCGCGGTGGATAAAATCACGCCCGCTATGCTCACCAGTAAACGCGTCGTTTACGGTTTGCGGATCCTTTACGATTTGGCGAGCTCTGCGGAAGGCTTTCAGTCCGCGCACACCCTGGCCGGCACCTATCAGGTTCCTGAGGCTTTCCTGCGCCGGATCCTCATGGATCTTCGGCGGGCAGGTTTTGTGGAGGCCCAGAAGGGCCGGGTGGGCGGATATAAGCTCGCGCGCAGGCCCGAGGAAATCAAGGTGAAGGCGGTGGTCCAAGCCCTGGAGCCGGAGGCCATGGAATTGGTCTTCGGAAGGGTGCGGGGCCGCGGGGCGAACCTGCAACCGGTGAACAAATCCTGCCCCACTTGGCCGTTCTGGGAGCGCCTGGAATCCGTCTTCCTGGCGGAGTTGGAGCGGGCAACATTGGCCGATCTTCTGCGCCAGGGAAAAAGGAGCTAGGGTGAAGCCCTCTGCGGAGGAGGTTCGCGCCGTCCTGCGGGACCGGGTCTACGACCCGGAATTGGGGATTAACGTCGTGGACCTCGGGCTCATCTACGACGTGCAAGTGGAGGAGGACCGGATCGTGGTGGACATGACCCTCACCACGCCGGCCTGTCCTCTGGCCGCGAGCCTCCCCGCAGAGGTGGAGCAGGTCCTGCGGGAACGGTTCGAGGGCTACGACGTGGAGGTGAACCTGGTCTGGGAGCCGCGGTGGACGCCCGAGCGCATGTCCAAAGAGGCCCGGGAAATGTTCGGGGCCTGACCCAGGATTCGTGTAGCCTCTGCGGGAAGAAGGGAGAACGGCGCTGCCCAGCCCTCGACCGCTGGATTTGTAGCACCTGCTGCGGAAAGGAGCGGGGTCGCACCCTCCGCTGTCTTCCTGACTGCCCCTATCTCCTCGAGGCGGAGGCCCGCTGGCGGGAGCGCCGAAGCCGCGAGCTCCAGGAGGCTTGGGCCACCTGGGAAAAGAAAAATCCCGAGCTTCCCTGGCCGTACATTTGGGCTTTGGGAGAGATCCTCGCCGCCTTTTTGCACAAGAATTTCGCCACCGACGCGGAGGTAGAGCAAGCCCTTTTCGATTTGGATCAGGCTCTAAGCCCGATCGTGATCATCTCCGCGGCGCCCTCCCCGCTCGGAAAGACCCTGAGCGCGGCCTTGTTACCTCTTGTGCGCGAGGGAAAAGCCGATAGCGAAAAGCTCCGTCAGGCCGCGCGGGCCTTGCGGGAGTGGCTCTCCGGCTGGCGGATCCCCGAGGACAACCGCCGCTTCGTGCGCGCCCTCCTCGGAACTTTCCCACCCAAGAAAACGGAACCAAGCCTCATCATCCGGCCCTGAGTTCCGCAAGAAGCCCGCTGGCTTGGGCAAAAACCCCGTAAGCGGCGACTCCCAAACCCACGCCCAAAAGGACCTGGGCCCAGGAGCCGAGAGGCGAGGCAACAGAGCTTACGGCCCAAACGCAAAATCCCATCGCCGCGCTTCCCAAAAGGACCAGGGAAAGCCGAGACCAAGGGATCCAGCCCCGAATTCTTCGCCAAAGGAGCGCGCCTAAAAAGAGGGCGTCGACCCAGCCCGCTACGCCCGTGGCGAGCGCAAGGCCAAACGTTCCCCAAATCCGCACCCACCAGAGGTTAAGGCCGATATTCACGAAAAGCGAGAGCGCGGCCCCAAGGAGGGGGAGGCTGGGCCGGCCCAGGGCATAGAAGGCCCGGGAAAAAAGGTAAACCAGGGCATAGGCCCAAAGGCCCACCACATAGCCCGCGAGGTTTTGGGCCGTCCAAAGGGTATCCGAAGGCTGAAACTCCCCGCGCTCGAAAAGCACGGCCACAATGGGCTTCCCGAGGAGGAAAAGCCCCAAAGAAGCGGGGATCATGAGGGCTGAAGAGAGGAGAAACCCGTGGCGCAGCGTGCGGCGAAAATCCCCTTCCTGCGCGGCCGCGAAATTTTGGGAGAGGGCGGGAAGGGCCACGGTGGCCACGGAAACGGCGAGGATCCCAAGGGGAAACTGAAAAAGCCGCATGGCATATTGCAAAGTGGCGATGGCCCCGTGAGGAAGATACGAGGCCAAGCGGTTATCCACGAGGGTGTTCGCCTCCACCACGAGAACGCCGGCCAAACAGGGGATGAGGCGCTTTCCCACCTCCGCGAGATCCGGATGCACCCACGGCGCGGGCGAACTTTTCCCAAGGAACCGACGGGAGGAAGGGAAAAGGAAGAGGACCATGGCCGCGCCGCCGGAAAGCGTCCCCACCACCAGCCCCAAAATGGGCGGCCGAAACATACGGGAAAAGAAGAGGGCTCCCGCGACCATGCCCAAATTCAAAAGGGCTGGGGCAAAAGCGGGCAAAAAGAAATGGCCATGGGCATTGAGAAGGGAAGCCTGAAACGCCGCCAAAGAAATGAACACGATGAGGGGGAAAAGGAAACTCGCGAGATCCGTGGCTACCGCCATCTTTTCCGGGGGGAAGCCCGCGGCCAGGATCGGCACATAAAGCCGCGAAAGAACGCTTCCCACCGCGGCTAAAAGGGGAAGGAAAAGGAGAAGGATCCGAAGGAAGGAGCGGGCGAGAGCCTGGGCCTCGCCGCGGGCCTGCGCCTTGGCGTAAACGGGAATGAAAGCGGAAGCCAATCCCGCCTCACCGATCACCTGCCTTAGGGCTTGGGGAATGAAAAGCCCCACCAAAAACGCATCGTAGCTCGCGGAGGCACCGAAAGCGTAGGCGATGGCCGCGTCGCGGAGAAGCCCAGTGAGCCGAGAAAAGCCCGTTCCCAGGGCGGCCCGCAGGACCCGACGGAAAAACATCAGGCCGCGGGCTCTACCCTCACCCGCACCGTGGCCTTGATGTCCTCGTAAAGGAGGATCTCCGCGGTATAAGCGCCAAGCTCGTGGATGGGCTCCAGCTTGATGCGGTCCGGAGGGATCTCCTCGCCCAGCTTTTCCGAGATCGCCTGGGCCAAATCCCGCGCCTGAACGGCAGCGTAGAGCTTGTTTTTATCGTGGACCCGACGGGAGAAAACGAACTCCATATCCCGGAGCTTTTCCGCGAGGGCTTGGGCCTTGGCCCGCCGATCCGTGATCTCCGCCTCGTAGCGGGCCTTCAGTTTCTCGTAACGGGAAAGCTCATGGGGCGTGGGCAGAACCGCAAGCTTTTTGGGGAGAAGATAATTTCGGGCAAAGCCGTCGCGGACCTCGACCACATCGCCAGGCGTGCCCAAACCCGGAACCTCTTTGATGAGAAGCACTTTCATTGCGACCTCCTTTGCGACCGAACAATGGTAGACGGGAATGGTGGGGTGCTCAATGGCCGGGCTATACTTTTGGGGTAGGAGGCGGAAGATGCGCTTCGATTTGGATGCCATGCGCGCCGCGCCGGGAAAAATCTTCCGAGTGGAAGGGGACGAGAACGTTCCCACCTTGGACTGGCGGGGCGAGGAAGTGAAGGTCGAAGGGCCCGTGCACGCCGAGGCCTCGGCGTTTTACGTGAGCTCCGAAAACCAAGTGGTGCTCACCGTGCACGTGCGCGGCCGCGTCCATCGGGTTTGCTCCCGGTGTCTCGCGGACGTGGTGGAAAACGTGGACAAAGAGGAGGAGCTTGAGGTTTTCCCGGATGAGATCCAGGGGAAATACTTGGAGCTTCGGCCGTTCATTGAGGCGGGGATGCGGCTTGGGCTTTCCTCAAAGCCCTTATGCAAACCGGATTGCAAGGGGATTTGCCCCTATTGCGGTGCGGATCTCAATCGGGAGCCACACCGACCCAACTGCAACCGGCCCAAAACCGCCAAGGATCCCCGCCTAAGCGTGCTCGCCCAGCTCCTTGGGGAGGCGGAAGAGGGCCATGAGAAAAGTGCTGGGCGTTGATCCCGGCCTTTCCGCCACCGGCTATGCCGTAGTGGCCGAAGTGGACGGAGGTTTCCGCCTTTTGGCCCAGGGAACGGTGAGGACCCAAGCGAACGAGTCCCTCCCGGAAAGGCTTTTCCGCATCTACATGGAGCTTGCGGAGGTTGTGAAAACTTGGGATCCCCAGGGCCTTGCCCTGGAAGAGGTCTATCTTGGGCGTAACGCGCCCTCCGCCCTTTTCACCGTGCAGGTGAGCGGCGCCGTCCTCCTCCTTGCCCGGGGCCGGAAAGTGTTCACCTATGCTCCCCGCGCGGTGAAACGGAAAATCTGTGGTAATGGAGCCGCACCCAAGGAGCAAGTTCTGGAGATGATCGCTCATCTTTTGGGGGAAAAGCCCGGCTCGGATCACGCCGCGGATGCCGCGGCCTTGGCCATCTGCGCCCTTTTGGAGGAAGGATGAACATCTACGACGCTTTGGGAATCAAAGAGGTTCCTGAGCGCATCCTCCTCATCGATGGCCACTCCGCCCTTTTCCGCTCGTTCTATGCCCTTCCCGCCCTCGCTACCTCCAAGGGCGAGCCGGTGAACGCGATTTACGGTTTTTTGCGCACGATCCTGATGGCTTTGCGGGAATACCCTTCCCGCTATGTGGCCGTGGCCTTCGATACGGAGGGGAAAACGGTGCGACACGAAACCTTTGCGGAATACAAGGCCACAAGGAAGCCCATGCCCGACGCCCTGGCCCAACAGCTTCCCAAAGTGAAACCTCTTCTTTCTGCCTTGGGCATTCCGTACCTTGAGTGTCCGGGTTACGAAGCGGATGACATCATGGCCACATTGGCCAAGCGGGCGGAGGCGGAAGGGATCCCCGCCCTCCTCCTCACCGGCGACAAGGACATGGCTCAGCTTGTCTCCGAAAAAATTCACCTCCTCCGGCCGGGCCGAAAACCCACGGACCGCCTGGTTTTGGTGGATCAATCCGGCGTGGAAGAGCTTTTCGGTGTAAAGCCTGAGCAGATCGTGGACCTTTTGGCCCTCGAGGGCGATTCCATCGATAACGTCCCGGGCGTTCCCGGGGTGGGCGAAAAAACCGCGGTGGAGCTCCTCAAAGCCTACGGAAGCCTCGAAGGGGTTCTGAATGCGGCTCCCCACATCCGCAACAAACGCGTGGCCCAGGCCCTTTTGGAGCACCGCGACTCCGCCCTCCTTTCCCGGGAACTCGTGAAACTTCGGGAAGCTCCTCTTCCTTTGGGCCCCAAGGATTGCGTAGCTCGGGAAATCGATCCCGAAGAGCTACGGAAGGTTTTGGAGGAGCTTGAGTTCAAGTCCATTTTGGCTGAGCTGAAACTCGAGGAGAAAAAGCCCCGAGAGCCCCGCTATGAACTCGTCCTCACCGAGGAAGCTTTTTACCAGGTCTTGGAAAAGATTTCCTCCGCGGAGGAGTTTGCCCTGGATCTTGAGACCACAAGCGAAGACCCGCTTTCCGCGGAGATCGTGGGGATCGCCCTAAGCGTGGAGCCCTATCATGGCTACTACATTCCTGTGGCCCATCGCTATCGCGGCGCGCCGGAGCAGCTTTCCTTGGAGCGGGTCCTCGCGGCTTTAAAGCCCATCCTCACTGCGGAAAAGCCCAAGAAGATCGGACAAAACCTGAAATACGATCTCCAGGTCCTCCTCAACTACGGAATTGAGGTGCGGGGTGTGGCCTTCGATGCCATGATCGCCCACTGGCTCCTTTGGCCCGATGCTCCATCCCACAGCCTGGAAACGATCGCGCGGGAGGAGCTGGGGGTTCAGGTCCAGACGTACCGGGAGCTTTTGGCCCAAGGCGGCGAAAAGGAAATTCGCGAGGTTCCGGTGGAACGGGCGGCCCGCTACTCCGGAGAGGATGCGGAAATGGTCATGCGGCTTCGGGCCCCCCTCACGAGGAAGCTTCAAGAGGCCGAGCTCCTTGGGCTTTTCCAAGACCTGGAAATTCCTCTCATCGAGGTGCTTCTTTGGATGGAGCGCCGCGGCGTCCTTTTGGATGTGGATGAGCTCCGCGCCCAAGGAAAGGAGCTCGAGATCCTGCTCGAAAAAACGCGGGAGGAACTCTTTGCTCTCGCCGGCGGGCCTTTTAACCCAAACTCCACCCCGCAGGTGCGGGAGATCCTCTACGAACGCCTGAAACTGCCGGTTTTGGAGAAAACGAAAACTGGGCCTTCCACCGATGCCCAGGTCCTCCGGGATCTGGCCCAATACCACGAATTCCCGGCCAAACTCATTGCCTATCGGGAGCTGGAGAAGCTCCGCAACACCTACATCGAGAAGCTCCCCCATTATGTGCACCCCAAGACCGGCCGGGTCCACACTTCCTTCAACCAAACGGGAACCGCCACAGGAAGGCTCTCCTCCTCCGAGCCCAACCTTCAGAATATCCCGGCGAAAACGGAGGTAGGAGTGGATATTCGCCGGGCGTTCGTGGCCCCACCGGGAAAGGTCCTCCTCGGTGCGGACTATTCCCAAATCGAGCTCCGCGTTTTGGCCCACCTTTCCGGAGACGAAGCGCTCATCGAGGCCTTCCAAAAAGGGGAGGATCTCCACCGGCGCACGGCGTCCGTCCTCTTCGGTGTTCCCCAGGAGGCCGTGGATTCCCGCATGCGCAACCTCGCCAAACGCGTGAACTTCGGGATCATCTATGGGATTACGCCCTATGGCCTTTCCCGGGACATGGGGATCCCCCAAGAGGAGGCGAAAGCCCTGATTGAAAAATTCTTCCAGGCCTATCCCAAAGTGGCGGAATTCGTGGAAAAGCTTGTGGAGGAGGCGAGCCGCACGGGTTACGCAAAAACGCTACTTGGTCGAAAGCGGCCTTTGCCGGGACTGAAAAACCCTGAGCGCCGCGGAATAGGCCAGGACAGAAGAAACGCCATCAACACCCCCATCCAGGGCACCGCCGCCGATCTCATGAAGCTCGCCATGCTCCGGGTTCACCGGGCCTGGAAAGACGGAAAACTCCCGGCGGAGATGATCCTCCAAATCCACGACGAGCTCGTGTTCGAGGTGGCGAAAGAGGATGCCGAGGAAGCGGGAAGGATGATCCGCGAGATCATGGAGAACGTCTGGGAATTGCGGGTCCCCCTAAAAGTGGACGTCAAGGTGGGTCAAAATTGGAGCGAAATTTAACCCCGAATCCACGCGCATTTCCCGATCAAGACTTTTTCTAAGCGAACGTTTTCTAGCCTCACCCCTTCGTCCACCACGCATTCCGAAAGGAAAGCCCGTTCCACGGTACAGGGTCCAAGGAGGACGGAGCGTTCGATCACCGAGTCCTTCACCTCCGCTTGGGGATGGATCCAGGAGGCGCCGCCGTTCGCGCGGAGGTTCGCGGCGAGGTAAGACTCGCGGTCGCCGATATCCAGCCATTCCCAAACCTCCGTGAAAGCCACGATTTCTCTCCGTTCCAAAAGCCACTGGAGAAAATACCCAGGCGCATCCTGGCCCTTCGGTGCTTCTCTCAGGAATTTTTCCAAAAGGGGGAGCACGTCCTTGGGAAAAAAGTAACAGGCGGTGCTCGCTAGGTCCGAAACGGGATTTTCCGGCTTTTCCTGAAAGGCCCGGACGAATTTCCCCTCCACAGCGGCCACGCCATAGCGACCCTTCGCCCTCATCGGATCGCCGAGGGGGAAGAGGGCCACCGCCGGCTTTCCTTCCGCCCAATCCACAAATTTTCGCAAGTCCAAGGAAAGCCAATTGTCGCCAGCTAAAACGAGAAGATCCTCTTCCACCCCCGAAAGCTCGACCAGATGAAATAGCGCGCCGACAGCCCCGAGTTTTTCCTCTTCGGATTGGGTTTCCTCCACCACGAGCTCCACAGGCTTGCCCTCCGCCCAGGCCTGAAAGGCCGGGAAAAACCGGCGGTTTACGGAAACCCAAGCGGGAAGAAAATCAGAAGGGATGAGCTCAAGGATATAGTCCAAAAGCGGCTTTCCCGCGATGGGCAGAAGGGGTTTCGGCCGATCCCAAGTGATGGGCCAAAGCCTCTTCGCGTAGCCGCCAGCGAGGATTACCGTGCGCACTCAGTTCCTCCCATTGCAAGAAAAACCCTCACAGGCCGCGCACTCCACCTGCAGGGTCACATGCTCAATCCCAAAGCGCTGGCTTAAAACCTTCCGGGCTTGCGACAAAACCGCATCCGCCTCAGCTAAAGAGCAATTCCCCAACACCAAATGCGCGGTGAGAACTGGAAAACCTGGGACCAAGGACCAAACATGGAGATCGTGCACTTCCTGAACTCCGGGAAGGGAGCGCAGGGTTTGCGCAATTTCCCCAAACGAAAGGTCTTCCGGCACGGCTTCAAACAAGACCCTTGCCGCACCGCGCAGAACGCGGAGAGCACCAAAGAGGACGATCCCGGAGATGAAAAAGCTCGCCGCCACATCCACCCAGGCTTTTCCGAAAAGGACAAGGGCGAGGCCCGCAAGGATCACAGCTAGCGAACCCAAAGCGTCCCCTAAAACGTGGAGGAAAGCCGCGCGCATGTTCAGATCGCTTTTCTCGTGGCGGTGCAAAAGAAAGGCCATAAAGATATTCCCCAAAAAGCCCACCACGCCCATGGCCAAAGTCGGGGCGGCCCAAATTTCCCGGGGCGCGGCCAATCGCTCCCAGGCCTCGCGCACAACAAAGCCCACAAGAAGAAGGAGGAGAAAAGCGTTTAGAGCCGCAGCCAAAACCTCGGCGCGGCGAAAGCCGTAGGTATATCGGGAGTTCGGGCGCCGAAGCGCAAAGCGGGCCCCAAAATACGCCAAACCCAAGGCCACCACGTCCAAGAAAAGATGGCCGGAGTCCGCAAGAAGGGCGAGGCTTCCCGCAAGCCAAGCCACCCCAAGCTCAGCACAAAAAAGGAAAAGCCCAAAAATGAAAGCCCAGCGAAAGCGTTGGATGCGCTCCGTCGTCACAACCGGATTTTAAGAGCCATAAAGCCCGCGGTAAATGAGCCAGGAGTTCAGAACCTTGACCAGGTATTCCCGGGTTTCCACGGAACGCAGACGAGCGGGAAGCTCCGCGGGGTTTTCCACGCCGGCGGCCCAGCGCCGAAGATTCCCCGGCCCGCCGTTGTAGGCAGCCACCGCCCAGGCCACCCTCCCCCCAAACTGGTCCAAAAGATAGCGGAGATACCAGGTGCCCAGACGAATGTTGTAGTCCGGGTCGTTGAGCCATTCCTCGCGGTAAGGGATCCGGAGCTTTTCCTCGGCGATCCAGCGGGCGGTGGAGGGAAGGAGCTGCATGAGGCCCCGCGCGCCGGAGCTGGAGATGGCCGTGGGCGAAAAGCCGCTCTCCTCCCGCATCACCGCCCAAACCAAAAGGGGATCCACCCCGTATTCGCTTGCCCATTTCCGCACGCTCTCCTCCCAAGCCCGCGGGTAGGCCAACGCGTAAGCACGGCGGGAGGGACTCTCCCGTAAAGCCCGGACGCCCAGAGCATAAGCCCGGTTCCACTCACCCCTTTTTGCGTACCACTCGCCGATGGCCAAGA
>Ga0272445_1001970_pt1 | contig 14789 bp, 14 predicted proteins | sample YNPCB0031_FD_194404 | JGI IMG/M metagenome (GOLD analysis project Ga0272445, IMG submission 194404) | Hot spring sediment microbial communities from Yellowstone National Park, WY, United States - YNP-CB-003-1 | ecosystem: Environmental > Aquatic > Thermal springs > Hot (42-90C) > Sediment... | reverse complement strand
CTGCTGCCAATTCACCCATTTTAAAAGCCAATCCTCTCCTTAAGAAAGCCATGGACTTTGTCCCTTATGCCCGAAGCGAGCCGGCGATTTACGGTTGGGAGGCGATAAGAGGCATCTTATACAACGTTATGAACGATGTAGCCTCTGGGAAGAAGGCCCCTGAGGACGCCATCGCCTGGGCCGAAAAAGAATTTGCCAAAATCCGGCTGAAACCGTAAATTATATAGTGAAGGAGGAGGGGATGGATCAGGCCGTTGGCGACCTGGAACATGCCCGCAGTGACCGGGAGCGTGGATTTTACGAGTGGGCCTGCTTCTCGGCCCAACAAGCGGCAGAAAAAGCGGTCAAGGCAGTTTTCCAGAAGATGGGGGCGGAAGCCTGGGGCCATTCTATCGCTGACCTGCTTAAGGAACTGGCTCAACGGTATCCGGTTGCGCCTGAGCTGATAGAGGGAGCATTGGAACTGGACAAGGCCTATATTCCCAGCCGGTACCCTAACGCTCACCCTTCTGGCTCTCCACGGCGGCGATATACGAAGCGTGAGGCTGACCGGCTGATTAGGTATGCGGAGGAGCTCGTTGACTTCTGTGCGCGTCTTCTATCCGAGATTTGATCGGGCTGAATTGGTCCGGCGGCTAAAGGAGCGGATGGATGCCCTGAACGAGCACCTCCCGTTATTGCGGGTTGTGCTCTTCGGTTCCTATGCTCGGGGCAATTATACGGTTGCCAGCGACGTGGACCTGCTGGTAGTGTATCAGGGTCCGGCCAGGGAAGACGCCTTCGCGGTGGTGAAAAAAGTGCTGAACATCCCTGGCCTGGAGCCTCACGTTTACTCGGAGGAAGAATACCGGCAAGCGGAACAACACATTGCCCGGATGGTGGAGGGAGGAATTGACCTATACCCTGGCTAAGCTTAGCCGGTGGGGTCTTGTGCTCTTCATATTGGGAACGCTGCTTCTCCTCACCGGCTGCTCCGATTTTGTAGACCGTGACCAAACAACCCTCGCGCCCGAACGGGCGGTCATTCTGGAGCCCGGCCACACCGTCGGCCAAACCTTCGTGGCCCGGCACGGTGGGCTTAATGGGGTGGAATTCTGGCTGGAAGTGCAACCGGGGAGCGCAGGCGTCCTCCGCCTCCACCTCCGACCTGAACCCCAATCCTCCACGGACTTAGCCCTGGCGGAGTTGCCGTTGAATTCTATAACGGTCCCGGGCTTCTATCGCTTCTCCTTCCCTGCGGACAACCGCTCGCACAGCGCGTACCGCTATGCCTTCCTGGAACTGGACGGCGTGGGTGTGGTGCGGCTGGGAGCCGCCCCGGGCGATGCCTACATAGACGGTGCCGCCTACCGTGACCACGAACCTCTGGATGCCCAGTTAGCCTTCCGGCTGACTTACAATCCATGGGGCATCTTTGCAGACTTGTTACTAATGTGTGTAGGGTGGGCTGGATATGGAGTGCTGGGTTTAACAGCCCTGTTTCTGGCTGGCTATTGGCTCGTTCGGGGATGGGCACTGCGGATTAAGGCTGATTTTACTGCCCTTTTAATTGCCAGTGTTACCGGTATTTTATCCCTCTGGATGGTATTTCTTGTATGGGCTTCTGTTTTCAAGTTACGTTTGAATGCATGGCACGTGCGATTGCTTATGGGAATTGCTGTTCTTGCAGGGCTTACATTTTTCATCAAAGATAGACACCTCTGGAACAGGCGATACTGGTTTGGTAAGGACCCACTTGCGACCTTATCCCTGTGGTTAGTGATTATTTGTGCTTTGGGTTTGCGTCTGTGGATTGGTCGCGGGTTAGTGATGTTGCCTGGGTCTGATGCATATCATCATACTTTGATCGCTCAATTATTTGCTGAGCAAGGAGGCATTCCTGAGAATTACGAACCCTACGCGCCACTTCAAAGTTTTTCCTATCACTTTGGGTTTCATAGTATAGTAGCCTTCGTTCGCTGGCTGTTAAGTAGCGAATTGCTTAGCACTACAAAGGTAGTGGCGCTTGTTCTCAATGGTGGTATTGCTGCAACAGCGGGATTGTTCACCGAACAAATTGCAGGACACCGGCGAGCAGGGGTTGTAGCTGCCGCTTTGGTTGGTTTGATTATGGTATCCCCTTTCTGTCTGTTACGCTGGTCCCGGTTCACTCAGACCAGCGGTTTATTTTTCCTGCCCATGGCACTTCTGGCTTTGCTTTGGAAGAAAAGCGAAGCTGACTTGTTCTTCTCCTCTTTGCTGGTTGCGGCGGTGTTTCTCGCTCACGTTAGAGTTGCTCTGATGCTGGGAGTCTTTGCAGCGATTGTAGGAGGAATAGCGTTTCTGCAGGGACGAAAGGAGCACCTCAAGCAAATTGCTGCAGTAGGAGCAATCGGCGCAATTTTTGTGGCTCCTTGGCTCTTGCGGGTTTTATGGGTGCAGTATGACCCCTATGGATTGCGAATTACTTATCCAGTTCTTGCAGGATACAATGATATCCGACGGATGGAGGAGCCAGTGCTCCATTTCATAACCAACTGGCCAGTGTTATTTTCTATTCTGGCGTTGACCGTGGTAGCGATTTTTAGTACTAAGAAAACAGAAACGTTAGGGCTCGTGCTATGGTGTATAGCTATGGTTGGTGGTGCTTTGTTGTCTTCAAAGATTGGTTTCTCCCTCTGGGACCTGAAGACAACCTTGCTTTCTCTGGCCGTTCCTTTCGCGGGGCTTGCCGGGTTAGGACTACGGGGGTTAGAAGAAATCTTTAATAATGGATGGAGTATTATTCGGTGGCTGGTCATTGTGTTTGTACTCATTGTAGCAACAAGTGCTTTAATAAGGTTTCCCGGGCTTATCTATACAGGATACATTTACCTTAGGCCGGGAGACCTGATTGTTATGGATTGGATCAAGAATAACACACCTCCAGATGCGCTCTTCTTAGTAAATGCTTTGCAGTTTGATTGGCAACCCGGTTGGCTTGTTGGAAGCGATGCAGGATATTGGGTCCCGCTTTTGGCTCACCGAGATTCTGTGATACCACCGATGGTTTACCCAATGGAATGGAGGCTCCCCCTTCTGTACCAACGGCTGGAGATTGCCCGGCTTGCCATTACTGGCCGGGAAGATACAATCTTGGATCTATGTAAGGTGATGGCAGATTACAGGGTAACGCACATTTTCATAATTAGTCGAAATTTGACGCTGATGCCGAATGCATTACCTGGAGCTGAGTGCCTAAGGACTCTATATCACCAAGACCGGGTCTGGATATTTGGAATGGCAGGGCAATGGTCACGGTAAACTTTGACTTACGGCTGGGGGTTGTAAGAGATTTGAGTGGCTGCTCTTTCAGGCCTTGCTATAGGGGGCACCTTTAGGGTATAATCATCCTGGATAGGCAAATCTGGCCGGGATCGCCTATCTGGGTGCGAAGCCTTTTGGCGACCCCCGGTACATCTGGCTGGATTGTCTTTCGGGACGGCTGGGGCCCGGACGCGACGTATCTTCTGGTTAACCTGCGTTTCACCGGCTGGCACCGCTACAAAGCGACAGGCACGGTGACGCTGGTCTATCAGGGTGAGGCCCTGGCCGCCGACGTGCTGGACGGCCAGCCGTTCTCCTGGCTGCCGGTGGGCCGGAGTCTGTTCCGGGATAAGCGCATCCCGCGGGAGAATCTGAACGGCCTGGTTGTGGCGAAGACCGGGATGGTGGCAGTTCTCTATACCCTGACCGGCTTTGGAGGCCCCTGGGCGCAGGACCCGCCGTACTACGCCGAAGTGGTGGCCTTTGAGACCGGCGAGGAGATGGACCGGGCCCACATCCGGCTGACTGGCTGGCGGGGCTGGCAGCAGGACCGGTGGATTTACTTCTACCACAACGGCGGGCCAGTGGTGGTTGTGGATGAGGCCCTGGGGCCAGCGGGGGCCGAAGGGGCGGTCACCTGGCACCTGGCCGGCGGAGAAGAGGTGGAAACGCACCGTTACCGCCTGGCTGAGAGCGGTGGGTCGGCGGAGGTTCTCTTGCTCCCTCTGGGTGAGGGTGGCCAGGCAGAGGCCCTGGAGCGCGCGGGGAGCCTGTCCGGTCTGGATGTGGCTTATTACAGCACATCCGCCCTGCGTGTTGCGATGGCGTTTCTGTACGGGCCGTGGGTGGGGGCGGAGGTGTGGATAGAGGGGAAGAAATGAGGGCGACCCTTGTTATGGGCTTCAAATCACTTCGTTGTTTAGGCTCGCACTGGACAGCAGTAATAATTATAACCTGCTTAGCCTTTTTATACCATGCGCCATATATTTTGAAAAAGCAGGTTTATTATAGCGGGGATATTATACATCAGCATCTCCCTAATCTCATATTCGCTCGCCAGTCGCTTAGCAAAGGTAAGATTCCCCTGTGGAATCCGTACCAATTCAGCGGGTTCCCTTTCCTTGCTGATCCTGGTTCCCAGATGCTGTATCCTCCCGCATGGATTTTGTTAATTATAGGGCCCCAGCAGATGCTCATAGGTTACATAATTTTGCATTACATTCTTGCCGGTACATTTATGTATTTTTTTACATGCTATCTCGGGATAAGCCAATGGCCTGCTGTAGCCGCCTCTATAGCATTTATGTTTAGTGGTTTCCTCTTACTAAACACTTCTGATTGGCTCCCTTTTTGCACCTATGCATGGATACCATTGGTGATGTTAATGGCAAGCCGCTCTGCTAAATGGCCAACGTTGAAAAGTGGTTGCGCTTTCGGCCTATCACTGGCAATTCAACTACTATCGGGGAATGCGCAACTTTGGTTAGGAACTCTATATTTTTCCGCTATTTTTTGGGTAGTCCAGTGGATTTACCACCGAAGGGCAAGTTGCAAGGAATCCCTTTACCAATTGGCTCAGGTAGCAATAGGGATAATGGTTGGCTTATCTATAACTGCGGTTCAGGTCATTCCCTCGTGGGAACTGGCACAACAAAGCATTCGTCGCGAAGGTCTCTCTTACGATATAAGTTCCCTTTATTCGCTTGCCCCTGTGCGCCTTTTTTCAATACTGATCCCCCATCTTTGGGGGCCAGCGACTTGGCCTGAGGTAGTAAAAGTAGGGGATGGGAGATTGGGATATATAGGAGTAAGTGCCGTTTCATTGGCAGTCCTTGCTGTCATTCTCCTTCCTCATAAAAAAGAGGTCCGCTTCTTCGCTATTAGTGCCATTGGTTTTATAGCATTATCTATTGGGCGATATGGCTTTCTGTACTTACTGGTTTACAAGTTTCTTCCCGGATTTCATCTGTTCCGTGCTCCTGTCCGGTATTTGTCGTTTTTTGTTTTTTGCGCTTGCATTCTGGTTGGTTTTGCCCTTGAATTTTTAGAAAAGCCAAACTGGCCGAAAGCATATATGCAACGACTTACCGTGGGAGCGTTTGCTCTATTCTTGATTATGACTCTAGGCCCATTTGCAGCGGGTCAGCCGTATAAGTGGGGCTCAATTAGACTCCCAATACTGTGGTGGGGTTTGTTAATGGTCTTGCTTGTAGCCAAATATCTACAGTTTCTTTCCGCAAGAGGTTTCGGCCTGCTTGTTTTGGTGTTGATATTTGTGGAGCTTTTCGTCTTTGGGTCTCAGGCGCACCTCCCCGTTGCCTCTGCTGATATTTTGAGATTTGAACCATTACAGCCAATTGCTGAATATCTCAAAAAAGAAACCGATTATTTCCGAGTGTATTGGCCCAATAACCTGCGGGTAAAAGACAAAGGTGTCGCTTATGAGGCCTGGGCTCCCTCCACAATGATCTATGGAATTAGCAATGTGGAGGGGTATAATCAGCTTAAACTCTACAACTATGATCTCTTTTGGCGCACCCTCCCATTCACACGTGCGCTTGAGCTTTTGAATGTAAAGTACGCCATATTATCGTCCCCTCTGGATTCACTTGCAACAGAGCAGATGGTTTTCTCGGATAATGGTCTCTTTGTTTATAAGCTTTCCACCTACCTTCCAAGAGCATACGTAGTTGCTCATTGGTCTCATTCAAGCATCTCGGAGATACTTTCGATTTTATCTAACGCTTCTTTTGATCCCACTAAAGAAGTTTTGCTTGAGGCAATTCCTACTAACTTAAATTCTGTATCTGGGTTAGATTTTGAGGGAAAGGTCCAATTTCTTTCCTATGAGCCGGAAAGTTTGGAGTTTCTTGTTTCCTTATCACAACCCGGAATTCTGGTTGTGAATGAGCTATTCTATCCTGGCTGGAAGTGCAAGGTTGATGGTCAAGAGACGCAAATCCTTCGAGCAAACGTCATTTTTCGCGCTGTTGTTTTAAAAGATGGAATTCATCGTGTACAGATGTTCTTCTCGCCTGAATCCGTGAAATTAGGAAGCGCAGTAAGCCTTCTAGGCATTATAGGATCGTTAGCGTTATTCTTTATTCCGAGCCCTCGGGGTGATTGCGCGACTTCTTGAGAGCTGACTGTTAGGGATATAAGTATGGGCGACCTCGCGATTCTCTTTATTACGCGCAAATATCTTCCTTCTGTTGGAGGGATGCAAAGACTGAGCTACGAATTGACAACAAGAATTGCTAAAGAGAGAAGAACCCATATTATCTGTTGGGGCAGGGATCGGCAATGGTTGCCTCTTTTTGTTGTGTGGGCCTTTGCGCGAGCTATATATGCTTTATTAAGGGATGACATCGCGTTAATTCACTTGAGTGATTCCCTCCTTGCGCCGTTAGGGCTTGCCCTTCGCGCGATCAAACAGGTACCAGTGGTGGTCAATGCCCACGGCTTGGACGTGACCTACTCTAATTGTTTGTATCAGGCACTAGTTCCTGTTTGTCTGCGCCGTTTAACTTATGTTATATGCAATAGCTCATATACGCGGAGTGAATGTATTAAGCGCGGCGTATCGGTAACCCGATGTAAGGTTATCCCTCCGGGCATTGATGTGGATGAATATACAACAAGACTGCCTGGTGTAGAACGGGAGACCTGGTTGTCTTCTTGGGGAGTACACTCTCCATGCAGGAAAATCCTTTTGACTACAGGGCGGTTGGTACGACGTAAAGGTGTAGACCACTTCATACGGGAAGCCTTGCCATTATTGATGGCTCAACGGCAGGATTGGGTATACCTGATAGTGGGAGAGGGGCCCGAGCGGCGCAAAATTGAGGCCACCATTCTTGCCCATGGCCTTTCGCAGCATGTAAAGCTTTTGGGAAGAGTGGAAGAACAGGTGCTGAGATCTGTTTATGCCCTTGCAGATGTTTTCGTAATGCCTAATATACCAGTCCCTGGAGACCCGGAAGGGTTTGGGATAGTAGCGTTGGAGGCGCGAGCATCTGGAGTACCCGTAGTAGCTTCTGATCTGGAAGGGATCAGGGAAGCGGTTGGTGGGCCTGAGGATGGCACTTTGGTTAAGCCAGGAGACTGGTCAGCATTTGTGGCTGCAATTAACTGGTGGTTGGACCGAGAGGAGACCATTATGGATAGAGAAAGGCGCCGTGAACGAGTAAGAGCGGAGTTTGATTGGAATCGTATCATATCCCTATATCTTACCCTTTTCCAAGAGATAGAAGAGTCCTACTTTTCTTGTAAAAGGGAATCGGGATGCGGATAGTAATTGATGCCCTGGGATTGCCTATATTAGGTGGTGCGCGTACTTCTGCATTGGGCTGGATAAATGCTTTGGCCGAGTATAATAAAGACAATTATTACCTTGTATATTTGTCTCGGCCTGAGGATATCTTATCCCGTTATCCAAATATTGAGCAGAAGGTAATTCCCCTGCATAATCGATTTGTAATCCGCATTTGGGCGCAAGTGTTCCTCCCGTATCTGCTAACTCGCGAGCAGGCAGATGTGCTTCATTGCATGAAAAATCTGGGCATTGTAGGGGCTCCCTGCCCTACAATTATCACAATTAACGACCTTTCACATTTAATTTTGCGGCATCTTTATCCCTGGCCAGATGGTGTTTACTGGCAATTCGTGCAGCCTTTTATATTGCGTCGCGCCGAGAAGATCATTGCCATTTCAGAAAACACAAGACGAGACCTGATACACTTTTACCGTCTGGATCCTAAAAAGGTTGTAACAATTTATCCTTCTTGTGATGAGCGATTTCGCCGGCCTTGTGAACCATGGATGGCTGAACAGTTACGCATTAAATATAAACTACCCGATTCATTCATTTTATACGTTGGGAGCTTTGGAGTGCACAAGAATGTAAAAACTCTGATTCGGGCATTTGCGTATGTGGCTCGGGAAGTCCCGCACGGGTTGGTGCTTGTGAGAGGGGCACATCACACTTCAAGTGACCACACGATAGAGCAGGAAGCAAGCATTTTGGGGCTGGAGGAACGGGTATGGATATTAGGCCCAATTCCAGATGATGAGTTACCATACTTTTATCATCTCGCTGATCTTTTTGTTTTGGTTTCCTTGAATGAGGGCTTTGGGTTAGCGTTGTTGGAGGCTATGGCTTGTGGTACCCCAGTGTTAGCTACTTGCGCGGGAGGTGTGCCAGAAGTAGTTGGGGATGCAGCTTGCCTGCTGGATAATCCGACAGATCCGAAGGCAATTGCTGATATGATCTTGAGTTTGCTATCTGACCGAGAAAGACTTGCCGAAATGAGGGCCAAGGGCCTTGCCCGCAGTCAAGAGTTCACATGGGAGAGGACAGCCAAACTTACACTTGAATTATACGAGAGGGTGAATAGAAATGCGACATTCTAACTCATCAAAGCCTTTCTCTGTTGATTCTTCAGTGTACGATAAAAATTATTATCTCAGTGAATGTGACGGCTATCAAGAATTTATAGCCTCTAAGGGGCAAATCCTCCCCAAACGCCTTACACTATCACTGGAATGCGCCCATGTTCGCTCAGGTATGCAAGTTTTGGATATAGGTTGCGGCCGTGGTGAGAGCCTGATCTGGCTAACCAATCAGGGGACTAAAGCCTGGGGCATAGATTATTCCGAGAGCGCATTGGCCTTAGCGAAAGAAGCCCTTACTTCTATCAACTCGAGGCCTGAGAGTCGTTGTTTGCTTATCGCGGCCAATGCCTGTTATCTTCCTTTTGCTGATGAGTCTTTTGATCTGGTTTTGATGTTGGATGTAGTTGAGCATTTGTATCCCCAAGAATTGGAACGCGCACTTAAGGAGATAAAGCGGGTATTAAAGTGTAAGGGGCGGCTTTTCATCCACACTGCGCCAAATCTCTGGTATTACAAATTCGGTTATCCGATCTACCGCTTTTTTAAGCAATTGCAAGGCATTCGCCTACCGGAGAACCCGCGAGAACGGTTCCACTATCATCAGAGGGTGCATGTGAATGAGCAAAGCCCTTACTCTATCGCACGAGTATTAAGGAGCGCAGGGTTTCAACCGCGCGTATGGTTGACAGACATTCAACAACGGTGGAAACATGATGGCGTTTTAATAAGAATTTTGGGCTGGATAGCCACACACATCTGCCCTTTTAACCAAGTATTTTGTGGGGATATCTTTGCTGAGGCACAAAAGGTGTAAAGTGAATGAAGAAATTGAACTGGCAATCTCAGATTTTATCCGCGTTGTTGACGGTAGGAGCATTGAGTCTACTTATATGGCAACTTATTCGCGGCTACCATAGCCTGCCGGCTGGCTTTTTCCAAAACATAAAAGTTGCTCCTCTTGCTGGCTCACTGATTGTGTTAATCCTCGCACTTTTTTTTGTCAGTCTCCGATGGGGATTCACCTTACATGCAATGGGAGTGTCAATCGGGTTGTGGAGCGCCGCTAAGATTTGGTTCCTATCGCAAGCCGGTCGGCATGCACCTGGCGGGATATGGAACTACGTCGCCCGCTTCTATTTAGGGAGAACCGAAATACCGGATGGGACAGTCATTACCAGTATGATCCTGGAAACTGGCTTAAGGGTAGTTAGCGAGATACTCGTCTTTCTGCTTTCTATACCGTTTTGGCCACAGAGAAAGTCCCTTACTCCAAATGCTTTGTTCTTAGTAGCTGGTAGTGTTGCTTTAGGTTTGGCTTTACTTCACCCCAATCTCTTGGAACGATTTGCGAATTTATGGATCAAGTGCCGAGTTAGTTTGAAAGTAGTGGATTTTTCTGGGTTCAGATGGGTTACTACATTCGGGTTACTCATCTACTATATGTTGAGCGTTGCAATTGTAGGGGTGGCTTTCTTCATTTTCGTGTCAGCGCTATACCCGGTTTCAATATCTTTATTACCTCACTTGACCGGTAGTTTGGCAGCATCAGTGGTGTTCGGCTTCTTGGCTCCTTTGGTGCCTAATGGTTTGGGAGTACGAGAGGGTATATTAACTTTCCTGCTAGCCCAGATTTTGCCTATACCAGTATCAATCGTGATCGCGATAGCATCGCGAATTTGGCTTACCGTGGGGGAGATCTTCTGGATCATCATTATGCTGGTTTTCCATTGGAATGAAAGACGGAATAACTCTTAGGGAGTATTGACTAAAGGTTAAAAACAGCCTAATTTTAAAACAAAAACTCCCTCAAGGAGGGTAACCATGAGAAAGCGAATGCTTGTTAGTGTAACAGTTATACTTTTTATGGTGGTTTTATATGCTTTACCCACCACTGGGCAAGGGGGAGGTTCTATAAGTACTGCTTTTGCCGTGCAAAACCTGGGCTCGGGTCCTGCGCACGTAGTGGTGGAGTTTCGTGATACAACTGGTGCTTTAAGGAACACTCTTTCTCAAACTATTGCTGCGGGGGCAAATTATAACTTTGACCAGCGCTATTCGTCAGGCTATCCTGGGGTGGATATATTCCAGGGGTCTGCTATTGTTAGTTCTGATCAGCCGATTGGGGCTGTTGCTAACATAATGCGTACTGGGGGGGTAGTTCCAGCCTACGAGAGCTATAATGCTCTTGACACCTCTGGCATTGGCAAGGATATTATGCTCCCTCAAATTCTCAAGAATGTTAGCAGCGCGGGTCTTGTTTGGAATACTACAATCGTGCTCCAAAATATAGACACCGCTAACTCTGCTAATGTACAATTGGTTTTTAATCCTGATCCTGTTATTAACCCAGCTATAGGTGGAACTTTGACAGAACCGTACACTCATACTATTGTCATTCCTCCAGGCGGGACAACCTACATTGACCAGGCTACTACGCCAAGCGCAGCTCAGATCGGTAACAAGTTTTTTGGCTCAGTGCGAGTGCTTTCTGACCGTGACGTTGCACCTGTGGTATACTCCGATGGTGGTGGGCGGGTATTGCTGGCATATCCAAGTTATGCTGCTGGCACCACTGACTACATTGCCTTGCCTTCAATATATAAGAACATTATGTCTTTGGGTGATAATTACAGTACAGCTATTTTAATTGTTAACCTCGGCGATAATGATGCTATAGTTGAAATAGAATATTTGCCGATAGTTGGTACTGTTAGTGGCAAAGATACAATCACTGTACCAGCACATAGTGCGAAAAATGTGGATCAACGTTACGACGCTCCTAGCATTACGAGCCCTACTTTTATGGGTGGGGCACTTATCAAAAGTACGAATGGGCAGCCAATTGCAGCTATGGTAAACCTGCGCGGCGGGAGTCGGTATGGTATGACCTATGGTGGCATAATGCGCGGCGGGACAACTGCTTACATCCCGATTGCTTATAAGACGATTTCCTCAGCAGGCTACTCGTGGAGTTCAACGATAATTGTCTACAACTTTGAGAGGACGACGGGGGACGCTACTATAAAATTTACCTTTTACCCCACAGCGGGAGGAAGTATCGATGATCCAAACAACTATACAGTCTCTTCAATTGATCAATTCGACTTGCGATATAAGACAGCCGTCGCCAGTCTACCATCTTTCATTGGAGCAATCAAGGTAACTTCTTCACGACCAGTTGGCGTGTTGGTGCAAACCCGTGGCGCTGGCGGAGTGGGTGATGCATTGATGGCATTCCTAGGGTTAACGCCTTAGGTTTTGCTGCTATTTAGCGCAAGGCCACAGTCGTGCTTGACTGTGGCCTTGCGGCAATTTTTAAGGAGAATCTAAGTTGAAACAACATTATTGCCCTTTAAATAGGGGCATGGAACTGTTAATAGTGCTGCTTCTTATAGGCGGTGTTATTTCTGCTTGTGGGCATCCTGTGACAACTATCAACTCTTCTTTCATCGTGACAGATACCTTTATCTCTCCCCCGAAAAGGTTAAAGGTCTTATCCGCCTTTGATCCTTATCGTCGTGTTACTGCGGCTCAATCTTTTCCGGCAGCATACGAAATTGCAAAGTCCTGGCATCGGGATGCAAAGTGGTACGGCATAATACCATTCACCTCTATAGAGCGTGCTTTTGCTATACCTCTTCAGAACAAAAACCCAAGTTGGTTTTTTCGGTTCGGGGTTCCGGAAGATAACAGGGAAATAATCATTGAGGTATTAGACGGCCAAGTGGTTGGAATCAATGAGACGAAAATACCCAGTTATATTGAACCACTTTTGCAAGACATAGAACCTCTTGGTGACAAGTGGACCATGATGGATAATGTTGACGTTTTAGACATTTACTTTAATGAAGAAAACAACTTATTGGCTCAATCCCATTATTTATTGATTGATTATCGTCTGGTAAAACCAAAAGGGTATTCTCACCCTATTTGGACTTTGTACGACGCCCAAGATCTGACTAGACCAATTTTCATTATAGACGCGATTACCGGTGAAGTCTTTCGGTAATAAATGTCACGTGTTAAAGGGATGGCAGGGCTTTCCAGTTTTTCATGGCTGTAGGCCGATGAGCAAGCTCAAGCCCCGGTCAGCCCTGGCACTTAGGGCCTTAAAGCCATCAACTACAAACTGGTACCCTAAAGCCCGTATCAGGCTTATAGCTACGCTCCGAATCACGCTTAATCCTGGCCCAATCTCCCGACCATGTAGACTCCACATCTCGCACCCCAAATAGCCGGTTCTCTATCCCCCGATACCTACGCAAGGCCTTAAGAGCTTTCTTAGGGTCAAGGTCTTGAACCGCCCCACCTGCAACCCACAAAAACTCCTGCTCTCCCCATGCCACTTCTTCTTTCACCCTCGTAACTTTACACCTCTTTCTGCGAATAACACCACAAAATTTTTTAAGTCCAGGCCAACCATATTCGCGCTCAAGGTATTCCCCAAGTTCCGAGCTTTCCAAAAACCAAATCCCCCTTTCCTCAACCCTACCGTGGCCTCGGCTAAATTCACTAAAATACCCCATTGCCCCAAAGCCAAAACCTTACTGCCTCCCCTATCTCCGGTTGATTGGCTTTCAATAGCCCTATATAAACTATTTTGCGTAAGACCGGCTTAGTCATAAAACCGGCGTCAATAGTTAAAATTTTGCCCTTTATGGGCATACGCTCAAGGATATTAATGGTCCTCAGCCACAACTTGCTCAAGGACTATTCCCAGCCTGTAGCTAAAGGCTGCAACAACCATAATCTGCTCGGAATTTACAGCCTTTAACCAGCGATTGAAGGTTTCAAGGAGTAAGGAAGTGTCTAACCGGCAAAGTAAAGTTCTAAAGGTTTCCAAGGCTGGAATCCGGTTACGGTGGAATGGAAGGTCTGAATGAGCTTTGACCCAAAGCCACATCCCTCTTAAGGAGCTTTGGATAAGATTATGGCTGTAATTAGGCTTGTAAGGGGGTATCGGCGACCGCATCTACTTCTGGGGTCGGGCATTTCGGCTAACATCTCAAGCAGACTTTGCCCGGAATTAACCTGTTCCATGGCCCCACCTCCTCATTAGCTTCATCCTAATAATACCCAATTCTCAAAAAAGGAGAGGGAATCCGAAAAGGAGGTGGAGGGGTGGACCGTTAAGCAGTAAGGGAGGTTTTTCTCCCACGTCGGGAAGATTGCTTGGAATACTTGAGGAAAAAGCGGTGGAAGGAAGGAGTGAAATGCCCTTATTGCGGCTCTTTGAAAATCTGGGTGGATGGTTAAAGGTATGAATGTCGTGAGTTTAGGAGGTATTTTAACGACCTTACCGGGACGATTTTTGAGCGCCATCATTTCCCTATTGAGGAGATGTTTTACATTTTGAAGGGCATGGAGGCAAAGTCAGCCCTCCAGATTTCTGAGGGATTGGGTCGGGATTATGAATCTGTTCTTCGTTTTGTTCATGAAGTTCACGAGATAGCTTCTAAGTATGCCCGGAGGATTTCCTTAGAAGGAGTGGTGGAAGTAGAAGAGGTTTATGTTCATGCTGGGCAGAAGGGGAAGAAAAGGGATGTGGGCCGGAGGCGGGGGTTGCGGGAAAAGGGGAGGGGCTTGGGAAAATGACAAGCCGCCTGTTCTGACATCTGACAATTGTAAAAAGGGGTAGAGCCGAAAGTTCAGTTTTGAAGGGGGTGAAGGTGAAACTGAAGGAGTGGATTGGGGGTGAGGTTGTGCTGAACACCGATGAATACACGATTTATCATGGGATTGCGGAGGAGATTGAGGGGTGAAATCATAGTCAGGGGGATGGGCAAAGGGTGAAGCTCATGTGAATGGATGTGAGAACCGGAATGGCTTTCTGCGAACTTTCTTGAGGAAGCGTCGGGGTGTTTTAAAGACGTATTTACAAGGCTATTTGGACTTTTTGAGCCTTTTACTCAATGAGAAAGGTAGATAGTTCGCCTTGTTCCTCTTCGCTCACTTATGGACATGAGCCTTTGTTTTACTAAAAAGGTCCCCTTAACCCCATCACCTCCTTTCTATCCCCAGAACGCGGGTTACGGGGAGGACGAAGAGGATTCCGGTGTGGTGGAGGTTGAGGTCGCCGGTGATTTTCTGCGTGGCTTCTATGATCCGCT
>Ga0272445_1001969_pt1 | contig 14790 bp, 16 predicted proteins | sample YNPCB0031_FD_194404 | JGI IMG/M metagenome (GOLD analysis project Ga0272445, IMG submission 194404) | Hot spring sediment microbial communities from Yellowstone National Park, WY, United States - YNP-CB-003-1 | ecosystem: Environmental > Aquatic > Thermal springs > Hot (42-90C) > Sediment... | reverse complement strand
TCGTTACAACGTTAAGGGCTCAGTAGATTTCTTAGAACAGGCTCTATAATATTCAAGTATTAGCTCTATGAATCCTATCCTTACGTCTGGTTTAGTTAAACATACTATGAAGTAGTCTATGTATGGTTGTATGATCAAGTATCTCCTATCATCCAGCTGAATCCTAATCTCTTGAGGGGAACTAAAATCTATGCTTCTTAAAACATCGTACACAACACTCATAATTACTCCTCCTACAGCTTCAACTTCATCGAGGAAGCTTTCCCCACTGCTCCTCATAGAAACAATAGATAAATCTCTAGAAACAACCCCGACAACCTCCAATAATCCCCTCGAAGCCGACATAATAGCCTCTACTATCTCATCAATATCTCGGTAAACTTCTACAACACTCTGAACCAATCCTACCACAGCAGAAATACCGTAATACACTAATCTAAAAACAAATCCCTCTGCTAATTAGGAATATGAACCCATAGAATACCTTAGAAAATACCTAGAGAATAGAGTTCAGAAAGGCAACCAATATATACTTAGAATAAAATTGGATCATGTGCTGCTAGCTCTCTACACTATTCCTACACATCTACCCAACTAAAAATATGAAACCATACAGTAAAACTATTCAACAGCATTCTCTTGTTAAAAGTGAATCGATATGTCCGCGGCGGGAGGGATTTGAACCCTCGAGGCCCGAGAGGGCCACAGGCTTCCTAGCTTCTTCTCCAGGCCTGCCCCTTACCTGGCTAGGGTACCGCCGCTCAACTCACTCAACCTCAAGATAATTAAAACATTCATTTAAGCTTACTCTTAAATGGTTTTCAATAACATCATGCTGGATTCTTCTAGCTTAATCTTTAGGCAAATATATCTCTCTGAATAAAGGAAGGAAGCATATTAGAATTTGACTTTGCTTGCTAATTGTTTTAGTGTTGGATGCGTGTATTCTCCATCTTGTAATATTGTTTCTCCATCTATAGTTACTGTTGGGTTTAAGCATATCCCATCTGTATGTGAGCTTGCTAACCCTAGTTTTCCCCTAAATGTTGATGACTGGCTTCCAATACCCCATTCTATTACTCCCCAGACTCTTTCATCTTCCAAGATGTTTCCCGTAAGCTTAGCACCAGGATTACAACCATATGATAAATGAGCTATACAGAACATCTTTTCATCATTAAAATCCTTTAACCATCTCTCAAATATCCTAGCTTCCCTTCCTCCTGAAATACCCGCTATCCTACCATTCTCTACATATAGTGCTATTGGCTCCTTCAATAACCCCAGCTCATGGGGAGGCCAGATAGACCCATCAAACACTATCCTACCGTTTATTGATTCCTCTATTGGTGCCCAATCAACCTGTCCGAAAAGCATGTACTCCCCTGGACCTGAAACTTCACCTTCAACTAGCACTGGTCTCTCTGGATCATTCTCAAACTCTACATTCATTCCGGCAGGCGACGTAATCTTTACTCTCCTCCCCCTACTGGTTAAATCTGCAAGCCTCCTCTGAAACTCGTATATTATGGGGATGTTAACTCTACCGATAGTTCTAACAATCATGTCAACGTTCATTCCAACTAGGCAGATATACCTAGTCTTTCCAATCTTCATCGCTTCTTCATAAACTGTTGAGTATAGTAGCCAGCTCTTATTCAACTCTATCCATACATCGGAATTTTTTACACACTCCGTCAGAGGGTGGAGTGGAAGGTATGGGTCTGCAGCTCTACCTACGGCAGGTGGAGAAGGATACCATAAGACTAGGGGCTTCCCACCAACTATGTATGTGGCTTCAGCGACAGCTCCAGCAACTCTCCAATCACCTGCAGTATCAATCGTTATAACTACATTCTCTCCTTTCTCAACCTTAAGAACTTCTCTTACAAGCTTATAAGCTGCAGACATCAACTCCATTGATAACTCATTTCTACTCATATGTTCATCGCCCTCTTCTCAACCCTAGAGAGACTAGGCTCTCAACCATCTTGAGAGCTGCAGCAGCTGGATCGATTACAGGTTTATGGATAGTTTCAGAAACTATCTTACTTAAGCCTGCTAGCCCTGTGCATCCAAGAATAATTACTTCTGCCCCATCCTCAATAGCTTTTCTAGATTCCTCTATCAACTCCATCTTTACTTTCTCCCAATTTTTTGCGAGGTCAACTACATGAGTCTTAATACCTCTAATAGAAGCAACTACTCCCCCGTATCCAAGCATACTACATCTTTCTCCTATCAATCTGAGCGCTTCACTCTCAATACTAACTATGCCTAGCCTTCCTCTAAGGATACTTCCAAATGCTAGTGAAGCTTCTCCAGGGCCTACCACAGGTTTATCAATGAGCTTTTTTAATTCATCAACTCCAGGGTCTAGGAAACAGTTAACGATTAATCCATCATATTCTATATGAGTCTTTAATGCCAGATCTATTACGAGAGGCTTCACAGCCTCATAATCTCTTATAGTCTCAACGCTCGGCGGTCCTTTATCTAAGCTTACGACTTCTACTGTTGTCTTAGGAGAAGCAACGCTTAAGAAGAATTTTTTATCACTTTCATTCCAGCTATCATCGCCAATAGGGTTTATCACGAGTATATTCATGATATACCCTCCACGAGCTCCTCGACGGGTAGATAATCCATATCAAACCCAAACTTTCTTGGGCTGAAATACCTTAACCCATTCTCCGTCCTCCATATCTTAGGTGCTCTTGAAGCTAGAACATTCACCTTCATGCCTTCCCTTAAGATGGAGTTTGTTATCCCCTCGCCTTCATCATCCAAGAACATTATGAGGTCTGGGGCCATAACTATAGGTTTACCGTTTATCCATGCCATTAAATGCTCATTCATAATCCATGTCTTAAGCTTCTTCCCACCCCACTTACCAATCCCTCTGACTACTGCTTCACCTTTAAGAAATCCTTTCTCATCTCTATACTGATATGATTCAACGATACCTTCAAAGATCTTCCATCCATCCAGTATTTTTCTTACTTCTTCTACGGGGTCTATCCTGCTAATTCTAGCAAGCCTAACTGCTTCACCGATTCTCAAACACATGCTCATGGTTTCTTTGATTACTGCTTTCTCAGCATCTACAATCTTTAGAGGAGTATCTACCACTGCGACAAACCTTCCTGATAAGACTGAGAGATGCCTGGCTATAGCTTCATAATCATCTATATCGCTATACTCTTGTACGATGACTTTGTTTCCAGTCTCTGAGACTATGACTGATGGATACATTGGGATACCGAATATGTGGACAGTACATTGATGTAGTTCTGGTGCTGCTCTACCGAGTAGGTCTCCATCTACGATTGGTAAACCCATGTATGCACCCATATATAATGCTAGAGAAGCATTAAACCCGCCTAGCTCGGAAGATAAGACAGCTGAGATTCTCATGCCAAGCAAATTCTCCATTTCTCTGAAAGCTACCTTTATTGGCTCTTCGATTTTTACAGGTTTCTTGGTTCTAGCATCCGGAGCTATCGTCCCAACATAATATGGGACAACTATGATGGAATCTCTATCAATCTCCGATAAGCTTACAAGTTTAATCTTTCTACCCTCCGACAAAACCTTCTCCAATAGTTTGAACCCTTCAGCAGGGTCCCCGCCACCTCCGGTTCCTAGAATCGTTGCACCTCTCACAAAATCCTCTGCTTGCTCAATACTACTAACCTCAAGCATACAGAACACCTTTTAGGAAACTGTGTGATCTTTTAAATAAAGCTTACCTTCATATTTCCTTGGTAAACTTGGTGCGTATATTCATTCTGAACCCAGTCTCAACAAGCACGTGGAATCAGATTACTGAGAAGGCTTTGAAGCAGGTAGCGTGCAGTGATACTAAATTAACAATTGCGAATCTAGATGATGGTCCTAAATCGATTGAGTCTGATTTAGACGTAGTCCTAGCAGCACCACACGTTGTTGAGAAAGTTGTTGAAGCTGAAGATAAAGAATACGATGCAGTAGTCATTAATTGTTTTGACGATCCAGGGTTAGAAGCAGCTAGGGAGAAAACATCTATACTTGTCCTTGGGATAGGTGAAACATCAATCATCGCCGCTCTCCACTTAGGATATAAATTCGCAGTAATATCTACTGGAGAGAAATCTAGAGCTTCTTATGATCTTAAAGCATTGAAGCTTGGCGTAAGAGATAGGTTAGCATATGCTTCAGGGATACCCGTTCATGTTCTTGAACTGAGAAGTGATGAAGAGAAAACTAGACAGCTGCTCTTAGATGAAGCTAGGAGGGCTGTAGAACAATATTATGCAGAGGTAGTAGTATTGGGATGTAGTGGAATGATAGGCCTAGCTGAATGGTTATCAGAGAAGCTGAAGGTTCCAGTAATTGATCCAACAATTACAACATTTAAAATAGCTGAAGCTTTAGCCTCAATAGGTCTAAAACATAGTAGAAAATATCTTTACAGAGTTGATTGAGAGAAATACTTGTTTTGAAAAGTTAATAAGAGTCTATGCTCAAAAACTTGTGAAAGGTGAAAGCATGAGGAAGGGAGCTCTTTCGAAATCCCTAGTAGCAGTTATTGCGGTCGTAGTAATAGTCGTAGCTGTAGGTCTCTACTTCATCTTAACACCTGCACCACCAATCACAACTCCTACAACCACAACTCCACCAACAGTAACCACTGTTACTTCCCCGATTACTCCAACTAAGAAAGTAGTCGTTTATGCCTCGCTATCAGAGATGACCACTGCGGATCCTAGTACGGAGTTCTCAAACTCTATACTATGGCTATGCCTAGTGTATGAACCATTACTATGGTATAACCCGTTAGAGAACAAGTTTATACCAGCGCTTGCAGAGAAATGGGAGGTCTCCCAAGACGGACTTGTCTGGACTTTCCATCTTAGGAAAGGCGTAGTGTTCCATGATGGAACGCCATTTACATCTGAAGCTGTTAAATCATCAATAGAGAGAACCATAAAGCTTGGTCAAGGTGCAGCCTTCATATGGGACCCGGTAGATAGGATAGAAGTAGTAGATGACTACACTGTGAGGTTCACTCTAAAGTATCCTGCTCCACTTGATAGTATAGCTGCCTCATCTTATGGTGCATGGATATTCAGCCCGAAGACACCCAACACTGCTGAATGGTTTAACCAAGGAAATGATGCAGGGAGTGGACCGTACAAACTCGTCAAATGGGATCCTGAGAATGAAGTTGTACTTGAGAAGTTTAAAGAATGGTGGGGCTGGAAGCTAGCTTCTTATGAGATGGCCTCCCCTAAGGCTCCAGATGTATTCATAGTGAAGATAGTCAAAGACGCTGTAACACAGGAAAGACTCGTCGTATCGGGAGATATAGATATCGCAGAGTATGTTCCACTTGAAGATGTTGATCGGCTAAAAGCTGACCCTAATCTACACGTAACTATCAAGCCAAGCTTCCAGAATCTACTCCTCCTAATCAATACGAAGAAGAGCCCACTTGATAACCTTCTAGTCAGGAGGGCGATCGCACATGCTATACCATACGAAGACATAGTTAAAGTAGCAAGGTCTGGTCTAGCAAATATTGCAAGTGGCCCCATCCCAACTGGAATGTTCGGACACTTCGACGACTTCAGATACAAGTACGACCTTGAAGAAGCTAGAAGACTGCTAGCTGAAGCAGGCTACCCAAGTGGAATAGATAAGACGTTAGTCCTAGTATATACTGCTGGAGATATATATGAACAGAGAACCTCGGAATTGATAGCTGCAAGCTTAAGTAAGATAGGCATAAAGGTGGATATCCGACCTATGAGCTGGGAGGAGCAGTGGGCTCTAGCACAATCAGGCTGGGAAGACCCAGAGAAAGCACAAGACCTCTTCATCTTCTACTGGTGGCCAACCTATATCACTCCATTTGACTTCCTCTACAATATGTTCCACAGCGATTCCAAGTCATTCAACCTATGCTACTACGAGAATCCAGAATTCGAGAAAATAATAGAAGAAGCTATCACCCTAGAGGGTACAGATGAGAAGAAGGCTCTAGAACTGTATTATCAGGCTCAGAAGATCCTGTATGAAGATGTTCCAGCTATCCCACTATGGGATATGATTGATGTAAGAGTAGGAAGAGCATACATAGGAAACTTAGATAATGCTGTCAACCCAGCTTACCCCACAGTAATCTTTGCACAAGTACTAAGCGTTGAAAAGTAGAAACTAACGCAGCCAGCCAACAAACCTTCCTAATTTTTTCCTCTCAAGGAGGGAATCCATGCCAATAAGTAAGGAATACCTTGTGAAGAGATTAATACTCCTTGTACTCGTAGTTATCGGAGTATTGCTCATAACCTTTATCATTACTAGAATTGTCCCCGCTAGACCTGAGCTTCTCTGGGCTGGACCGCATGCAACTATTGAGCAGATACAAAAAGCTAGGGAACAGCTTCATCTAGATAAACCAATACATATACAGTTTATCCTCTACCTGCAAGACTTTTTCCTAGGTAATTGGGGTACATCGTGGAGGACTAGGTCACCAGTTTTAGTAGATGTACTTTCTAGTTTAACGGCCACCTTAGAATTGATAATTATAGCATTCACGATTGCTTTCATTATAGGTGTACCTTTCGGAGTATTAGCTGCAATCAAGAAGTATACTTGGATTGACGATGTAGCTAGGATAGTAACAGTTGTAGGTGCATCTATACCTGTATTCTGGCTAGCATTAATAGTTCAATTAATCTTCGGAACCTGGCTTGGGATACTCCCATCTGCTAAGAGAGTAGATGAATGGGTCGTCATAGTGACTGGGTTTAAACAGATCACCGGGTTCTATCTTATAGATAGCATACTACAGGGAAACTATATGGTCTTCATCGATTCCCTAAGACATATAATACTCCCAGCTATAGTTCTCGCATCTTATCCTTTCTGTCTAAGTGCTAGAATGACTAGGGCTGTCATGATGGAGGTTTCAACTGAGCCACATATTAGAAGCTTAATTGCATGGGGTCTCCCACAGAGAACTATATTATTCAAGTACTCGCTGAGAAACACGCTTGTACCGGTTATTGCCTCAATAGGTTTATCATTCGGATACACGATCATAGGAGCATTCATGGTTGAGCTAGTGTTTGTATGGCCTGGGATCGGATTATATGCTGCTATGTCGCTACTCAGTTTCGATTACCCAGCAGTAATAGGATGCGTATTAATAGTTGCGATATTCTACTGCATAATCAATACATTGGTAGATGTAATCCACTCAGCGATAGACCCAAGGGTGAGGTTATGAAGAGATTCAGAGAACAAAGAGTAATCCTATCTTTAATAGCTAAGAAACCAATTTCACTTGTCAGCCTAATTATCGTAGTATCCTTCATTATAATAGGAGTATCAGCACCATTGATCGTTCCATACCCTGAGGATGCCTGGGGTCTAACATACAATGTAGAGAAAAGGTTCCTACCACCAAGTATTCAGCATATATTTGGAACGGACGCTCTAGGTAGAGACGTGTTTAGTAGAGTTCTCCTAGGCTCAAGCTTTTCACTAATTATTGCTGTAGGAGTTATAGGGTTGGCTTTAATCATAGGTGTACCCGTGGGGGTAGTTGCAGGGTACTATGGAGGTAGGATCGGAATGATACTGATGAGGATTACCGATATGTTCTTAGCCTTCCCGCCACTCTTACTAGCAATAGTCCTTGCAGCAACCCTTGGGAGAGGTCTTCTAAACTTGATTGTAGCACTTGCAATCTCATGGTGGCCATGGTATTCGAGGTTAGTATACGTCCAAACCAATACTGTCAAGAATATGCCATATATTGATTCTGCAAAGATAGCTGGATTACCAAGCTTCAAGATTATGACTAAACATGTGATTCCAAATGCTCTTACTCCAACCTTTGTTCAAGCAGCTCTAGATATGGGTTCAGCGATACTTGAAGCTGCTGGTCTAAGCTTTATAGGAGTTGGTGTTAAGCCTCCGACACCTGAATGGGGTCTACTCGTTAGTGAAGGTTGGCAATCAATAAACTATGCATGGTGGATAGCTTTCTTCCCAGGTTTAGCGATACTTGTAACAGTTGTGGGCTTCAATCTTCTTGCAGATGCTTTAAGAGAATCAGCAGACCCAAGAATTAGGAGAACAATATTGATGAGGCTGGGGGTAAAGCAGTGAATAGTCAGCCACTACTCCAAGTAGAAGACTTATCAATCGATTACATTATCGTAGGAGGCTCTATAAAAGCTGTAAGAAACGTATCTTTCAATATACATGAAGGCGAGGTAGTATGCTTGGTTGGAGAATCTGGTTCAGGCAAGTCTACAATTGGATTAGCAATTGCAGGGGCTCTTCCAGAAAATGCTATCATACGTAGTGGAAAAATCATCTTTAAAGGAAAGAATCTGCTAAATGAGAAGTCTAGAAACAAGAAGACAGATAACATCATGATAGTCTTCCAGGATCCTGCTGCCACCCTTAATCCTTTGTTCACTGTAGGTGAAGTTATCTCTGATGTGATAAGAAGCCATCTACAAATAAGAGACAAAGGAAAGATTAGAGAAAAAGCTCTAGAAGCATTCAGAATGGTGGAGCTTCCAGATCCTGAGAGGATCTTCAACTCATACCCGCATGAACTAAGTGGAGGGATGCTTCAAAGAGTAGTAATAGCCATCTCACTATCTACTAATCCAAAGATGCTGATTGCAGATGAGCCTACAACGATGCTTGATGTAACTCTTCAAGCCCAAATATTGGACTTACTATTGAATTTAAAGAAGAAGCTTAGGCTCTCCATGTTGTTTATAACCCACAACCTGGGTGTGGCCAGAGAAGTTGGAGATAGGATCATAGTAATTTATGGTGGAGAAATAATTGAGGAAGCAGGCTCAAGCGACTTAATCAACGACCCATTACACCCGTACACTAAAGGTTTACTAGAATGCATCCCAAGAACACATATCAGACACTCTAGGTTAAAGCATATTCCAGGAGCAGTACCAGATCTAAAAAATCCGCTTAAGGGATGCATATTCTCAGATAGATGTAGTGAGGTTATGGATGTATGTAGAGTTGTTAAACCCTTACTTAAAGAATATTCAAGAAATCATAAAGTTGCATGCCACCTATACTTGGAGGGGAAGGAATGAAGATTGAGCTAATGAGAATAAAGGATTTAAAGAAGTATTTCCCTGTGAAGGCTGGTTTATTCGGTAAGATAGTTGGATATGTAAAAGCAGTTGACGACGTCACGTTTAACATTGGTCTAGGTGAGGTAGTAAGCCTCGTGGGAGAGTCTGGCTCAGGTAAGACAACCATAGCTAAGTGCCTCTTACTATTAGAGAGACCCACATACGGGCAGATACTATTCAATGGGTACGATATTACTCAGATAAGAGGTAAAAAACTAAAGGATTATAGAAGGAATGTTCAAGCAGTTTTCCAGAACCCATTTTTATCCTTAGACCCTAGGATGAATGTTTATGAGATCGTTTCAGAGCCAGTCAAATATCATGTGAAGCTCTCCAAGATAGAGCTCTACGAATATGTATCTAAACTATTAGAGATGGTGGGGCTAGACAAGTCTTTTCTAGACAAGTTTCCACATGAGCTTAGCGGAGGTCAAGCACAGAGAGTTGCAATAGCTAGAGCTATCTCTCTAAATCCTAAGCTTGTAGTATTAGATGAACCTACGAGCGCTTTAGATGTTAGTATTCAAGCACAGATCTTAAATCTACTCGCTGAACTCAGAGGAAAAATGAACTTCTCGTATCTCCTCATAACTCATGACCTCTCAATAGTTAGATACATCAGTGATAGAGTATTAGTAATATATCTGGGGAAGATAATGGAGGAGGGACCCTCAGAGGGTATTTTCAACGAACCCCTGCACCCATACACCCAAATTCTTCTATCTTCTATACCCGACCCATTTACCAAAGAGATAAGAGAGAAGACTATCCTAAGAGGTGAACCTCCGAGTCCAGTGAATCCCCCCAGAGCATGTAGGTTCCACACTAGGTGTCCATACGTGATGGATATATGCAGAGAAGAGGAACCATCAGAGATCTACTACAGTGGAGAACATAGAGTATTTTGTTGGCTTTACGCTAAGAAATAGAATAATCTGAATACTCTTAAATGGTTCTATATGGTCTAAAAGTTTTAATGTAACATGTAATAGATAACAAGCATGAGTGAAGTTTTAGAGAAAATCAGGGGCGCCTCAAATCAGTATCTAAATGATGTCTTGAAGTCTTTTATTGAAATCTTAGAGATTCCTGCTGTAAATCCTTTAGGTGGTGGTTTAGGTGAAGTAAAAAGAGCTGAGAAGATCTTGAATATCTTAGCTAAATATGGTCTGGATAAGGTTGAGAAGATCGATGTTCCAGATAGTAGAGTAGAAGAAGGAGTTAGACCGAATATTCTAGCATTGATTAATGGTGAAGATAGAAGTAGAACTTTATGGTTAGTAGCCCATATCGACACTGTGCCTGAAGGTGATGTAAAGCTTTGGGAGACAGACCCATTTAAGCCAGTAATAAAGAATGGTAGAATCTATGGTAGAGGAGCTGAAGATAATGGTCAGGCGATTGCATCTATGCTACTTACAGTGAAGATTATTAGAGAGCTTAAGTTAACGCCGAAGAAGAATCTAGGTTTAGTTTTCGCAGCAGATGAAGAAGCTGGAAGCACATATGGATTAAAATACCTTGTTGAGAAGGGATTCTTCAAGGAAGAAGATGAAGCAGTAGTCTTAGATTATGGTGCACCAGACGGGTCTGAGATAGAGGTTGCTGAAAAACACATTCTATGGCTTAGATTCACAATACATGGAATACAAGCACATGCTGCTTTCCCCCATGAAGGTATTAATGCTCATAGAATCGGAATCCGCCTAGCATCAACACTCGACCAAATACTACATGAAAAATTCAGCAAGATAGACCCGATCTTTACCCCGCCGACATCAACCTTTGAACCTACAAAGAAAGAACAGAACATAGATAATATTAATACTGTGCCTGGAACAGATGTATTTTATTTTGATTCTAGGATAATCCCAAGCTATAGTCTGAGGGAAGTTCTAGATGTAATAGAGAAAACATGCAGAAGCTTCGAATCGATCTACGGTGTAAAGATAGATGTTGAAGAAGTAATGAAGTGGGAGTCCCCGCCTCCAACATCTACCGAATCTCCTATTGTAAACAATTTATCTAAAGCTCTCAAATTAGCAAGGAATATCGATGCTAAGATAATCGGGATAGGTGGAGGAACATGTGCTGCTTTCCTAAGAGCTAAGAATATACCAGCAGTCGTCTGGTCTACACTAGATAGAATGGCTCATAAACCAAACGAGTACTGCAGGATAGAAAACATTAGAAAAGATTCAGAAGTATTAACACTATTATCAATAACTTAGTAGAGTAGAACCCAGCTAAAACAATAAAGTAAGCTCTACAATTACCTAAGTAGATCAAGCAATTTTAATATAAACTTGCTATGGAAGTCTTAATGTGAGACCACGTCAACTCGAATTACCATCCCTCATCAAGCTCTTAATAGACGAGCATAAAAAATCAAGAGAAAAACTTTCAAGAATAGAGCAACTCTCCATAAAGGGCGATTATACTGAAACGAGAAATTTAGTAGATGAATTAAGGACCCACATTGAACAGCACATAATTGATGAAGAAGCTATAATTTTAAAAGAAGCACTGAGACTCCTCGGTAGAGAAGATTGTAAAGATGTAATTGAGGTTTTCCAGCAGCATAAGCTTATCATTAATTTTGTTCATCAATATATCAACCTACTGGACAGCCCTCAATCAGGAGTAAATATAATCAAGGAGCTTAGAAAACTCATAGACTTACATTATGAGAAAGAAGAGGCAGAAATCTTCCCTAGAATTCTAGAACTCTATCTTAGAGAAAAGTCAGGCTAGACTACTCCTAGTTCATAATCGTTAATTTTATCTTCCTCTCCTTTCTCCATGCTTCCATATTGGTGGGTATAGCCCCTTCTCCATGATTACTCTTTCTGTATCTACTGCTATCCCATGTTCTGCTTCTAGTATTTCCTCAGCATTCATCCTGCTAACTCCGAGAGCTACGAGCTCTCCTTTAAGAGACATGAGAGCGACTGTTCTACCCTTCTTCACACTATCTTCCAGCTTTGCGATTCCTGAAACAGCTAAGTTAGCACCATTACACACTGCACCTATAGCTGAATCAAGCAAGTATATCTTTGGTATATGTTTTACAGCTTCCTCAACAGGTCTAATGATCTCTCTTAACATAGACTCATCACCACCCCTCCATTTTTCTACTGCTTCATACAAATCAAGTAATGTTACAGCTGTATTCTCAGTAAAAGGTCCAGCTCTAACCCTTCTAAGCTCTTGCATATGTGCACCTATACCAAGATATAGACCAATGTCATAGCATAGTTTCCTAATATACGTTCCACCTGAACAAGCTATCCTCATTAAAACATATCTTCCATCTCTTTCAAGTAGGTCTATACTATAGATTGTTCTAACTCTAACTGTTCTTGCAACACTAGACCTTACCGGTGGAAGCTGGTATATATCCCCCGTAAATATCTTGATAGCATCCTTCAGCTCAACGTCTGAGATGTCACCATGAAGCTTCATAACACATACGTATTCTTTCCCACCGCTCATAACTACTCCAGAGCATTTTGTAGCATCATCAAGTAGGATTGGTAAAACACCTGAAACAGCTGGGTCAAGTGTTCCACCATGACCTGCTCTCTCAACAGCAAGTAGAGACTTAACTTTACTTGTAACGTCGTGGCTTGTAGGTCCTCTAGGTTTATCAAGATTTATCACTCCAAGCTTAATATGTCTATTAAGAGGTCTATTGTAGGGGTCTTCACCAAAAGATGGATTACTCTCTACATCGATCCTTACCAGAATCTTTGATTCAATCATCCAAGGTGGAACAATATCACTACTCATCTAGGCTCCATAACGCAAATACTCTAAGAACAATATTAATTATTCTAAAAATAAAGTGCTCTTCCAACTAATTCTAATTTCTATGAGTCTAGATGATTAGTCTCTCCACTATGATGTAGTCAGTGGTAAAGCTTTAGGGTGAACCCGTACGTATTCACGCATATAATCTATCAATCCTGCTTCTTCAAGCTTCTTTAATACTTCGTCATCGCTTGCATTCTCCTTAATATCTATCTTGTGAGGGGTGAATGCTAAATGGGATACGTTTACTCTCCTCCGCTTTACCCCAGTTAAACTCTTCGGACCTGTAACGAGAACGAAATTCTTGTCTACCACTGAGACTATGACACATTTCTTAGAAGCTTCCCTACCAGCAGTCTTCACTACAATCCTACCAATTTCTTCTTTCATCAATCCCCCTCCATCCATAAAATATTACTGCATAATAAATCATTATAATTATAATCCCCTCTTCAGACACCACTTATGAAACATCTATAAATAGTAAAATCATTTAGGGAGAGAGTGGCTGGCCGATGAACTATAGTAGCCATGAGACTAGCAGGGGACTACTATTTATACATGCCTGAGAGGCATGGAAAATATTTTAAACCTGCTGGTCTCACAGCTTTTACTGTTCATCGGCCAGCAGGTTTGTTACTGGCTTTTTGTTTACTTCAACCCATGTTCTCCGTAGAATCTTTAGTATTTTTAGTTGTAGCTTCTGTAATGCTGTACTCTTAGATTGAGTGTTTTGTATGGTTTCAATGAATTCTTTTGGAATGTTTGCCCCCTTCTTATAACTTCTAATGTAAATGTTTAAAGCAATTGATTCCAAATGACGTCTTAGTCGATGATTATATTGTCTATTATTTTTTGTCGGCGTAAACCCCAAATATGCTTTTAATTTATCTACTCCTGACGTCAAAGGTAGCTCCATTACCAGTATAGCAATTTCCACACTACCCCTCATTTGAAGCTCATTACAGACTCTTCTATAAACATCCTTATAGATACTTCTATTGATCATTCTTACAATCTCTCTTTCAATCTTCTTCCTATCAGCTTCCATAGCTCTTATAGATTCTCCGAAACCATAATCGTAGCCTCTGCTCTTCCATTGCTTCAGCATTTTCCTCTTCTCCACAATCCACTCATACCTATTTACTAGTGGTCTCACAGCAATCTTCAACTCCACATCTCTAACAGTCAACTCCCTGAAGCATTCTCTTGGAATCTTTGAAAGCATCAATACATCGTTTTCATCAGACTTCCGTAGACCATTCTCCAATCTAAGCTTCTTCAGCATCCTCGTATCCTTTAGAACATAGACCTTAACACCTCTCTTAAGCAATTCTAATATCTCATTGTAAACCTCTGGAAACAATGTATCAATATAGATTTCATTGGCATTTCTAAGCCTCGTCAACTTCCTTATCTTGATTATCTTTTCTCCATCATAGGCATGATGTAGTTTCTGTCTCCGTTTACCATTGATAGCAGTCCTCGAAACATCAATATAGTAGACTCTAGTCATCTTCTATAACACCTCCCTCTACTTCTCCACAATATTCCTTGAAGGGTCCTGCTAGGTCTCTTGCCATCTGCTTGAAAACCTCCAACATACCAATATCTCTTAAATGCCTAGAATCTAAAACACCCATTACACCACCATACACACTAATCAATACTAAGGATTCCCCAAACACGATATAGACATACATTTAGATAGATAAATTCTTTATACTCTAGACTGAAAATGGAGTATACCAACTATTAGATATAGTAGGATAGGTGCTGGGAGTATAGATGTAAGCTG
>Ga0272445_1001968_pt1 | contig 14797 bp, 13 predicted proteins | sample YNPCB0031_FD_194404 | JGI IMG/M metagenome (GOLD analysis project Ga0272445, IMG submission 194404) | Hot spring sediment microbial communities from Yellowstone National Park, WY, United States - YNP-CB-003-1 | ecosystem: Environmental > Aquatic > Thermal springs > Hot (42-90C) > Sediment... | reverse complement strand
TAGGTTTAGTAATGCTTGCTGCTGGAACATTTTTAGTATTTTTTGAGTATGATATATTGATGAGGATAAATCCTAGTTATCGTATACTTACTGGAAACATATACTTAACCTATGAGTTTATACTAGATTTAGCTGGGCTTCTATTAATTGTAGGCTTGGTTATGGCAATAATTAGGAGAACTATTCTTAGGCCAAGTAGACTTGAAAACAGATTTGAAGATATGGTTATAATTCTTCTCCTGTTTTACGGTTGCTTAAGCGGATTTATGTTAGAGGGTTTAAGAATAGCCGCCTCAGGAGATTTGTGGTATGCTCAATCATCCTTTATAGGCTATATATTCTCTAAAGTTTTCCTAAATCTAAATTGTATTAAGGAAATATACGTAGCTCTCTGGCTCAGTCATGCCTTAACATTAGTAGTAACTCTACCACTATTTACTTATAGTAAGCTAAGGCATTTTCCCCTTTTCTTTACAAGTCCTTTATATAATGTGTATGAGCTTAAGGCTCCATTCAATTTAGATGAGGTATTAAAAAGTAGGAAGATAGATTTTAAGGTAGGTTTAAAAAGTATTGATGCTTTAAGCTTTGGTCAGCGTATAAACTTAGATGCATGCGTGAGCTGCGGTAGATGTCAAGATGCTTGCCCAGCCTATCGGGCAAATAAAATTTTATCGCCAAAAACTATTGTTCAAAAGCTTAAAAAATCTATATTGGAGAGTTCAGGTAGTTGTAATGTAATTGTAGGACCAGTCTTGTCTGAGAGTGAGATATGGGCTTGTACAACATGTGGTGGATGCGTTGCTGCATGCCCAATATTCATCAATCCACTAAACTACATTCTTGAATCACGCCGCCACCTAGTAACAAATCTTGGAAAGATACCTACAAACGCTTTATTCAACATAATGATACGATATAACCCGTACGGCTTGCCGCGCTCTGATAGAAAGAACTGGATGAGGGATGTAAATGTCAACTATGCTAAGGAGGATGAAGAAGTTGATGTTCTTTTATGGATTGGATGTGCAGGTGCGTATGATTCCAGAGCTCAAAAAATAGCTAAATCCCTAGTATCCCTACTAAATAAGGTAAACATAAAGTTTGCGGTGTTGAAGGAGGAGGAATGCTGTGGTGAACTTGCTAGAAGACTTGGAGATGAAGTATTGTTTCAGGAAGTTGTAAGGAGAAATGCTGAAATACTTAAGAAGTATAAGTTTGAACAAATCGTAACGTTATGTCCACATTGCTACAATACATTCAAAAATGATTATCCTGAATTTAACGTAAGATTTAACGTTAAATCCCATATTGAACTAATAGATGAGCTAATAATGAGTGGTAAGATAAAAATTGAATCCCCCATCAATAAAGCTGTAGTTTATCATGATCCATGCTATCTGAAGAACTATAACGGAGTATTTAATCAGCCTAGGAGAATATTAAAGTCTATTCCTGGATTGAAAATCATAGAGGTTGGTAAGCATTTCTGTTGTGGTGGTGGAGGTGGTGGTAATTGGATTGAATCTGAGGGAGTTAGAATTAATGTTCAAAGGCTTGAAGACATTATTAAGGAAAGCCCAAATACAGTAGTTACAGCATGTCCATACTGTATAAGCATGTTTGAGGATGCATTAAAATTTAAAGATCTTGAAGACAGGTTTGAGGTTAAGGATGTATGTGAGCTTATAAGCGGTGTGTTAGGGTGATTCTATGTTAAATATAGTTGTAGGTATTAAATGGGTTCCTGATACTGCTGATGTGAAGTTTGATCCTGTTAAAGGTACCCTAATAAGGGAGGGTGTTGAGAGTATAATTAATCCTCCAGATTTAAATGCTGTTGAGTTAGCTTTAAGCCTTAAGGAAAGATATGGCGGTAAAGTCTACGTTATCTCTATGTCTCCACCAGCAGCTCTAAAAGGTCTTAAAATGACTGTAGCTATGGGTGCTGATAAAGCAATACTACTAACAGATAGAAAATTTGCAGGTGCGGATACGCTTGCAACATCCTACACCTTAGCTATGGCCATACGTAAAATCAGCAATTACGATATAGTAATATTTGGGGAGGAAACAATTGATAGCGCAACTGGACATATAGGGCCTGAAGTTGGGGAGATTCTAGGTATTCCACACGCATCCTATGTTAGAAGTATTTTAAACATAGATTTAGTAAATAGAATTATTGAATTTGAAAGGGAGGTTGAAGATGGTGTTGAAATTTATAGGTCTAAACTACCCATAGTGATTTCTGTCGGTGTTGGAATTAATAATCCGAGATATCCTGTACCAATTAGAAGACTACATGCAGAAATAGAGGCTGATAAATACATTGAGGTATGGAGTCTCGATAATATGGAGGTGGATCAAGGTAGAGTTGGGCTTCAAGGCTCTCCAACTAGAGTTATTAAAATAATAGCTGCTCCGATGGTTCAGAGGAGGATGGAAATACTTCAATACTCAAGCGAGGCTTTGAATCTACTGGTTAAAAGACTAAGGGAGAATGAGATTCTGTAGAGGTGTATCTATGAGTGAATTTAAGGGTGTATGTGTATATGTTGAGCAGAGAAGGGGAATTATACAGGAAGCTTCACTACAGCTTTTAGGCGAAGGTAGAAGATTAGCGGATAAGTTGAATGTTAGTTTGATGGCTTTCATTGTTGGCTACAATATAGGCAGCATCGTTAATGAACCGGTATACTACGGTGCGGATAAAGTAGTATATGTTGATGACGAAATGTGTAGATACTATAATGTAGAGGTTTATACACAAGTTCTGGTTGAGCTTGTTTTAAAGTATAAACCTGAGATATTTCTTGTTGCAGGTACGAAGTATGGTAGGGAGTTAGCTCCCAGTATTGCTGCACGTCTTGAAACAGGTATAACAGCTGACTGTACCGGTTTTGATATAGATGAAAATAGAAACTTGGTACAGATAAGGCCACCGTTTGGTGGACGTGTATTAGCCTACATAATAACTCCAACAAGACGTCCCCAGATAGCAACAGCAAGACCTAACGTTTTCCCAACACCTAGACGTAATGTTGAAAGGAGGGGTGAAGTAGTACGTGAAAATATAGCTATAGGAAAGCCTAAACTTGAACTTGTAGAGTTTAGGGAGAGTGTTGATAAGGAGTTACCTATTGAGAAGGCTGAAGTAATTGTTGCTATTGGCCGTGGCGTTAGCAGATCGGATTATCAGTTAGCTTATGAGTTGTGTAGGATATTTACCAATAGTACTGTTGGATGTTCAAGACCTCTTGTTGATCAGGGCTTAATGCCTAGATCAAAGCAAGTAGGGCAAACCGGTAAAACAGTTAGACCAAAACTTTACATCGCTATAGGTATTTCGGGAGCTGTACAGCATATAGCTGGCATGAAGGACTCTAAATATGTTATTGCAATAAATAAAGATCCTAACGCTGAAATATTTAAATTTTGCGACTTTGGCATAGTTGGAGATTATAGAGAGGTAATACCGAAACTAATTGAGGTATTAGGGAGAAAGCGTTAACACTATTTGTTAATAAATTTATGTTATATTGGGTGTGTCCAACTGCTACTTAGTAGTTCATCAGTTCTAAATCAGATTTACTTATAAAATTGCGAAAAGTTTATAGATATTTGGACATGCCCTGTTATATTTATCTTAGCAGCTATCCATGCTTTGTCTTCTCCTTATCTGTTAGCATACTATGATTTATGCAGTGGAGTTGTTTGTAGCTGATATGAAGGGGTGGATATAGCTAATTTACGGTAAACTCAAGAATCAACTCCAGCTTACAGCAACATTAGTATCTGCTTAACCGTTATCGAATAGTTAACATATATAGCTATCTGCTCCACCCCTAAGGCTTCATGGATGACTCGACCATCAACGGTGAAGGAAAATTCATTGAATGCTCATTACCATATTCTAGCGTTTATTCAATACGCCACATATTGAGCATTTTAATAGGAGTAAAGGATACATAAAGTTAACTATTTGATTCTTAACCTTACATCAATACAGGGTTTATGCTCTTTAAACACTAGAGCGGCAATACTGATTGGAAAATCCCTTCTGAATGTTTATAGGATTCCCAAGCCTGCATAACCTAAATTTAAACCAACATCAGATTAAGTTATAGGCTTATTATCAGGTTTTCTGTAACCTGTTAAGGAATGTTGAGGCATAGGAAATCAGATAAAATATGCAGATTGCTAGATCCTCTGCTAAGACGACTATGTCTTATACTTAGAACACTTAACTCTATCACAATTTACAGCTTCAGTATTGACTTGGTGCTAGCATGTAACTGTCCTCCTTAACAAATGTTTAAATTAGCATTGCGAATTGTTAATGTATCTTGAATTTATAGCGGGAAGTAGTTATCTATAGGTTGCTAGCCTACTATGTTAAGCTAGCTAGATATTTCAGTTTAAGTTTTAAATTGGTTGTTTCATCACCATAGCTAGTCTAATTCTCCAGTAGTAGGTTTTCCAGCTCTCTACGTATTTCTAGCATCTCATCAGAGTTAAGGTTTAAACTTTTTATAGTAAGTCTTCTTCTCTTAACAGTTATGCTTTCACCTGTTTTTTTATCAACTGTTTTCTTTAGGACTGTTTGCTTAAAGATTGTTGTTCCGTACTTCTGCCATCTAGGTACTTCATTAATATTTACTCCCCTTTCAGATAGTAGATTTATGATTTGACTAGCCTTCAGCCCTATACATTGCTTTTTACCAATAATACTTTGAGCATAGGCATTTATGAAGTTTCTAAAGCAGTCTGAAGCTCTCCATTTAAGGTATTCAATAATATCATCTAATTCGTATACTTTAACTATTCGAGCATCAAAAGCTACAGTCTCATCATAGCTTCTAGCTTTACTGATTATTCTCTGAAACGATGATGTTGTAAATGCTGATAGTAATGAAACTATCTTCTCAATTCTTCCGCTATGTGGTAGATGTACATCTTTAAGTATTAAGTAGGAAATTTCATCGGAGTATATGTATGCAAGTGATATGTGAAAACCTGAGTTTTTAATAACGTTAAGAGCTGCTTCAACCATTGCATCATGGAATCCATCATCGAAGGGCATCTTAAAACCGCATTTACTAGCTAACTTATGGAATCCGTCCCCATCAACCCTTACGAAAATAGGTGCTTCGACAATTAGTTTACTGTAAACCTCTCTTAACCTAAATTTTTCATTACTCAACAATGGCAACCTCTCCAACAGAACCTCCAGCAAATATTTGAATGTACTTTGAGGTTTTAACAGCTGCCTCCATAATAAGCTCTTTAGGTATTTCAGGAACACCACAAGATACTACTAGAACATTTCTTGTATTTTTAGTAATCATGGTGTCTATAGAGTCTCTAAAGGGATATACGTGAAGGATCTTTACGCTGTCGGATAGAACTATCTGGTTGCTTGTTAATACCTCATATTTACCACCTATAGGTTTAAACACTTCACCATCATGTGCAAATCTAAGGGTTAACTCTCCTTCAACTTTATCGTAGTCGTAGAGGCCTATAGGTATTAGGGTTTCAATGCTGGCTAAATTACATGCATCAACAACGTTATTTATTGATGGAAACCCTAATCCCTTAATGACCCTTCTAAGTAAAGCCTCACTTGCAGGACGCTGTTTTGTTGGATCAACTTTAAGCCTCCAGTAAAAGTTTCTATAAGCTCTTATGATATTATTATCCTTTATATTATCTAGAGTAAATTTATTTCTTAAATTGCTTATTGTCTCCATTATAATTTGTAGTTTATGGCTTGACGTCTCCTCAACATTGACGTCTCTAACCATTACTGTAGCTAACTTTAAATCTGGAAAATGAGCTTTAACCTTAGGGTCTATGCTTACTTTAATATTCATGGTTATTAATAGCTATGCTATAGGTCTAGAAGAGCATCCCGCCCCTTATATGTAATGCTATACTTCCTATCTAACTCTGTAACGTAGTTAAGTCTTTTTAAGGCTCTAAGCTTTCCAGCAATCTTTCTACCGTCAATACCTAATTTTCTAGCTATTTCAACACATGTTAATGGCTTATCTGAGCTTGAAAGGGTTCTAAGTATAGATTTCTCCAAGTCTGAAAGTTTTAGGATATACATGTATTCACCTAGTAAACTCTTGAACCTGGAGGTGCATCCCCCTCAATAGTTACGAAGTATAATTTACCATTCATATCCTCAGCCATTAGTATCATCCCCCTACTCTCTAATCCAAACATTTTTTTAGGCGTTAAGTTAGCTACAACAACTACTCTTTTACCAATTAATTGGTTAGTGTTTGGAAATTGATCCGCTATACCTGTAATGATCTGTCTTAATTCACCACCAATATCAACCATTAATTTTATGAGTTTCCTCGATCCTGGAATTCTCTCAGCTTCTTTAATGACTCCAACACGCAAGTTTACCTTTAAGAAGTCATCATATGTTAATTCGCCTCCAGACATAAAACAATATTTTAGAGGACACATATATATTTTAATACTGGTTAGTCTTAAGGTATTGTTGGTGCTAACGTTTATGTCTTACAGCTTAATGTTTGCTGATGCTCATAGTCACGTTAATCCAATCTATGGAGTTGGACCTGAGAAAATAGCTAGACGATTTAGAGATAGTGGTGGCTGGTTTATAGCGTTGGTATGCTTACCTCCATGGAGCTACGGCCTAGAGCCTAGTGGATTAGAAGCTTACGATAAATCCTTCAGGCTGATTATTGATGCTGGAGCTAAATATAAGCAGTTGGGATTAGAGGTAGCTATTCACCTCGGCCATCATCCATCAGAAGTTGACTACCTGAATAAACATGGATTAAAGCTGTCGAAAATTAGAGATTTAGGATTTAAAGTTGTTGATTTAATAGCTAAATATGTTGTGGAAGGGTACGCTCATGGTTTAGGGGAGTTTGGTCGTCAACACTATCCTACAAAGCCTGAAAATAGGGAGGTAGCTGAGGATATAGCTAGGTATGCTATTCAGAAAGCAAAAGATTTAGATGTATCGATTCATCTCCATCTAGACCAAAGCCCCAATGCTTTAAATTTTGCATCTGAAATTGCTAAAGAAGTAGGTATGAGTTTAAGCAAGGTTGTTATACATCATCTTAATCCAGAACTGGCTAAAAATGCTGAAAGCCTAGGTTTAAGCTATACTGTTGTAGGTAAAATTGAGAATTTAAAGATTATTGTTAATAGTAGTTCTAAATGTCTTGTTGAAAGCGACTATTTAGATGATCCTAAAAGGCCTGGAGCAGTTATTCCTCCATGGACTATATCTAAAACATGGAGGAAGCTGTTAGCTGATGGTTTATGCGATGTTAGCTATGTTCAAGCTGTAAATGTGGATAACGTAGTAGCACTATATAAGTCTCAGCTTTGGTAGACTTAACGCATTATAGTGCTTATAGCATGAGACTTATCAAAACGCCGCATCATTTATGAATGGTTGAGTAGCGTAATAATACTTCAATTTTAATTTGATACTTCAAGCCTCTGAGTGGTTAGATATAGCCATATGGTGTGAGCTTTATGAAATGGAGAGCTGGTTCTCTCAAACTTTCAGATGAATTTGAAGGAGTGAGGTTCCAGCTAAATGGGAAGCCTGCAAGTCTTGATTATTGACAGCTTATATGCTGTACCTCCATTAAATATATAGAGGTGAAATTATGAATGTATACCTTAAAGAGCTAAGTTTCTCAACAAAAAAGCGGAGGGAGCTTGTAGATATTACAGGTCAGGTTGAGAAGATTGTGTATGAAAGTGGTGTGAGAAATGGAATGTGTCTAGTTTATGCACCACATGCTACTATCGCTATAGTAGTAAATGAACATGAAGCTGGCTTAATGAATGATATAATAGCAAAGATTGAAAGGGATTTTCCAAGTGGTTCCGGATGGCTTCATGATAAAATCGATGATAATGCTGATGCCCACTTAGCTTCAGCATTTATAGGGTCTTCAAGAATATTTCCTGTAGTTAATGGAAGACTTGTAAGGGGTACTTGGCAGAATATATTTGTTCTCGAGCTTGACGGTCCAAGACCAACTAGGAGGGTTTTGGTGGAGGTTATAGGTGAATAGAATATTTAAAGACCATATCTCTCATCAATTTCTATACATCTTTATATTATTAGGCTGATTCTTACGCTATTTTGCCTCATGCTGCTCTACAGTTAATGTAGAGTAGCTAAGATAAGCCTGAGTTGATAGATAGGTTTGAGGTTTCATCGGTTTTGCTAATTGATTCAGCTGTATGGGTATTGAAGCCTTACAGCTGGAAGCATATTGAGTGAAAGGCTGAAACATTTAAGTATAGGCAAGGCTGGAAGTAGAGCTTAAATAATTACTGAAATGCGGCTATGTTTCTATATGGCTGGAATGCTGCTGTAATAGCTTAATGAGCTTCAGCTGAGAGGATTACGTACCTACTTATAGAATTCTTAGTTTACGGGTTTAATGTGGTGGTTAGTTTAATATCGCTTTGCTTAAATCTCGATAAGGCTCTTTGAGCACTCAGTAAGTATTTCAGCTTTACTGCTAGTTACTAGAACTGTATCTTCAATTCTTACTCCTCCAATGTTTTCCACATATATTCCAGGCTCAATAGTTATGGTCATCCCCTCTTTAAGCCTACTATCTACGTTTTCCGCTATTCTTAAATATTCATGTACATCTAACCCTATTGAGTGGCCTGTTGAATGTATGAAGTATTTGCTGTAACCATAGCTTCTAATCAATTTTCTTGCAGCTTCATCAACTTCAGAACATAATACCTCAGGCCTCACAGCCTCTAAAGCCTCCTCTTGGGCTTCCCTTACAACTTCATATATTTTCCTCAATTCGTTAGTTATACTTCTAGTAGCTATTGTACGCGTCATATCTGAATAGTACTCACTATGTTTCGCCACTATATCTACTACTACTGTTTCCCCCTCCCTTATTGTTTTACTGCTAGCTCTTGCATGAGGTATAGCTGAACGTGGTCCTGAAGCTACTATCGGCTGTATATCTGTAAATCCATTCATACTGTATATTTCATATATAATATGTGCAGCAACCTCAGCCTCACTAATACCTGGTTTAATTATCTCAATAGCTCTACTTATAGCTTTAGAAACTGTTTTTGAGGCGTTTTTAATTTTTTCGATTTCATCTGGGCTTTTTATAAGTCTAAACCTCCATATAGCATCGGTAGCATCTATAATCTTAACATTATTAAGAATGTTGGATAAGCGGGTATATGTAATGTACGGTATTGAGTATCCTTCAATACCCACCCTATCCACATTCTTCTTAACGACTTTACCTATAGCTTCTACAATATCTTTAGCTAATATCTCTCCCTCACCTCTGTTTTTTGTTGAGTAGAGGTGAATGTTAACATTACGTAGGAGCTTAGCTCTCGGATACTCTAAAGTATGCGTTACTACATGGATTTCTCCATCAATATAAAATATGACTGCGGAGTAGTCTAGTGGTTTTTCTAAAAAGTATGTTATATTGGCTTGGTTAAGTAGTATTAATGCGTCGAGCTCATATGTTTTTAAGCTTTCAATAGCTTTACTTAACCTATCCATATGTACTAAACCTTCACTGGAATTTAAACATATCCAGTTAGCTATAAATCTACTCCAGTAGTTTATATTGAACTACATAATTTTAATAAGTAAATTGATCGCTTCATCCTCTAGACTTGAAATATTAGATATTATGTGTTTAATTAAATAGAGTATTACTCTATAGTCTTTAAGAATTAGAAAATGGAATTTGGAAATGGAAAATACTAGTTTAATAGAAAGTTTAAAGTATGCGTTATTACTATTAATAACCTATGTTTTCTAAATATGCTTCTGTAGTTAAAAATCTTAGAGGTGTTATTCTTATGGATCCATATGTGGATTCATCTAGGATTGTAAAGTGGCTTACTGAAAGGTTTAGATATAGAAATATCGGTATTTCCCAGATGCTTATAGGTAAGAATCCTAAGTTTTTCAGTAGGTGGCTTAATGGGAAACCGTTTATTGAGATCTATCACCCCATACGGGAAACATCCTTTCTGGTTGATGTTTTAAAAGATGTTCTTGGCTTTGATGATTATGTATGTGACTCCATAGTTCTCTCATCGATTTACATAAGTCCATTATTAGTAGTGGGAATTGAGCTTTTTAATCAGATCTTAAAGGTATCCATTGACCATGTTGAGTTAAAAGTTAGGCTTAGAGTTAAGGATTGGAAACTACATCTAAGAATTGCGGATTACACTATTCTAGATATGTATAGGCGATGTATTGAAGATGCTGAGAAGTTGTGGAGTTTAAATATTGAATTATCTAAATTCATTGAGAACCGTTCTGAGATTGTGAAAAGGGATAAGAAGAGATATTGGAGGTTAGGTAGGGGGGAATTATCTGAAGGTGTTTTTCTAGCATATCTTGATGCTGCAAGCCTAATTGCTAAAAAACAGCTTGAAGAACTATCCATACTGGAGGTTTTAAGAAAGCTCCCTATCGATGTTGCGGCAGGTTTATCTATAGTTCCAGTTATTAACTTATCGTGTAGCGTTTATGGCTAGAACTGTTAATGTTAAGTTTGGCAATGTTACTAGATGCTATGAGGTTATTGAAGATCCGATTCCTCACATAGTTGTTCCAACGGTTAAGGAAGTTGTTCATGGATGGTTTTATGGATATGGGGACCATGGAAGGAGGGAATGCTGCTCTGAAAGAATACTTTTAAACCCATATAATGGCTGCTCGGTATCCTGTGTTTTCTGCTATTCTCGCGGCTTTAAAGGGTATTTTAAGCTTTGGAATGAAGAGAATATCATAACCGTATTTAAAGACTTTGACATTAAGCTTAGGGAAGAGCTTAGTAAGCTATACGTTGCTTCATGTGCTTATCTAAGCCCATCAACAGATCCTTTCCAATCACCGCTTGAGGAGGTTTATAATCTTAGTGTTAAAGCAGCTAACGTAATGCTTGATTTAGGATTACCTGTAGAATTTGTTACGAAGAAGGGTGATAAAGTTCCACAGAGTCTCTTACGTAGAATGGCTGAACACAGCTATGGTCACTGCTTTACACAATATACTATTATTGGAATTGATAAAGACGTTACTCAAATATTCTCACCGGGATCCTCTCCTCCAGAAGATCAGTTTAAATCTGTATGTAGATCAGCTAACTATGGATTATTTACTGTAGTAAGGGTTGATCCTCTTCTACCGGGCATAACTGATGATTTTGAAACGATTGAATATATTGTTTCAAGAGGTAAGCGTGAGGGAGCATCTCACTTCATATTTAGCTTATGTGATCTCTCACCAGGCTGGATGGATAAAACACTTAATGCTGTTAGGGAATATTTTCCTGAAGCATATCCGTTATGGCTGAAGGTATATAGTAAAGGTTATTTAGGAAGTCTAAACTATCGTGTTGGAGTTTTTAAGATAGCTCGTGAAATATGTGATAGACATAAGGTTACGATGGCGTTATGTATGGAGTTTGAAGTATTAAGGAGTAGAGGTGGATTAAGATATATTGGGCTAAATGAAGAGTTTATGACTTCTAGAAATTGTGAAGGTATGGATATACCAATATATTATAGGAGGTCCTTAAAGGATGAGTTTAAGCCGCTGAAAGGATGTAATGGTAATTGTCTCTATTGTGCTAAGGGTCTCCAGCAGCCTGTATGTGGTGAGTATAAGCTTATGCATGCTGATGCCCTAAAACTTAAAGACTACATTAGGTTTAAGCCACCAATATTTAAACTCCATAATTAATCCCCTATTCTCCTAATTCTTGTAGAGCCGCAATATGGACATTTCCCACTACTGTCTTTAAGGCTGAAATATCCTCCTCTACCAATCTTTTTACAGTCTACACAAACATATCTACCTAATCTCCCCATACCTCTCAGTACCATATTTGAATTTAAGCTTTATCTTAAGTACCTATTGGAAATCCAAGTTTAGATGCTCGCTTCCCAAGTCTCCTTACACGCTCTCTCCGGAATCCAATATATACTCCACCATATTCCCCTCCAATCCAGGCTCTAGTTGTCTCGTCGGGTTCAAGAATAGAGTTAAGAATTGTGGATTTAACTTCAATACCTACTAAAGCCCTACCGTGATAGCTAATAGACTTATCAAATCCGATTCTTAATCCTCCATTAAAAACGGTAATTGATGAAAACTGTCCTGTTTAGGTTTTATTATTGTACCTAAGTACTTCATGCTTTACATCTAGATGTGTAACTCTAGCGTTTAAATATCCTTTAACATGTATATATACCTCAGCATTGTTGATAGGTATCGGCTTACCTATTGTTTGAATACTAACATTTGAATCTATTTTTATCTTACCTTCACCTGGACCAGTCATATAGATCACAGGCTCAGCTAAACCCCATTCTATTCATTAAATCCTCATGAATCGAGGGCTTCCTCATCGCCTTCTAGAAGATATTATAGTCAAATATTTAAATATATTCTTACAGTAGTGTTGTATGTCTATTCTAGCTAAGGATTTAAGAATTATTGTTACTGGTGGTGCTGGCTTTATTGGTAGTCATCTAGTTGATCGTCTTGTTTCTTTAGGATTAAGTGTTAGGGTTTTAGACAATCTTTCCACAGGAAGTCTTGAAAATCTTAATAAATCAATTGATAAAATTGAATTTATTAAAGGTGATGTAACCGATCTGGATGATTTAACTGATGCTTTAAGAGGGGTTGATATTGTTTTCCATCTCGCCGCTAATCCTGAAGTTAGAATCGGCGATCCAAATACTCATTTTAAACAGAATATTCTTGGAACATACAACGTGCTTGAAGCTATGAGAATTAACAATATTAAATATCTTATATTTACCTCCTCCTCAACGGTTTATGGAGATGCTGCTATAATACCTACTCCGGAAAGCTACGGTCCTTTAAAGCCTATCTCACTCTATGGGGCAGCTAAACTCGCATCTGAAAGTTTAATATCAGCATATAGCTACACATTTAAGTTTAAATCTGTAATCTATCGGTTAGCAAACATTGTTGGTCCAAGATTAAGACATGGAGTAATACACGACTTTATAGAGAAGCTTAGAAGAAATCGTTATGAGCTTGAAATTCTTGGAGATGGTATGCAGTCAAAGTCTTATCTATGGATTGGCGACTGTATTGATGGTATGCTTACTGGCTTAGGTAATGTTGAAGGTCCTCTTGAAATTTATAACTTAGGATCTATGGATAGAGTTGATGTTGCAACAATAGCTAGAATTGTTGCTGGGGAGATGGGTTTAGAAAACGTTACGTTTAGATTTACTGGCGGCGTTGATGGTGGTCGGGGATGGATTGGCGATGTTAAATACATGTTTCTCGACATCTCAAAGCTTATGGCTAAAGGTTGGAGACCCAGATATTCAAGTATTGAAGCTGTAAGGTATGCTGTGAAAGCATTGATGGATTCAGTAACTTAGAATGTAAGATGTGATGTGCTAAGCCTCATTGAGGACGTGGCAACTTACGATCCAGTTTTTAACTATAGTATTTCACTCTTCCTAGTGTATTTTATGGTTTATCTGGTTAAGGCTTTAAGGATGGGGATTCTCGTGTTAGAGGGGATTTAAGCTTTTGATGATGGTTTAGTGAAGCAGCTAAAATGGTAGGTAGGGTGAGGAGATGATATTCAATTGGGTTAGGAGACTTAGAGGGGTGGAGGCTTTAAAAGATAGGCTAGGAAGTATTAGAAGAGTTTATAGCTGAGAGCTTAGGCTAAGCATGGAGTCTAGGCAGTAACATCGACTACCGGATCGTTAAATTGCTGATGGAGCGCTAAGTAAGTGGACTATAGCCTTAAGGCTTTTACGGTTAAGGAGCTTAATATAGATGATAAAACCTAGACATTATATAGCTGAGGGAAATTGTAATTGATTTAAAAGCGTTGGAGTTGATGAATGCCTTAACATAAAGCAAATACCTAACATGGAAAACGGTGTGGAAATAACTTTAGTGAAACACTATAATCAACATAACTACTCAAGCTACTATACTCCATTGATTAAACAAAAATATTTAAAGTTGTATGCTAACAGATGAGGTGTACGATTTTCTAGTTGTAGGGCATTTAGCTATTGATGAGGTTTATATAGGTAATAGAGTTAGGATCGGTATTGGGGGTTCATCATATTACTGTGGCTTTAATCTATCACTTCTAGGCTGGAGGGTATGTGTGATTTCAAAGATTGGATTTGACTTTAATCCATATTTAAGTAGGGTGAAAAATTTAGATTTATCACTTGTAAAAATATCTTCTAAGCCTACTACACGTTATCGAATAGTGTATAACTCAAAATATGATAGAAGTCTTAAACTTATCTCAAAATGTGAAAATATTTCGGTGTTTGATATACCTAGTGAATTGAAAGTAAGAGCTATTCATATTTGCCCAATAGCAAACGAGGTTGATATAGATGCTATTTATAAGCTTAAAGAACTCAATGGAGTATTATCCATTGATGTACAAGGTTTACTAAGATCCTTTAGAATTGATGGTGAAGTATATTTAAGAAAGCCTAGAAACATCCTTAACGTAGTTAGGGATATAGATATTTTAAAAGCTGATCAACTTGAAATTAAAGCTATTCTTAATAGCTTAAAAGATATTTATAAACTGTTTGATGTTGGTGTTAAAATTGTGATTGTAACTAAGGGATCTAGGGGGGTAACGGTATATACCCCTAAACAAACCATTAATATACCTGCTCCTAAACTTTATAGAGTTAAGGACCCAACGGG
>Ga0272445_1001967_pt1 | contig 14810 bp, 13 predicted proteins | sample YNPCB0031_FD_194404 | JGI IMG/M metagenome (GOLD analysis project Ga0272445, IMG submission 194404) | Hot spring sediment microbial communities from Yellowstone National Park, WY, United States - YNP-CB-003-1 | ecosystem: Environmental > Aquatic > Thermal springs > Hot (42-90C) > Sediment... | reverse complement strand
TAAAATTTTGTTGTCAATGAATACCAAAATTTTGTTTTTACTCTGTTTTTACAAAAAGATATTTTCTTAACAACAAAATATGATCAAAACGAGATAACCAACCATATATTCTTTCCCAAATTCAGGTTTTATTATTTTCCTTGCAAGAACAAATATTAAAACGTCTAACATCAAATGATAATCACGAGATATAACCAGTTCACATAATTCTACTCCAACAATAACAAGAATAACACTACTTAAAGTAGAAAATGCTGATGTTTCTATATTTATAGAAGTTTGCTGTAATTAAACAATAAAGTATTATATAAAAATGTTGAAACTAAAAAACTAAAAATATTGCAAACACAATGCTTATCAAAATATACACCTATAGAAAAATATACATTAAAGAAAGAACTTTTTATATCATTAATTTTTTGTTTATCCATTTTTTATTCTCTTGCTTTTTGTTAAAAAACTATAAAACAAACTTGTTAAAACAAACAATTTCTTTCAATTCTTTTCGGAAATCAGATTTTGCATGTTGTCGTATTACATCTTTTTCTTTATATGTATTATCAGGATATCCAAGACAAATAAGTAAAGGAACTTTGTACTTCTTTGGTATATTTAAAACTTTTTTCACACCTTTTTCTGAAAACCAACCTATATAACAACTTCCAAGCCCAAGTTCTGTCGCTTGTAAAACTAAATGTTCACATGCAATACCAATGTCTATTAAATAAAACTTTGTATCACGTATCAACGAACCCGCTTTTGATAAAAAACTGCTAACATCTGCTACAACAACAATTATAACAGGTGCTTGAGAAAGAACTTTTTTGCTAAATTTATATATTCCAGCAGTTGCTTTTTCTACAAGCTGTTCTTTTATATTTATATCATTGACTACAACAAACCTCCATGGTTGAGCATTACAAGCAGATGGTGCTAACCTCGCTGATTCTATACATTGCAAAATTTTTTCTTCTTCTACTGGTAACGGCAAATATTTCCTACAACTATATCTTTGTTTTACAAGGTCTATAAAGTTCATAAATTAGTTATTAGTGATTGGTTATTAGTGATTAGTAGAGAAATAGTAAATTCTTTGCACAACTGTAAAACTTGATAAAAAACTTTATAATTTGCGTTACCCAACCCACATTGTGGTGTTATAATACAATTTTTAAGTTGGTTTTCTTCAATACCTTTTACAACTAATTTTGAAATATATTCTTTAAATTTTGACTCCAAACTTTCTTTTGTTTCGTTAAAAACTTTTTCTGTATTAGGTATTATCCCCCATGCTATATATTTATCTTTTTTGTTCAAAAATTTTTTTATTTCTTCAGAATAAAGAACAAAATTGTCAAAAAACTCGTATGAATCAAACGAAATTATGTCTAAATTTTCCACTGAGGTTAATATAGACCAATCAGTGTTAGCACAACAATGTATCCCTATTTTAACGACAGTGTTGTTAAAAATTTCGTTTACAAAATTTTTTGTATCACTTACAAGTTTTGATAATGTTTGTATAATCTCTTCTTTAGATACCGCAGTAAAAGCAGAACCGTACGCAGCAAGGTATGGTTCGTCATAAAAAACTATGATATTTATTTTGTCACTGATTGTTTCTTTTACAACTTTTATCTGCCATAAAGTTTTCATTATAAGTAAATTTATTACTACTTCGCGATATTGTTCATTATAAAATATCGCTTTACCATCTTTGGTTTTTACAGTAAGACCAAATGTTAACGGTCCTGTAGTTTGTAGTTTAACTTTATGTAGTTTTCTTTGTTTTATTTGTTCAATAAATTTATAAAACCCATAGGCATAATCAGAAGAAATTTTATAATAATCTAAATTTTTATCAACAAAATTTTGGTAAAATTTTTCAAGTTCTAATTCAAATTTTTCTTCATCTAAAAAAATTTTTTGTTGTTGTTCATCTACAACGATACCAGGAAAACTTTCTGAATATTGGCTACACATATGTTCTTTAAAACTTCTCTTAGGTATCTGTGGCCAACAAGGTATTGTAACAGAAGCAAAAATATCATCAATTATTTTTTCTATATTTTCATCGTTTGGTACACTACCAATAAGCGTTGTTTCCATTATTTTTTCTCCCACCTGAGCAAATCTTGAACTTTTGATAAAGTAGAACCTTCCTGTATTTCTTTTCTAATCCTATTTTCTTTTTCTAAAACATCCATTGAACGGTTTGTTATTTCCACAAGTTTTTCTTTGGGTATCACAACAACACCATCGTCATCGCCTACAATCCAATCACCTGGAAATATTTTCATACCTGAGACAGTTATAGGAACATTTATTTCTCCGAACCCTTTTGGTTCACCAGCTTGAGGTACAACTATACGACTAAACACTGGAAATTTTGTTTTCTTAATCTCAGCAATATCTCTTACTGCACCCCAAATTACTACACCGGCAAGTTTTTTACCAATAGCAGAATATGTTGCAAGTTCACCCCATACTGCTGGTGGTACACCACCTGCATCTATTACTATAACATTACCTTCAGTTGCAACATCGATTGCTTCAACAGGTTTTGACCAATCACCAGGATATGTTCTTACAGTCACTGCAGGACCTACAAGTTTCACTCCTTCAACTATAGGATGAATTTCTTCTAAACTTCTTCCACGATGTAACGCATCAGAAATGTTTGCTGTTGAAACTTTATATAACACATTTCTTATCTCTTCAACAGTACTTACACGTTTATAAAGTTCTGTTTTTATTTTTGTCTTTGTAATCATAGCAGTTTTGATCTGCTGGCAAGCAAGTTTTGCATCTTGTGATTTTATCACAGCACCTCCTACTACAATTATGTCAGCTCCTGCTTCTACTGCATCAACAACATTTTCAGAGTTTATCCCTCCTGCAATAGATATTGGTACAGGACAAATTTTTTTAACTTCTTTAACAAAATCAAAATTTATTTTACCTTTCATTTGTTCATCAATAGGTATGTGTAGACCAATATAATTTGGTGAAAACTGTAATACTTCTTTTACTCGTTCAACAACATTTTTTACTTCTATCATATCAACAATTATTTCACAACCATAATTTTTTGCTGCTTCAATCGCTTCTTTGATAGTTTCATCATCTGCAACACCTAACACACCGACAATATGTGCACCAGCTTTTGCTGCCATCTCTACTTCAATTCTTCCAACATCCATTGTTTTCATATCAGCAAGGATTTTAACATTTGTAGGGACTAATTTTTTTATTTCACTTATTGCACGTACACCTTCTGATTTTATAAGCGGTGTCCCTATTTCTATAATATCTACACCTGCTTGAAGGATTTCGTTAACAATTTTTATTGCACGATGTAAATCAACAAAATCCAATGCTATTTGTAATAATGGCTTATTCATAGGAATTATTACTTAGTCCAGGTAATATTATCATTCTTTTTTTCTTCTTTTGTCAATTTTGATTTTATATATTCGTTATCCCATTTAATTTTTTCTTCTAATATTGTCAGTTTTTTAACCAAAGTGTTTAATAATATTACAATAGTTCTCATTTTTGTATGTAAGTTAGCAAGGATGATAAGCATAACAATAAAAGTTATTGCTGCAATTATTATTGTTAGTTCTAAGTTCATATATTCATCTTCATAGCATTTTCTATAGTATAATTATCCACTTTTGTTCTGACAAGGTTTGCAACAATACCGCCACAGTTAAGTTTTTCACCAATATCTTTTGCTAAAGAACGGATATATGTCCCTGAAGAACAAAAAATTTTTAATACAAGTTTTGGGAAATTATATTCCATAAGTTTAATATCATAGATTTTTACTTTTTTAGGTTTAAGCAACTCTTGTGCTTTTTTGTATGATATCTTACCAAAACGTACTAAATCACAAATACGTTTACCTTTAAACTTTACTGCAGAATAAACAGGTGGTGTTTGTTCTATCTCGCCAATAAAATTTGATAATACTTTTTTAACTTCTTCTATTGTAGGTATATGTGATATATTTACTTCAGAAACATTACCTGTTATGTCGTATGTATCGGAGATTTTATCAAGCAAAATTTCAACAATATATTCTTTATTTGAATTTTTAAGTATATTTGTTAACTGTCTGGTAAATTTTCGTCCAACTGCTACAACTACTACACCTTCAGCGAATGGGTCAAGCGAGCCGCCATGACCTACCTTACATTTTTTACCAATTTGTTTTTTTACATATTCTACAACTTTATAAGTTGTAACTCCTTTAGGTTTGTAAATATTATAAATTCCTTCTTTGAACTCCATAACTTGTTTATATAACATAAAATAGTTAGTTTTCAATATTAGAAAAAATAAAAAGTGAGAAAAACATTGGGAATCTTGTAGGAGGGACTTTCAAGTCCCGACTTTGCTAACGTGGTAGCCGCAGACTTCAACCTGCGTAAGATATTGGTAGCCGCATCCTTTAGTGCGCGAAATAAAGTAGATAGTAGTAAGTAGAAAGTTGTCAGTTAGTTCTAATTAACACATTTACACATTTACACATCCACACATTTACACATCCACACATCCACATATATTTTCAGCGGTCTCCAATTTGTGGAATCGTAAAGATGGTCTTTGAGCGTGTTTTAATACCTATTTTACAATAACAAAAACACCTTTTCCTATAACTTGTTGTTCATCAGCAGTGAGGACAAAAATATATGGTCCTGGTAACAATTTTTCTTTTGCAAAATTTTTTCCTTCTAACAAACATTTAAAAATGTACTCATCACCTTCAGACCATTCTTGTTGCGAACCAGTAATGTTTTCTTCATAGACAGCGATATTATTTATATTATAAATCTTAAGTTTTATTTTTTTACCCTCATCGTTTTTGTATCTAACAAACAAAAAATCATTTTGTCCATCATTGTTCAACGACAAAATTTTTGGATAATATTTTGTTAAAGATACTTCTGAAAACAATGACGGAATAAGAAAGAATATAATTATTGATACCCAAAGTTTTTTGTTCATAATAACCTCCTATAATGATTTTTAAATTTCTATTTATAAAAATTTATTCTTATAGCAACTTTTTTGTTATTTGCGAACACAACAAGTTATGAAATTGCTTCGTCGTTACACTCCTTGCAATGACAAATAGAAAAATCAGTGTCGGGGCTAGAAAGTCACTCTTACTTCAAAAATGGAGCATAAGAGCATAAGTGCACAAGAACATAAGAACTAAAGCAATGTATTAATTAAAAACTACATAACATCTTCCTGTTTACTACTATCTACTATTTTGGCGCAGGCTACTGCCTGAGGCAGTCCCTGCCCGCGGCAGGCGGGCGCCCTCTGGCGGAAAGCCTGCGGCTACCAGTCACAAACAGGGGGTAAGGGAGACATTCCTCTTCCCCCGTAGAGGTAGACCCCTGTACCCCCTGCTGTAAATAAAAGTGACAATAGTAGCAATAGTGACAAAAGTGACAATAGTAGTGCTCCACCTAACGATGGAGTAAAGAAATAATATGAAAACAATTGCCACAGGAAGTATCCTACCTCCCCCGTAGAGGTAGAACCCCTGTACCATACCTTCCTGTAGCAAAATAATGTCTTCATTATTTCAGCTTTTGTAATTCTTCATCAATCCATTTCAAATCAAGTCCGTATCCATCATATTTCTTTTTAATACGTTCAAGTAAAACTTTAAGTTCAGCTGGTGAAGTACCAGCAGATTTTAGTTTGTAATAGTAACTCTTACTCATTTGTAACTCGTCGTTAGCGGCTTTCTGTTGTTTTAACAACGAATTCAGTTCTTTTTGTGCAGAAGAAACATCTGTTTTATCTTTGAACTGTTTTATTATCGTATCTACAACTTTGATTTGTTCAACCAATGGCATCTCTTCTTTTTTACTTAAATATCTGTTGAACAACTCTTCATATTGTTGTTTAGGTGTCATTTCTTTCTTTTCTTCAACTTTTTCTTTAGGTTTTTCTTCAATTGGCACTGCTGGTGGGACAACTTTTTCTTTAGGTTTAACCTCTGGTTTCTTAAGTTTTTCTTCTTCTTTTGGTAACGGTTTTGATAACAACTCGTCAAGTTTTTTCTTTAATTGTTCAATTTCTTGTTCTTTTTCTCTAAGTTGTTGTTCAAGTTTGTCAATCTTTGCATAAAGGACAGACGTATCTTCAGGAAGTTTAACTACAGGACCAAACTTGTAGGATACTGATACTGTATGATTACCAAAACTATCAATTCCTGACAATGGTAAATTAAACGCATATGCTATATTAAACCCGTCAAAAACATATTCTACCCCAGCTGAAGGTTCTATTAACGATACTGTTTTCTCTGTATAACTTCTTATTGTAAGTTTTACAGAACTATATAACTTGAGTTTATCATTTAACATTTTGTATTGTAACCCGAATGATGTTAAAATATCAGACGATTTTAACCCAAAATCTAAGTTCAACCCGTATTTAGGATTTATGTTTGTTATACCTAATAAAAACTTTGTTGGTATCACAACATCAGAATTGTCAAACAATGAGATATTAGGTTGATTTATGTTCTCTATTTGTAGCCCTATTGCATAATTTTGTGCAAGTTGGTAAACAAATCCAAGGTCTATCCCAAAAGATAGTTTTGAACTTTTGTTCTCTAACGCAGAATCAGTAGTGTTTTGCCATATACCGTTGTTATCATATACACCATCAGGTTTACCATATGAGATATAATATACTTTTGGACGAATACCTAATGACAATCTTGGTAAAATTATCTTTTGTTTACTATACACAAAAGCAAATATATGTTCAGAATACAACGCACCAGCAGCAAGGTTTGTCCAATAAAAACCAAAACTACCAACTTTTTTCGTAGGTAACAAATATCCTAAAAACGATTTACCAATACTATCAGGTAGACCTAACATCATACCTGTGTATTCAGCAGCAACTTGTTGTTGTTGCACAAAATCTGCTGATGCTGGGTTGTAATATACAGAATAAACATCATCACATACAGAGACCTGTCCACCTAAAGCAATATATTTTGCTCCTACAGGAAGACCTGTAGTGGTACAGAACACTGAAGAAGAAATTAGAGTAAGTATATAAACCATAAAGAATAACATAGATAACCTTTTGTGTTTAATTTTGTTTATATTTTTATTCATTTTTTAAACCCCTCCTTATTAAGTAGTTGCAGAGCGTCAAGCTCTGCTTTGCCGCTACATTATTTTACTACCTAACACCTTCCTACTTACTACTATCTACTATTTTGGCGCAGGCTAAAGCCTGCGGCTACCATTTCACAAACAGGGGGGTAAGGGAGACATCCCTCTTCCCCCGTAGAGGTAGACCCCTGTACCCCCTGCTGTATCTTCAACGGGTGGCACATCATCCTCCCCCGTAGAGGTAGTGCCCCTGTGCCACCCGTAAAACAAAAGTTGCAATAATAGCAAAAGTGACAAAAGTGGCAAAAGTTACAAAAGTTGGTGTCCCATCCTCTGCAACTTGTCCTACTGCCACTTTTTTCATTTTTAATTACCTCGCTACTGTTATAACACCTTTGTACTTCTTTCCTTCACATTCAACCTGGTATATATAAACACCTGGTAACACATATTTGTTACTAAGATCTTTACCATCCCAACTTACATAACTACCAGGTGTTGACGAATCATTCCTTGTTGTTGTTTCCCATACAAGAACTGAGTTAATATCAAAAATCTTTATCTTTACTTCTGACCCTTGTGGATTGTTAAATACAAAGAATACAACATCGTTTTCGTTAGGTGAAGTATCTGGTGTGATAACCTTAGGTTTTGCTTCTACGAAACTGAACTCGCCTGTGGATTCAACATTTCTTAATTGTACTTTAGATAAGAACTTGCTTCTGTAATAAACAACCTGTTTCTCTTTATCTACATAAGTTGTTGCACGAACATATTCTTTACCATCAAACACATAGAAGGCAACTTTTGTTGCTACTTTGTCTTCATCAACTTCAAACACTTTGTTTGACACAACAGACTTAGCTTTGTTGTTTTCAACTTTGTATTTAACACCTATGATATTCTCATTAGCAAATTCAGTAATGTCTTTGAACACAATCTTCTTTTGTTCTTCATCTAATAATCCAAAGTTTGCTGAATATACTTTTATAATCTTACCTTTAGTTTCTTCTAAATAATCAACAACTGTGTTATAATACAACATATTAGCAACTTGTTCTCCATTTTCTTTTGGTAGTTTAATATAGACACCATTTTTGTAAATATAATAGTTCAACATATCATCAACTATTATAGAATCGTTTTTGTTACCAGTAATATCGTACGAAACAACTTTATAATATCCTTTTTGAAGTAAAACTTCACATGAATTATTCTCAGGTGTTAAAGAAGTTAACTCAACCCATTCATCGTTATCATCAGTAAGTTCAGGTTTATACATAACTTTGTATTTATAAAGTTCAAAAGTTGTAGGTTTTTCAGGACCTAATCCGTTAATACCTTTAAATTTTTCTATTTCATTAGTTAAAACTTTGTATTGGTGATACACTTTTTGCCATGTTATACTAAGTTTGTTTTCTTTAATTTGAGCTTTAAGTCCAACAGGTTCTAATGGTATTGTATCATCAGGTTGGATATTTAATTTCCATGATATTGTAGATACAGCAATATTGTTTGACCAATCATAAACTTTACATCTTATATAATAAGTTGTCCCAACATCAAGTTTGTTAAACAACAGTTCTGTAGACAAGTTTGGTCTTAACGGTTTAACCACAGAAGAGGATATTATGTTGCTAAACATTTCGTTTGCAGAAACTTCAACTACAGCATCGTCAAGGTCTTTCTCAGGACCAAATATTGTCTTAACTTTAACAGAAACACCTTCTTCAGGAATAAGTGATACTGTATAACTTGAAATCTCTAATTTTGCAGTAGATGGTGCAACAAGGTCTTTCCAAGTGAATACTGTGAACACTGTAGATGTAGATTTGTTCCCTACTGGATCAAACGAATGTATTGTAACATAATAAGTTGTATGTTGTTCTAAATTAAGTAGGTCAATAGAAGTAGTTTCTTTGTTAACAACATAATGTATTGCTGAAGGTTCTTCATACGGGACTACAGCAAACGATGAAGCATATATTTCATATCCAACAAGGTCAAAGTTTCTATATTTTTGTGTATCAGGAGCAACAAAACTTATATTTACATACGAACCATAAGGTTGTGATTCAGGTTTTGCATCAGCAACAAGCGTTACATTAGCAGGTAGGTCAGGAGCAAGCGTGTCTTTGTCAATATATATTTGTTCACGGACATCGTAAGAGAACCTGTTTGTAACATCGTAAGCAACGAAGACAAAATAATAAGTTGTCCTCGGGTAAAGTTGTTTAATATATGTATCATATTCGGCACCAGGCAAAATATTACTAGTTACCACATAATTTTCTTTAACATAACCTGAAGTTGAATAATACACTCTTATTTCTTTCAAATCGCGGTCATCTGAGTTTCTAAGACGGAATTTTATATAAGAACCAATTTGTTCATCAGTAGATGATAACACTTCATATGACAACAATTTTGGCGGGTTTGGCGCATATGGGTCATACGGTGTGTAAACAGTTATTGTAGAAGTAGATTTGTTATTACCACCATCTGCTGTGATAATACTAATGAAATATGTAGTATACGCTTGAAGACCTGTAAGTTTTACATTAGTTGTGTTCTTAGAAAGTGTTAATAAAGCAGTGTCAGTAGTAAACGATGTTGATGAATACAAAACTTCAATTCTACCATCAATATAGAAATCTTTGTTTTGATACAAGTTCCCATCAGGTAAAGTCCAGTTAAGAGAAATATAAACACCATCTTGGTCTGAAACATCAGCAAGGCCTGTAAGGTTTGAAACTTTATCAGGTGGGATCAAATCATATGCAGTATATGTTTTCGCAATAACATCTGTGGTCCATGGTCGTGAACCTGCTGAGTTGTAAGAAAGCAAGATATAATAATACCAATGTCGTGGTAAAAGTTGTATATGTTGAGTTTCAACAAGTTGGTTTGGCGATGTGGTAAGTTTTACAAAATAGTTTTCTTTTGTTGTATAATTTGTTGTTGAATAATAGATTTTTACACCTTCGATAGGTATATCTTCATCTTTTGGATTAAGCCAGGATAAAACTGCATACGAACCTATGTTTGGGTCAACTGATGCTGAAGAATAAACAACTATGTTTCTTACATAATCTGGTGCGACAAGTCCCCAACCAGCTAAGTTTGACCTTAAAGACCAATTCTTTTTGTTATTCCACTCGTCTGAAGTCCATAACAAGAAATAATAACCAATAGAAGTTGTCCCTTCTTGTAGTTGTAACCCAGTAATTTTATATTCTTGTGGAACAAAACACAATGTTGATGTGTCAATATAAACTACATTAGCAGAAGGCCATTTTATATTAATATCTTCCGGATAAAAATCTAATGTTTCAGGCAATGCAGTAGAATACGCAATTGCATATCTGCCATCAGGGATGTTATACAACCCGCTTGAAGACCATAACGAGAACCTATCATTCGCAGGTGATGTCCAGTTAAGTTTTATTGTTCCAGGACCACCATAGGATGCTACAAGATCAGTAACTCTTGACGGTGGTTCAATACCAGCTGGGACATATGTTTCTACAACAGCGGGTAATGATTGGTTATAATACCTATCTCTTGATGAAACACCAATATATATTTTCTCACCTTTAGGTAAACCAGTAATAATGATTTTGTCTGTTATACCGTATGTAAGCCGATATTTTTCTTCGGGTGCGGGGATACCAAAATCTAACGGGTACAACTCAAAAGTTTGTCCTTTTGCTTGTATTGGTAATTCCCAAATATGGTTTGTGAAAACTTTTTGTGCATCGTCCCACCAGGCAAGTAAACCATCAACATTGCCAAGGTTGTACCCTCGTGTTGAAGTGTCAAATTTTATTATATAAGAAAACACATAAGTGTCAGGATGGACATCATAAACTTCAGGATCTTTTGGTGCGGACCAGGTAAGTTCTACCCTACCACCTTGTTCTTCTGAAGGATAGAATCCTGTGACCAACCTTGGTTTCGCAACAAGATCTTCAATTCTTTCTGGAGGTGTTTTCTCACCTTTTATCTTTATTATAACAGCCCCTGCATCTGAAGAAGTTGTTGCTGCATAAAGTAAAGAAGATACACCATACCTGCCAGAATATAAAACAGGAGTTATACAAATATTCACTACTGTATAACTCCATACAATAACCGGTATGATGTATCTCTTAATTCTTTCGTTCATCTTTAATTCTTTCTTATTAGTTTTCTTTTAAACCAAACTCATTACCTGCTTTCCACATTTTACTACCTAACACCTTCCTACTTACTACTATCTACTATTTTGGCACAGGCTACTGCCTGCGGCTACCATTTCACAAACAGGGGGTAAGGGCGACAATCCTCTTCCCCCGTAGAGGTAGACCCCTGTACCCCCTGCTGTATAAAGTATATCCGTAGAGATGTGTGAATGTGTAAATGTGTGTAAAATAATATGAAAACAATTGCCACAGGAAGTATCCCACCTCCCCCGTAGAGGTAGAACCCCTGTGCCATACCTTCCTGTGGCAAGATATTCGCTGTTATTGTACTGATGTGTGTAAATGAGTGAATGGGTTGATGGGTAAATATGTGAATGGGTGAATGGGTAAATGGGTAGATGAGTGAATGGGTTGATGTGAAAATAAATAAAAATTCTATGAACTATGAACTGTAAACTATGAACTAAAGATGTGATAAAAGGGTAGGTATAAAGACGGTAGGATGTGTATAAAAATAAATACAAACAAAAATATGTTAAAAACCAAACTTTATTTAGTGGCACAGGGGCCTACCTCTACGGGGGAATTTTTTTTAAATTAAATTTTTAATCTTTTTATGTTTTCATTTTTATTTTTTAAATTTTTTAAAATAAATACTTGATACTGTTAAACAACTATATACAACTATATAGTACAAATACAACTGCTGTAAATAAATACGTGGATACATTTATATGTAAATACGTTAAACAACCCAAATACCTCCCCACTTTTACGCAAGCTAAAGCTTGCGGCTACATAATATTAATAACTCATAACTCTGAACCAATTACTCCGAACTCTTTTGTTCCATTCTCACAAAGAGGTAGCGGCGAGGGACACCTCACCCTCACCGCTACCATTTTTAATTTCAACTGAACAGTACAGTTGCTAATGTTGAAACGAAACAAAAAATTTAACAGACAATGAACAAGTATCTGGGGATTAGAAGATTAAGAGACAAAGGAAAAGTGCTATATAAGATTACTTGGTTGTCATGTAATGACACAAAATAAGCAGTAAATATTCAAGAGAAATAGAGCATAAGTGTATATAAGTGCACAAGAGCACAAGAACGGAAGAAGATCATTTTGTAGACAGCACTTAAGTGTCGTCTACTACTACCTAACACTCATTCAACAGATTTTTTTACCAGCTGCTACCACTCAAAGTTGCATATACTTTTATAACAAATCTGCGTGGAAATTCATCAGTTACAGCTACTGGTGTTTTGATGTAGAAATGTAGATTTCTAGGATTATTCTCATCTCTAACAGGAGAAACACAATTTGTTCCTGTAGTATTCCCTAAAGCTGATGGGTACCGAAGAGCACCAGTTGCTGGATCAAAATTAGCTCCGCCGGTTTTATATGTATACGTATCTAGTTGAGAAGAACTAGGAGACGGGATAACATAAAAAAATCGGTCATTACCTTCAATGGTGGTGCCGAAATCACTAATAGATGGTCTCGCTTTTGCAAACACAGCTGCTAAAATACATTCACCAACACCAGTAATGTTTACATCATTTCTTGTTGATAACCACCAACCTTTTATACCTCTATTTAAATCATCACCATCCGCAATCCAATTAGCACCATCTTCTGTTCTTTGAATAGTATCAACAATAACCGCGTATTTTAGTACTGCACCAGCACTTAAGTTTACCACAGTAATTGAGGTTATAGAAACATCTTCTTGACCTGGAGATAATGTACAATCTTGTGTACTTGTAGCTACAAACCATGCAGTTGCGTTAGTATCAAGAACATCTACATCTACTGTCACAGTACATCTTACAATCACATATCCTATGTCATAATCCATGGCTGCTAATGCTATACTGGTAGATACAAAAAACATAGCACCTGATAAAATTAGTATATATGTTAACATTTTTCTCATTCCTTACTCACCTCCTTTCCTCTATGGGGATAAGATTTTTGGTCTTTTTATAAAGACCATTTTTTAGAAACTAAGTAAACATAGTCAAATAACGTGGCTTACAAGCTTACAATCTCTAACGCAAAGCTTCGCTTTGTTACTACTGATTAACCTTTTTTCCACCCAACCACAAACTGTACTGTCTATTTCCTAATATATATAATGAAACATTTTTTGGCAAAATGTCAAGTGTTTCCAAAAAATTTTTTTGAATTAAATTTTTCAAATTTTAGTTTTTCGTCGTAAGAAGAGTATTTTTTAAACCACAATTTTTTTAATAAAAAAAATTTTTCCACCCCCCTCCCCTATGTATTAAATAACTTATCTCACAATCGGTGGTATGTTATATTTTTGTAGTGCATAATACAACTCTTCTAACCGTCTTATACGCTCATTAATTGGTGGATGTGTGGAGAACAAGTTTAGTATGTTTTCCCCTCTTAACGGATTAACAATAAACATATGTGCGGTTGTAGGGTTAATATCACCAACTGGTCTTCTTGTAATTTCATAATGTATTTTTCTTAGAGCATTAGCTAAGCTTAACGGGTCAGATATAGCAACAGCAGCGGATCTATCAGCTTCGTATTCTCGTGAACGTGAGATTGCAAATTGTATAATCATAGCAGCCAGTGGGGCAATAATTATCATTAACAACAACCCGATAGCTCCTAACGGGTTTGAAGAACCGCGTTCATCTCGTCGTCCACCACTGAACAACAACGCCCATTGGCCTAACCGTGCAAGGGTAAATATAGCACCGGCAATTGTTGCAGCAATAAGCGAAATCAAAGTATCTCGGTTTTTAATATGAGACAGCTCATGTGCTAGAACACCACGAAGTTCTCTTTTATCTAACAAATTTAACAATCCTGTAGTTACAGCAACAGCAGAATGTTTTGGATTTCTTCCGGTAGCGAACGCGTTTGGCATTGGTGTGTCAATAATATACACTTTTGGCATTGGTAACGACATTAACATTGCAAGTTCTCTTATAATAGAATGTAGTTCTGGCAAATCTTCTTCTTTAACCTCTTTCGCACCGTACATAAAAAGAACAATTTTGTCAGAAAACCAGTATGCAATACCGTTCATCATAACAGCCATCATAAACGCCCATATCATCCCTTCTTTCCCAGCGATAAGTTCGCCTATGAACACAAAAAGTATTATAAGTGCTAACATTAATAATGCTGTTTTTATATTGTTCATATTTGTATCACCCCCCTGTAATATGTGAATGTGTAAATGTGTGAATGTGTGAATGTGTTAATTAAAACTACCTAACAACTTCCTACTTACTACTATTCTACTTCCAACAAACTAATAGATCACAACTCTGAACTCACAACTCTATAGTACTACTGTTGTTTCATTTCAATATATACTTTGACATAATGGTCAACTTCAAGCCGTTTGTTTCTTAAAGACACTTTGATTGCTGCAAGATATTTTTTACCTAATTCTAACCCTTTTG
>Ga0272445_1001966_pt1 | contig 14823 bp, 13 predicted proteins | sample YNPCB0031_FD_194404 | JGI IMG/M metagenome (GOLD analysis project Ga0272445, IMG submission 194404) | Hot spring sediment microbial communities from Yellowstone National Park, WY, United States - YNP-CB-003-1 | ecosystem: Environmental > Aquatic > Thermal springs > Hot (42-90C) > Sediment... | reverse complement strand
CCACTTCACCAGCTTTAAAAGCAGGAATAAAATGGCAAAACTCATATTTATTTAAAATCCTCAATTGAAAATGATTATAATTAAACATTATATTTTTTATCATAATTTAGTTACCATAACCTTTTATTTCCCTTCTCCCCGGGATATAACCAGAAAGAGAAGGTTTATTATATTATACGAAATTTTTGTGCCAAAAGTTTTAAAAATGAAAGTTATTGAAAGTGACATTTTTGTCATAATTTTATTTGATATTGAATTTTTAAAAATATTTTGTAATCTTTTTGAGAATTTTTTATTATTTTATGATTTGAACCAAAATAAAATAAGGTAAATGGTGTTGGCTCAAAGGAAAATAAAGGATATAAAAAATATTCGGATGTTGTTGAATTGTATTGATTTATTATTCTAAATGATGTAAAACGAGTAAAAGAATATGAAATTTCATTATTGAAAATTTTCTGCTCATATATTTTATTCTTGTAATCTTTTTCAAACATTGTATATCTTGAATATCCAAAATCAATCTTTAAATTTCTTATATAAAAATTAAAATTTGTTGAATAACATAAAACATTTCCATAATTTAAGAAAGCATAATTTATTTGTCTGCCATAATCAATGACAAAAGAAAAATTTATATTTTTAAAGGGGGATGAATAAATTGAAAAGATAAAATCCCATAATTTTTTAAAATCAATATTTTGATATTTGCGGGAATAAACTTTGTATCCAAATGTTAATCCTGTCAATTTTTTAAAATTTATGTTTAAATAAATATCTTTTTCAAAATGATATCTTCCCTTTAAAAATTTTCTTAATTCAAAAATTCTAAATTGAGGAGAAAAACCATGAATCAATGGGTTTTCTTTAAAGAAATAATTTATTCCAATTTTGCTTTCCCTTTTTTCATAATCATTGGATGAAAGAAAGCCATTATCAGCCCTAAAATCTGGTGAAATTCCTTCCCATAATAAATCTAAATAAAATTTTGGGAAGGAAAAACCATAATTTAAATAAAATCCTTTACCATAAAGTTTTTCACCATCAAATTCAAAAGAAATATCTTTATTTTCTAATTCCTTTAAGGATGAATATAGAAACTGGTATGTAAAATAATGGTATTTTAAAAATTTGAAGGTGCCATCAAATGAAAATATCCTTGAAAAACTTTCTTTAACCTCTCTGTCTGTTAATAAAATCCTTGCATAAGAACTTTTTAAAAATTCCCTTTTCAAACAAAATATGTTTGAAAAACTTTTCTCATTACTTTCTACATAAAAACTTCCCTGAAAATATGGGATAATCCAAATTGTATTTCTATCATAGGCAGAAATATAGGAAATTTTGAATTTTTCTAATTCACCATAAAATTTTAAGGCAAATAAGGGATTATTTATTGTCCTTGTATAAAATATTTCAAAAGGGGTTCTAAACATTTCACTTCCTTCAGAAAAAAATGGCCTTTTTTCAGGATAATAAATTGCAGAAATTGTATTAACATCAATTTGCCAGACATCAGTTTCTATTTGAGAATAATCAGGATTTAATGCAAAATTGAAAATTTTTGTATAAGTTAAATAATATTTTGCTGTTAAACCAAGCTTGTAAACAATTTTCTCTTCTTTACTACCAACAAAATAAGGTAAAAATTCAAAAGGATAAGTTATTTTTATTTCTTTTTCTAAATAAATTTTGCCAGCATATAAAACAGGGTCTGAAATTTTTCCAACAGGATGAGGAGACCAAATGTAATAGTGAAGAATATCTCTTCTACGAATACGATAAATGTTTGTTTTAATATATTTAACATCTTTTTTAACTTCAATACTTTTAAATGGAATAGAAATTTCAGCTGTCCAGCAAGAATCATTTATCTTTGCATCTGCATCCCATACAATATCTTTGAAAATTGCTTGGGAGGTTGAACCTATATAAATAATATAACTAAAATTTTTTATACCAAAAGGATTAACAGCAAATGAATAGCTCTCTGAACTTGCAGTATCCTTATAGATTTCTAAAGCGATGTAATCATCTTGAAGAAAAATTTTATAACTTTCCCTTGGATTTAATTTTGATGCCCTTATTTCTTTTACATTTTTTTCATAACATTTTATTCCAAAATATAAATTTTCATCGTCATAAATAACAAATATTTTTGTTTTAACATCAGGTCTTTCTATTTTATCCCATACCATTTCAAAATTTAATGAATCAGTTGTAGATTCCTTCCATTCTTTTTCATATAAATAACCATCAACTTTTATATTTCCTTTAACTTTTTTTGCTGTAAGAGAAGATGGAGTATATTTTTCTTGGGAAAAGATATTTGAATAAAAGAATAGAAGAGTAAAAATTTTAAATGCTTGCAACTGCACTTTTCACCTCCTTTTTTATTTCTTTTATTTTTCCATCTTCAAATAAAAATATTTTGTCTACATAATTTATTATATTATCATATCGATGAGAAATACAAATCATTGTTTTATCCTCAAAATCTTTTAAAATTGCTTCAAATATTAATTTTTCTGACTCTTTATCTACATTAGATAATGCCTCATCAAGTATAAGAATATCAGGCTTTTTTAAAATAACTCTTGCTATTGCTATTTTTTGTTTCTGCCCCATTGAAAGTAGTGACCCTCTTTCCCCCACATCACTGTCTATTTTTTCGGGTAATGACATTATAAACTCGTAAATATTGGCTATTCTCAAGGCATTTATTATCTCTTTCTCTGAGGCATAAGGGTTTGCAATTAAAAGATTATCTCTAATTGTTCCGGAAAAAATAAAAGGAACTTGAAATACTACACCTAATTTTTTTCTTAAAGAAAAAACATCTATTTTTTTTATAGATAATCCATCTAAATATATTTCACCTTTTTGGGGAAGATAAAATTTAATCAATAAATTTACAAGTGTTGTTTTACCTACACCAGATTTTCCTATTATTAACACTTTTTCCTTTTCTTTTATGTATAAAGACAAATCTTTGAATACAAAATTTATTCCATCATAAGAAAAGCTTATTTTTTCATATTCTATGTTACCTCTCAATTTTTTTAATTTTATATTTCCTTTTTCTTCTCGAGGCAGAGGTAATATTTCAAATATTCTTTTAGAAGAAGCAAAAGAAGTTTGAATAATAGTATTTATTCCTATCATTCCCTCTATTGAACTGTATAAATATCCTAAAAAGGAATTAAAAGCTACAAAACTTCCAAGAGTTAACCTACCCCCTATTATTTCGTATACCCCAATCCATAAAATTAAAAGAGGTCCTAACGCACCTATAAAGGAGGCTATACTAGAAAATAAAAGAGAGACCTTTCTCAATTTTAAGTGTGTTGAAAAAATAGACGTTAATTGATTAAATACAATTTTATATTGTCTTTCTTCAAGACAAAAAGCTTTAATTAATGGAATAGAAAATATATTTTCAAAAAGCAAATTATATAAATAGGAATATTTTTGCTGTAACTCTCCTGAAATTTTTCTTATTTCAAGAGAATAAAAATTTGCGAAATAAAGATAAAATGGCAAAGTAAAGAAAGAAATAAAGGCTAATTTTACATTAAGAAAAAATAACACTCCTATACCTATTAAAAATGTAAAAATATTTTTAAAAATTTGTAAAATAGTATCTCCAATTAATCCTTGTAAATTAGAAACATCATTTAATATTCTGGACACACACTCACCGGTATTATATTTTTTATAAAAGTCCATGGGCAAATATTCCATATGATTAAATAACTCTGCCTGTAAAAGAATCGTTGACTTACTTCTAAACAAAAATAAAAATAAGTTATTTAAAAAATTTGAAATAATTTTGGAAAGTATAAAGAAAAACATCAAAATAACTATTATATTTAAAAAAGTCACATTCTTAGAAGGTAAAATTTTATCTATCACATATTTTGTAAGAAATGGACCGGGTAAATTAAATATAGAAAAAATCAATCCAAATATTCCACCGTATACTCCATATTTCCAAAAAGGTTTACATATCAATAAAATTTCTTTATAATATTTTATTATTTCTCTATTTTTCATACTATTTTTACATTTTTTGTAAAGTCAAAAGCATTTGGATTATTTTCCATAATAGTAGCATACGTAATAAACATCCTATTCAAAAAATTTTTATGATTTATACATATTTCTTTTTTCCTTTCAAAATCCATCAGATCTCCTCTCTTTGTACTTACATAGCATAAGTCACATAATCTAACTGCCCAACAGCTCAAACACTCTTTTTCTGAATTTAAAATATAATTCTCTATTAAATTTTTTACTTTTTGTAAATCTAATCCTCTTTCAATATCTCCTATATTAAAATTTCGGAATTCTCCGATTCTTTCACAAGGAAAAAATTTACCATCAATACTCACAAAAACTTTCCTTTGTCCAGGAATACATATTCCATTTGCTGGTGCAATGTCTCTTAATACATTTATATTTCTCTTGTGAATAGTTATCAAAATTTTTTCAAAAAGAGCTTTTTGTAATGAAGAAGGTTCTTTATTATTTATTCTATTTTTAATATATTTCTCCCTCAGCTCTTCTATTTCCTTATAATACATTGAATCATAATTTCCATATATTTTGAAAAATTTTGTATCCCAAGGAACTATGTAGCTTACTTGTAAATTTTTTTCTTTAACAATATCAAAATTTTCAAAAAATTCGTCAATCTTAATAGGAGAAACATTAGGTGGAATAGTAACTGAAAAACTAACTTTACTTTGATAATATTCAGGAGACAATTTTTTTATTAATCTTAAATTGTTAATTATTTTTCCAAAAGTTGTTTTTCCGTTTGCTGTTACACGATATTTATCATGTATTTCTGAAGGGCCATCCAAACTTATTAATAAAAAGAAAGAGTATTTAATTAAAAATTTAATTATTTCCTCATTTAAAAGTGTTCCATTAGTGGTCATACTAAAGGAAGATTTATTTTTAAAATTTTTAGAAACATATTCTACAATATTTTTAATTTTTTCAAATTCTAAAAGCGGCTCTCCCCCATAGAAAGAGATGCATTTAATATCAGCATTATAAAGCTCATTATTGAAATAAAAATTTAAAGCTTTCTCTATTATTTTTTCTCCCATAGAACGATTTGAATGAGACCTTTCATAATAATATGTTCCAGAATACACACAATACTTACATCTTAAATTGCATTTCTCCGTAATATTAAGAATTAACATATTCACATTGGAGTTCAAAACTTCTCTTAATCCCTCTTCAAAATTTGGACGCCACATTTTTTTAGGACGATAAGAAGTAAAATGTCCTTTATAAAAAAACAGCTGAATTTGTTGAATTGCTGAGTTTATTTCTTTTACTTTATATTTTTCTCGCCATTTAGAAATTATTTCTTGGGGAGTTAAAATATTCCAATCTTCTATTATATCATAAACTACAGAATTTACTTTTATAAATTGATTTGTATTTACATCATAAATATAATTATTACTTTGGGTTTTAAATTTATGTATAAAGGGCTTCATTTTTAACCCTTCCCCCTCCTTTTAAAAGTTTAATTTACTCATTATGGCTGTTGAGGTTCACCTTGTTTTCTATTAGCTAAAGAGGTACCAAAAGAAGGAACAGCTGCTGCAGCTGCTGCTAAACCTGCAATTAAGAGGAGTTCACAAGTACAATTACATGTGCATATACATGTGCATTTGTTGGCCTCTATCTCCATCCCATTATCTTCATTCCACTTCATTATTTCTATCATTTTACCTCCTTTTTTATTTCCCTTCTCCCCGGGATATAACCAGAAAGAGAAGGTTTATTATATTATACGAAATTTTTGTGCCAAAAGTTTTAAAAATGAAAGTTATTGAAAATGAATAATTTTTAAATTTATAAGTGACATTTTTGTCAATTTTTAATTTTTTGAAATGACATTTTTGTCAATCAATCATTTCCTTGATAATCAACAATTTCATAAATTTTTTAAAAAATTTTTATTTTTCTTAGTGACATTTTTGTCATAATTTTAAAGGTAAATGGTGTTGGCTCAAAAGAAAATAAAGATATAAAAAATATTCGGATGTTGTTGAATTGTATTGATTTATTATTCTAAATGATGTAAAACGAGTAAAAGAATATGAAATTTCATTATTGAAAATTTTCTGGTCATATATTTTATTCTTGTAATCTTTTTCAAACATTGTATATCTTGAATATCCAAGGATGAAAGAAAACCATTATCAGCCCTAAAATCTGGTGAAATTCCTTCCCATAATAAATCTAAATAAAAATAATGGTATTTTAAAAATTTGAAAGTGCCATCAAATGAAAATATCCTTGAAAAACTTTCTTTAATCTCTCTATCTGTTAATAAAATCAAGTATTGGAATTAAAATAGAGCCCTCACTTTATTCAGGATTGGTAAAGATAAAATAATTGATAATCCCATAAAGATAAAGGCAAAAATTAAATACGATTTAAATTTCAATCTGAATTTTAAAAACCTTTTAACATTTTTCATATCTTAAAGGAATATTGAAGTTTTAAGAATATTTGATGGTCACTTCCTTCTATTTTATGAGGATATTTTATTGTATTTATATTTGCTCCAAAATAAAATAGAGTAAATGGAGTTAATTGATAGGAAATTAAGGGATAAAATCCTGGGTTTTTATGATAAGTATTATAGGTAAAGATGAACCTAAGGGAAAGATTTTGAGTAAATGAGTAATTAAAGGATGCCCAGAAAGTTGATACATCATAAATTAAATTCTTATATTTTTCTTTATAAAGATAATATCTTTCTCCTCCAAATGAAAAAATAAATTTTGTGAATAAAAGGCTAAAATAACTCCAAATAGAAATTTGATATGCAGGAAGATAATGGGGATAAGCATAATAAACTGAATTTCCAGTATTAAAACCTGTTTCAAAACTTAATCTCTTAAAAGGCACTGAATTTACCCAGAAATTTAAATTTTTTAAATCTTTAAAATATTCATAATCCTTTATATAAATATTAAAAATTCTTTCATTGGATTTACTCCAGGAAATTCCAAAACTTGTTTGAGCAAAACTAAGGGTGGGATAAAATCCAAATGAAAAGTTTTCATTTTTAACTATATTTTCGTAGTTTAATTCTTTACCGTATTTAAAAGATGAACTTATACTATTGAAACCATATTTATTTGGATAAATGACTGGAGAAATATTTATGTTAATTTTTTTAAAATCATTTCTTTTTATATAACCTAAATCAGAACGAAAAGTTGGAGAATAATCTGAATAATCTATAGAAGAAAATAAATTTCTAAAAGATATTCTAAATGATGCTTTTTGGGCAAAGCCATCAAATTTTTCTCCATCAAATTTTGAAGTATAATCTTTAAATTCTAAATATGGTCTTCTAAATAAATTTGTATCTTCTGGCTCTTTAATAGAAGAATAAATTCCTTGATATTCAAATGTATAATGTTTTTGAAATCTTATTTTTGTATCAAAACCAAATAATCTATTAAATCCATTATTAAACTCATCTTTTTGAACTTCCCTATCCATAGTTAAAATTCCCAAATAGGATTCTTTGTTTAAGAAATCATATTTTAATCTTAAAAGATTTATAAAACTCTTTTTATCTGTTAAAAGAAAAAAACTTGCATCTTCAAAAGGTAAAATATAAAGAGCATTTTTATCATAAGAGGAAAGAAAATATAAATCAAAATTTGAAATTCTCCCTGTTAATTTTAAAGCATATAAAGGATTATTTATCATTCTTGTATAAATCGCATTTATAGGTGTTTCTATCATTTCTTTTCCTTCCATGAATAAAGGTCTTTTTTCAGGATAATATAAAGCAAAAGGAGTATTAACATCTATCTGTGGGAAATCAGTTTCAATTTGGGCAAAATCAGGTCTTATTGCATAATCCAATATTAAATTTTGTAAAATTTTTGTTTTCGCAGTTAATCCAGAATTAAACTTATATATTTTTTTATAATATTTTTCTTCTCTATAACCACTTTCTGAACCAATTAAATAAGGAATAAACTCATTCTTTCTTTCTCTTGAATATATTCTTTCAGGAATTAAAAGGGTAACACCTTGTCCAAAAAATGAAGGATTATTTCTTGAAATTAAAGGAAATCCATAAATTTCAAGAGATTGCCTTGGTCTTATCCTCGCAAGACAAACCTTCCATTCCTGTTTTTCTTTATTTTCAAACCTTAAAGAAGAAAATGGAATTTTAAATTCACACGACCAAAAGGAATCAGAAATAGAAGATTTAACCTCAAAATATGTATCAAATGTCCAATCTTCAAGATTTTGAGGAGGAGGTCCTTTAATACCATCATATTGAACTCCTAATGGGTTTGTTCCAAATATGTATCCTTCCCTTTCTTTTCCATAGGTATCAAGATAAATAACTACCATATCATCCATTGTAAAATTATCTCTTTTTGTCAATGTTTTTCTAATATTTTTCACATCATCATAACATTTAAAGGCAAAATAAATGTTATTTTCATCATATGCAATATAACATTCTGTTTTAACAGGTGGAATTTTACCTTCTTCAGGACTAACTTCAAAAAAACTATCAATTTTTTCAAAATTTTCAAATTCATTGATTATACCATCAATAACTGGTGTAAAATTCAATTTCTCAACTTTATAAGCATATAAAAATAAATATAAAAATAAAATGCTTTTCATTTTATTTCCTCCTTTTTACTCTTATATCTCCATTAAACACCTCACATTTTATTTTCTGAAAAATATCTAATTTTTCAAAAGTTAAATCACCTTCAATCTTTCCATTTATTACCTCGGGGAATACCTGAGTAAAAGAGGGGCATGAAATTGAAATATCACCATTTAAAATTTCTAATTTTGTATCTAAAATTTTGTCATGAGAAATTGTAAAATTTATGTTCCCATTATTCACCTCCACCTTCCCTTCTCCACTTATTTCTTTAATCTCAACATCTCCATTCAATACCTCAATCCTATATTTTTGAGAAACTAAATCTTTAATTTTTATATTACCATTTAAAACTTTTGCTTCAACATATTCCATTTCATAAGGCAAAATAAGAGTTAAATCAACACTTTCATCCTTTATCCCTTTAAACTTTTCAGGATATTTTACTTTTATTTTACAGAAATCATTTTCTTCATTTATTATTACTTTAACTTCGTTTATCCATTCCTTAAATTTTTCAATTTTACCTTTTGCTTTCTTTTTGATTTTCAAATATAAACAAGTATCAGAAGGAATATATTCTATCCCTATATTCCCGTTTAAATTGGAAATTTGGATTTTTTTGTATTTATGAGATATTTCTATCCTTGAAGTATCTACATGCCTTATAACCATACATAAAAAAATTAAATACACCATTTTATCCTCCCACTTTTATTTTTTATTTATTTTAGAGAAATCTATTTAATTTTTTCAAATTTTAAAAGGGCCGGCCCTTTTATTTTTTATTTATTTGTCATCCCCGGATGGCGGTTCACAAGGTTTTGCTTGAATTTTTTTCCAATTTTTATGTTATATTTTTTTAAAATTCTATAAACCTGCCTTTTGGATAGTTCAAGTTCATCACAAAGACCTATTCTCCTGAATTTTCTTGTTTCAAAAACCCTTAAAAGTTTTGCCTGAAGATTTAATGGAATTTTACTTAACGCCTCCCTTAAAGATTTTCTTAAATACATAAGAAATTAAATTATTAAGAAATGCTGTAACAGGTTTTGGAGAAATATAAGAAAACGAAATTAATTATTGTAACTCAAATTTATCGGTTTCCCCTTCTTTTACTAAATTTCCATTTGAAATATGAATTATATAATCACTTAAAATTACTGGTAATTTCCTATGACTTATAAAAATTATTGTTTTATTTTTATTTTTTTGAATTTCCTTTAATTTTTCAACAATTTCTCTTTCTGTGTCTATATCCATATTTGATGTTACTTCATCTAAAATAATAATTGGAGAATCTTTAAAAATTGCTCTTGCAATACATATTTTTTGTTTTTCACCCCCAGAAAGTTTTTCACTTATTTCCCCTTTATTTTTTAAATCTTTTTTTAAGATTTCCTCAATTTTGAAAATTTTAACAATTTCATAAAAACTCTCGTTCTTTCCCTTACCCATAAGGATATTTTCCTCTATCCCAAAATTAAAAAGGACTGGAAATTGACCTGCATAAGAAACATTTTCATACCATAATTCATCATCTATATCATTAATAGAAATTTCATCAAGAAGGATATCGCCCTTATCTGGCTTTAAAAATTTTAAAATTAAATATGCTATTGTTGTTTTCCCTGAACCTATTTCTCCTATAATAGAAGTCCATTTTCCTAATGGAATTTTAAAGGATAAATTTTTTAAGGCTTCTTTTTCCTTATATTTAAAGGAAACATTTTTAAAATACAAATACTTAAATTCCTTTAAATTTAAATATTTTTGAATTTTAATTGATTTTTTCTTAAATTGAGGTAAATTATAAATCTCATCTATCCTTTCTATTGATGCCTTTAAAGAACTAAGAAGAACTGGAATTTTAAAAAGGAATAAAAGTGGATAAATTCCCCTTAATGCATAAGTATGGAAGGAAATTAACCCTCCAATTGTAAATTCCCCTTTAAAAATAAGATAAGAGCCATATCCAAAAATTAAAGGGAAAAAGATAAGGGTTGAAAAAATTTCACCTGTAAAACCACTCGCCATTCTAAAAAATTGCAACTTTACTTTTTTATCAATAGAAATTTTTGCTATCTCTTTAAACTTATTTTGAAGAAAGTTTTGCATTTTATAAACTCTTAATTCTTTTAAACCTGTCAAAATATTTTCCCAAAAAGATAAATGAATGGAAGAAAATTTTCTTTCTTCTTTTGCAACCTTCCTTACCTTTTTTCTAAAAATTTCCATAATTAAAGGTGTAAAAGGAAGCATCAAACATGTTATTAACGCAAGTTTCCAATTTAAAATAAAAAGAAAACAATAAATTATTATAACACTTAAAAAATTTATTAAAATATCTATTAGTGTCTCTGTAAGAAAGGATTCGAAACTCGCAACATCTTCATTAACCCTTGTAAGAATATCACCTTTTGTATGTTCTTCAAAGAAAAAATAACTTGAAAACAAAAATTTATTTAAAATAATCTCTCTAATATAAAAAGAAATTTTGCTACCTACATATTTATAAAGATATCCACTTATTACATTAAATAAATGCCTTGTAATAAGTAAAAAAGTTAAAAGAATAAGTAGAAGGAAAAGAAGTTTTAAATTTTTCGGAATTATCGCTTTATCTATAAGAAATTTCAATATATAAGGGTCTAATAAAGAAAGAAATGTATGAATTAAGACCACTAAAAAAATCAAAATTTGAAATTTATAAAATTTTTTAAAAATTAAAATTATCCATTCCCTTTTCATAATTTTTAATTTTAAACTTTTACTTAAAAAATTTTCACTTATTTTTTACTTCCCCCTCCTTTTTTAGCTATCTTACTCTATGCAGCATCCTTGATATCTACAACAAGTGATCACCGTAGCTCCGCCTGTTACTGGATTCTCGACCCCCACTAGACCTTTAGGAGGTATTCCTTCCCCTATCCCTACCCATATTAGTGGAGTAGCCCATTTCATAGTTCACCTCCTTTTATTCTTTTAAGTGTTAAAATTTCTAACTCTACACATTTTTTTATAAATTCCCTTGAATCTTCTTCTATCTTTTCTCTCCACATCTCACCATATTTTTTTATTAAATTTTCTATTATATCATATATATTATTTATTCCTTTATCAATTAAATCTAATATTTCTTTACCTCCCCCTTCTACGAGGTAAAATTTACGAGTTTTTAAATTCAAAATAATTATTTCATCCTTTATTTTCCGATGTGCAATAAATTCAGGAATTTGTATCTCCTCCATATTTTTCCTCCCATACTTCTTTAAATATTTGTGCTAGCTCACAATTAAATTTACTAGGAATAAATATATCTCCATTTTCATTCCAATTATGGGCTTTACAAGTTTCACAAAAAAGATTATATTCACATTCATTACAATTATTGAAGTCTTCTGATTTAATTTTTCTTATCAGCTTTAAAATTAAATTATTTTCCCATATCTCTTTTAAGGTTCCGGATAATATATTCCCAATAGGAAATTCAAATATGGGACATATATGGACATTTCCCTCGCTATCAACTCGCAGAACATTTCTACCTGCTCCACATATAAATGCAGGGGAACTCTTTTTAAATACAGGTAAAGGATGCTTTCTATAAAATTCTAACAACTCCTCTCTCGAAGGCATAAATTCCATATAATTTTTATCTTTTATAGGATGAACCGGATAAAAAGTAATAATGTTTTCAGAAATACCATTATTTTGGAAAAATGCAAAAATATTTTCAACTTCCTTTATATTCTTTTTATTTAATACCACATGAATATTGAAAGGCACTTCCTCTTTTTTGAGAATTGAAATTGTCTCTATTATTTTTTCTAGTGGATACTCAATTCCATATATTTCTCTGCATAATTTTTTATCTATTGCATGCAAACTTATTGTGATAGATTCAATATAATATTTTTTAAACTTTAGAATATCTTCTTTTTCTAATAAAATTCCATTACTTACAATACTTACAACAAATTTATTTTTTCTTGCAAACTCTAACAATTCCCAAAAATCTTTCCTCATTAAAGGCTCTCCTCCCGAAAAAATTACCCAAAAACATTTGTTTTCTGCAAGCTCTTTAAATATTCTTTTCCATTCCTCCGTTTCCATTTCTTGCTTTTTACGATAATTTTCTCCTTGGAAACAGAAAAAACAACGAGCATTACATTTAGAAGTAAGTTCTAAATAAGCATGTAAGGGAATATTGAATTTTAAAGTTTTTCTTAACACTTTTGAATATATTTCTCTATTTTGAAGGTTTATAATTTGGACACACATTTATTATATTATATGAAATTTTTATGCCAAAAGTTTTAAAAATGAAAGTTATTGAAAATGAATAATTTTTAAATTTATAAGTGACATTTTTGTCAATTTTTAATTTTTTGAAATGACATTTTTGTCAATCAATCATTTCCTTGATAATCAACAATTTCATAATTTTTTTAAAAAATTTTTATTTTTGTTAGTGACATTTTTGTCATAATAATTAGATATTTTTTAAAAATGAAAAGATTGTTTGAATTTTTTCCCAATTTTTATGTTATATTTTTTTAAAATTCTATAAACCTGCCTTTTGGATAGTTCAAGTTCATCACAAAGACCTTCTATATCACCACCACTTTTTAAATATTCCTCTATCATTCTCTTTTCAAAACATTCAAAAATTTCCTTCATCTTATATTTCTTTGCTTTTAAACAAAAATTTTCAACAATGTCTTTTCTTAAATCATGAATATCTATTTCTTTTTTGTTTAAAATTTTTATATATTTGCAAAGTCTTTCAAGTTCCCTTACATTCCCATAAAAGGGATAACAATATAAAAATTCTAATGCCCTCCATGTAAATTTTATACTATTTCCTAAAAAATACCTCGTTAAATTTTCTATCTCCTCCTTTTCTTCCCTTAAAGGTTTTAATTTTATTACTAAATCACTAATTCTATGATACAAATCCCTTCTAAATTTTCCCTCTTTTATAAGCTCTTCAAGATCTTTATTTGTTGCAGAAATAAGTAAAAAATTTGATTCTCTCTCCTTTGTTTCTCCTATTTTTCTGAATTTTCTTGTTTCAAGAACCCTTAAAAGTTTTGCCTGAAGATTTAATGGAATGTTTGAAACCTCATCTAAAAAAAGAACACCATCATTTGCAATTTCTATTAAACCAATTTTATCCTCCTTTGCATCCGTAAACGAACCCTTTTTATGTCCAAATAGTTCTGATTCTAAAAGTGTTTCAGGAACACATGAAATATCAAACGCAACAAATAAACCTTTTATATTTAATTTTTTATAAATTTCTCTTGCAAGAACTTCTTTACCAGTCCCTGTTTCCCCATATATTAAAATGTTAAAATTCTTTGGAAGATTTAATGGAATTTTACTTAACACCTCCCTTAAAGATTTTCTTAAATACATAAGGAATTGAATTATAAGGAAATAAAAAAATTTATTTCAAATGATTGAAAAGTTTTTTGATTTTTATTTATAATAAAAATATGAAAAAAATGCTAAAAGAAAAGGATGTTTTAAAAATTATTGAGCAAAAACTTCCCGAACTTATTGAAAAATACCCTGCCTTGAGGTTAAAGATTGAAGAAATAATTGAAAGAAAGGCAGTTACAAAAGAAGAAATAAAGGAAATACTTATTGAATTAAGGAAACAGAGAGAGGAAAATAGTAAGAGGTTTGAAGAATTAGTTAATGATTTAAAAGCACATAGAGAAGAAAATAATAGGAGATTTGAAGCAGTTGATAAAAGGTTTGAGGAAATGGACAGAAGGTTTGAAGCTCTTGTAAATGAACTAAAAGCTCATAGAGAGGAAACAGCGAAAAGGTTTGAAGCAGTTGATAAAAGGTTTGAGGAAATGGACAGAAGGTTTGAAGCTCTTGTAAATGAACTAAAAGGTCATAAAGAAGAAACAGCGAAAAGGTTTGAAGAACTTACCAAAGAAATGAATAAAGGTTTTGAATTGTTAAGAAATGCGATAACAGCACTCGGGGCAAGATGGGGAATATTTGCTGAGGAAGCATTTAGGGAAGGAATGAAAGGTGTTCTTGAAGAGATTGGTTTTTCTTATTATGAAATTAAAAAATGGGAAGCATTTGATGAAGAAGGTTTT
>Ga0272445_1001960_pt1 | contig 14896 bp, 23 predicted proteins | sample YNPCB0031_FD_194404 | JGI IMG/M metagenome (GOLD analysis project Ga0272445, IMG submission 194404) | Hot spring sediment microbial communities from Yellowstone National Park, WY, United States - YNP-CB-003-1 | ecosystem: Environmental > Aquatic > Thermal springs > Hot (42-90C) > Sediment... | reverse complement strand
CTTCAACTTTTTGCTCAAAAGATTGCTGAGTTGCAAAAAATGCGTGATGAACTTACAAAATATGTTGAAAAAATAACAAGAGAAGTTGCTCCAAATTTTGCTGAACTTGCAACTCCTTTGCTTGCAGCCAAGCTAATTTCCAAAGCAGGTAGTTTAGAAAAACTTTCGAAGTTAAGCTCTTCAAGTATTCAGCTCATGGGTGCTGAAAAAGCTTTATTTCGATATTTGCATGGAAAAGGAAAACCTCCAAAACATGGTTTAATTTTTAATCATCCTTTGATTCAAAAAGCTCCTGCGAAATTTCATGGAAAAATTGCTCGTATTCTTGCCTCAAAACTTTCTATGGCTGCAAAAATTGATTTCTTTACAGGAAAATATAAGGCTGATGAATTGAAAAAAGAACTTGAGGAGAGAATAAAAGAAGTCTTGAGTTCTAAGTAGTTTAAACATGAGAGTTAAACCTCACGAAAAGTTTAAAAAAGTTTTTTTGTTAGACAAAAAAATCGCAACAATTAATCTTGTTCCTGGTGAAAAAGTTTATGGTGAAGAATTAGTAAAAATTAAGGGAGTTGAGTATAGAATTTGGGATAAATGGAGAAGCAAACCTAGTGCTGCTATACAAAAAGGTTTAAAGGTTCTTCCGATTGAAGAAGGTGCAAAGATTTTATATTTGGGATGTGGAAGCGGGACCACTTGCTCTCACTTCTCTGATATAATTGGTAAAAATGGTGTGATTTATGCAGTTGACATAGCAGAGAAACCGATGCGCGATATGATAAAAGTTGCAGAGAAAAGAGGTAATATAATTCCAATTTTAGCTGATGCTCGCAAGCCAGAGGATTATGAAAAAATAATTTTGGAAAAAGTTGACTGCATTTATGAAGATATAGCAGATCCTGATCAAATTAAAATCCTGTTTAGAAATGCTGAAAAATTTTTGAAGCAGAATGGATATGCAATAATAGCAATTAAGTCACAATCAATAGATGCGATCAAACCGCCTAAGCAGGTTTACAAGGAGTGTTTGGAAGAACTGGAAAAAAAATTTGAAGTTCTGGACAAGGTTGAACTAGATCCTTATCAAAAAGATCATTTGTTTGTTGTTTTGCGGGCTAAGTAGTTGTTCTGAAAGTTTAGATATGGTTTAAACTTTTCAAAAACCTTTGCCAAAGCAATAACATCGTTGGAACATCTTTTTCTTATTTTTTCTATTGCTTCCTTATTTCCTTTCAAGCCTTTCATAAAATTTATAGCTATTTCCTCCCCGCTTATTTCTCTTTGGTAAGGAATTTTCAAAAGTTTACAAACATCTTCCAGCCTATTTGAGCGAAATCTAAAATTTTCTTTCGAAATTTCAATCAAGTCCAAATGAGCCTTTTCCTTTAGTTCGGATAAGTCTAAGTTTAATTGCAAAGCTCTTCCCAAAATAAATGGTAAGTCAAAGCTTTTAGAGTTCCATCCACAAATTATATCGTATTCTCTTATTTTTTCTTTAAACCATTCTAAAAGTTCTCGCTCTTGATTTAAATCTTCAATAACTTTTACAAAAGGCTCTTTCATAGTTTGAGGATCAAATATACCAATTGCTATCACACTTCCACTTGAGCTATAAATTGAAGTACTCTCCACATCAAACATTAATATTTTCTGGTTCATTCAAATCCCTTATTAGAAATAGGATTTAAAAAATTAAACAAAATGTTTCAAAGGTTTGATAAAGCCGAAAAATTTGTCATTTTTTCTAACAGTAAGTCTTGCTTTCAAAACATTTCTATCTCGGATTAAACCTGCATTTATCACTACTAGCTCTTCCATCTTACCACCTTGCAATTGCTTTGTTGTTATTGTAAAAGATTTCTTTGAATTCTGTAAGTTTTTTCTGAGCACCCAGTTCAACTATAGCCTCTTCCGTAAAACTTCCCCAACAATCCCTGCAAAATATCCTTCTCTCGCCAAAACCATCAATAAATCTTACTAGCCTTCTTGAATTACATCTTATACATCTCATTTCAATCAAATAAAAGTTAATACTTTAAACTATACCTGCTTTATGGGGGAGTAGACATCCCCTATCAATTCTCAAAAAGATAAAATAAATCGTTTTTTTGATAAAAAACGATTATTTCAGCTATTTTTACAGCATAATTCTTTAAAAAGTCTTTTCTTTAGTTTTTCAAGTTTTTTCGCTTTTTTCACTGATTTCTTTTAGAGTTTTCTCGTCCAAAATAACTAGTTGTACAGGCTCTTGTTTTACTTTTGGTGCTAGATAGAATTCTGTAATTGAAAGCATTGAATCGAGATGATGAAAAATTAGGGCTTCAAAATTTCTTGGTGGAGTAGGTCCGCTTTCACCAAAATGACTTGCAATAATGTGAATTACTTCTTCTGGAAATTCTCTTTTGTAAAATTCTGCAACTCCAAGCATAGTGTGATCAAGCAAAATTCCAGTGTGTTCAAACCCTTCTTTTCCTTTTTTCCACTCAAAAATTTTTGGAATATCATGTAAAATTGCTGCAGCCAGAAGATGATCTTTGTTAAGCTTTATTCCATAATTTTTTTCTAGAATTTCGGCTGTTTCCAGGCAAAGTTCACCTAAAGTAACTGAATGCTCAATGACACTTCTTTCGGCAGTTTCCACACCCTGCGGAGTAGATACAGTAAACAAAGATTTAACTTCTTCCAGTTTTGCTCTTGGGTACTTCTTAAAATCTGGGTGAGAGAGTAAGGGATTTTTTAAAAACTCGATTACTTTTTTTCTCAATTCTTTATCTTCTATTTTTTCAGCAAGCTGAATTAAGCGATTCATTTAGCCAACCTCTTTAATAAATTTTCTAATTTTCTTAGCGCATCATCTTCATCTCGATAGCGTATATAATAATCAATTTCTCCTGATAGAGCTGCACCTTCAACCATCCAAGACACTTCTACTCCATCTTTAGCTAAACAAATTATTGGTTTGCGGTTATTTGGATTAGTTACATTAAATGTGATAATCCTTTCCAACTCCATACCTGTTCCGGTTGTAGGTTCACTCACATCAGCTACTATTATTTTTGATTTCAACAGAGCTTCCATGTTTTTCTTTCGAACATATGCAGGATCCGTAGTTGGATTGTCCGGATTTGCTGTATGAAGATGTGGGATATAAGGTTCAAGTCCAAATTTTTTAACAGTACGTCCAATTTCTTCGTAAAATACTCTTTTATCTTTTGATGCATACTGCAATGCTCCGGCTATATATACACTCATTCACTCACTCGTTCTCCAAAGATTATGCAAACAATGCACTTAATCCTGCTGCAGCCTCTTCAGCTTTCTTTTCTTCTTTCTCAGCTTTCTTTTCTTCTTTTGCTGGTGCAGGAGTAGTTGGTAAAATTTCAGCTTGTTTAATTAATTCATCAATGTTTTTACCTTCTAAACTTGTAACTAAAGCCTTAAGTTTTCCTTCATCAGGTTGAATTCCAGCTGCTTGAAGTATTTTCGTTAAATTTTCTAAGGTTATTGGTTGCTTTGCTTCATGCAAAAGCAAGGCTGCATAAACTTCTTCCATTATCTTCCTCCTCCAATTATTTTAGCAGTATTTATTGCTTTTATTAATAAATACTTAATATTTTCCCTTGTCGGATAGCCTATATTAATTGAAAAATTGAGAGCATTGCTAAAGGCGCATTTTAATTTTTCCGGATAAGTGTTTACCAGTTCTAGCAAATCTCTTGCATAAATTTTTCCATTTTCATATATTGAAACTACATTCAGCTTAATTTTCTTCGGTTTTATATTCAATTTCCTTAAAACCGAGGCGAGAGCTTTACTAACTTTGTCTCCTTTTTTTGCGATTTTACAATCTTCTCTTATTGAAATTTTCCCTCCAACAACACTAGTTTTAATTCCAACTCTTGAAAGCTCACTTATAACAGGACCTGGAGATAAATCTGTCGGACCAGCGCTAACAATTACATCCTCCTCCAAAATATCACCCTCTTTTACATAAGTAGCGGATACAAGATTGCTAATAATTGAATAAAGTTTAAAGCATTCAAGATTGCTTAGTAAAATTGCAGGTTGAGTTGGAATATACTCCAAAATTTTTTTCAAATTTTCATCTTGAATTTTTTCGATACTTTTCAAAAGAGTAGATTTTTTAACTACTTTAATAATTGCGTTTTTTTCAAGAGATTTTTTTATTTCCTGAAATTGTTTAGTTGGCATTTTGTTCATTTCAACTAATCCAATAGTTTTACTGTTTTCTATCAACTTTTTCAATTTTTCCGCAGCTTCTATCTTTTCTTCCCTTACCATTTTTTCACCTCAATTTTAATTGGTTTGCTCATGGTAAGCTTAAGAAGAACTTTTCCTATATTTTTGCTTCCTTTTGGAAGTTTTTCTTTCAGAAAATTTATTACAGCTTCAATATTTTCGGCAATTTCTTCATCTTTCATATTTTCTTTTCCAACTATACACTGAATAACTGGCGAATCCTTTATCCTTATTCTTACAGCTCTTTTATAATCTTCTACCATTTTTTCTACATTACCTGAAATTATTTTTGGAATTTTACCTTTTGGTGCCAAAAACTGACCTAAAAATTTTCCAATCAATGGCATAAGTTGGGGTTCTGCTAAGAAAAAATCAGTGTTTTTAATCAGTTTTCTTAAATTTCTTTTGTTTTTTGCTAAGTTTTCTAAGTCAGAGCTTCCAAGAACATTAGCTTTTATTTCCTTGATCGTGTCAGAAAAAACTACAATTTTTGCATCTTCCCCTCTTCCATGGGGAAGAAACAAAATTTCATTGATTTTATTCTCAGGTTTTTTCGGATCAAATTCTTTTAAGCTTATAATAAGATCAAAACTTTGAAGGAAATTTCTCTTTTTTGATTTTTCTCGTAATTTTTTAATTGCTTGCAAAATTTCTTCGGTCATGTTGACCTCCTGCCGAAGCAGTAATTTTCTTTTGTTTTCAATCTTTAAAAAGGTTTTTTAAGTACTTTTTAATTTCGCTTGAAAAATAATCAGTTGCTATATGAGCTAGTGCAGAGATAACTCCTTTATAACCTTCTATTAAATATCCGATAAGAATTGCTGATATTGGATCATGAAAAAGTATTCTATGTTTTTTACCAAGAAATTTGTAGGGAAAGTCGAGTAAGTAATGTACATGCTCACAAGAAGAGCCAACTAGAATTTTACTTATCCTTTCATGTACTTTTCTACTTGGCACAAAAAGTTTAGACCACATATACTATATAGGATTTTACAACCACCTTTAGTTGTACTTATTTGAGAAACTCGTCCCATTTACCTTCTTCAACCTCTTTAATTACTTCTTTCGGTCTTTTATTTTCAACCAGAACTCCTGTTAAAGAGTTAGCAGTTCCAAGTACAACCTTTACAGCAGATTTTAAATCTTTAGCGGACAAATCTTCAAATTTTAGCTTAGCTATTTTAACAATTTGTTCAAAGCTTAAATTACCAACAGAAGTTTTTCCTGCAGCTTTTTCTTCTGGAGTAATTTTTGCAACTTCTATCCCTAATTCTTTTTTTATTAAGCTTGCTACAGAAGGAGCGCCAATTTTTATTTCATATCCTTTATTAATCAAAATTTTAACCGGAATTTTCATTCCTTCATACATTTTTGATTTCTCGTTTATTTGTTTCACTATATCTTCAATTTTGATTCCATATTTTGCAAGTTTAGAAGCCAATGCAGGATCTTGTGTTGCTTTTCCACCTTCTACAAAAAATTCAATAACCTCTTTCATTCTTCTCACTACTTTGTTTTTTCCAAAATTTTTACAAAATCTGCCGAAATTGTTATAGGTATTGGAACAGCAACTTCTAAAGGCTCAATTGTTACTTCTCTCTTTATTTTATCATACCTAGTAACTTTCCCTTTTACACCTTTAAATGGACCACCTATAACTTCGATTGTATAACCAACTTCAATTTCTATTTCTACTTTTTTTGGTTCTAAAAATCTTTCAATTTCCTTTATTTCAACAGGCTTCCTGATCAACCCTCTAACATGTGGAACAACCTTTATTATCTCTTCTATATCTTTAAGTTCACCTTCTACAAAAATGTAACCTTTTATCTCTTCAGGGTGAATTAGGGCGAGTATGTTTTTTCCTTGTAGTTTGGCTTTAGCAGCAATGCTATCTAATACAACATCTTCTCTTCCAACTACCGTTTTAACTGCATAAATCATTTTATCCCAAGAACAAAACTGAGATGAGATAAAAAATAAAACTAATTAAACCTATTATAATCATTCCTATACCAGTTATTCTTAAAACGAAAAGCAATTCTTCTTTATCAGGCTTTTTAACAATGTTTAAGGTTCTTTTGTAATTTCTCAACTTTTCTAAGAGGTTGAATTTCATATTCATCAAATCTACTCTACAAACTCAATACCAAGAATTCTCTCTATATCTTTTCTTTTTTCTTTTGTCCAACTTTTAGTTTTTCCAAATATTTGTGGGGATTGTACACCAGTTATAATTAGCAATGTTTTTACAGTATCACCTAAAGACTTATCAATTTGTGCCCCCCAAATTATTTTTGCATCTTCTGAAAGTTTAGATGAAACAGTTTCAACTATTTGGTGCGCTTCCTTTATCGTTAAATCTGGTCCACCCATGACATTAATTAAGGCTCCGGTAGCGCCACTAATATCAACTGTAATTAATGGATTATTCAGAGCTTTCTCAACACTTTCAAAAGCTCTATTTTCAGTATCGCTTTCACCCATCCCAATCATAGCAAGCCCACTTTCACGCATAACAGCCCTTACATCAGCGAAATCCAAATTTACTAAACCAGGTTTTGTAACAAGTTCTGTAATTCCTTTTACTGCATTAACTAAAATCTCATCTGCTATTTTGAAAGCAGTAAGAAGTGAAACATCAGGAACAATTTCGAGAAGTCTATCGTTTGGTATTACGATGAGAGTATCAACATTACCTTCCAAATTTTCTAAACCAAATTGTGCATTTTTCATTCTTTGCTTGCCTTCCATGCTGAAGGGCAAAGTAACTATGGCTACAGTTAAAGCACCCATTTTCTTTGCAATTTCAGCAACAACAGGAATGCTTCCAGTTCCTGTCCCTCCTCCCAAACCGCAAGTAAGAAAAACCATATCAGCTCCTCTTAAAACCTTTTTAATATCTTCTTTGCTCTCTTTTGCACATTCCATTCCTAGCTGAGGATCGGCTCCTGCTCCTAAACCACCAGTAATTTCTTTCCCTATTAAAACTTTTTTATGAGCATCTGTGTAAAGCAGATCTTGAGCATCTGTATTTATTGCAATAGTTTCTGCTCCAACAATTCCAACTTGCATTAATCGCGTTATTGTATTGTTTCCAGCCCCTCCGCAGCCAACAACTTTTATTTGAGTTTTTCTACTCTCAAGAATTGCTCTCAATTCTTCATCTTCCTCTGTTGTTTTCTCCAATTTTTTTTCTGCAATAATTTGTTTAACCCCCATAATCTTAATTATAATTCCACTGCCAAGAATAAATGCTTATTTTTCTCCTTTGAGCGCAAAGAATTTAAGTTTTACGTTACTATAAGATAGTATGTTTCGCGAAAATGAAGATTGGAAAAATTATTTGAGCGATGAAGATAAAAAAATCTTATCTGAAATATTGGAATCTGCAAAAAAGTATGGTTATGCTTATTCTAGAGCCGATGATGTTAAAGTTGCTCAGCTTTGGACAGCTTTAATCGATATAAAGAAAGATTTGAACAAAATAAAGGGCATGCTTGGCAAAATAGAAGCACCTTTTAAAGCAATTATTCAAATTGGAGAAGAAGAAAAAAGGAAAACAATTGAGAAAATTGTTTCTGAAATAATTAAGCCAACTGATGAGGAAACACAAAAAGCAACTAAAGCCCTAGTTGAAAGTTTGATGAAATTTTAGTTACTCTTTTTGCAATTTTGCAGATTTGTTAAATTTGTGAACTTCTTAAGTTCTGTTTTTCATTTATTTCTGAAAATGCCGGGGGTGGGATTTGAACCCACGCAGGGACTAACCCAGCAGGTTTCTTCACCAATCAGAGCTTAATGTTCGCCTAGCAAGCACTTAAGCTTCGACATGGCACTGCCGCCATTGACCAGACTAGGCGACCCCGGCAACAAAATAAGATTGTTTTTGTTCATTTTAATTTTTTAAGATTTTTCTTAAATTCTACAATTTTTTCTTCTAAAATTTTTACCGAATCAAGAATTAACTCATCAGCCGTTAAGCCAGAAGCAGTTTCGACATTTACTATAAAACTATCTTCTATAGGCTTAACTTCTATTTTTCCATTGCTTGCCTTAACACATTGCATACAATAATTGCATTTAAGTGGATCATCAACTTTGAGTTTTCCATTCTCAATTTTAAAAATTTTTCTTGGGCAACTTTCAACAATTTTTTCATTAGCATCAACATCTTTAATGTTTATTTGAGGAACATTTTTGTAACCGACTATCCCACCTTGCCATTTTGCATGTACTTTACCCAAACCCAATTGAGCAATTGCTTCTAGTTGAAGCTCTTGATTCTCAAACAATTCAACTATAGGTATTTTGTCATAAACAGGCTTAACATCTTTTGCATCGGATTTTAAGTCACCAGAATAAACCATGCAGGGACCTTTCTTTTTAAGTGTAAGCTTTACTTGGCATCTACTACAACCTTTTCCATTACATGTGCACTCTTCCGGCAAATTGTAAGCTTTTTTATCAAAAGTTAGCGGTATAAGCCCAAGACGATGAGCAATTATTTCATCGTTTAAAACAGAATCATTTTTCTTAAAAGTTACAAGCTCTATTGCCATTGTGGGAATTTCACTTAGAATTATTCTCCTTAGCGCAGATACAAAAGAGCTTTTTACACCTTCAATTAAAAAACTTGCTTCTTGTTCGTTAATTTTTAAAATTTCTATTTTCATACTCTCCTTCCCCTTCTACCACCTTTAGGTTTCATTTTACCATGCCCAATTGGCGTGACATCTTCTATTCTTCCAATTTTAAGTCCAGCTTTAGCTAAACTTCTTATCGCAGCTTGTGCTCCTGGTCCAGGACTTTTTGATTTTATTCCTCCAGGAGCTCTTACTTTAATATGCACACCAGTAATTCCTTTTGCTAAAGCTTCTTCAGCTGCTTTTTTTCCTGCTAACATTGCAGGAAATGGCATCCCTCCTTCCCTATCCTTATCTGTCATCATCCCTCCGCTATATCGCGCAATAGTTTCGCTTCCTGTAATATCTGTTATATGAACAATAGTAGCATTTGCACTACTAAAAATATGTGCTATTCCCCATTTTTCTTTTTTCTCAACCATACTACTTCTTTTGAATGTTCTCTACTTGAATTTTGTCTTCTTCCCAAGCCCGAACTAAATAACTTGGATAAGTTATTTTTCTTTCTCCAATTTTAACTTTACCATGAGTTATAAATTGTCTTGCTTGCTTAATCGAATTTGCCAATCCTTTTTCAGCAACAATCGTTTGTAACCTTCTTTTTAATATATCTTCAACACTTAATCTTAACACATCGTTAATTGTCGAATTCTCACTTAAAATTCCAAGATCAGAAAGTTTTTTTATGAGAGTTCTTTCCATTTCTTTATTTGGTGCTGCAAGAAGTTTTCTTGCCAATCTTCTAAATTTTCTTAACAAGGCTTCAGCTCTCCAAATTTCTTTTTTTCTTCTCAGACCAAATTTTTTAAGAAGTTCTTTTTCTTTTTGGATTCTTGCCTTATCCCATCTTCTTTCAGGTTTTTCGTATTTTTTTCTCGCTTTTTTCATTTACTCACTTTTTTCTTTTCCTCCTCTTTAGCCTTAACAGCCTTCTTTATAACACCAACAACTTTTCCTTTTTCTCTAAAGTGACTTCTTGTTCTTTGTCCTCTTACTGGCTGACCAAGCATATGACGCCAACCGCGATAAGTTCTAAGCTCAATCTGTCTCTGTATATCAAATTTTTTAGCTATATCCAATTCAGCACCAACTAAGTGCAAATCCTTTCCTGTCTCCAAATCTTTTCTCCTATTTAAAAGGAACGAAGGAATTCCGTATTCTTTTGGGTTGCGAATAACTTTTTCTAAAAGTTCTATTTCTTCACTGCTTAACGTACCCAATTTCCTTTTCGGGTCAAGCCCAGAAGCTATGCAAATTGCCTTAGCCATTGTATATCCAATTCCTTTAATTCCTTTCAGGGCATAAACTAGCTGCTTATTTCCATCTAAGTCTGTATTAGCTATTCTAACAACTAGTTTTGATACAATTTTTCGCTCTTCAGGTTTTTTAACCTTCTTCTCAATTTTTTCAATTTTCTCTTTCTCTTTTTCAGGTTCCCTTACTCTTGTTACCCCCATGCTTACCAATTTGTTTTATAGCCTTTTTATTCTTTAATTTGTTTTGCGAAAAGATAAAAAGAAGTGGACCGGCCGGGATTTGAACCCGGAGCCTCCACCTTGCCATGGTGGCGATCTACCATTGATCTACCGGCCCTTATTAATAAATTACTTTTTTCAAATTTTCTATGTTATTACAAGCTTGCCTTACATGACATGTTAGGCAAATCGTTTTTCTATAATTTGCTAACTTGCTTTTTTCAGGTACTTGTGGACTTTTAAGCGTTCTTATTACTTTCTTCTTATAGTTCAGGAAATCTCTTTTCATTTTTTCTGTTACTAAAAATTCTGTGGCTGTGTTTGATTCAAAGTTAATCAAGTAACATTTTCTCACTTTTTTTCTGAAAAAATTTTCAACTAAGAGACATTCTCCAACCATTTGCAAAACATTCTCTTCCTTTACTTTTTTAAATTTCCCTAATTTCAAATCAATAGGAAAAACTTCCTCTCCTAAAACTATTATGTCTGGCGTTCCTGCTAAACCTATTTTTAAACTTTCAATCTTTCTTTCGCTAAAAATTGCAAGTGGGTTTTGTTTTTTAAGGAAATTGTAGGAATTTTCCAAGAACTTTTTTATTTCTTCACTTTTTAATGTGATTTTATTTTCATATTTTTTCATTGTATACTTACAACTGTCTTCAATTAACTCTTCAATATTTTTTCTTTCAAACCCTCTAATTAACAATTTCATAGCAAAGTGTATGGCTTCACCATCCCATACTTTCCCTACACTTTCTTTATGTTGTTGCGAAAGCGTTACTTTCTCTAGCCACAATCTTCTTGGGCATTGAAAAAATTTACTTACTTCTAAAGGTGTGATGAAAAGTCTTTTCTTTAAATTTTTGCTTATTTCCTCTTTGATTTTCTCCATTTTTGAATTTTCAATTTTTTTTACAACTTTTATAAATCCCTTCCCACTCTCAATGTAATTAGCTTTTTTCAATTTTTGAAGAATTAAGAATAAAAGATCTGAGCAGCTCACATTTTGAGTAAACAATTGAATTAGAATATCCATTATTTTTCTTTCCTCGTAAGCGTAAGAATTTAGTATCTTGAAGATGATTTGAACAGATTCTTCAAAATTTTCTAAACCAAAGTGCATTTAATCGCGCTTTGTCCACTTTAACTTTTTTCTGTTTTTCCCAAGCCTAAAATTTTTTTCACATTTAGAAGAACAAAAATAGTAAATACTCCCATCGTTTTTTACAAACATGATTCCTGTTCCTTCTCGAATCGTATTTCCACAAAAGCTACATTTAATCTTGTTCACCAACTACTTAAATTACTTCACTTCAAGTTTCATTGCAGCTTCCATTTCAGTTTCTCTTAACATGAGTATATCATTTACTCTTACAGCACCAATGACATTTCTTATCAAAACTCTTCCTTTATCAGGTCCATCTAAAACTTTACATCTCACTTGTGTTATTCCTTTAACACCACTTCTTCCGATTATCTCAATAACTTCAGCAGGGTAAGCGTCCATATTAACCTCTTATTTTCTTTATCTCTTCGAGAATATCTTTTAATAAATCTTTTCCTTCGCCAGCTTCAATTATGCAGGCGGATGCCGCAGGAACATCAATTCCAACACTTTTTCCAAGTTCTGCCTTACTTGGAACATAAGCATACGGAATTTTTTTCTCTTCGCATAGAACAGGTAAATGCATCACGATTTCTTCTGGTTCAACATCTTCGCTAATGACAACAAGTTTTGCTTCTCCTCTTTCTACAGCCTTCGTCACTTCGTTAGTCCCTTTTTTGACTTTTCCTGTATTTTTGGCTATTTCAAACAGGCGCAAGATTCTATCACTCAATTCTTTTGGTACATTAAATTTAACATATGCCTTTGGCGTTAAAATCACCTTTTATGAAAATATAGTTTTTTGCTTATATTTTTAATTGTTAATTATTTGTGGCCAAAATATAAAACAATTTCTTTATTTGCTTTATCACATCTTGCAAACCCAATTCTTACAAGTTGGACTAAATCATTTTCCTTTATATTTCTAATAGAGGGTTCAGCAATAGCCTCTTTAATTAAGCCATCTGGCATTACTATTTTTATTTTCTCATTGGGTTCAGAAACCCACTGAATTTTTTTTGCCTCAAATTTTATTTTCTCACTTACAAATTCAGCTCTTTTATCCAATTTTATGGTGAAAAGATTAATTAGTCCGATTTCTTCTCCCTTAAATTTTTCGAAATCTTCCTTTTCTATGTAAATTTTTTCTAAATCCAAAGGAATTTTTCTGTAACCTCTTTCTGGAAAATCAGGATGCAAAAGCGCTTTTGTTTCTTTAATTTCAGGTGCCCCATCAACGGAAATTTCGATTGGATTTAAAACAGCAAAGTAGCGATTCGCTAAAGGATCAATTATTTTCCTATTTTCTGCATAAAGAATTTCTACAGGGACGGTAACGTCAGCCAAACTTAATCCCATACTTAAAATGAATCTTCTTATTGCTTCGGGTTGAATTCCTCTTTTTCTTAAAGATTGCAAGCTCCAAGTGCGAGGATCATCCCAACCACTATATTCCCCTTTTTCTATTGCTTTTCTTGCTTCTGTTTTGCTCAATTTAATTCCCTTTATATTTAACAAACCATAATGAATGAATTCAGGTTTTTTCTTTAGACCAAGTTTATCCCAGATAAACTCCTCAACCATATCTTCTATAATTAAGTCCTTCCCTCTTAAAATGTGAGTTACTCCAAGCAGCTGATCATCAAAAGCCCATGAAACTTCGAGAAGAGGCCAACAAACCCATTTTTTTCCAACCCTTGGATGTTCTCTTTTTACAATTCTAAATAAGACCCTATCTCGAAAAGCAGGATTCGGATGTTTCATATCAGTTTTTAGTCTTAGTACAGCTTTTCCTTCCTCAAATTTTCCATTTACCATATCTTTCCATTTTTTCAAATTTTCCTCTATACTTCGGTTCCTATGCTCACATTCAATCCCTGCAATTCTATTCTTCCTCAAAGTTTCGCTATCGCACTCGCAAACATAAGCCAAACCTCTTTTTATCAGCTCTTCAGCTCCTTTGTAAAAAATTTCAAGTCTATCAGATTTAAAAACAATTTCATCCCATTTTACTCCTAGCCACTTCAGACCATCGATTATTAGATCGTAAGCCTCAGGAATAACGAATTTTTCTTTTGATCCTATTGTATCATCCATAACAAGTAGGAGCTTTCCTTTATACTTTTTTACATATTCATCATTTAATATAACCATTCTCGCATTTCCTATATGCAAAGGACCAGAAGGGAAGGGGGCTAATCGCATTACAATTTTTTCGTATTTTTCAGCATTTGGCAATGGTGGTAGTTCTTTCCTTTCCTCTTTCCTCTCTTTCTCTATTTTTATTCCAAGTTTCCTAAGTTTTTCTTCTTGTTTTTTTATGGACCAACTATTTATTTCTTCAACAACTTTCCTTACTTCTTCACTAATTTCCTTAATTCTTATCTTCAGTTCTGGTTTTTCACCAATTACTTTTCCTAAAACAGCCTGCGGGTTAGCCTTTCCATTATATTGGATAGCGTTAATCAAAGCGTGCTTTAAAATTAAATTTTTCATACTTAACTGTTAGTTTAAAAAATTATAATTGATGCATAGCCAACAACTGATGTGAAGTCTTCAGTAATATCACCAGAGGTTTTGTAGCAAAGGAGTTTTCCTCTTTTAGCACCTAACTTTTTTGATGCTACCATAGCTATTGCTATAGGGCCAAAACCACAAATACTTGCATCATTTTCCCTTATAATTTCGAAAAATTTTTCCTCATCCAATTTTTCTATCGTTTTTATTAATTTTCTATCGATTTTTTCAGCAGTTTCTTGCGGAATATAATGTGAGAAATCAGAACTTGCAATGATACACCAGTTTTTCTCTTTGATTATCACATCACTGATAGCTTTTCCAACAAGTCTGCAACTTTCTAAAAAATCTTCATCAGCAAACTGATTAAGAACAGATATGGGCACAAACTTAAAATCGTTTCCAAAACGAAACTGCAAAAAAGGGAGTTGTACTTCAATACTATGTTCATATTGATGAGCTAGTACATCGTATTCTAGAAGATCGCATTTCTTAACAAGTTTTTCAGCCATATTACTATCTATTGCTACCTCTCCGAGAGGAGTTTTCCATACACTTTCTCTCATTACCGAAAAACGCGGTCCAATTCCGTGGTGATTAGGCCCTATAATAATATAATTTTGCTTGGCTATTCTTGAGTAACTCCATGCTGCTATTGGACCAGAGTATACATAGCCCGCATGCGGAACAACTGTTGCAATAAATTCTTCTTTTTGAATCTTTTTTGGTCCAAATTTATGTTTAAAGCACTCTTCAATTTGCTGCATTAATCTTTCTTTATCCGAATCGTAAAATGTACCGGCTGCGACAGGTACCCTTATACCAATCATCTAATCAACTATTTCTTAACTTATTTTTTACTTTTAAATTTTTAATTTCTCCAACTGGCGCAT
>Ga0272445_1001959_pt1 | contig 14909 bp, 16 predicted proteins | sample YNPCB0031_FD_194404 | JGI IMG/M metagenome (GOLD analysis project Ga0272445, IMG submission 194404) | Hot spring sediment microbial communities from Yellowstone National Park, WY, United States - YNP-CB-003-1 | ecosystem: Environmental > Aquatic > Thermal springs > Hot (42-90C) > Sediment... | reverse complement strand
CTTATTCCCATTGACCTCAACGCACTCTCTATCACAAAAAAGGCAACCTCTTTATCCAATTTTATACCTTCTAACTCAAATTTCCAACCCCCCTCCCCCTGGTAACAATGTCCGTGTGTGTCTACAATTTTCTCTTGAAATTGAAGATGGGATTGTTATTATCTTTAAAAAAGGAGGCTGAAATGGAAGGACTGAATTTTGAACTCAGTGATGAGCAGAAGATGATAAAGGAAGGGGTTCGTTCATTGTTCAAAAAGTTTGAAAAAAGAAAGGCTGAGCTGAGGGAGAAAATTATAAAAAGAAAAGAGTTCCCCCAGGAGGTATGGGATGAAATTGCAAAGGCAGGATACATTGGAAGCGTAATTCCCCCTGAATACGGTGGAACAGGAAATGGGCTTCTAACCACAATTTTTACAGTTGAGGAGATGTCAAGCCTCGGATTTGGAAATGCCCTTTTGATTCTTACAGTAGTGGATGCATGCTGTATTCTCAAAAATGGGAGCGAGGAATTAAAGAGAAGGTTCCTGCCGAAAATTGCAGAAGGAAAATACAAATGTGCTCTCGGAGTAACGGAGGCTGATGCTGGGACGAATACATTTCGTATAAAAACATTTGCCCAGAAGAAGAACGGATATTATGTCATAAACGGTTCAAAGACATTTATAACAGGGGCAGATGTGGCAGATTACATAATGCTTGTCACAAGGACTGTTCCATACAACGAAGTTGTTGAGAAAGGACTTCCAAAGGCTTATGGATTGACGCTATTTATGGTTGACCTGAAATCAAAGGGAATAACAATAAATACTTTGCCCATGAGAGGGATTGAAGGGACAAACCAGTGCACCATATTCTTTGAGGATGTTGAGGTTCCTGCGGAAAATATGATAGGAGAAGAAAATGCAGGTGCCTTTGCGCTTTTTAAAGGATTGAACCCTGAAAGGATTCTGGCTGCAGCCTCAGCAGTAGGACTTTCTGAATTCTGTTTGAACATGGCTGTTGAGTATGCAAAAGAAAGAAAGGTTTTCAGAGATACACCGATCGGTGCCTATCAGGCAATTCAGCATCCGCTTGCGGAGGTAAAGGTTTATCAGGAAGCGGTGAGACTTCTAACATACAGGGCAGGATGGGCTTTTGACAGAGATATGGAGCCAGGAGTGGTGGGAGCATACGCAAATATGGCAAAATACCTTGGAGCAGAACTTGCAATAATGGCAGTTGACCGGGCAATAGAAACACTTGGAGGAAATGGATTCAGTGAGGAAAACACGCTCATCTATATATGGGAAGCAGCCAGGCTTTTGAAAACCGCACCGGTCTCAAAAGAGATGATTCTCAATTATATAAGCGAACATGTTCTGGGACTTCCGAGGTCATACTGAGGAGGATTTATGCTTGATGTAGTCAGGAAGTATTCAAAGTCTCCGGTTGCAAAGGCAATACTCCTTGCTGTTGCTGCATCATTTTTTATAGGATTCAGCATCCTTACCGCGGTGTGGCGTTCATGCTCAATAAAGGGGCTTCACGGAAATGTAGCGAGGGCAGGGAAATGGTTCATAACCCCGAGGGATTTCAATATGGCTTATTCAAGGATGCTTGAGGTTGCAAGGGAGAAAGAGGAATTTAAAAACCTAGATGAAAAATTGTTAAAGGAGATGGTGGTTCAGGTTTTGATAAATTCATGGCTTATAGCCAATGAAGCCGAAAAAATAGGATACAGAGTTTCGGAGGACGAACTCAATTTTGAAATAAGGAGGGTTTTGGGATTAAGGGGAAATATAAGCAAAAAAGATTATTTATCCCTCCTTGCAAGCAATAGAATTTTTCCCGAAGAGTTTGAAAAAAGGTTGAAGATGGAAATACTTTCTTCAAAGATTCTTTCCCTTTTGAGGGACGGAATAAAAATATCGGATGAGGACCTCTGGATAGATTATGAAACTGAAAACACAAAAATCTCCGTTTTCCTTGTGAAATTTGATCCATCTCAGATGAAGGTTGAGGTATCAGAGGAAAAATTAAAAGAATATTATGAATCCCATAAGGAAGAATTCAAAGGGGGAGAAAAGAGGATAATAAGGTTTGCGTTATTAAGCAGGGGAGAGGGGGAATCAAAAGACCTGTTTTCTCAAAGGGTTAATGAACTCAAAAAAGAGATGTCAGAAAAGGGATTTGAGAGCGTGTGCATGGAAAGGGGAATTACCTACAGCGAAACCCCACCATTTGAAAAAACCGGAGTTTTCCCGGTTGACCTTCCGTCTTCAGATGAGATAGTCAATAAGGCTTTTTCAATGAAAGAGGGTGATGTGGCTGAACCAGTTATTCTTGAGGATAAAGCTGTTATTTTCAAACTTCAGGGAATAATAACAGGAGAAGTCCAGGAGTTTAAGGATGTGCTACCACAGGTTAAAGAGAAAGTAACGGAAATAGAAAGGAGGGAAATGGCAAAGAAGAAGGCAGAGGATTTTATTCAGAAGATAAAAGATGCAAAGAATCCTGAAAAAAGGGCAAGGGAGCTGGGATACAAACTTGAAGCCACAGAGCCATTTTCCCTTGTAGATACGGAAATAAAGGGAATTGGACAGGCAAAGGAGATTGTCATTGCGGCATGGCTCCTCGGTGAATCAAAGAGGGTGAGCCAAACACCTGTTTTTTACAACGGAGCGTATTATGTCCTGATTCTAAAAAGCCTTGAGAAGCCAGAAAGAGAGGATTTTGAAAAAAGGAAGGATGAAATAAGGACAGCCTATGAAAACCAGCATTTTGACATAATCCAGAGGGAACTCCTCATAAGAATGAGGAGTATCTATCCGGTAGAGATTGATAGGAACCTCCTTGAGAAAAAAGAGGAATGAAACAGAAAAGGAGGCTTTTTATATCAAGAATTCTTCTTTACCTTGCCGGTTTTTTCGCATTTTTGGTGGGGCTCAGACATTTATGGATGTATGTAGTTAGAAGGGTAAAAAGGGAATCCGTCCAGATATTTGCTGGCAGGCTTTCAGATATGAAGGAGGAGGTGAAAGAGATAAAGTTTAGAGACGAAATTCTTCTGATTATAAAGAAAGGAGGGAAAGTAGAAACATTTTCTTCCACATGTCCCCATCTTGGCTGTAAGGTTGAATGGATTCCTTCTGAAAAAAGATTCAAATGTCCATGTCACGGAGCTGTTTTTGATGAGGATGGAAGGGTTTTATCTGGACCTGCCCCGTCTCCTCTTAAGAAGATACCCACAGATGTAAAAGATGGCGAAATTATGATTGAGGTAGGTCTTTATTATGAAGATTGAGGTTGAATTTCTTAACGAAGAACTTCCTGAAACTCTGAAGGATTTCTTTTATGCCCTCGGAGGAACTCCTTTTTTCCTTTTCTTCCTTCAGGTATTTACAGGAATTTTCCTCTTGATTTATTATATTCCCTCTTATGAATCTGCTTATGAAAGCGTTTATAGAATCACATACACAATTCCAATGGGCTGGTGGATAAGAGGGCTTCACAGATACGGAGCAACGCTGTTTATATTCTGCCTTTTCCTCCACATGATAAGGGTCTTTGTGACAAAGGCATACTCAAGCCCGAGGGAACTCACATGGGTGGCAGGAGGGATTCTTCTGATTCTTTCTCTTGGGGCAGGCTTCACAGGATATTCGCTCATAAATGACCAGCTATCTTACTGGGCGACAAAGGTTGGAACAGAGATTGCAGGCTCCGTCCCTCTTATCGGGCACTGGCTTTCAGTCCTTATAAAGGGCGGGGAGAGAATCAGTCAGTTTACAATTTCAAGGTTATTTACACTGCACATTTTCATTATACCTGTCTTGCTTGCAGTTTTTATTGCCGCGCACATCCTCCTTGTTAGAAAATATGGAGTTTCTCTTGAGGCAGAAAGAAAATACCCACTTATTCCCGAACACCTTTATTTGGAAATCAACATTTTTATTTTTCTTCTCACATTTATAACCCTTATTTCTGCCATTTTCCCTCCCGAACTTGGTGAGCGGGCAAATCCGTTGAGAACCCCATCACACATAAAACCTGAGTGGTATTTTTATCCCCTTTATCTATTTTTAAAACTTGTGCCCTTGAAGATAGGAATAATGGTCCCCATTCTTTTTATCTTTATCTTCCTTCTCTATCCGTTTATTGAAAAAAGCTGTGAAAGGCTTGCGGGAAGGACAGGAGTTCTCTTGTTAAGAACCGCCGGAGTTCTTTTATACCTCTATTTCGTTTTCGCAATAATAAAAGAATCAATTTATTGAGGAGATAAAAATGAAGAACTACAGTTATGAGAGGGTTGTAACAGGCATCCTCGCGGTTCTGATGCTGATAGCACTCATAATTGTGGGAGGGGTTGAGGTTCAGAAAAGAGCAGGCAGAATTCCGGAGCCTTACATTTCCGCAGAATCTTTACCCTGTTATGAATGCCATACGGAAAGGGGACTATCAAAAATATCCGTAATTGGTTGGAAGAAAAGCAAACATGGAGAAAAGGGGGTTGGTTGCAATGAGTGCCATCTTCCTGCAAAAGAGGCTGGAGAGGAAATTCTAACAGAAAAGACAGAGTGCGAGGATAAAAAGGTGAGAAGGTCTGTATCCTTCCATACCTGTAAAAGATGTCATAAAAAGCAATTTGAAGAATTTGAAAAGGGACTGCACTCATCGGGTATAAAAAATCTTGAACTTGCGGTCCGAACCATTGGTATTGAGAAGGACATTTCTTCATGCTTATCCTGTCATTCAATAGGAAGTGAAAAGAATGCCTGTTCCTCCTGTCATGTCCCTCATTTATACTCCACATCTTCTGCGAGAAAACCCGAAACCTGTGCCCGTTGCCACGATGGAAAGGAGAAAGCGGTATATTCCTATTTTCTCTCTTCTTCCCACGGAACTATATTTAAAGTGAAGGGGGAAACCTGGAACTGGGAACTAAAAATTGAAGACTGGAAGCCCTCTCTTTCTCGCCCTGCCTCTTTAATTCCGGATTCTCCGGTTTGCGTAATCTGTCACATGATAGACGGAAGTCATACTGTGGGACTTCATAAAGAGTTTTCCTTTAAGGTTTTGAGAATGGCAAAAAAGGGGATTTATCCGTTGAAGGAGCTTGAGAGGGAGAAGACTTCTGAGTATGCAGAGGAGATTTTGAACAAAAGAAAAGAGGAGTTGAAAAAAGTATGTATAAGATGCCACACCAGAAATTTCTTTGAGTTAAAAATTAAAGAGCTTGAAAGAAATATAGATTATGTCGACACTTACTTTTTAAAAGTTCTCCCATCTTTAAAGAAAAGATATGATATAGACCTCTTCCCCTTTTCTGAGCAAAACAAAGACCTCCTTTTATATCAGCATTCCTACGACTTCTTGACCCACTTCGGAAAGGGGTCTACATACTGAGGGATTTATCCCTTCACAAAAAGATTGTAAATAAGGGCGAAAAAAAGAAAAAATATGAAACCGTGGACAAACCCGTAAATCCCTCCTATGATTGCTCCTGGAATGCTTATAGAATAACCGATGTAAAACTGGGAGAGTTTCATGAGCGTTAATCCGCCTCCCTTTATCACTATCCACAGGGTTGCAAGAAGGACCGATAGACCCCATAAAATCCCACCTGCTAACGCCGTTGCTTTTGGGTCCAGTTTCATTTTGCCCTCCTTTTTTCTTTTATGTTATGATAAAAAAACTTGAGTGTCAAGAAGAAGATTGGTAAAATAAAGATATGGAAGTAAAATGCCCAAAATGCGGAACGACAAACACCGTTGAGGACGATATCCTGACCGAAAGCGGGATAAGAATTCCCTGCGCAGGATGCGGGGTAAAGCTTGTAGTAAAAAAGAAAATTAAGAAAACACCACCACCTCCTCCACCTCTTTCAGAACCTCCCCCACTAAAACTTACAGAGGAGGAAGGATTTTATATGCCCGATGAGGGGCTGAAGACCGGTCTGGAATCGGAACCAAAACAGAAAGATTTAGAGGAGCAGTTTTTTGATGCCGGATTCTCGCTGGGAGGAGAAGCCGAGGGCTTAAACAAGTCGCCGGAATTTGACCTATCCGATATAAACAATTTGAAGGAAGAGGTTCTTCAAGAAGAAAGGATTTCTAAAGAACCACCACTCTTTTCCGAAGAAAAACTTGCGGAAGAGCCACTTTCCGGTTTTGACTTGCTCACCGATTCCCTTTTTTCTAACGAAGAAATTTCGGAAAAACCTGTTCCCGTTGAGGAAGCTCCAAAACCTCCTCAAGCCGTTAAGACCCCGGAGGTTATCAAGAAAATTCCAGCCAGAAAAGTCCAGATAGGGAGGAAAGAAGAGAAAAGAAGAGTTAATCCTCTGTTTGGGATTTTATTCATTATTATGGTGGGTGCGGGAGTATTTTACTGGAAAGGGAAAGAGGTGGTAGGCAAATTTTTTCAGGAAATCACTGAAAACTCACAATTTGACATAAAAATTACGAATCAAAATTTTCTGGTAACCAAAAGGGGGGAAAAGGTATATTTTATAGTAGGAAAAGTCAGACCGAAGGGAATGGTGGTAGATAATATAAAACTAAAAGCCACTCTCTATGATAAAAATAACTTTGAGAAATCTTCCATAGAACTATATGCAGGCAACATCTTGAAAGATGAGGAACTCAGAGAGCTTTCTCCTTTTGTGGTCTATGAAAGGCTTCAAAATGAAGTGGGAGAGATGTTTTCTAATTTAAATGTGACTCCGGAGAAAGGTGTAGATTTTATGGCTGTGTTTTATGACCCTCCACCAGGCATTGAGCAAATTCAAGTAACCGTAATTGATTATCGCAAAAAATGAAGTTCTTCATTTCTACCGATTTCTTCCAGGGTCTGAATGAAAAAAGAATGTTATCGGCACGGCTCAAAGAGTTTTTTGACGAAATCTCAGACTTTGAAGCAGTAGAAAACATAGATTTGATAATAGACAAAGCCTATAAAGGGAATCCCGTTTTCCAGAAGCTTCTTCTAATTCTCGGGGACTCTCTGGAAAGGGAAAAATGCTTTGGAAGGGAAAGATGTGTAACCATTCGGGATATAGCCAGGGAGTTTGAATACACAAAAGTTCTGTGGCTATTTACCGACGATGCAAAGATGCCTTCGCTTGTTGAAGAGGAAGCTCCTTCCTTTCCCGAACTGGATGAGTTCTCTCTGGGGCATAAAAAATTTTATGCGAGGCAATTTGACAAAAGGCTTCTTGAAAAACTTTCGTATGACAGAAATCCAGAGGTAATAAGGGAGCTTCTTAACAATGCCCTCCTCACCGAAAGAGAAATTGTGAAGATAGCTGCAAGGAGGAACATCTCACCGGAAATTCTTAAGGAAATCTACAGGCATGAAAAATGGATTTCCAGATATTCAATCAAAACTGCCCTCTTATGGAATCCTCATACCCCTGTTTCCATTTCCATAGCCATCATTCCCCATCTTTTAATTCAAGACATAAAACCAATTTTAAATCATTCCGGTTTTCATCCCTATGTAAAGGAAGCAATAAAATTTTATATAGAAACGAAAAGCCCAAATTTAGGCAGGTAACTATTTTTTCTCCGGGGTTTCCTTTTTTGAGAGCGGTGTAACGTCTATCTCATCTTCTCCTTTGAGTGCCTTCTTAAAATTTCTTATGCCTTTTCCCAAACCTTCTCCCAGTTCGGGAAGTTTCCCTGCACCAAAGAGGAGTAAAATTATTATAAAGATCAAAATTGCTTCAAATGTCCCTATCATATTTTTATTTTATCACTGCTCTTTTAGAAAATCAACAATTGGCTGAAGACCAGAGAATAAATTTTGTAAGCATCAAGATATGAGCAAGCTCGGGTTTGGTCACTTAAAATCAGAAACTTCTGCAAATCACTTTTCCATTTTGGCTTTAAGCTGATTCAGGATTTCCCGTTCCTCCTCTGTTAATAAATCTTCCCTTATAATTTCGGGTCTTCTTTTCAATGTCCTCTCAATCGCCTTCATCATTCTCCATTTTCTTATCTCTTTATGGTTTCCAGAAAGGAGAATCTCTGGAACAGGAATCCCCCTGAAAACTGCGGGTCTCGTCCACTGGGGATAATCAAGAAGACCCCTTGAAAAACTATCCTCCTCAACACATTTTCTGTTTCCGACAACTCCTGGCACAAACCTTGACACAGCATCAATAAGGACAATAGCAGCGGGCTCTCCACCAGTAAGAACATAATCTCCTATGGAAATCAAATCGTCGCAAAAATGCTCAAGGACTCTTTCATCAATCCCTTCGTACCTTCCACAAATAATAATTATCTCCTCAAACTCAGAAAGTTCACGGACAATTTTTTGATTGAGCAACCTTCCAGCAGGTGTCATTGCAATAACTCTCTGTTTTTTTTCATTATTCTTAACGCTTTCAATTGCCTTTACTATCGGTTCTGGTTTCAAAACCATTCCCTCTCCACCTCCGTATGGAAGGTCGTCAACGGTTCTGTGAGGGTCCTCTGCAAAATTCCTTATGTTTATAATCTCTATCTTCACATCACCCCTTTGCACAGCCTTTCCGAGAACACCTTCCCGGAATGGTCCCTCAAAGTATCCTGGAAGGATGGTGAGAATGTAAAATTTCATCTCGCCCCCAAATTTTATTTATTTCTCAAAGAATTTATGGTATGGATTGCTCTTTGATAAACTGTCACTCCTGCCATTAAGCATAAAAAAAGGAGGACAATCTTGAAGAAAAAATAATTTCCAAGTCCAAGGGGCTTATTTATAATGTGATATAAAATTGGCTCAATCGTTGAAACACCAGCAAGGTATATTATTCTTTCAGGTCTCTGCATCCACCCAACCGCACATTCCACACCAAGTGCTTCAGCCCTTGCCTTTGCATAACTTATAAGCTGTGAAGAAAGCATTGTCAAAACAGCCACCATGAGCCAGAATTTAGAATTTCTAAAATAATAGATTATCCCCATATAAACAATTCCCTCTGCTACTCTATCTGAAAAGGAATCAAAGAATGCTCCATCCTTTGTAACCATGTTTTTCCTTCTCGCAATCCTTCCATCAAGAAGGTCAAAAAAACCTGCGAGAAAAAGAAGCCACCCTCCGAGTGGAAAATGACCAATCGCATAAGATAGCCCTGAAAAAAAACTTATTATTAGAGATAAACCTGTAACCTGATTTGGCGTTATCTTCAATCCAAGGATTGCTTTTTCAACAGGATGGGTAAGCCACATCCACCACTGCCTGAAAAACTGGCCGAGAAAAACCGATGTTCCTCTTGACCATACCTCCTTATCAAAAATTTTGTCCTTTTTCCACTGAAGAAAATAAAAAAATAACATAGAAATCAGGAAAAGTGATGGAATTACTACAAAGGCAATTTCACTTGGTCTCACCTTTCTCCTCTTCCTTGAACTTTTCCTTTTCTATTTCAAGCTTTCCAATTATGTCGGACTTTGTAAGATATATGTATGGCTCATTTGAAAGTTTAAAATAAACCCCATCCTTTGAAGGGGAAAGCAGAACCTCTACAGGACTTTCTCCCTCAGCGGTTATTTTCACTATGTAGGGCGGGTTGTCAAGCCCGTATTTTTTCAGGTCCCCTGGAGCATCGTCAACGAACTTTTCAACCTCAATGTTCCTTATGTCCCTTAAAAGGTCTTCAACTGAATAGCTCTTCGCCTTTATTTTTTCGGAACCTATTGTTAAAAACCAATTTTCCTCTCCTTCCTTTTCAAATATATAATTTCCCTTTGGAGTTGATATGTTTAAGGATTTCGTTTTCCATGTGTAAAAGGATATCGGCTTTTTCTCCCTGAAATCCTCAAGTTTCTTCATGCATTCATCATAAAGTGTTGCACCGATTGAGTAAACGGAATTCTTCCCCTCCTTCATCGCATATACGAGTTCTTCCTTATCCTTTTTAAATCTCTTCCCCAGCTTTAGAATCAACGGTTCCTTTTCTTTTCTTTGAACCTCTATAATTACATCCGGAGAAGAGAGACCATATATTTTAAGGTCGGTGGGGGAATCGTCAACAAAATCTACCACCTTCAAATCCTTAACTGTTGATACAAGTTTTGAAATCTGGTCGTTTGAACCCCTCAGGTTCATTGGAAGGATTCTCCACCTTTCCTCTGTCTCCTTCTCAAAAGTTAACTCCTCTTTTCCCCTTTTTATTTTTATCCTGGCAAGGTCAGATGTGGAGAAATCCATAATTTTCCTGTTCCTGTAATCCTTTACCTCCTTATTGAGGTCGTTCAATATGGATGCACTCACAAGGTAGATATTCTCATCTCCCTCTTTTGTTGCGTATGCAGAATATCCAATTGGTGCCTTCTTGCCAACAAGAAGTTTGTATTCCTTTCCATCTTTATCCTTCAGAGAAATAATGAAGTCAGGTGGTTCTATTCCAAAATCAGATAGGTTTTCAACCTCTCCTCTCTTAAAACTCCTGCTCGGCTTTTCATCTTCAAGCCTTCTTGCTATCCCGTTTGGAACATAGGGGTCTGCCTCGGCTGTTATAGGAGATACCATCTCCCACAAATCTTCTCCAAGCCTTTTAAAACGAACCTCATCATTCCTTGACCTCCTTTTTATTGAAACCTCGGTGATATTAAGGCTGTTGAAATTGAAGAGCTTTTCCTGAGCAGATTCCTTTTTCTTTTCAAGGACCTTTGAAATGTAAAGTGCAATTGCGGTCAGGACTGCTATACCGAAAAGTATAAGTGGAACTTTAAAAACCCTGAGCATTTTTTAAAGGTTCTTTCTTGAAAGCCAGACCGAAATTCCAGCGACGAAGATTATAACAGGGAGAAAAAGGGAAGTAATGTAAAAAAGGACCTTGCCTGCGCTGGCGCTCATGTTGAGCTCCCTTGCTTCCCTTTTCTTGGGTCCAATGGCGATTATGTCCTCTTCCTGAGATAGCCAGTTTAATGCGTTAAGAAAGAGGTCACCGTTTCCTGAAAACTCAAAAAATGAATTTGATGGAAAATCTGAATCTCCGACTACAACAAGCCTCATCTTCTTTTTTGGTTTTTCTTCTTCCTCAGAGGGGACATTTTCCTTCTGTGCTTCTTTCTTTTCTGCTGCCATCATCAGAGTTATGGGACCGTGGATGTCTCTCCCTTCATCAAACTTCAGCTCCTGCTTCTGGACATCCTTCTCAAACCAGCTGTTAGGACTTGAACTGGCAATTGTAGAAACATCAACCCCTTCCGGAGGATTTCCTTTAGAAAGGGCTGAGGCAATAGGAAGAATGGCTGCGTAGTTAAAATCCTTCGTTATCTCGTGGCTCTCGTATTTTGTTATAACAGGCATTGTAAAGTGACCGCCGAAAAGTCTTGAAAGGGGGTCAATTACAAGTCCTTTTGTATCAACCTTTATTCCAAATTCCTCTGCAAAACTTTCCAGACCGCTCTCTGTCAATGGGTCTATCATCACCATAAGAGCACCATTCTTTTCTAAAAGATACTTCTTAAGGGATGATAATTCCTCGGGGAGGAATTTCTTTTTTGGTCCTGCGATTACCACCGTTGAGCATTCTTTATCCAGTTCTTCTCCCTTTTCAAAAATTGTAATTTCTTTAACCTCCATTCCTTGAGACTCAATAGCTGTCTTCGCCCTGCTGTATCCATTTTCGCCAAACTCCGAAATTGATTTCTCTCCATGACCTGTGACAAAGCAAACTGTCTTTTTGGAACCCCTTGTTATCTTAACAATGGCATTCGTTATTCCTTCCTCAGTAGCTTCGGTGGTTTTGTTCTTTCTATCCTTATACACTGCGACTATTGTTCCGAATGAACGAATATCATACTGCTGAGCCATTCCAGGAGATTTTTCTGGGTCAATAAGTTTATATTCAAACTTCTTTGTTTCATACCTGTATTTTTCAAGTAATTCCTTTATCGCAACCCAATCCGGACTCCCTTCTTTGAAAAATCCATAAACTGTAATTTTATCTTTTCCCTTATCTATCTCCTTAAGAACCTTTCTTGTCTTTGGAGAAAGGCTGAATATCTTTTCCTCCGTGAGGTCAATCCATGTGTATCTTGAATTGAGAAGGATATTAAGAAGGACAAGTATAAGGAAGAAGAAAACAATGGTAAAAAAGGCACTGCTTCCGTAAAGAAATGCTTTCCTTTTTACGCTGGAGCTTAATTCCTCCTTATTGAAATACAGGTATAAAAGGAGGAAAAGGCATCCGATTGCGATGAGTGGAAGCCATAGATAGGGGTATTCTCTCAAAAGGAGAAAAGTGAGAAACCCTATAAACATTACAAAAATTCCTGCTGTCCCCGCCCATTTTTTCAAAAATCCCATTTCTTCACCTCCACCTGCTTGACTCAATAGTCATATATGTAAGAAAAACGCCAAATATGGTAAAACTCAAATAGTAGGTTATGTCCCTCGTATCAATAAGCCCTTTTGTAAAGTTATTGAAATGTTCAAAGAAGGAGAGGTATGAAAAGACCTTTTCACCAATTTCTCCCGCAGCCTGTGATGCCCATCCGATAAGCCAGAAAATTAAAAGCATGCTGAAACTCACAACCGCTGCTATCACCTGATTTTCCGTTATAGCTGAAGCGAAGGTGCCAAGGGAAATGAAGCTCGCTCCCATGAGAATTAAACCGAGATATGTGCTTATTATCACCCCCTTTTCCGGATTTCCATACTTGAGAAGGATTATTGGAAAAGGAAGGGTAAATGCTATCATTACGAGAAATAGAAGAAATGCGGAAAGGAATTTTCCAACCGTTATCTCCATTGAACTTATGGGGGAGGTGTAAAGAAGTTCGGAGGTTCCCTGCCTTTTCTCCTCCGCAAAAAGCCTCATTGTCATGATTGGAACAAGGAGCATCAGAATTACCGATAGATTTCCGTAAAGGGGTCTTATTATGAAGTCCGTAAGGTTCAGCCTCTCAGCAAACCACGGATACCTCGCTGACATGAGCATCTGAATCATGTAAGCCTTGCATATATTGAAAAACATGTATCCGCTTAAAAAAGTGAAAAAGGCTATCAAGACATAGGCAATTGGAGAATAGAAATAGGACCTGAACTCCTTTGATATCAAATAGAAAATCCTTTTCATCTTATCCCTCCTGAGAGATTCTCTTTATGTATATCTCCTCAAGGGTTGGGAGATTCTCCTTCATCTCCAGAAGCTTCATACCGGAGGAAACAACTGCTCTCAGAATCTCATCCCTCGGGTCATATCCCTTTGAGCACTCAACGAGAATCTCACCGTTTTTTGATTCAACAGATTGAACACCTTTCAATGGCTTGAGAAGCTTCAAAACTGCCTCCTTTTCTCCTTCAATCCTTAAAGAGAGTATGAGCTTTTCCCTTTCCTTTTTGTAAAGCTCTTCAAGGGCATCCTCAGCCACAAGCCTTCCTTTGTTTATTATAAGCACCCTCGTGCATACCATTGTGACCTCAGGAAGTATATGGGTTGAAAGAATAATTGTATGCTGACCCTTCAGGCTTTTTATGAAATTTCTTATCTCCATTATCTGCTGCGGGTCAAGCCCGAGGGTTGGCTCGTCAAGAACAAGAACCTCCGGATTGTGGACAATCGCCTGGGCAATCCCTACCCTCTGTCTGTATCCCTTTGAAAGGTTCTTTATGAGTCTTCCCCTTACATCCTTCAATCCGCATTTTTCTATTACCTCATCAATCACACTTTTTCTATCCTTTCTATTAACCCCCTTTATTTTCGCTACAAAATCAAGATAAGAAGAAACCGTCATATCAAGATAAAGAGGAGGATGTTCCGGAAGATAGCCTGTTCTCTTTTTCACCTCCATCGGATTCTCCGAAACATCATACCCGCAAACTATTGCGCTACCTGATGTGGGAGCGAGGAAACCCGTAATTATTCTCATCGTGGTGGTCTTTCCTGCTCCATTTGGACCAAGGAATCCGAGTATCTCTCCCTTTTCTACCCTGAAGGACACATCCTCTATTCCTATCTTATCTCCATATTTCTTTGTTAAATTTTTAACCTCTATCATTCAACCTCCTCCGTTTAAAGATGTTAATTTATAATACTGATTATTTAAGATACTTGTCTATGACATTCTTAAAACTTTCAAAAGGAAGGGCTCCCCTTACGACCTCTCCTTCAAATGTTTTTCCGCCCCTGTTCTTTCCTATTATGAACGATGGCGTTCCCCTTATCCCATACTGATTGGCGTCGTTCATATCCTTCGTTATCTCAGCATCAACCTCAGGATCCTGCAAACATGCCTCAAACTTCTTCATGTTCAAACCGAGTTGCTTTGCATAATTCTTCAGGTCATCGGGGGATAAGTTCCCGCTTGAAAACATTAAATCGTGCATCTCCCAGAATTTTCCCTCTCTTCCTGCACAATTTGCTGCCTTTGCTGCATCCCTTGCAAAATTGTGAAAGGGAAGAGGATAATCTCTGAATACAAGCTTTACCTTTCCAGTATCAATGTATTCACTCTTTATCTGGGGGAGGGTCTGAAGGGCGAACCTCCTGCAGAATGGGCACTGGAAATCGCTGAATTCAACCATAATAACAGGTGCATCTTCCTTCCCCTTCACAGGGTCATCGTCAATTGAAGCTGTTATCTTTTCTGGAGGGGTTTCGGGAAAAACCGGTTGGGGTCTCTCAACCCTTCTTTCCGGAACAGATGGCTTCTTCGTGTAGATTGCTATTGCGAGGGAGAATGTCATAATGGAAAAAAGCAAAATCAACCACAGCACAATTCTATCTACTACCTTCATTTCATTACCTCCTTTTTATCTATTTTTATATACCTCCATATTTTAAATGTCAAGTTTATTGTGCCTGAAACTTACCCACATCTTCAATTGATGGGGTTGGATGTTTTGTATTTCTTTTTATTAAGAAATTTCGTGCTTATAAATGGGGAGTATAAACCTTTTAGAGAGACCAGTGCAACCCTTGGTTGCAC
>Ga0272445_1001958_pt1 | contig 14917 bp, 14 predicted proteins | sample YNPCB0031_FD_194404 | JGI IMG/M metagenome (GOLD analysis project Ga0272445, IMG submission 194404) | Hot spring sediment microbial communities from Yellowstone National Park, WY, United States - YNP-CB-003-1 | ecosystem: Environmental > Aquatic > Thermal springs > Hot (42-90C) > Sediment... | reverse complement strand
ATGGAGAGATCAGATATATAAAAATTGTTGATAAAAATAGAATGAGTAAGATAATAGGTTCTCTCATTATTATTATAACAACATTTGTCGCTCCGATCTATTTTTCAATAGAATATATATACATCTTCATAAACACTATAAAAGGATCTGTGAGACCTCTAAATATATATGAGGCTCCTCTGATCAATTTTATCACACAGAATCCTCTCGGTATCACAATATTAATACTGTCTCTTCTCGTAGTTTTTTCATATGTGATTATCAATATTGTGTCAATATTCTCTATATATATCTCGAGAGCCTCCAAAGATCTTTTGAAAAACTTCTTTAGAGATATAGATGATATTGATGTCTCTTTTGATTATCCTATGAGAAGTCTTAGAGATATAATGTTTTCAATATTATTCTCACCTTTCATCTATGCTATTCTAATCAGATTATTTGATTATCTCTCAAAAATTTTTGTTTCACAGCCATGGATCAAAGATTTTCTCAGCGTATTTATCTCTTTCATACTCTCATGGGTAATGATCAAGGCTATTTTATCAATAATATCTTCTAAAGAGACTGATCTTAAGAGGATCATCATAGCAGTTCTAATAATAATTCTGATCTATTCATCTGCTTATCTCAGCTGGGGATGGGATCCTAGGTCTGGAATATTAAATCTGAGACCAATAGATCAGTTTATATATGAGAATATGTATAGATATTATCTTCTCATATATTATTATATTGAGTTGATAGGGAGAGTGATGGGTTTTGTCCCTTAAAACAAGATTATTTTCAGAAAATATTCGATGGATGATCTATCTGGGGCTGGGATTAGGAGTCTTGATCCTATCGATCATTCTTTTGATTCTCTCGATAGGATATATGCAGAATGGTCTTGTGGCAACATCTTTATTATCTGCACTCATAGGTTTCACATTGTTATCAGGCTCTCTATATATACTCAAATTATCAGCATACGTGTATTCTGTTTCTAAGACTTTTGAGAAAGAGAGAAGAGAACAATGACAGAAAATATTTCTCGAAAAGATCTTAAGCTCGCGATCTCAGGAGCTGTGGCAGTGTTGATATTCATCGGAGTTTTAGCGGTGTTAGAACAAGGTCCTCCATCATCATATATATACCTAGGATCTTCACCTCTTAACATAGGTTCTTTAGGTACATCTGAGATCTATATGATTACTAAACAGATTTATCCAAAAACTTTTCTAATACTCTCATGGTCACATATTCCGACAGTCTCATGTGAAAAAGCTGTTCTTATAATAATATCTCCAGAGAAATATTATTCTGAAGAGGATCTTTATAATATAAAAAGTTTTGCTGAGAAATGTGATTCTTTTAATATTTTTATCGCTGACGAATCAGGGGTCTCTAATCAGATACTTGAGTTGTTTAATTCATCATTGAGGATCAGTGGAAAAATAATTTTATCAACAGAGCCTGTCAAAGGCTCAGGTCTTGAGATAAGAAATATTTCACAAATGATGATTTCTTCTCTGATAAGTACGAACATGTCATTATATCCGGTCTCCTCATTATTATATCCTGAGGCGGTCTTCAACATATCATCTGATAAAAAATATGTTGTGAGACTAGACATAGCATCTTCTATTGAAGAAATTTCGAAAGAAAGTTCTTATGTAGAGACTATTGGGTTTGTAGAAAAAGGTTTTGTTGTTAACAATAGTTATATATCTGAAGAGAGTTATGTGGCAAGTTTCAAAACTTCTGGAGAAGACATGGTTTATTATCTGATCTATTCGCAAGGGTCTGAAAGATATTATTCTATGCTTGATCTTATGAAGACGATCAGAGTGGGGGTCTTAGAGACTATTGATAAGATTAATATTCTAGTGATTGGAGACGGCTCTTTATTTCTTAATCAAGTTTTAAGATCAGATCTAAGATCTAACTACATGGATCTTTACATAGATCTTTTGAACAAATTATGTGATAAAGATCCTGATTGTCTAGTGATTTTTGATGGATCAAGATATAACAAATTAGATCCCTATGAGATCATTAGCAACCCCAGATACATATCTCTAGTCCCTATGGCTCAAATAATTGCAATGTTTTTAGCAAAACTACTTCATCCAGCCACGTGGATGCCTCCTATGGTATCATGGATAGATAATCTGATAAATGAGCTTATCAACATGTCTGTTCTCAGACCTCTGATCATTCTTCTCATAGGACTTGTCTCATCACTTATATGGCTTAGAAGAGAGATTAGTATAAAAGATTATTCTTTTAGAGAGATTAGATATGTTGATATTCTTAATTTCAGAGAGCTTGTTGAGAATATTAGAAGAGGAAGGATCAAATTTGATGAGAAAGATTTTATGACGCTATACAATTATATGAACGAGATCTTTATACATTATCTAGGTGTCAGTCTGGAAGATCCTGTCTTACCCAAGGTTTTATCTGATTATAACGTAGATCCTAATTTTGTCTCTAGATATCAGAGGTATATGAATAAGTATAAGAATAAAATTGTTAAGAAAAAGATTGTCGACAGGATTATTCCTGTCGCATGGGGCAGAGTTGTTAGAAAAGCTGCTAGAGATAGTCTAAACATTCTTGAGGCAATAGGATCTTATGTTAAAAAAGATTTTAGGTGAGACAACATATCAGTTGCTGAAACATCTTTTTTAAATAATCCTACCACACGTTTATCGATGTATATAGTTTTGATGGTCATATTACTTGCATATGGAGTTGTTAATAGATCTGATCAGATCATATTGATAAGTTTATCTATGATTCTTCTCATGATAATTTTAAGAGGCTATGTAGAGCTTTCAACAGCAGTTTTGACAAGATCTGAGGTTTCTGTCGAGAGAAGTGGTCATACTGAGAATCATGATATAAAAATTGTTTTTAAAATTAGAAACAACAGTTATATACCTATATTATCAGCAGAGCTTTTTATAGAACATTCTCCTCATCTTAATAGAATAAGTGTTGGCAGAGCTCTAATATTTATACCTGCTAAATCAGTTGTTCAATACTCTGTCATATTCAGAGGCAGAGTAGGTGTTCACAGGATCGGTCCTTTAAAAATTGTTGTTAGAGATCCTCTTGGGCTTTTTAAATCTCAAGAGATTATTCTCCACAGATCTTTTTATATAAAGATTTATCCAGAGATTCAACATGTGATCATGAGAAGAATATATAGTTATGCTAGAGGCATTGGTTTCGCCAGAAGTAGGGAGGCTGGAGAAGGTATCGAGTTTAGATCAGTTAGAGATTATAGGCCTGGTGATGATATGAGAAGAATTGTGTGGAAAATTTTTGCTAGAAGAGGCAGGTTGGCTGTTAAAGAGATGGAGAGAGAGTCTTCAATAAAGATCTTGTATATAATTGTTGCATCACAAGATTTTTTCAGAGGAGTATATCTATACACGCCTTATGAACAGATCTCAAGGATCATAGGTTCAGTAGCCAGATATGTCGCAAGAAGATCTGATTATCAATCAATAATCTTTGTATCTCCATCAGGAGTTTATTACACAGAGAATTTTCTAAGAGGATACAACAGTTTTATAGAGATTTTAAGAAAAATTTCTTCAGCAGATTACGAGAAAATATTTGACGAGGAAAAGACTGTAGAGAGCTATAATAATATTATAAAGGATCTTTTGTTAAAAAAGTTTTCAAGAGAGAAGCTACTGATCTTTTTATTCACAGATCCTACCACAGCCTCCGAGCAATATTTTGAAGAACTTATCAATAGACTGAAAATATTAGGTCATAAAATAGTTGTTATGATGCCGCTAAGATCTTTGTATGACATAAAAGCTTTATCAGATCTCTCAGCATTAATATATAAGATAAAGATCATGAGAGAGACAGAGAGAGAAGAAGAGATATTAAAAAAATTAAGAAGCAGAGGAATAGAAGGGATCGCTCTCACACCAGAACAAATGATCATACATATAATAGAGAAAATAGAGATGTTCAGATACTAAAAAGAGTATACATCAAAGACCGATAAGATCGAAAGGAGAGGTTTATTACGTGTTTCTATAGTATTGAAAGCATAAATATACGTATACGTATACATATACTTAGGGTCTAATACGGGTAGTAAAGTGGTTTCTGTCAGGCTTGACGATGAATTGTTAAAACTTGTTGATGAGCTTGTTAGGCTTGGCGTCTATGGTTCGAGGAGCGAGGCCTTGAGAGATTTTATAAGGATCGGTGCTAGATATGCTAGACAGATCCAGAGGGTCGCCGAAGCTGTAAACAAGCTCTTCGAGCTGGAAAAAGAGGAGGGTGATATACCTGTCAGGCTTGAAGGTGCTTTAAGGCAATTGCTGGGTGAGCGGGAGAGGTTTTAGACTTTGATCTATGTGGATACGAGCGTGATAGTTGCGGCTCTCGACCCAACAGATCCTAGGAGAGAAGAGGCTAGAAAGGCTTTAGAACTTCATGACAATAAGATAGTCTCTGAGCTGTTTATAGCAGAGCTTGCCAGTGTGCTGGCCAGACAACACAAGGTGTTGATCAGTATAAAAGATAAGCTTGGTTTAGATGATCATATGATGGCATCTATGACAATAATTCTATATATCTTGAAAAGATTTAACCTTAAGTATATTGGTGTGAGAGGTTTCTCAAGAACTTTATTCGGCAAATTATACAATCCCATGAGGTATGCTATAGAATTGACAGAGAGGCTGAGACTTAAAACACTAGATCTCCTTCATCTAGCCTATATTAAGGCTATGAAAGAGCAGGGTCTGTTAATAAACACTCTTCTAACAGCTGACACCGATTTCAAAAACGTCGAAAAGGATCTTCAAGAGCTTCTTGAAGTATCAATCGAACTGCTGACCCCCGTTTCTCAGTAGATGGCAGAGAACCTGAAATCAATGAATATAAAAGGTTATGAATCGCCATTTACTTCTCAACGTATAAAAACTCTATGTTGTTTCTCTTAAATATTTATGACGATCATAACGTTATTAAAAATCTGTGTCTAGCCATAGAGTTTCTTTAGATAGAAAAATATTAGCTATTATAATTGACAATTTCTCTTGTTATCTCCAGACTCTCTTAAGAAGATTCAATATGTTTCCTCCCACGACTTTGGCTATCTCCTGATCTGAGTATCCATGTTTAACAAGCCATCTTATTATATTCACAAACTCTGCAGGATTCTCTAAACCATCTACATATTCAACTCTTGGATATGGAGGCAGATCTTCTTCTTGTCTTGTTATCGAGAGATGATCTCTAAATACCTTATGAAGAGCCACATGGTCGCCGAATAATGTATCTGGCCCAAACGCTACATGATCTATTCCCACAAGCTTCTCAATATATTGAAAATGTTCCATAACGCTTTCAATAGAATGTCTAGGATTATTCTTTGTTATTGTTGTATGCGGCGCCGCCTCCACTCCAAATACTCCTCCTCTCTCTGCGAGAGCCTGGATCACTTCATCAGGTTTCATTCTTCTAGAAGGCCATAAAGCTCTTGCTCCTGCATGAGTGATTGCAACAGGATATCTACTATACTCGATGACCTCAAGACTAGTCTTATCTCCTGCATGAGCAATATCTATAAGGATCCCTAGTTTATTCATTCTATCAATAAGCCCATAACCGAGATCTGTGAGACCTTTATCAATTTTATCGGCGAGTCCGCCTCCATATTCGTTTCCTCTGCTATATGCTATCCCCATACATCTGACGCCTAAACCATATAACACATCAAGCCACTCAAGTTCTTCACCCATATGTGGAGCACCTTCTATATGAATGATCATAGCGATCTTTCCTTCTTTAAATGCTTTCTCAATATCCTCAACCTTCCTACCTATAAAAACAAGATCTTGATGATCAAGATCTGCTTGAACCATACCGATCTGCCATATGACATTATCAATAGACCACGGATCATGCCCTCTAGCTAGGGCTGTTCCATTCTTAAGTCCGTCAAAAAAAGCATCAAAACCAGCCTTCGCAAGACCTTCATAACCTATAAATGGTCTCCCCACTCTCTCATATTCTATGAAATCCTTCGGATCCTCAGGAAATATCTCTGCATGATCATGAAAAGAGATCAATATATTTTTCTCTATAATCTCAGCAACTCTCTCTTCCTCAGCTTTAGAAAGCTGGATCACTGTTGAAGGAACTCTATTTAACACTCTAGCTAGCCTGAATGGTTTATAATCCTTTCCCGGCTCGAAAAACTGCCACGAGGTGTACCCTGAATATTTTTTATTTGCCCCCATCATCTCATCTCCTCCTAGCTTTCCGTCATCTTTCTAAAAATGACTTATAAAATTATAAAAATGTAGATTTTTGATGAAGACCATGAAAAAGTGTACATAGAGCTTAGAAGAATAGATTTACGCCAATGAACAATACACTACTTAACAACTGCATATTGTGATGCTTGACCTCTCCGAGGACTTATGGTGTTCCAGAGATAAGCTTAACAAGCAGATATGGAGCAGCCTCTTCTAAAGTTTCCTTCATGTCTCACAAACAATATCTGATCAATCATTGATATCAGTCTCATAATTTTTGCCTATAGACGTTGTTAACTAAGTGAACGTTGGTCGAGACTTATTTGATGTTGATCTAGCTGAGCGAATCTTTAACTCATATGTTTTTCGCATGGATTCCATAGCCAACACCGTTTCTCGATAGATGGCGGTTCATTGCCTTTTATATTTATTGGTTTCAGCTCTCCGCCATCTATCTCTCAATGGTCTCTCCGAGCCCGCTCACCGCAGCGGCTCGGTCTCTGTCGCCAGAGACCTCACAGCCCTACGGATCTCGGGAGCTCGAAGGCACCGACTAATTATATAAACTTTAAGCTTATCAATTTTTTGAGAAATCATAGACATTAATAAAATACAAATATTATAAATAAATATGAAGACCGAAACACCCCTGGAAATGCCGGGCACCTCAAGGGTCTTAGTAAACCTGAGCTTCTCCTTAACTCACTTAAGAATAAGCCTGCTGGTCTCACCGCCAAGAGCCTTCACGTTCACTCTCGTATACCAGAGATTAGCAGACATGATTTTACTCAGTAAATTATCAATTAGCTCACTTCTCATCCACAGAGGCAAGAACTGAGACATAATCTCATGGAATTTATCTAGATATTTAAAGAAGAGCGCAGGTCCGCCGGGATTTGAACCCGGGATCTCCGGCTCTGCAGGCTTTACCTCTAGAAGAGTGCCTGTAATTGGATAGAGATAGCGATGATTGTAGAGTATTCGTGGAAAGGTTGTTATTAGAGGCTCTCTAAATAGTTGTAGAGAGCTATTGGATGGAGACTATGGGGTTATGTTTGAAGGCTATAGTTATGAGGATACTTCGGAGTCTTTGATCAAATATATAGGTGGGGTTCTCGATGGTTTGAGCGGGTGGATAAGATCTACTTAGAAGGAGATGTTGTGTCGCCTGAGCTTTCTAGGGGTGGTAGATATATTTCTCTATTATTTTGCTTGAGAACATATAGAGGTTCAACCCATATCTCGTCCTTCGACATGGATGATCTTGCGTTTAGCGTTGATGATGATATAATCGAGGGCTCTTAGCTATTCTAACGAGACCCACTATATACCCCTTTCTATTTGTTAGGCTCTTTAAAATGCTATTCGCTGGTGTGAAAACCTCTGATCTCCTTAGGCGTGTATATGGATCGGCTGGAACTCTTCTTAATACAATCCTGTCAAGGCTTGAGGTTCCTAGGAGAAGCTCGATAGACCCCTCGAAGCTATTCAACGGCTCTGGCTCTGGGAGATATATAGTTGTATATAGATGTCAGAGATCATATGTATCTTCCGTTATAGAGCCCGGGGATCTTTCAAAGATCTTCGGAGAATCTGCAAGCGGGTTGATCTTGGATCACCATGTTGCACCGCCCCACGCCAGTGATAAAGAGACTGCATATTACTATGCAGCAATATTTAACCTCTCATGGTATATCTTATCGAGAAGCATAGGCTTGGGAGACTTGCAAAAGATCAGTTCGGAAGACCCTCCTAGTGATAAAAAGATCTGGATTAGAGTGGAGAGATCTGGAGTGGCAGAGAGAAGTAGCAAAAATCTCAAAGGAAATACATGGGAAAAGGGGGAGCCCCTAGAGATCCTAGGCTTAAGAAGAGATCTAGAGATCTTCAAGCTGATAGATGAATGCGAAGATAACAAGATATTAAAAATCCTAAGAGGGAAGAGGATTTCACCTATACTTGGATATATAAACAAATACATGGAGAAGATCTCAGAGGTGGTGCAATAGAACATAAGGATCGATAATTTTCTGGAGACCATCAAGAGATGCGCAATTAAAACCCATATAGAATGTGAAAGAGACGATCACAAACTATAGATTTTAGCGTCATACCTCCTATGCATAAACTCCTCAACGATCCAAAGATCCACCCGACTCCCTGACTTATACCTGAGGAGGTAGAATAAAATAGATTATAAGGCAGAATATAGGATCTCTATAGGGCTATCTACTCACCATAGATTATTTTAGATCTCTATGTGTTAAGAGGTTCGATCTTATTAATAGAAGCACTAGCGTTGCTATAAGCATGGGAACCCCGACAAGTACTATAGTGGCTATCCAGCTCATTATCACAAGATCTATTACTTTTACATTCGCTCGATATATAGTTATTTCAATTCTCAATAGAGATCTTCTTAACATAGCAAGTATAACCGCTATCCCTATGTAGAGTGTAACAAAGATTTCTAAACTTGTAAGGGATTTGTTTAGGGAGAGCAGGGCTATTATAGAAAGTATCGATAAAACGATTATTAGTCTACCTGTGGAGAGAAGGTTTAGGAGATATAGCGATGATGCTGATAGAGCTATGCCTGATAATCCCAGTATTATAGTTGCTGGCGCCGCATCCATAAGAGCATCATGAAGATCATCTTCTATGTTGATTTCCGCAGGAGCTATGGTTAGGGATGCCAACACAATCAAAACCCCGGCTTTAAATAGTGTTGGCTTAAAACCATTTTCAGCGAGAGATATGCGGAAGAAATAATATATATAGAGGGAGAGACCCGCAACCAAGATCACATTATATGCAAGAAATATCACGGGGAGGGATATAGCATGTGATAGATAGAGTGGGTTATAGCTAGATATGAAAGGCTCTAGAGGCCAGGTATCGCTATAGATGAGAGCATCAAGAACTATATGTAATAGCCATCCCAAGACTCCTGCGAGGATGTAGCTGAGAGGCTTTTCAGATCCTTGGGATAGATAAAGAGATCTATAGAGAGTTTTTAGAAAACCAAAATATCTCTCGAGGTAATACATAGCTAATCCAGCAATAGAGCCCATAAACACGCCTAGCGGGATCGTGTGAAGAGAGCCATGCATCCTGCCCCCTATAATGCTGAGCATGACCATGATAGGTTCTATATCGACAATAACAGCTGTTGTTATCAGAAAGGTAGGAAGATGGATCCATCTCCTAATAGGTAGACCAACTAATAGACCAGATGCTATGTGATATGATGTGAACGGCATATAAAATATCCAAAGACCTATAGGAAGTTTAATTAATAAGTTTTATCCTTATCTCATAGCAATGCAGAGGCACAGACAGCCTGAGGGATATAGTGATATCAAGGTTTTCGGCGAACCTCGCCTTTCTAAGGCGGGGTTATGGTTTTTAAGCTCAGGAGCTTTTTTGATGAAGTTTAAGGGTTTGAGGACCTGGGGATCTATTTCCAGAGGCTATATGCCCCTTGATGACCCGGTGGGAGAGGATCCCCACAGATTACCTCCAATCCGATGAAGCTAGAGGATATCCCCACATGGAGAGGTAACGCCCGAGACTCCAGCATAGAAAACCCGCTCCTATAGGACGGGGAGGAGTGTCATATCGTAGAACCTATACCTCCAGGTCTTGATAAGCCTAAGCTCCCCTCAAAGTCGCAATAAGGACAGCTAATCATCCTCTTCCTAACTATGACCTTGCCGTCCTCGAAAACCCACTCCGCCTCATCACTCTCACCAATCCCTAGAAGCTTCCTAACCTCCCTCGGAATAGTAGTCCTATAGCCCCTTCCAGTCCTAGTCCTAGCAAGTACTGGCATGAACCCTGGATAAGCCTAGCCCTTGCATAGTCAGAGAGTCTTGATACATCTATTTCTATTATAGCAGCCACAACAGGTGTATATGTGATGAGCTATATAATCTATTACACATAATAAAATGAAATTCGATGTTCACAGACATATCTAAGAAATACATGCAATGTTCACAAAGATCCCCGAGGATCAGTGAACGGCACGAGCAACGATCCAAGATCTTGTGTATACAGATTAGATCCCGAGGATCGACTATTTGTAAACGAGGATCGATAGCTGTGAAGATCTTGGCGGGCCCGCCGGGATTTGAACCCGGGTTCTCCGGCTCCGCAGGCCGGCGCCTTATCCTGGCTGGGCCACGGGCCCTACTTTAAATATTTGAATGACAAAGTTTTAATTGAAGATCTAGGTTTAGAGAGAATTTTTATCTTCTAATGTTTAATAAAAGATCTTTCTTATATGCGTCTAAGATCTTTTTCATTTGATGAGGGAGGCTCTCTGTTTTGAGCCGATCAGGTATATTATTGTTGCTATTACGCTGCTTACTCCTATTACTAAAAGTATTTTCATAAGGTCTGTCTTATTCTGAGAGATGTTTTCTGTGGTAGATATGCTTCTGTTGATATAGACTTTTATAGATACTTCATTACTTTCAGCACTGCCAGTTGTAGATGTTTCTTTGGCTACTGCTTTAAATGTGTAAACTCCTGTTTTTGAGAAGAACATAGTTGGTACAACACTTTTTCCGGAGGAGTCTATGACTATAGATGTATAGTTTCTCCACAATGTCTCTCCAGGCTCTCTATATAAAAGAGTGACTGGCAACTGAAGAGGAGGGTCTATTGTTATAAAAATTTTTGTGTAATCACCTAACTCAACATCATTTTTCTCAGAAAAAATCTTTATATTAGGAAGGATCTTGTCGACATATAAGGTGATTATGTTGCTCACAGCCTCTTTATAAAAATCTGTCTCTAGACTTCTAGCTCTTATATATAAGAGACCTATATAGGTAGGTCTCCACGTGAATTGAAAAGTTCCGTTTATATCTGACTGCACATATGATATCAATCTCCAATCGAGACCGTTTAAGCTATATTCTAAGGCTACTCTAATATACGCCGCGGAAACTGTTTCTCCTTTAATTAATAAAGGATCCATATATCTTATTCTTGAGGAATTTGTCTCAATAAAAATCTTCGGAGTACTTTTTATGATAATTATGAGAGAAGTATTAAAAGATCTTGTTATACCATATGAAGTTGTATAATACATTGATACATAGATCATATATAATCCTGAGCTGAGAACTAAAGTCTCAGTAAAAATCTTCTCTTCTTCAGGTCCGAGAATCTTCTGTGAAAAAATTTTATAAAGACTATTATTTAGATACATTGCTACATAAACATTATAGATAGGCTGAGGATCAAAGTTTTTAATAGTTATATAAAACATGATCATATCATTCTGCATCTTATGATCTATATAAATAATAGCATTAGACTGAGGAACATATATAAGAACCGGGATCAGCTGTGAAAACATCATCTGTCTCTTACTGCCATTAAAAAATTCTACATATCCATATAACAAGATCTGAAGTCTATCGCTAGACGCCGAGCCAGGCTTAATATTTGAGTAGCTATATGAAGAGACTGGTAGAGATATTGATAAAGAGATGTTATTGCCGACATCTTCAAACACGCCTACATATCTAGAGATCTTCACATCTGATAATATAAGATCTAGGCTAGTCACGTGAAGACGCTCACCTAGTCCCTTCTCTAACACGTATAAAGTTACATTGATAGAAGAGGTTGAGCCTACTATAAACATCTCAGGTATAGATATGTCCAAGCCAAGAATCCAGTCGAGCCATCCACTCACAACATAATGATAAGATCTTGAGTTCGAATAAGTCTCAGATATGACAACATATGTAGAGAGATACACAAGTAGTAGTACTAGGAGAGATGTTAACAATAGATCTTTCATCTTTTTCTTCCCATCAAAGAATATATTGAGATAGATAAAGAGATTGATGTTAAAATAACTACTGAATATAAGATTATACTAAGGTCTCTATCTTTCTCATCTATTAAAGAGATCTTTTTCTCAACATCATTTACATAAGATAGGAATTTCGATAAATTATTTGATATAGAGCCTATAGAATTGTCTAAAAAATCTAATCGATCTTTTAGAATCCTTATATCTGTATAAACCTTCAACATCTCGTTGCTCAGATTTAAATTATGTTGAGAGATATCAATGTGTATAGATCCTTCATTAGAACCTGTGTTTATCATATTTATAGAGATACCTAGAGTATCATTAATGTTTATATAGACCCATTTTACATCATAGGGTAAGGGAGCACATATCTTGCCGCTATAATCTGTATAACCTATATAGGATGTGCCATAAGAGCTTTTTATAACTACATAAGCATCTTTTAAAGGTTCTCCTTCAGAGGATATTACGAAACACATGATCTTCAGAGGATTCTCTTTTAAGATTACTGTTACAATCTTTGTCTTTGTAAGATCATTGTATCTAATAAGAGGTTGAGAGTAATACTTTTCATCTAAATATATAGCGTCAATCTTCTCTCCCCAGCCAATGAATCTTATTTTTAACATATTATCGTTTATATAAAGAATAAGTGAGATGTTTGACAAATCGTTTGGCAGCCGAGGTTCTATTATCAATCCCTCTGAAACAATTTTGATCCCGAGAAAACCTTTTAATATTATTCTATAAAAATCTGTAGATAAAAGATCCCCGGAAACAATTTTCTTATAATATAATGACGACAGTCTAAGAGCCTCTGAGAAATAACTATATCTAGCAAGAGTTTCTATAGCAAGCGACATATAATGTTTATTTACATCTATTTTATCAAGATCAATACTTCTCAAGTAATTAACTACATATCTAATATGATCATCTGACTTAGGAGGACTGTAAAAAGATATTGAGATAGCCTCTAAAATATTTGAAGGAGTTAAAAAGCTTTCATTAGAAGATGTCTGATAATTTAAGCCTGTGAAGAGACTTCTTAATTCATTTAACAAAAATTCTTTATAAATTCTGACGACAGAATTGATCTTTTCATCTCCGACAGATAAAGCGATGTCCTCTAACAGATCAATAGTTCTGATTAGAGCTACTATCTTTATTGTTTTATTAACAGTTTTATAAATAAGATCATTTAATGTTATGACTAATCTTTCTAATATTATTGAGATATTCAGAGATGAGGCAAGTCTTGAAATAGGCATTTGCTTAATCATATAGTAAAGACCTTCTGTAAACATGTAAATATGCTCTGGATCATACATTATATTAGATGAAAAGAAATATAGCAAGAATTTTTCTAGCTCATTTGTCATATTAGAAAGAGCGGTTAGATAAATATAGGAAGAGAAAGATACGTCATCTTTTATAAACAACTCTTTGTCAAAAAGATCTCCGTAAAAAAGATTAATACTGTTATAAAGAGATAAAAGATATAAATTCTTAACAAAGATATTCTCAGTTATTATGTAAGGTTGCTTCTCAGATATCTTTTTAAAAAATTTATATGTGTAATCAATGTAGAATGCTAAGCTACTGAAAATCTCTTTCAAACGTTCATTAAATCCTATTAGTATAGATCCGCAGGATCCTGTTATTTTTATTAGAATGGTAGAGACGTTATGATCCTTTGTATATAAGATCTGAGGCTTAGAATATGGAGCATATATGTACATCTCAATATTTTTGAAAGAATATTTGACAAGATCATCTGATGTATCAAGATCGTATCTCTCATCTGATATTAGGCTTAGTTCTGTTATAATATTGCTCATGTCTGATCTCTTAACACATAACGAGATATAGAAAGATCTGGTGGAGTATAGAGGTGTCACAGTTATCTCTATAATCCCTTGAAGAGTGTTATATATAGTCTTTACATAAAATCCTGCATACTCAACCATAGAGACGCCGTTATACAGATCAAGCATCTCACGATCATATAGTCTTAGACTAAAAATTATATCCAAAGAGTTCTCACGATCTTTATATCTCAAAAACTTAGGCACTCCGCCTAAAATGTGCAGAGAGACATAAGTGTCATTATAAGTTGCCGAATAAAGATCTTTGAGAACTGCTGTTACATTATTTCCTCCTGCCAAGTAAAACTGTGCTTTTAATATCTCATTATCTGAGTAATTGTAGCTTTCTGAGTAGACTATGAAGTTTAAAGAAGGATCTTTAGATATTGTTAATATTAATATGCTTATTAAGAGAAGAGATATTAACCTATTCATTTTTTTATCTAATACATATATATTTGTCTAGCTCAAAATATCTCACGTCTCAGGCGACTAATGGGCTAATGAGGAGACTCAACTGTTAGATTTAATTATTAATAGTTATGATATTATAGAGTTATTTGAGATAAACTGTATGAAGATTATAAGAAATAGTATGCTGTTGATAGATATATGTCTGACAATTTTTCTAGGAGTATCTCTTATTCCAGAGTTCTCAGCCATATTTTACGAGAATTACATTCTGATGTTTATATTGATTCTTATATATTTTATTGCATTAATTTCAGGAATAGTTATGCTTGTGACTACGGACGATCCTTATGTACATGTTTTCAGCATAGTTATGATCATGGTCTCTATTATCTTCCTTTCACTTGTTTCACCTTATATGAAGAGGATCATAGGAGATCTTATAGATAGATTCTTTTCTGAAATAAAGAGATTCTTCCCATAGTTCAAAAGATCCTATGTATCAAGAT
>Ga0272445_1001957_pt1 | contig 14918 bp, 17 predicted proteins | sample YNPCB0031_FD_194404 | JGI IMG/M metagenome (GOLD analysis project Ga0272445, IMG submission 194404) | Hot spring sediment microbial communities from Yellowstone National Park, WY, United States - YNP-CB-003-1 | ecosystem: Environmental > Aquatic > Thermal springs > Hot (42-90C) > Sediment... | reverse complement strand
GGGTAACTTTACGCTAGGGTCTATCATAGGCTTTATGGGGTTCCGACGGTTTGCATTAGACCTTTCAACGTGTACGGTGAAAATCAGGATCCGGAGTCGCCTTATTCAGGCGTTATCTCCAAGTTTCTAGACAGGATGAGGAGAGGTTTGCCTCTGACGATTTATGGTGATGGAGAGCAGACGAGGGATTTCATACATGTCCATGATGTAGCGGAAATGATAGGCTTAGCCATGGAATGCGAGGAAGCCATCGGAGGGACGTTTAACTGTGGAACGGGGAGGGAAGTCTCGATAAATGAGCTTGCAAAGGTGATGCTCTCCCTCTCCGACAGCGATCTGGAAGTTAAACATTTCGATGAGAGGCCTGGCGATATAAGGCGTAGCTGCGCGGACATAAGAAAATCTGAGAAAGTTCTAGGCTTTAAGCCGAAAATAAGCCTTGAGGAAGGCATCCAGCAAATTTTAAAAGTGAAAGCGCTGATTTGAACATATTTAGCGCTTATTACCATATGATCGAAAGGCTGCTTAAGACTCGAGCATATGAAGAAAGGGCAACTCATTACATCTCCGCATTCAGCCGATACGTGAATTCAGCTGAAACGATTCTAGACGTGGGCTGCGGTTCAGGAGTGTTCAACAGGGCTCTAGTAAGGGACGGCAGGATCGTTATCGCCATAGACATCAATAAAAAGTTGCTAAGAAAACTTGGCGGTGGAGGCGTCGAGAGGATATGCGCCGATGCCCACTTCCTGCCTTTACGAAGTGAAATCTTTGACCGCGTTCTCTCTCTCACTAATAGAGCAGCTTCAAAGGCCTGAGGACCACATTAGGGAGCTTCACAGGGTGCTCAGGAAGGGTAAGCGGCTCATACTGCAATTGCCAAATCTCCAATATTTCTTCGAACCCCATACCAAATGGCCTCTGCTATGGTTTATGCCGAAGACCATTCAACGTATAATCTTTGAAAAGCTCAAATATGCCTACGTAAACATGAATGTAACAGTTAAGTACGCATTAAACCAGCTTATCATAGGAGGCTTCAATCTTGAATTACAGCGGAAACTCTACCATTTGAAGACTATGAAGCTCGTACCTTTCCCACCTTCTTACCTATTCGTCCTCAGGAAAACGGCAACATGACTGCCGTGCCTTACATGAAAACTGGGGGCTGTCCAACTAAACTCTTCTTTATTATTCCAGCAAGGGATAGGCGAGGCGTTAAAGAGAAAATCATGGAATTAGAAAATATGCAGGTGCCTTTTCTTATCGTCTGTGGTGAGAAAATAAACCATTCAAACGTCGTTTACAGGGAGGCTAGGGGCAAATGGGATGCAATAAATTTTGGCAGTCAATTCATACCGGAAGACGTTGAGGTAGTTGTACTGAACGACGTGGATACAAGAATATACAATTTTGAGCACACCCTCAGCCATTTGAATGGCGAAGCGAGTATCGTTTACTGTAAAGTAAACGTGCCTAAAGGACCTCAAGTGAAGTTTTACAAAATTGCTGACCCCATAAGAAAGAGGTTTCACATTTTTGCGAGCGGGGAGCTTATGCTTTTCAAGCGTGATGCCTTCGAGCGCGTGTTGCCGATACCACCATGTATAGCGGAGGACTCATACATGCTTTTTAAGGCGCTAGAACTCGGATACCATGCACACTTCTGCACAAAAGCCTATGTAACAACAGAGAGAACAAGCAATGCTGAAGAGGAGGAAGCCTACAAGTCTAGGACAACCCTTGGAATCTACCAAGCACTAAAATATGCTAGGCCACCGCCATGGATAAGAGCCTTCTATAAGCTTTTGCCAGTAGCAGCGCCTCTTCTAACCCTAATGGGCGAAGATGGCAGAGCATGGATGGGCGGAATTATGAAGGCAGTAAAAACGGGAACAACTGGACATTATCCCACCAAATTCTGATTTATACAGATGTAGGTTTAAAGGTTGAGGCTCACTCGAATTCCTCTTAGAATTCTCAGATATAGGCTTGCGAGAGCTGGAGTGTTTAATGCTGGTTCCCCGTTAGTTTTGACGTTCTCCGTTACTAACAGATGTAATTCACGTTGCAAAACCTGCAATATTTGGGAAGCGTCCACTAGAGATTCTGAAGAGCTTAGCTTAGATGAAATAGAGTTAATATTTAGGAGCATGGATGAGCTGTATTTTCTGAATTTAAGTGGCGGTGAACCATTCTTGAGGGAAGACCTAGTGGAGATAATAAGACTTGCTGAAAGGTTCCTTTCACCAAACCTTATTCATATTCCATCAAATGGGTTAGCTGTCGATCTAATCGAAAGGCGGGTAAAGGAAATCTTGGAAGTATTAAGCGGCAGTAAAACTATGCTGACGGTTAAGCTTTCCTTGGATGGTGTTGAAGAGCGGCATGACGAGATCAGGGGAGTTAAAGGGAACTTCGTTAGGGTGATGGAAACCTACAGGCGTCTCAGCAAGCTTAGAGAGGAGTATTCAAACTTCCACCTCGGGATTAACACGATAATTTCCAAGTTTAACGTAGACTGCTTGAATGAGATCGTTGAATATGTAAGACAGCTCAAGCCTGATAGCTTCGTCACCGAAATAGCCGAAAACAGGTCTGAACTCTTTAATCTCCAAAGTGACATCACGCCTGATCCCGAAACATATGAAATGTTAATTCAAAGTTTCATAGCAAAGGTTAAAGATGACCTAAAGCATAAGCGCTCCATTTCCAAGTTTACCGATGCAAGCAGACTAGTATATTACGGATACGTCATTAGAATTCTCAAGGAGAAGAGGCAAGTGCTACCATGCTATGCTGGCATATCAAATGCCCATCTCAACCCTTACGGGGATGTTTGGCCCTGTTGTATACTGGGCTACGAAAAGTCGATGGGAAACCTTCGGGACTTCAATTACAACTTCAAAAGACTTTGGAATTCCGAACAAGCGAATGCTGTGCGGAACTACATAAAAAACGGTTACTGCTACTGTCCACTGGCGAATCAAGCTTACTCTAACATGATATGCAGCGTAACTGCCGCGCTTAAGATAGCTAGGATTATATTTTTTCATAACGTGCTTCACACTTGGCTGTCAACTTAGATGACATCTTTTTTCGCATTATGATGAAAGTACCATGAGTTATAGCAAGGTCTTTACCACCGGATCTAGTGGCTTCATTGGAGGACACGTAGCTGAAGCATTTTTAAACGCGGGATATCAAGTGAACTGTTTAATTCGTAATCCTGTCAAAGCAATGTTTCTGAAGAATTTAGGCGCTAACCTAGTGAAAGGCGATCTTAACGATTTCGACATGTGGAAGGATTTACTGAAAGATTGTGACATCATCATCCACGCTGCGGCTATCAGAGGTGAAAGATTCATAGGATGGGAAAAATATTATAGGGTTAATGTGTTAGCAACTGTAAAACTTCTAGAGATCGCTTTAAAATACAACATTCCCAGATTCATTTTCATTAGCAGTGTGGGGGTTTTGGGAACTTCTCCTAAACAACTTCCAGCAAATGAAGAAACAGTTTATAATCCTGATTGCGATTATCATAGATCCAAAATGCTTGCTGAGCAGGCAATTTTGAGAGTATCTTCGAGGGGGGAAGCGGACACTAAAGTAACGATCTTTAGACCGACGATAACCTATGGGCCTCGCGACACAGGCTTTCTTTATAATATTTTAAAATATGCGAAAATAGGAATCTTCCCAATTATTGGAGACGGAAACAATATTGTACACCTCCTATACATCAATGGTTTGACTCAAGCAGTATTAAAAGATGTTCAAAGCAATCGAAAGAAACGAGTGTCAATTTATAATATTGCTGATAAGGAACCAATAATGTATCATGACTTATTCCCAGTAATCCGAGACGTCTTGTGTCGGCCTATAAGAGTGGTGAAAATCCCTCGATTACCCTTCCTGCTAGCCACGAAGTTTCATGATTATGTGCTTGCGCCTCTGTATCAAGGTAAATCGATGATGATGAGTTCAAAGATAGCATCCCTTTCATGGTATTATGACATAAATAAGGCTATCAAGGAACTAAGTTACGAGCCATATGAAACTATTACTGCTGTAAGAGAAACCATACGTTGGTATCAAGAGAACCGAACGCTATAATGATGAATTTTGAATACGGGTTACTTTACGATAAGAAAATGTTCGCCAAAGTAGCGGAGGAAATAGTTAGCAAATATCGTGTAAAGAAAGTGTGCGAGTATCCCTCCAATGATCTTATGGGAAATAATAGTGATGTTTTTCAAGCCTTAGGATGTTACGTTAGAAGATATTCAAGCTATCCTAAAACTATTAGTGAACGATTTGATTTAGTTTGGAACTTTTGCGAATTCGAGCGCAGTTTAAACCCGGCAGAATTGATCGAAGAAATGCTTCACCTAACAGATAGATATGTGTTAATCGTTGTTCAGAACAAATGCAATATTGGTGTGCAACTTCATAGACTGTATCATAAATTAATGGGAACTTTGTGGGATCATGGAAAACTGAAATACATGAGTAGCCATGAAGTATGGCGTTTGCTATCTAAATTTGCTGTAAAAATGGTAGATGCTAATGTTTTTGATGTACCTTGGTTCATCCTTGATTTTTATGAGGGTGGAGCCCCCCTAAGAAAGCTCGTGCCTAAGATGTTTAGACCTAAGGACTACAATGTCATACGAGAAAGTGTTCTAGAAAAATCGTTGCCGGCGTTACTGAAGTATGCGCTTGCGCATCATCATTATCTGTTAGCTGAAAAGATCGAAATCTGATCCAAGCCTAAAATGTAGAAAAGTGTGTATATGAGCCGAGCGAAGATACTTGTATTAATGGAAAGGTACTGGCCTAAAGGATCTGGGACTGGACTGGCAACTCACCTAATAACGAGTATTTTGAAGGATTTTGCAGAAGTGAAAGTGGTTACTGGTACAAGAAACCACGTCGTAGGAGAGGGAATAGAATACATCTACGAGCCTTTACTAGATACTAAGGAAGTTGTGCCGCTTCTCCTGTTAAACTCGTTGGCATTTGCGAGTACTGGAAAATTCGTCAAACTGGTTAAATGGAGCGATATAGTCTACATTCCGGGTTTTGCTTATCCTTTGATCCCTGCCGCTAAAAAACTTGGCAAGATAGTGATTGTTCATTGTCATGATTATATGCCAGTAACGTATTCTGCTGCAATACTTGCACCTTACGAGAAACATAAACACATGATTAAAGAGGGTGATGAGTTGATCGAGCGCATATGGGGTCTCAAGTACTTTATTGGCTACAAAATTTTCTGGTGGCGTACCCATCTGATTAAGAGATGCCTAGTCGAAGCAGATCAAATATTATGCGTCTCCAAAAGACAGGCGAAAATAATAGGCGATCTATTACCCGAGGTGAGAAACAAGATACAGGTAATATATAATCCATTGCCTGACTCATTCCTTAACGTAAAAAAGAACCTAAACCCACGCGCCCCAACTTTCCTGTATGTTAGTGGGGAGAGGTACATCAAAGGTTTCTGGATAATGCTTAAACTGATTATGGAACTGGTTAGATATAGAACCAAAGTTAACTTCATTTTCACTAATGAGTTCACCGGCAAACCGAGAAGGGCTCTTCAGAACGTGATTACTCGGTACGGAGACTTAATAAGACATGTGGGACGTGTAACCGATAAGCAGCTTTTGCAACTTCATAGCGGTGCTTGGGGATTGATTTTCCCCTCGATATGGGAGGAGCCATTACCGTATGCAGTTATGGAAAGCATGGCATCTGGCACAATACCCATCGCATCAAAAGTTGGAGGCATCCCTGAGATTGTTGAGGGTACTATCGCTGAAAGCTTCCTTTTTTCATTAAATAGCATAGATGAACTTATTAAAAAGGTTGAGTACGTAGCCTCGCTATCTAGAGTCGAAGTTGAAGAAATAGGAGTTAAACTAAGAGAAACAATGCTTAAATGGTTTAACCGTGAAACTATTAAGGAACAATTGCAAAAAATACTGATCAATGCTTGACAACTTCATGTGCAAGACCAACGCTATGTTTAATATTGCGAGACCCCGCAGCTAGTTATCACAAAGTGGAAAGGTTGAGCTGGAGTGCTAAATGACGTATCGAAACATGTACTCAATCCTCAAATTGGTTTCGATTTGAAACATAGAGAAATTCCTAGCAAATGTGTTAACAAGCAAAGTGTATATATAGACGTTTTAGCCAAAGTTTATGGACTCCTTGATCAACTTTCCATCCGCAAAATTGTACAACGTGTTAAGGGTGATTGCAATACATTCTTAAGGAGCAGATACTTAATGAATGAGGTATTAAAGCGTCCAATCAATAATGCTTCCATACTGATATTGGGTTGCGACTATCATTATCCTGAAGTTATTCTGTTTTCAAGAGTCTTTAAACATGTAATTGGGTTAGATATAATAGGAGCGTTTTACAAAGACTGTATAGCTAAAACTTGGATAGATATGAAAGAAAGGGGCGGGGCGTTTAAGGCTTTGTTAAAGGCCATGCTAAGAAGGGTATATGCCTCACTTTATTATCATTACTTAGGTAGGATGTTAAGGGTTTTAGTGGAGCCTCAAAGATACTTTTATTTCTTATGATGATGTAAAAATGCCTTTCAGAGATGAGAGCTTTGATATTGTTTTTTCGAATGCTGTACTTGAGCATATAGAAAAGCCTGGAAAAGTTATCTCAGAAATATGGCGAGTTACAAAGAGAGGAGGGTTATCTTACCATATTTGGCATAACTATTATAGCATTTCAGGCAGTCATCTTCCTGGACCACTTCCTTTTCGTTACCCGTAGATGCACTTACGTGGGAAGTATAGAACTCTAGGACTAAATAGGCTCACTCCTGAAAATTTTGTGGAGATTTTTAAGAGACACTTTAACATAATAGCTCTTTACCAGATTGATAGGAATCTACGGATAAAGGGGATCGATGAAGGCTTTCAATATGAAGGCGAAGAGTTGTTATCTCGTGAGATCATGAATGAATTGAAAGCTTTCCCAAGAGAATTGCTGATAACAAGAGCTTACTTAATTATTGCATGCAAACGTTAGCAATTCACGCTAAATGATAGCTTAGAAATGCCTGTAATTATTAAATATTCCAACAGTGTAGGCTGGGTTTAGGAATGAAATCTGTGCTTATCGTTGAGCCCCCAAACCCTGTTGGAGGAGTTAAAACGTTAATTAAGAAAATATGTTCAGCTCTTAAAATGGAAAATTTACGTTTAATTAGTTGCGAATCAAATAACTCGATTACACCAAGCCCCATATTAAACCATCATTTAAACGACATATTAAGATATTTGAGTCGGATAAATTTTTATGACGCGATCCTATATTTCGGCAGCATTGTTGGCTTAGGGCATATTTTTGATAGGTTTAGAAATGTTCCTGTGATCGTCTTTATATCAGGTCATCCAATATATGAATTCATTAACACAATATACAAGACCACCTCTCCATTTAAAGCGAAAATAGGCGGCTTGATAAATTTAGGTTATAGCAAACTAACTTATCTTGTTAACGCAGCGGATCTGTGGGTATGCCATACTCTGACAGTGTGTGAAGAAATCGGTGTAATAGGGCATGATAATTATGTGCTTCTTAAGCAGTTTGTGCTCCCATTTGAGATCGCTTATTATAACGGAGTAATGGAATCGATGACAGATTTAATCGATGCAAAGAGTAGTAAGCATGTTCAAGTGTTCAGTTACTTATCTTATGCAGATTTACCAGGGCTTAAACTTGAAGCACTCATAAGGATCTTTAATTGTGTAAGAAAACATGTAAACCGGAATATTCGGTTCATTATAGAAGATCCTAAAGCAAGAGGCACTATTCAGGTAAATGACTCCATATGCATAATAGGAAGAATGCCATGGGGCTCCTTCCTAAATACGCTTGCCACCTCAGATTTATACGTCGAAACTACCATAGACGAGGAGTTAAGGTTGACAAGTTTGGATGCGGCTCTTTCAGGGGTGCCTATAGCTAAGATTACAGCCCCAGCATTCTTTAATAGACAAGATTATACCGAAGATGAAGTCATTACAGCGCAGTCTGTTAGCGAATTCATAAATATCATGGTAGAGTACGTCAACAAGATTGATTATTACAAACCATATTACTCAAGAAATGTATACAACTTTGTTGTAAATAAGCGCACATGGGGCGTCGTTAAAGATCACTTTATGACAACTTTGCTTTCTCTAATGAAATGAGACTTCTTACTCTGATAAAGCGGGCAGGATTTATAAAACATATACAGGTTTCATAAATGTATATGATTCTGGAATATTCCATAAGCGCATTATCAGAGCCGTAAAAAGCCTTGTCGAAACAAGGCACTTGGCATAGGAGAATGTGAGGTAAGGCTTGAAGCGTATGCTATGCGCGGATGTGATTGGGAGGAGGAATCGTGACAACAATGCTATTAGGTAGAAAAGTAAGTTTAATAGTATTATTATTGTACTTCGTAATGGTGATGGGCATCCTAACTTTTATTTCTTTATCAGGTAATATTGGCCCATATTCTTTCCCATCTTCAGCTCAAGCTTTAGACATCATAAGGCATGGTAAAATATCTCTGCCACCTCAATTACCTGTCTTCTCGTATTGGGCTAACACTTTGTTTATTGAAAAAGACTATCCTGTGGCTTCTATAATTCTGGCGATTTTCTACTTTACAACTAGTATCCCACCTGATTTCTTACCGTTTCTTCCCATTTCTGGGTTTATGGTTTTCATTTTCTATTACATAATACTAAAAACATTGCTGGAAATAAAAGGGACTCAAAGTTTATATGGAAAAGGTATTATTAACGCTTTGTTATCTCTATTAATTGTTATATATGATCTGTTTAATAGAAATACTGCTTATTATGTGGGACGTGCAACTCTAGGCGTCGCATTTTTCATGGTAATAACTTATCTGCTTTTAAAATTAATTGCCAATAATAGGAAAAGTAGTTGGATCATAGTAACATTAATTGTTTTATTTGCTACTTCGTTTGCTTATTATACGACGATCTTAGCAGCTTTTATCGCACTCTTTCTCTTCTTTTTCTTTAATATAATTAGGCTTTTAAAACTCGAACAACGCATAAGAGAGGCTATTTTTAGCTTGGTAATCGTCTCACTATTCCTAATAGTCATTCAACCTATTATAAATGTGCTGTCACTGTCTCCAGATAAGTTTGTTAACAATTTGATCAGCTGGATTTTGGCGCAATTAAAAATCGAACAAAACGAGGCCTACTACCTTACTGTGGGTAGCGTATATATGGATTTATTTACGAGAATCTCTACGATTTGGTTAGGCTTTTCTCTCAAATTAACATTCATTTTTACATTTATTTTTTATATCCTAAATGAACTTATAAAGGAAAGAAAATTAAATATGCGAAAACCTGCTAATATCCTTGCGGTAATAACTGTTAGTGCATCTTTGGCTGAGCTGTATTACACATTTCAAGCTCCCACGATATCTCTAAGATACATCACAATGCTCTCAATTTTTTATGTTCCATTAGTAGTTGCTAGGGTGAATAGGGCAAAAATTAAGAAAACATTCGGGCTTGCTATATCGATTTTACTAATAGTGTTCTGCGTGGGTACTTTCAACAGCATCTTGCTATACGGCAGAGTAAATGATGTTCGGTACCTTTACGGTTTTAATGAGTTTATTTCTGGCATTACTACTTCTCATAACGTCGTTATCGCAGGTGATAGCTATTATACAGGCTATTTATTTTTCAAAACATCCCTCGGCAAGGATTATACAGGGATTTTATTTACAACTCTAGGCATTCGCACGTTTGACTTGTTTGGGCTCCATGGTACTGATTCAATTATTAATTGTGTCCGGGGGATGATCAGTAAAGGTGTGGGATATCTAATCATAGTGAACAACGGCAAGCCTATAACTGGTGATCCTTGGGGTTACGCAGTAACACCCTCAAATGTAAGCATAAATTTCCTGATAAACCATTCAAATATAATATACCATGATGGTGATGTTTATCTTCTAAATTTCATGTTAATGTAGAGGGGTAAGTTATGAAGATTCTTGCAATATCAAATTCATTTGGTTTTGGTGGTGCTCAGATATCTACTCTTGAGTACTTTGAGTTGATGAAGAATAGGGTAAAGCTTAGGGTTCTGATGTGTGAAGGTGCTGATGAGAGATTTTCCTCTTGCATTAATTCTTTGGGTATCAAAACGTACAAGGCCCCCTGCAATATAGTAATGGGATACCCTTTGATAGATGTTAAGAGTTTGAGTAAGTTGCTTGAATGGGCTGATGTTGTGTGGCTTACTGACGTGGAATACCTTGTTGCTCCATGGATCAAGAGTGTGAGGAGGATTCCCGTCATCGCCCACTTGCACTCCTATGCCCTGACATGCCCTTGGTGGGGCGCTCTATACGGGTTTAGAGAGACATGTTTGCAGACGTGTTCTCTGTGGAGGATTACGAGATGTAAACAGGGCATCAACTTGGAACTCTCAAGGATAGAGTCGCAGAGCAGTGCTAGAGCGGGTGTCTATTGGTTACTGGACTTTGTCAAAAGCCCGTTGGACTACATTAGGTGGAGGTATTTGATGAGAGATGTGTTAGAGAATATAGACGGCTACATACCTGTTTCCAATGAGCTGTGGAGGATTCATGTGCGTCACATTCCGAAGCTTTTGGAGAAACCCCACATCGTTATCTACAACCCTGTCACAGAGCCCTTGAAGCACGTTAAGCCCGACCCGGACGAGCCCTACGGCGACTACATCTTTTATGCTTCCGGCTCAAACCCCGTTAAAGGCCCTCACCTGCTTCTAGAAGCTTGGAAAGAGGTATCGGAAGAGTATAGAGATCTAAAGCTCTACATGGTTGGCTGCAAGGGTAGCTGGGTCGAGCGCATTGGTAGGAGAAAAAACCTAAAAAACGTTGTGTTTACGGAGAAGTTGCCGACTAGGGAGTACTATGGAGTGATGTACAGGGCGAGGGCTGTTGTAATGCCCTCTATATGGCCTGAACCATTCGGTAGGATACCTGTTGAGGCGAATAGGCTAGGGGTGCCCGCTATAGTTAGTGGTAGTGGTGGTCTCTCGGAGCTCATAGAGAATAATGTTAATGGTTACGTTCTTGGGAACGTTTGTATACGCGAGCTATCTGATAAGATTAAAATTATTTTACAAGAATCGTTTATAAGAGAACGCATCATCAAATTTATTAATAGTAAATTAAACTTTAACAAGATCTTAGATCAATTTGTTAAATTTCTTGTAGATATAGCCAAATGAAAGGTGCGTCTTGTTGAATACTTCACATAAAGCTATAACTGTATTTGTTGGTGGCACCTCCCCCTTTGCTGACAATAAAGGTAATGCCGCCATATTCGTTGGACTATTAAAATTCCTTGAGAAAACATCAAAATATGGATACTACATAATAAAGTGTTATGTAGCACATACGTTGCCCGAGTCTATTCATAGGTACATCATATTTGCTCCGTCAATTAGAATTCCTCAGAGCTGGCACGGCCGTATATATGTAGTGCCACCTAAAAGCTTTTACATTAGGTTTAGCAAACATGTTATAATAGCTAGTTTAATCTACCAAATACTTTATATAATTGATGCCGCTCTTGCAAAAGTGCTAAAAAAGGTAGGCGTGAATTATAAACCCTTTACGAGTATGACTCGAGCTCTATTAGAGTCAGATATAGTTTTGGAATTCAATTGGGGTGATACCTTCACTGATAAATACTATGGCTTCTTAGTATTAGCATTCAATGTCACGAGAATGGTAAGTTATAAAATTTTGGATAAACCTACCGTGCTCATGCCTCAATCTCTAGGACCCTTTAATACTTTGTTAGGTAAATCTCTAGCAAGAATCATTCTTAGCTCGAAAAACATCAAACTTATTTTCCCACGAGAACCCGTTTCTTACGCTAACATGATCTCATTAGGAATACCAAAAGTCAAAATTTTTTTGGCACCAGACATTAGCTCATATATTATGCTTAGTATGAGAAAACCTGTATCAAACGAAAATGCAAAACGAAGACTCTTAAATGTTTGTGTAGCGCCTAATCCAATATTCATACAGTTCTATGGTATAAAGCACTTTAATCATTTACTGAGTTGCATCATTAGCTCCGTTAAACGCTTGCAGAGAATAAGAAAATTATTTAATGTATATTTGATATCACATGGATCATCAATATCAAAGTTTTTTGACACATTAAAACTTTGCAAAATGCTGAGCAAAATCACGGGCTTCCACATAGTTAGGGATGATATGATAGATGTTGTAGAACTCTGGGATAATATTTCCCAACGTTGTGACGTAATGATATCTATGCTAGCTCACCCTATCATGGCGAGCCTGTATTCTGGCAAACCAGCTATAGGTTTAAGCTATAGTAAGAAAATTTATGGTATTTTGAAGATGTTTGGGTTAAGCGAACTAATAGTAGAACCACTAGCGGAATGTCAAAGTATAGGAGGGAAAATTCAGCAAGTAATTGACAATTACGAAGAGTATTGCAAAGCACTAAATACAAAATTGAAGTTATTCAGGAAATTAAATCGCAGACTTGAAGAATTGTTTGTTAAGGTTGTCGGGGAGCAATCCGAAGAGTGATGGGCTTTTGCCTATGCATAGAGACTTAGTTAAGTACTTCATAGGTCGTTACCTAGATGTCTATATTGCCTGGGCACTTGATGAGAAATTGAGGTTTGATTCTGCCAGTGGTGGTGTTGCTACCGCTCTGCTGAAATACCTTTTGGAGCGTGGGTTGGTTGAAGCCACTGTCTTGCCTAGGTCCATTATGAAGCGCGGTGTGGTCTACGGCTTATGGACTATTGTCACGGAGCCCTCCGAGCTTGGAAAGTACTCGGGCTCTATCTACGCCCCTACCGTAGGTCTCAAAGTCCTTGCACACGCGCTGAAAAAGTACAGGCGACTTGCTGTCACTGCTCTCCCGTGCCAGTCAAGAGCTGTTAGGAAGTTACTTAGGCGGTGGGATAGGAAAGAGGATGTCATTATTATTGGGCTTTACTGTAATAACACCCCGAGTAGCCTGGCAACGAGCTATGCTCTGAGATTTTTCGGGTTTCCTGAAGAGGATGTAGAGAAGTTGTTTTATAGAGGTCATGGGTGGCCTGGCTGTACGACTATAAAGGTGAGTGACCGCCTCATCTACATTCCCTTCCTCCTCTTCTTTGACTCCGGTTTTGGCCAGTACTTCTATGGGCGTGCATGTTACCTGTGCAGCGACCATACGAATGTTGATGCTGATGTAGCTCTAGCCGATCCATGGACTCTGCCACAAGAGAGGTTCTCTAAGATTGGTGGTGCGACACTGGTGGTGATTAGGAGTGAGAGAGGTTTGAAGGTATTTGAAGGTGCTGTTGAGATGGGATACATAGCGGCAGAGAAGGTGGATCCCGTGTATGCGGTGCAGGACACCACCCTCTTGAAGGCTTCGAGAAGGGTGTTTGCAGGGGGCTCTACGGAGGTAAAGCTGCCACCAGGCTTTACGACAGTAGCCTACGAGCTGACATACCTTGTTGGCCACGTGCTTGCGTCTAGAGAAAGACTGTGGCGGTTATTACAACTCTACCACAAAGTTGTTAGATCCCCAATACTTATGCTGACATCCCTACTCGACAGTATACTCGGAACCAGGTGGGGTAGGTTGAGCAAGAACATAAAGCTACTGCAGAGGCTTAAAGCGAGTGAGCTGAGACACTAGCATCCTCATGTAGCGCACACGAACTAACATAGACGAATTACTTACGAAAGTGTTTTCTCCATCAGTCTTGGAGATGAAATAAGCCTGGGTCGTCGACGTATTCGGGAGCCAAATGCAATGCGACGCTGAACTCTCAGCTCCCTTGGAAACAGCAAACATGCTCACGGGAAACAATGACACAGCATCCCTCATTGAGTTCTCCCTCAAAGAAGACGTTAACGATAGGGCAGTCCTAGGCTAGGTCGCGCAGCTGCTGCCTGAAAACCTTAAGCTCATCAAAGCCCAGCAGCTAAATGGGTTCACGCAGCAAATGAACTTGCAGACACCCCCCAAACGTTTGGTCCATAGCCGTTTACTCCATTGTAGCCGTAAACCTTCAAAACCATCGTGGCCCAGCATAAGGGGAAGATAAACGTCTTAAGGTCTATAGGAGCATCTAAAAGGCTTTTGAAGAGGGATGTGCCTACCAAGCTTTCACCCTGGTTGATAGCCGTTTCATCCCTGGGATTCGCCATGGCCGTAGCAGTCTTAACCGCCCTTTAAGCTGAAGCATAGCGTTAATATGGTTGCTTCACGTTATCCGATCTTGCTCCTCGTCGTTTTCCGTTCCTTGTTGAAATATCTCCTTTAAGCTTTTCCTGGGTTTACGCGTCTCGTCTCCGCTAGATGAGGGAGTTTGCCCACCTGCTTCGTCTAAGTTCATTTTAAGTCCCTCCGCTTTGAAAGCGCTTAAAATTTCTTCAGAAAGTTTCAATTCCTCAGGCGTCAGCCTAAAATACTTACTCAGCTCAAAAGCGCATTTAATGCTCATCAAAAAATAGTAAAGCTTATCAAATTCTCCCCTGTTTAATAATGCATTAGTCCATTTCGGAACCTCTTGAAGGGATATAAATTTCATCAGGAAAGAGCCTAAAGCATTGCTTGAGGCAGGTTCATTTCTGCTTATGTCATGTTTACTCGATGCCGCAAGCTTTAAGGGTTTTCCTTCATTTTCATATTTCTTAAATTTCTTTACATAATAACCTACTGTGCTTCTCGGTATACCCGTTATTAAGGAGATTTCCTCTATTGTATGACCTAAATTCCAAAGCTCGTAGATTCGCTTATTTCTTTCAATATTCTCTTTCATGCAATATCACTTAT